>OFDN01002295.1_pt1 | contig 10759 bp, 3 predicted proteins | sample 1520971 | NCBI WGS metagenome assembly OFDN01 (sample SAMEA94257418, study PRJEB24077) | hot springs metagenome | biome: Aquatic biome; feature: Geographical feature; material: Water | place: India | collected 2012-06-12 | depth 5 m | reverse complement strand
GGTTCACATCCCGTGGCGAAGGCTGGTTTAAAGGTTTTGAAAGCCCGATTCCAACCTACCTGTTGTCAGGCCGCAGCCTGAGTGGACGTGCCGGTTTTGCCGGCGATTATGTGGGCCGCGCAGAGGAACTTAAAATCCTGCTGGAATTTGCCACACCGCTGCGCAACCGCCAGTTTTCGGGCATCGCTTATGTGTTCGGCGAAGCCGGTATCGGCAAAAGCCGGATCAGTTACGAACTGCGGCGCGCCCTCAGCGAAGGTTATTCGCTCACCTGGTTCAATTGCCAGAGCGATCAGATTCTGCGGAAACCGTTCAATCCGTTTGTTTATTTTTTAAAAAATTATTTCGAGCAAAGTCCGGAAAACACCGCTCAGGTGAACGAAGAAAAATTCGACCGGAATTTCCTCGAATTGCAGTTCGAACTCACCCAGGAACGTCATCCGGAAGCTGATCTCGTACGTCGCGAAATTGCCCGTACCGAGTCGGTGCTCGCCGCTTTGGTGGGCGTCCAGAAGTCGGGCGGACTGTGGGAACAACTCGATGCGCGGGGCCGCTACCAGAATTCACTGGCGGCGCTGGCCAATCTGTTTGTGGCCGAAGCCATTCTCCAGCCGGTGGTCATCGAACTCGAAGACACGCACTGGTACGACGATATGTCGCGCGAGTTTCTGGCGCAGTTTATTCGCCGGGCCCAGTCGTACCCGATCCTGTTTCTGGCGAGCAGCCGCTATGAAGATGACGGCAGCAAACCCTATCCGATCCGTCCGTCAATGCTCAAAGAAGTAGGTGTGGCATCGGTGGAAGTTGATCTTAACTACTTGTCGGCCACCGATTTACGGGCATTTGCTGAATCACGGCTGGGCGGTGTACTGAGCGATGATTTGTACGACCTTTTGCAAAGGATGACGCAGGGGAATCCGTTTTACCTGGAGCAAATGGCCGATTATTTCCGGGAAGGTAATATGCTGGAAGTGAAAAAAGGTGTACTCCAACTCCACAACAGTGATATCCAGATCAGCGACTCTGTGAAACAAATTATGATGTCGCGTATCGACCGTTTGAGCGGGTTGGTGAAAGAAACAGTGAAAGCGGCGGCAGTGATCGGGCGCGAATTTGAACTGCCCGTTTTATCGGCGGTAATGGCGCGTCAGGAGGAATTTCTCCAACGCAACGGCGACCTCGACAATGTGTTACGCGAACAGGTGCAGACTGCTGAAAAATGGCAGATCTGGCACGCTATGAATGAGTTGCGGTACATTTTCCGGCACTCGCTCCTGCGCGAGGCCGCTTATGATATGCAGTTGCGCACCCGTTTGCGCGAGTTGCACCAGTCGATTGCCGAGGCTATCGAACAACTTTATCCCAACTCGGAGGAGCGATTTGTTGATTTGGCGTTCCACTACGAACAGGCAGAAAACGAGAAAAAAACAGATCGCTTTTTGGAAAAAGCCGCGCGTTACGCACAGCGGAATTTCCAGAACCGCCAGGCGCTGATTTTTTATGAAAAACTGCTCTCGCACCTCAGCCATACCAGTAAAAAAAGCAAAAAGCGGGTCAAAATCCTGCTCCGCAAAGGTGCTATCCACGAACTGATCGGCCAGTGGGAAGAAGCCGAACGCGACTATGAAGCCGCCCTGGAACGCGCCAAAGCCCTGAATGACTGGTACCTTATCGGGCGGGCCAACCGCCGGATGGGTCAGTTGCTGATGCTCCGCGGCCGTTATGCCGATGCCAAAAAGAACCTGGACGTGGCCATTACTTGTTTCGAACTGGCCGGCGACCAGATCGGCACCGCCAAAACTTACGGCAATCTGGGCACTTTCTTTTTCCGGCAGGGGAGTTATGAAGCCGCCAAAAGCTGGTTTGCCAAATCCATCGAAATCAACCGGAGTATTCACAGGGATGCGGAAAATGCCGCGATAGTGGCTAATTTGGGCCTGATTTTTATGAATCAGGGTCATTATGACGAAGGTATCCGCTGGCTGGAAGAGCAACTCATGATTTCCGAACGCGCCCTCGATAAGCAGGGGCTGACGACACTGTACACCAACCTCGGCATCATTTATCTCGAAAAAAACAGCCTCGACAGCGCATTGCTTTGTCTGGAAAAGGGCCTCGCTCTCTCGGAAGAACTGGGCAATAAGCTGATGATGACGATATGTATCGGTTGTATCGGATCGGTGTGGGAGAAAAAAGGCGATTACACTAAAGCGATGGAAAACTTCGACCGCGACCTGGCCCTGGCCAACGAAATGGGCGACAAACAAGGCATCGCTATCGCATCCGGTTTGATCGGCGACCTCCTGTCGATCATGGGCGATTTCAAACGTTCCAACGAACATACCGAAGAAAATCTGCGCCTCAGCCGCGAACTGAACTATAAAAAAGGTATTGCCAAAGCGCTCAACACCCTGGGCGACAACTGGTATTTTCTCGGTGATTTTCAACGGTCTATCAGTTTTTACAACGAAGCCATTGAATACTCCCGCGAAATGGGCAACCGCCTAGTGCTCGGTTATTCACTGATCGAAAAAGGCCAGGTGCACCTCATGGCCGGTGAAATTTCTCCGGCCCGTCAATTGCTGGAAGAAGGCCGCGACATCGCCCTGTCGCTGGGCAATAACGACCTCACTTTCGAGTCGAATATCCTGCGCGCCCGTATCCTGCTGGCCGAAGGCAACCGCCCTGAAGCGCTGCGGCAATTGTCGCAACTGCTCAATATGGCCCGCAACGAACGGGAGGAAGCAGCCGTTCATTTCGAATTACGCAAGGTGGCCGACCACCCCACCCGGCATTTCCTGCGTTCGCTCGAACTCTACCGCGATATGTACCGGAAAACACCCCAGCACATTTACAAAATCAGGCTGGAAGCACTTGAGAAAGAAAAATAAAGTTTTTTTAATGTGCTAATGCGGTAATGTGCCAATGTGCTAATTTTTTAATCAGCGATGCCCGGTTTGCATGAGGTGACATCTTTTGAGGCACGAAAAAGGTGTCATCTCATCCCAGCTTTAAAAAACGCGATCTTGTAAAAAAATCAAATCTCTGATTTCAAATCTCTTATCTCATATCTCAATAAAAATCGTCAATCGATTCAATCGTCAATCCAGCTTTGGCTTCCGAAATCCTCGACACCGGCATTGAATTTCTAAAAGGCGTGGGACCGCAACGGGCCGATACCCTTAAACGCGAACTGGGCATCTTCACCTTTCGCGACCTGCTGTTTCATTTTCCTTTCCGCTACATCGATAAAACCCGTTTTCACAAAATCCGCGACATCCAGCAGGAGGGTGAAAACTACCAGCTGCGCGGCATTATCCGCCGCCTCGAAGTGCTGGGCGACGGCCGTGCCAAACGACTCGCCGCCACCCTCCGCGACGACACCGGCGCTATCGAACTGGTATGGTTTCAGGGGATGGCATGGATGGAAAAAACGCTGGAAGTCGGCAAAGAATATGTGGTATTCGGCCGGGCCGGCGAATTCAACGGCCGCTTCAATATGGCCCATCCCGAAATGGAAGAGGTCAATGAAGACAATATCAAAAAGTCCAGCACTTTTGATCCCGTTTACCCCACTACCGATAAACTTACCCAAAAGGGCCTTGATGCCAAAGGTATTCGCCGTATTCAACGCACGCTGATTGACCTGCTCACCCCCGGCGCTTTACCCGAAACTTTGCCCGATTATTTGTTATCCGGTTTTCGGCTTTCACAGCGGTTCGAGGCGCTGAAAAATATCCATTTCCCGCAAACACAAGCTGACCTCGACGGTGCTGTTCGCCGGTTGAAATTTGAAGAATTGTTCCTGTTGCAATTGCGATTGCTGCAAGTGAAAATGCGCCGGAAAGATGTGACGCGCGGGTTCATTTTTGATCAGATCGGGCATTATTTCAACACATTTTACAAAGAAAAACTGCCGTTTGAACTTACCAATGCCCAAAAACGGGTATTGAAAGAAGTGCGCACCGACCTCGGTATCGGCAAACAAATGAACCGCCTCGTGCAGGGCGATGTGGGTTCCGGTAAAACCGTGGTGGCACTGATGACCATGCTCATAGCCCTCGACAACCGCCACACACCCGACGGTCCGCCCTTCCAGGCATGCCTCATGGCGCCCACCGAAATCCTTGCCCGTCAGCACCTCGACGGCATTAGCGGACTGCTCGAAGGGACGGGGATCAACGTCGGTTTTTTGTCGGGCACGGTAAAAGGTAAAAAACGCGAAGCCGTGCTCGAACAACTGGTTTCCGGCGAAATGCACATCGTGATCGGTACCCATGCGCTCATCGAAGACTGGGTACAATTCCAGAATCTGGGTCTGGCCATCACCGATGAGCAGCACCGCTTCGGCGTGGAACAGCGGGCCGCACTCTGGAAAAAAAATCCGGTTTGTCCGCCGCATATCCTCGTGATGACCGCCACTCCCATCCCCCGAACGCTGGCCATGACGCTTTACGGCGATCTTGATATCAGCATCATCGACGAGTTGCCGCCAGGCCGCAAACCCATCACCACAATGCACAAAACCGAACATCACCGCATGCGGGTGCAGGGATTTATGCGGGAGGAAATTGCCAAGGGGCGGCAGGTGTATGTCGTTTTCCCGATGATCGAGGAGACGGAAAAAGCCGACATGAAAAACCTGATGGAAGGTTATGAGGCGCTCAGCCGCGATTTTCCGCAGCCCGAATACCAGATTTCCATCGTACACGGCAAAATGAAAGCTGCCGACAAAGACTTTGAAATGCAGCGCTTTGTGAAAGGCGAAACGCAGATTATGGTGGCCACCACCGTGATCGAGGTCGGTGTAAACGTGCCGAATGCCTCTGTAATGGTCATTGAAAATGCCGAGCGGTTCGGGTTGTCGCAATTGCACCAGTTGCGCGGCCGTGTGGGTCGCGGCGCCGAACAGAGTTACTGCATCCTGATGACCGGGTTCAAACTCAGTGCCGACGGCCGTGAACGTATCCAGACGATGGTGCAAACCAACGACGGCTTTGTGATTGCCGAAGCCGACCTGCGCCTGCGCGGTCCCGGCAATATCGAAGGTACCCAGCAAAGTGGTATGCTGCGTTTTCTGCTGGCCGACATCGCCCGCGACGGTCAGATACTCAATGCCGCCCGCGATACGGCAATCAAAATCCTGGAGCAGGACCCTGCACTGGCCGCTCCGGAGCATGTACGCCTGAGGGCTGCGATTGCGCGGCAGGTGAATGATGCGAAGGTGTGGGGGCGGATAAGTTAGATTGACGAATTTTTTGAATGCAGATTGCTGAATGCAGATTGCAATCAAAAAAATTCGTCAATCGTAATTCGTCAATCGTCAATCTAAATATCCGCCATAACCATTAAATTTGCTTGCAGAAAAATCAATAAAGCCCCCTGCCCCAAATGTTATGCCCAAATACTGTTTCCTTTTAGTTGCTTTTATTAGTTTTTGGCTGGTGCGGTGTTCGGACCGGCAGGAAGTGCCTGTGCCGGCAGTGACGGCGGTTGCTGATACGGTCGTTGTTGACACTGTAGGAGTGAGTGCTATGGTGGATACGGCTTTTTTGTTGTTGCGGGATTCGCAGGTGGAAAGGGCGATGGAGCAAATGAAGAAGGTTTTTGAGATTTATCATCGGGCAGGGTTGGCCAGTATAGGGCAGAAAAAAATACAGGTATTAACCATTGAAGCCCAAAAGCAAAAACAATCTGAACTTGTTTATAAACTATTGGACTGGACAGTTGGTAAAACAGAAAAATCGTCGCATACAGATACAATTGCAGGCAAACTCCTATATTTAAAAGGGTATTTTCTTCACAGCGAGGGGAAATCTTTAGAAGCTAATATTTTTTATGAGATGGCTCTGGAAAAACTACCTGAATCGCAATTTTTCCAGATGCACTTACCGCTTTTTATAAATATCAGCCAGACTTACATTGAATTAGGTGATTATAAAAAGGGTGAAGAATATGGTCGCCAGGCGCTTCTGATTCTTGATAAATATATGTTTGAAATTCCGCCTACAAGTCTTCTGCCATTTAAACAGAAAGCGCTTCGGGCATTAGGTTGGGCATTATATGAACAACAAAAAAACAAAGAAGCATTAGATATTTTTCACAAGGCATTAATCATTGCGCCAGAAGAGCGCAAATCGGATATTTTAACCTTCATTTCAAAATGCTACCTCAATGAAAATCAGTTTGACAAGGCATTCTCAATTGCAAAAGATGCAATGGGATTTGCCATACAATTTCCGGACGAAGACATAAGTTGGTATGCCGATGCACTGCACCAATTGGCACGTTGTTATTGGATTGCTGGCCAAACTGAACAGGCACTCTATTATTTTAACAAAGCATTGCCTGTTGCAGAACGTGCTTACAATAGCTCGCATCGGGATTGTTACAAAATCAAGGTTTACATTGGCGATGTTTATTACAAATTGCAGCAGTATGATAAAGCACAAACAGCATATAATGAAGCAATTCAAATGAGCCAGAGTTTACCTGCTTCAGATACCTCAGGTGTAGCGGATTATTGGGTTATGCGCGCTGTTGAAGGACTGACGCAGGTATGGCATGATCGGATGTGTCAATCGAAATCTCCTGAAGATTATCAGCAATTTAAGAATTATCTGGACCAACTTTTGTTGATACAGGAAAACCGGTTTAATGTTTTTGAGACAGACGAATCAAAAATTGAAATCACTGGTATTAAATTCCTTTGGCACGAAAGAGGAATTAAACAAGCATTAATCAATGGTGATTCTTCCTCAGCAATTCTATACTTATTGGATTCTAAAGCATCCTTATTCAGAGAGCATCTTCGACAAGAGAGAGCGGTCAATAATGTCCCTGATTCTCTTGCTGTCCCATACAGATTGTTAAAGCAACAAATTGCTGAAACAGAAGGGAAAAGACAAAGAGGGGAGTATATTTCTGAAAGACATTTGTTAGAGATAAAACTGCGGATGGACAGAATAAAAGATCAGATTAAACCTTACGAATCGTCAGATATTAAAAAAACTGCTACCGACATTGACAGTTTACAAAGCCGACTACCAGAACTAACCGTAATGCTAAATTACCTTTATGGAGATAGTTCCGTTTATGTTTTTGTAATGGACAAGCACAAAAAGGGTATTTTTCAGATTGAAAATAGAAGTTCGCTTGCTGAAACCATTCAACAATTAACCAATTCAATAGACCTAAACTCAGCATCGAGAAGTACTCAGGACTTCATCGACGCATCGCGTCTGGCCTACATGGAATTGTTAGAAAAGCCGATTCAATTTATATCCGGTAGTTCGCCTGAGGCCAACAGACTTTGGGTTATACCTGACGGTCCGCTTAATTATCTTCCTTTTAACGTGCTTCTAACCATAGATGTCTCCACTGGCCCCGTAGGTGTATTACCCTATCTGATTAAAAAATATGCGGTAAGTTATGCCTCCATGCCAGAACATTTTTTTCAGCCCTCAGCCACGACTAGCGGTTTAAAGCCCTATGGAGGTTGGGGAATAACTTATGATTCGCTGACATTAAAATCAATTGAACCTCTGGGCAGGGTTATTGCAAAAAACACTCGGGATTTGGGGCCTCTTCTAAAAGCAAGAGAGGAAATAGTATTATCGTCATCAGGATTAAAAGCAGACACATGGTTCGACCGAAAAGCAACCAAGCAGAGTTTTATTCAACATGCAGGCGATTATCAGATATGCCATCTGGCTATGCATGCTCTTGCAAGTAATACTACGCCGGAACTTTCAAAACTAATCTTTTCTGCCGATTCAACATCGGTAAGAAATAACGATCATTTTCTGTATGCATCAAGTATTTATGGCCTGACCATTAAAGCAGACCTTATGGTACTTAGCGCGTGTAATACCGCCGGAGGCGAAATTCTTAAAGGAGAAGGCGTGTCCAGTATAGGAAGGGCATTTCAATTTGCCGGTGCTAAATCTGTTCTGATGACACAGTGGAGTATTCAGGACCAATCAGCCTCTGTCATCCTTACTGAATTTTTTAAGTTTTTAAAACAGGGGCTGCCCAAAGATATTGCATTGCAGAAGGCCCAGTTGGCAATGCTGGAACGAGCACCGCTCACAACACCTGCCGACTGGGCCGGGTTTATTCTTTCGGGCAGCACTCAACCTGTCATTATTGAGCAAAGTTTCAAGGCGACCAATTGGTTGATTTTATTAATACCTGTTACACTGTTATTGTACTTTTTTCTAAAAAAGACTCTTTATCTCAATCGCCCTTCCCGGGTTTCCATTGATTAGGCCGCTGGAGATCATCCGGTGTGGTAGTGGCAGCTTCGGTGGTTATGGAAGGCAGTCCATTGCACTTCTGATCAAAGAATTTGATTTTAGCACGATTTTCAATCAGGATTGAAGGATTGCCGGGACAAACAGCATCAACTTTAAACTGTACCCACGCGATTGTTTCATCATATGAAAAATGTCTTGGATTTGTCTGTATCAACCCAGCCAGCTGGTGCCTGTCACCTGCCACTGAACAATCTCCGATTATAAATTTAACTTTATTACAAAGCCCAAACCATGGATGCTCGATTATTAAATATGGTGGAATGTTAGCAGATTGGTTTAAAAGTGTGAGCGTGGTTGACTTTATATACTTTTTGGGAAATTTATCCTTTATGGTCACCTTGTCAGCGTATCCTGCACCAATATTCTGATAAAAAATAGTGTAAATCAATTCACCATGCCCATTTCTTGTACAAAAGGACTGGTCAACAATTTTCTTGTTTGGGTCATGTGGGAAGGCCTCAGTTAGTATCCTTAGACATTCGGAAGTGTGCGTCACTGTATCCAATACCATTTTGGCTAAATATTCATGAGGAGTATTTGTTACATTCCCGGTTATAGCCACTTTTACATAAATGTGCCTCACTTCATCCGGGAGCAAATTGGAGAAAGTAAAACTGTTGCTGTTATTTAAACCGCCGTTAACAACCCAATTATGGTTTCCATCTTCATTATAGGCCGTATAACGCACGGGTGAAAATCCTGATGATGTGAAGCTTCCACAGGAATCAAGGTCAATTATACCACCAGTAATCATATTTCCGGTTCTGTTAGCATAAGAAATAATCAGATAGTAAAATTCACCATCATCCACACTGTTTGTCAAATAATCCCAAGGGGGCCATGAGGTTCCTAATTTAATATGAATTCCGCTTCCCATATAATCCCCAGCATTCAGATAAGGTCCGGAGGGAGTAAATACCGCGGAAATATTATTGTTATATCTCATTTCGTAGGTAACAGACAATGGAGGAGGAATGGGATCACTTTTTTTGAATGCAAATACTTGCATATCAGCAATTTTGTAGGAAACCGACCCTGGCTGTTCGAAACGGATTTTACTCTGATAATTTAAACTCTGGTCACTGTTTTTAGTCAGACTAAGAAAGTTCCCATCGGGTAAAATGATAAAAAACCGAACATCATAAGTTGGTTTCATGCCTGTTAAACAATCAATGGCTCGTATTTCCGACTCTCCGGCTGAATTGGGCAGATCAACTTCAATTTTGTACGTGCATGTACATAAAGTAACAGTTTTTGTTCCTGCAAGTATTGTTTCAGTAATTACTTTGGCTGTAGCAAAAGAACCAACAATATTAAAAAGGCATAAGATCATCGCCAAAGCAACCTGACGAAGCAAATTTTTAGTAACTAACATGGTTTAAAGTTTTTAGCGTTATTTATCAAAAGATCGAATTGATCCCTAAAACCTACCATCGTCATACAACCAAAACCTTACCTTTGGCATCCATTTTATCGTAAATTTCTTAAATAAAAAGTACAAAACAATGAAAAGAACACTACTTTTTCTGCTTACTGCCATTACACCATTTTTTCTCTCCGCACAAAAGCGTGTTGCCGGTGATATACTTGTCCAGCTGGATATGGGCGCTTCCATCGAAACCGTCATCGGCCTCGTGCAGCGCCAAACGGCCATTCCCGTACTAGGCTTCGAAACGCCCGCTCCCCGGTGGCGAATCCATACACTCCACCTCGATCCCTCCATGACCGAAGGTGCAGGCGAACAATTACTGCAATCCGTACTCCGGATACCGGGTGTGGCCATTGCACAGTGGAACAACACCGCCGACGATCGCAATGTCACCCCCGACGATACCAAATGGCTCGAACAACGCGATATGGGCTTGATCAAAATGCAGCAGGCCTGGGAAAATACCACCGGCGGACTCACACCTGCCGGCGATACCATCGTGGTGGCTATCCTCGAAAAAGGTATGCAAAAAGAAAATCCTGATCTGATTCCCAACCTGTTCCACGCCTGGGGCGAAATCCCCGGCAACAATAAAGACGACGACGGAAATGGCTATGTGGATGACTATACCGGTATTGACGTAAATGCACTCAAAGGCAGCACGAATGGCACCGGCAGCTCGCATGGCACGTCGGTGAGTGGCATCGTAGGGGCAAAAGGGAATAATAATTATGGGGTTACAGGGGTAAACTGGAATGTGAAACTCCTCACCGTTACCAATGTAAAAGACGACGATGAAATCATTGCAGCATATTATTATGCAGGTGAAATGCGCCGCCTGTACAATACCACCAATCGCCAGAAAGGTGCATTCGTGGTGGCCACTAATGCCTCATTCGGATTTGATTTTGACCGGCCCGAAGATCACCCGCTTTGGTGTCCGGTATTCGACTCTCTGGGACACCTCGGTGTGCTGGGTGTGGCGGCCACCATCAATAAAAACGTGGATGTC
>OFDN01002294.1_pt1 | contig 10759 bp, 10 predicted proteins | sample 1520971 | NCBI WGS metagenome assembly OFDN01 (sample SAMEA94257418, study PRJEB24077) | hot springs metagenome | biome: Aquatic biome; feature: Geographical feature; material: Water | place: India | collected 2012-06-12 | depth 5 m | reverse complement strand
GTCGAACAGACGGATCGCGAGGGCACGCCGATCTTGCTCGTATTGACCGTGGCCCTGGTCGAAAGCCCGCCGCGCCCCATCGCTGCCAAGGTCAGCCGCCCCGCCGTGGGCCGTCCCCCGGCCACGGCCCCGCGCGCGGCCCCCGTCACCCGCACCGAAACCGTCACCAATCCTGACGGCGTCGGCTTTCAGAAGATCGTCCGATGACCGAATACCTGCCGATGCTGACCCTGGAGGGCGACCGCTGGGATTTAATCGCCCACCGCGCCTATGGCGATGTGGCCAAGCAAGATTTGATCATCGCCGCCAATCCCGAGCTTGCGATTACGCCGATGCTACCTGCCGGGGTCACGGTGCGCGTGCCGGTCTTGCCTGACGATACCCCCACCCTTGTCACTCTTCCGCCGTGGAAACGCCCGTGATGCAAACCTTCGAACTCCCTTCGGTTCAGCGAGACTTCGAGCGTCGCCAGTCTTTGATTTCGGCAGGCGGTCGTAAACTTCGGCGCGCGGTCTGGGATATTCTGTACCAGGGGCGCAGCATCACGGCGGCGATTGCCCCCTTCGTGGAGCAGCTCGATTATTCCGACGAGCTGCACGGCAAGTCGGACGAATTGTCCATCACCGTCAACGATGCCGATGGGCAGTGGCGCAGCGCTTGGTATCCGGGCAAAGGCGACCGCCTGTCGATGACCTTCGGCCTGGAGGATGGCCCGCGCCAGCCTGCTGGGTCGTTCGAGATCGAGGAAATCGAGCAGGAGTTCACCCGCGACGGCGGCGCCTGGCTGCGACAGCGCCTTTGGCCCTAGGTCGTCCTGCGGGACTAAATCGGTTCGCACAGGGATATTTGCACGGCCGCGCGCGTTAAGGTCGCTTCGTCACGGCCAAGGTTCTTCATGCGTCTGCTGTCGCTGCTGTTCGCGTCCCTCGTCCTGGCGGCCTGCGCCGTTCATCCGGGCAAGGTCTATCCCATCAGGTTCGCGCCGGACGCCCGTCCGGTTCTGGCCGCCACCGAGGCCGGGACGGTTCGGGGCGTAGAGGGCGCGGGCGCGCGGGCCTTCTTGGGCGTGCCCTTCGCGCGCCCGCCCGTCGGCGAACTGCGCTGGCGGGCGCCTCAGCCCGTCGAAGCCTGGAGCGGGGTGCGCGACGCGACCCGCATAGGGTCCGACTGCACCCAGGCTGTAGGGCGCAAGGCGATACTGGGCGGCGGGGGCGGTCTGGTGTTCGGGTCAGAGGATTGCCTCTACCTCAACATCTACGCCCCGGCCGGCGAACCGCAGCGGCGCCGGCCCGTCATGGTCTATATTCCGGGCGGCGCCTTCACCGTGGGCTCGGGCGCCAACTACGATCCGTCGCGGCTGGCGGCGGATCAGGACCGGGTGGTCGTCACTCTGAACTACCGACTGGGCGCCCTCGGCTGGCTGGCGCATCCTCAGTTTCAGGCCGAGGGCGAGGGGTTCGGCGGCAACTTCGGCCTGATGGATCAGTTGGCGGCGCTGAAATGGGTGAAGCGCAACATCGCCGCCTTCGGCGGAGACCCGGCCAATGTCACCCTGTTCGCGGAAAGCGCCGGCGCCTGGGCGGCCTGTTATCTGATGACCTCGCCCCAGGCCGAGGGTCTCTATCAGAGGATGATCCTGCAAAGCGGCGGCTGTCTGGAGCCCTCGTCTCTGATCAGCGCTGAAGACGCCGCCGCCTCTGGCCCGCTCTTCGCCCGGCGTTTGGGCTGCACCGGCGCCGATCAGATCGCCTGCCTGAAGGCCTTGCCTGCCTGGCGTCTGTCGCGGGCGCCGTCAGTTCGGGCGGGCATCAACGGCCCAGGATCCTGGGGACCGGTGCACGCCGATGCGACCGTGCCTGAAAATCCCGCCCTGGCCATCGACCAGGGGCGGTTCACCCGCGTGCCCGTCATCGTTGGGACCAATCTGGACGAGGGGCGGCTGTTCGCCAATGAGGTCAAGGACATGGACCGTTACCAGAAGGAGACGCTGTGGATGTACGGCGATGTCGGCCCCCGCGTGCTGGACCGTTATCCGGTCGGGCCGGACGGCCCGGCCTACGCCATCGCCGCCAACTTCACCGACCAGAGGTTCGCCTGTCCGTCCCAGGCCCTGCGTCGTCAGCTGTCGCGCTATACGCCAGTCTGGGGATATGAGTTCGCCGATCGCGACGCCCCATTCGTCCTGCCCGACGGGATCGTGGGCCTGGACCTGGGCGCTTATCACGCCAGCGAACTGGCCTATATCTTCGGGACCAGCTGGATCTTCGCCGACGTCAACCGGTTCACGCCCGAGCAGAAGGCGTTGTCGCACCGCATGCAGGGCCTGTGGGCCGGGTTCGGACAGCAGGATTTCGGCGCCGAATGGCCCCGCGTGGCGGGCGCGGGGCCGGTTCGGGTGTTCACGGCCCAGGGCGATCGACTGGATGACGCCTTCTTCGCCCGTCACAACTGCGACTTCTGGGACGGGACGCCCTTCGGCGCCGTCCACTAGGTTCAGCACCTAAACGAAGCGGACGGTCACGCCTGGCTTGACCTTGTCGGCCAGGGTCCAGGCGTCCCAATTCGTCAGGCGAACACAGCCGTGCGACGCGGTCTTGCCGACCAGATGCGGGTCCGGCGTGCCGTGGATGCCGTAGCTGGGCTTGTTCAGATCGATCCACACCACGCCCACCGGATTGTTGGGACCGGGGGCCACGACCACCTTGCGATCCAGATCGCCATAGCTGAGCTTTGACGGATCATAGACATAGTCGGGATTGCGGGCGACGCCGTTGACCTTGACCGTGCCCGTCGGGGTGGGATTGTCCTGACTGCCGATCGTCGCCGGGAAATAGGCGAGCAGCGTCCCGTCCGCGCCATAGGCCCGCACCGCGCCCTGGGCCTTGTCCACCTCGATCCTTTCGACATCCCCAGACAAGGGCGTCGTACTGATCGCGGGAACCAGCAGCTTCTGGCCTGGACGGTTGAAGTCGGCGGTAGGGTTCAGGACCCTCAGCAGGTCCTCGGTCACGTGAAAGCGTTCGGCCAGGGCTTCGACGATATTGGCGTAGCCCATCGACGGCGCCCGGCCCTGGGCCTCCAGCTCGGTCGGGACTGTGCCGAGATAGGGAGCCGAAACGTCCTGTTGGGTTATCTCATAGGTAGAGGTCACGGCGCCCTGGCTGGCGGCGCGCAACCGCCCCATGACCTCGGCGTCGAGGCGGCCGTTGACGGGCAGACCCTGGACCTTCTGAAAGGCGGAGACGGCCTGACGCATGTTGGACCCTTCCAGACCGTCGATGGCGCCTGGCGAGAAGCGGGCGCGTTGCAACAGCACTTGGGCGCGGATCAGGGCGGGGTCCGGTTGCGGTCGAGCCGCAGGGCTCGCACCTTCACCCTCGGTCGACGGCGGGGAATAGGCGGTGTTCTCGATGGCGTCGCGCGACAGACGGCCCTGCGCCCCGACTTGGGCGGTCTGCTCTGCGGGGGCGGCGGGCGGCCGGTCGTCGTTGGGATCGCAGGCGGCGACAGCCAGGCCCGCGACGGTCAGGGCGGCGACGGTTGGCGCCAGGACGATGAAACGAGGGGGCATGAATAATCCTGGAAGGTCGGGGGACGATCGCTGCGGGGTCAGTTCGCTTCCCCTGTCGCCGGGTCCGTCGCCGTCTTTCCTGAATTGCTGGAGCCTTCGGCGCCCTTTGGCTCCGTCGCCGGGCGCGGCGGCTCGCCGTCGGAGTCCGGGCGCAGGTTTTCATTTTCGACTTTGCGGTCATCGGGGCGGGTGTCGGTCATCGGCTTCATTTCCAAGGAGACGCGGGGCGTCCGAGACGGAGCCAACGCATCCGGAGCGCCACGGCTCCCTCCTCATGCGTCAACAGACGTTCACCATGCCGGTGAACCCTAACGAAACAGCAGATTGGTTAGGAGGCGTGATGGAACGGACCTCGCCTGTCGAGGTCGCGCGAGGGCGTCATGGCGGAAACGCTGCAGGTCGAGATCATGAAGGCGAAGGCGATGGATCCCGCCGCCGTCGACCTGTGGCGGCGGTGGACCTTAACCAACCCCGCCCTGGCAAGCCCCTATTTCCGGTGGGAATTCACCGAGATCGCCGCCCGCGTCTGCCCGGGCGCCGCCGTCGCCGTGTTTCGGCGGGGCGAGCGGATTGTGGGTTTCTTTCCCCACCAGAGGCGCGGCGGCGCGGTGCAGCCGCTGGGCGCCCCGATGAACGACTACCACGGCGTCATCGCCGCCGAGGACGAGATGCTCAGTCTGGAGGCGGTCGCCGGCGTGCTGAACCCGCGAAGGCTTAATGTGCCGAGCTGGGTGGGCCCCGCCCAAGCGGGGCAGGGGCGCGGGACGGTCCAGGTCGCCATGTCGGAGCCCGGTTACGAGGCCTGGTACGCCGAGCGGCGATCGACCTACGGCAAGTATTTCAAGGACAAGGAGCGCGCCCGTCGCAGTCTCGAGGCCGAGCTTGGGCCGATCCGCGTCGAGGCGGGCCTGCGCGACCCGTTTCTCCTGGACCGTCTGATCGCCCTGAAGGCGGCTCAGTACCGTCGATCCGGTCTGCACGACATCTTCGCCTGCGGATGGACACGCGACCTGCTGCACGCCCTGATGCTGGCCCGGCACGAAGACTTCGGCGCCTCGATGGCCGTCATGCACGCCGGCGACAGCCTGGTGGCGCTGGAGTTTTCGCTCCACGCCGGCCGTCATTACCACTTCTGGTTCCCGGCCTATGAGCCGCGGCTGGCGCGGTGTTCGCCCGGCATTCTGTTGAGCATGGACACAATGCGGTTGGCGGCGGCGGACGGCTTCCGCGTCTTCGACTTCGGTTTCGAAGGCGAGGGGTACAAGAAGTATTTCGTCAATGCGCGCCAGACGGTGCGGGAGGCGGTGGTGATCCGGCCCGGCCTGGGCCGGAGCCTAGGCGAGGCGGCCGTGGCCGCCCTGGGCGGAGCCGGAGGACGGGGGCAGGCCCTGCGCAACTCTCTGCGTCGCCGCTGGTCCACCATCGAGGCCTGCGAAGCCTCCTCCCTTGGCCAGTTGCGCGGCGCCGCCTTCGCCCTTCGGTCCGCCGTGAGCAAGGCGGCGGCCAAGCGCAAAGGCCCGACCCGCGTGGCCCACGTCTAAGCGAAGCCGAGGAAAGCCGATGAACGAACGACGCACCCGCTATCCCGGTCCGATCTCAGAGGCGGCGGACCACCCGCACACACTGGTCGATCAGGGGTTCGCCGAGGATGCGGTCCTGGCGACGGTGCTGGATCGCTATCCCGCCGAACTGTTCGACATCAACCTGTATGACTATGACGAGGCGGGGCAGGTCAGTCTGCGGACCGGCGCGCGAGGGCGGCTGTCCGGCGAGGCCCTGCTGGAGGCCATCAAACAGGGCCGGCTGTGGGTCAATTTGCGGAGCGTGGAGACCGGCTGGCCAGAGCTTTGGGCCGCCGCCATGGACGAATTTCGCAAGATCCAGGCGACCTACCCCGGTCTTAGAGCCGTTCGGAACGCCGGTCAGCTGATTCTGTCGTCGCCCAAGGCGCGGGTGCCGTATCATTTCGACGCGGCAGGGGTGGTCCTGTTCCACATGCGGGGGCGCAAGCGGATCTACGTCTATCCCGGCGACGAACGGCGGTTGCCGGAACGGAACATGGAACAGGTGGTCGCCCGCCAGACGACCGAGGAACTGCCCTATGACCTGGCCTTCGAGCGAGAGGCGCAGATCATCGATCTGGAGCCGGGCCGGGCGCTGACCTGGCCTCTGTATGCGCCGCACAGGGTTGAGAATCTGGATCGGTTCTGCGTCAGCCTGTCGATGGACTTCCAGACCTGGCCGTCGCGTTTCCGAAACGGAGCCCTGTTCACCAACGCCGTCCTTCGCAGCCGCGGCGGACGCCCGCGTTGCACCGACGCCATGGGGACGCCCGAGCTGGCGGCCCGCTGGGCGGCCTCTCTGGCCCTTAAGCGCGCCGGATTGTTGAAGAGCCGGATCGCCCATTTCGAACGCGACTTCGAACCGCAGATCGGCGCCGCCGACGGAGCGGGAGAGATCCGGGCCTGAGGCGGGGCCAGGTTAATTCGGGTTCATGACCTGAAGTTAAAATGACTTCGGTCGCCCGGGCGATCACCCTTCTCCCATAGTCAGGGAAAGGGAGCTCTCATGAAGACCGTTCTGATCGCCGCCGCCGCATTGGCCGCCTGCGCCGCAGCCGCGCCGGCGTCGGCCGCCGAAGTCGAAATCCGCAACGCCGTCGCGCGCGTCGTCGTCATCGTCGAAGACCGCCAGGACGTCGCCGTGGAGGTGACGCAGGGACGCTCCCGGTTGCCCGCGCTCCAGGTGCGTCGTCAGGGACGGGACGTCCGCATCGACGGCGGCCTGCGTTCCAACCGGATGTGGAGCGGCGACGTCCGCAACTGCAACGCCGGACGTGCGGGCGCCGCCCAGCCGGGCGAAGGCGCCAGTGTTGAGGTGCGCAACCTGGGCCGCGTCCGTCTGGAAGAGGCGCCGCTGATCGTGTTGCGCACCCCGCGTGATGTGGACGTCAGCGCGGAGGGCGCCGTCTTCGGGGCCGTAGGGCGCGGCGCGCACGACGTGAGATTAGAGAACGCCGGTTGTGGATTGTGGAATATAGCAAACATCTCCGGAGCGTTATTGCTAAAATCTCTTGGCACAGGCGCGCTGCGTGCAGGTATTTCACAATCGGCGACGGTGGCGTTGTCTGGAAGTTCAGATATAAGTGTCGGATCGAACAGGCGATTTACTGGGGCAGTCAGTGGATCTGGTAGTATCCATGTTTCTGAAGTGATTGGAAATGTAAATGCCGTAATAGGTGGTTCTGGAAATATTACGATAAGGTCGGGCACCGTAGATAATCTTGTCGCTATGATCGGCGGAAGCGGCAATATAACCGTGCATGCTACAGTACTGAATGCTGATGCTGCGATTTCTGGCTCGGGAGACGTCCGCATTAGATGTCTATCAGGTGCTCGTACTCAGGCCGTTCGAGGATCTGGTCGATTAATTATTAGAAATCAAGAAAACGAGGAAATTGGGCGCTGCAACTAAGGGTGATGGCAATTTCTCGCCAACGTTGGTAACGTAACGGTACCAACATGTGGAGGGTTCTATGGCTGGATACAAAAAATTGCTTTCCTCTGGCGTTTTTGCGCTGAGTCTTCTTTTAACTCCAAGCCAAACTTTGGCGGGATCGCTTGCGTGTGAGAACATGTGTGAGCAAATTTTAGAGCAAAGAGTCGATGAGTGTAACGGGGCTTATGATGTGGGCGGTTATGAGTGGGATCAATGCTTAGGCTTGGCAATGGGGGCACATAGAAACTGTGTTGGCTACGTCTGCGGATTCATCAGCTGGTAAAATAAAGCCCCGGCGGATCGGTCCGCCGGGGCTCTTTTTAGTCAGCAGGCCGTCAGGCTTAGAAGGCGCCCAGGACGCTGGTGATGGCGGAAACGCCCAGGCCGGCGCCGGCGCGGTCGCGGGCTTGCAGACCGCCGCCGAAGCTGTAGCGCAGGCCGACCGACCAGGTGTCGACGTCGACCGACTCGATGTCGGCGCGGGTGTAGGAAGCGCCGACCGAGAACGGGCTGTTCTCGATTTCGTACTCGGCGCCAACGCCGTAGGTCCAGGCGTCCACGTCGCCGCCGGCGACATCGACGTTGTTGTAGCTGACGCCGGCGTTCAGGCGCAGGTTCGGCATGACGTAGAAGGCGGCGTCGCCGCCGACGGTCCAGATGTCGGCGTCTGCGTCGTCGGCCGTGGTGTAGGCGACCAGGCCGGTCAGGGTCGCGTTGGACAGGTACTTCTGGGCCTCGGCGCCGACGGTCCAGACCGGCTCATCGCCCGAGCCGATGCCGTTGGCGGCGACGAAGGCGCCGGCGCGGACGTCCGAGCTCCACATCTTGGTCAGGTGGGCGGCGGCGACGCCGGTGAAGTCTTCTTCACCGAAGGCCTTGGTGTAGTCGACGGCGCCGTTCAGGGTCACGGTCCAGTCAGCGGCCGGCAGGGCGACCGTGCCGTCCACGGTCCAGACGTCGGCGTCGGCATCGTTGCCGGCGACTTCGATCGAGGGGTTGGAATAGGTCACGCCGACCGAGCCGACGGCGTCTTGGGCGAAGGCCGGGGCGGCGAACAGGGCGGCGGCGGCCGTGGCGAGGAGGATCGTCTTCATTTTCTTTTGTCCTTAGCAGTCTCGACCCGGATGGGGGTCCGGGGAGGGCGGCTGCTATCAGGCGCGGACGAAGCTGAGCATTAAATCGTCGTTACGTAAGTGTCTTGAAACTGTCGTGTTGCCCATCCGCCACGCCTTGTGGTCGCAATGTGTCAGGGGTGGGCGCATCTGGAGGCAAAGGGTTAAGCTGTGGCAATCGCATAATCTTATAAGCATATCCTTATATGTATTGACGGCCTGCTGATTGTGAGGCCATCCTCAGCCGTCGTGGTCTGCACGTGGTCTTCGGAACACGTGCAGCTAAGAGGGAAGCCGGTGGGAAACCGGCGCTGCCCCCGCAACTGTAAGCGGCGAGTCGAAGGTCCATCTCGTGTCACTGGCGTTCACGCCGGGAAGGCCGGACCCTAGGCGTCGACCCGTGAGCCAGGAGACCTGCCCCGACAGATAACGTCCTCCGGCGGGGTGTCCGGTCAGGCCGCATGCGCGCCGCCGGACCCTGCACGTCCGCGTCGGCGTCCGCGCGACCCTGTCCGAAGCCTGGCCACAACACAGGTTTCGAACGTCATGACCCGCCACACCGTCCAGGTCGCCACCCTCGGCTTTCCCCGCATCGGCCCCAAGAGAGAGCTGAAGACCGCGCTCGAGGCCTATTGGGCCGGCAAGACCGACGCCGAGGCCCTTCTGTCCGCCGCCGCCCAGCTGCGTGGCCTGACCTGGGCGCGCCAGCGTGACCTGGGGGCCGACGTCGTGCCGTCCAACGACTTCTCTCTCTATGACCATGTGCTCGACCTGACCGCCATGGTCGGCGCCGTGCCGCCCGCCTACGGCTGGCGCGGGGATCGTGTCGATCTGGCGACCTACTTCGCCATGGCCCGCGGTTCACGGGGCGACGGCCAGGCGTGCGCACACGGTCACGCCCATGCGAGCGGCGAGGGGACGCCGGCCATGGAGATGACCAAATGGTTCGACACCAACTACCATTATCTCGCGCCTGAATTTACCGCCGACCAGGTGTTCCGTCTCGGCTCGACCAAGGCGCTGGACGAATATCTGGAGGCCAAGGCGCTGGGGATCGAGACCCGGCCGGTGCTGCTGGGGCCTGTCTCTTATCTTCTTCTGGGTAAGACGCGGGGCGAGCCGTTTGACGTTCTCACCCTGCTGCCGCGCCTGCTGCCGATCTATGCCGAGGTGCTGCGGTCCCTGGCCCGCGCCGGCGCCACCTGGGTGCAGATGGACGAGCCCTGCCTGGTCACCGATCTGAGCGATGAGGCGAAGGCGGCTTACGACCACGCCTATCGTGTGCTGACCGACGTGACGCCGCCGATCAAGCTGATGCTGACCACCTATTTCGGTGGGCTCGGGGATAATCTGGAGGCCGTGCTGCGCCTGCCGGTTCACGGACTGCACATCGACCTGATCCGGGCGCCGGAGCAGTTGGCCCAGGTCGCGTCGGGGGCGGGCGTCGATCAGGTGCTGTCGCTCGGCGTCATTGACGGCCGCAACGTCTGGAAGGCCGACCTCAACGCCGTGCTGGACAAGGTGGAGCCCCTGGTCGCGGCCGGGCGCAGGGTGATGATCGCCCCGTCCTCCTCCTTGCTGCACGCCCCGATCGATCTGGAACGGGAGACCGGGCTCGATCCCGAGATCAAGGACTGGCTGGCCTTCGCCGTGCAGAAGGTGGCCGAGTTGGCCACCCTGGCGCGGGCGTTGAATGAAGGCCGCGGCGCGGTGAAAGCGGCGCTCGACGCCTCGACCTCCTCGGTCGCCTCACGTCGCACTTCACCGCGCATCAACGACCCCAAGGTCCAGGCGCGAGCCGCCGATGCCGACCCCGCCCTGGCGCTCAGAAACTCCTGCTTTGAAATTCGTCGCCAGGTTCAGCGAGGGCGTCTGAATCTGCCCGCCTATCCGACCACCACCATAGGCTCCTTTCCTCAGACGGCTGAGATCCGAAAGGCGCGCGCTGATCACGGGCGAGGCGTCATCGACGATGCGGCCTACGCCCGCTTGCTGCGCGACGAGACCGCGCGAACGGTCAAGTGGCAGGAGGCGCTCGGCCTGGATGTCCTGGTCCACGGCGAGTTCGAGCGCAACGACATGGTCCAGTATTTTGGCGAGCACTTGTCCGGCTTCGTCTTCACAAAGGCCGCCTGGGTGCAGTCCTACGGTTCGCGCTGCGTGCGCCCGCCGATCCTCTACGGCGACGTCGCGCGGCCCAGGCCCATGACAGTCGAATGGTGGCGCTATGCGCAGGGTCTCACCGACAGACCGGTGAAAGGCATGCTGACGGGCCCCGTCACGATTCTGAACTGGTCCTTCGTGCGCGACGACCAGCCGCGCAGCACCACCTGCCGTCAGATCGCCTTCGCCATCCGCGACGAGGTAGTCGATCTCGAAACCGCCGGCGCCGCCGTCATCCAGATCGACGAGGCCGCCCTGCGCGAGGGCCTGCCCCTGCGGCGCGCCGACTGGGACGACTATCTGGAATGGGCGGTCGAAAGCTTCCGCATCACGGCCTCGGGGGTCCGGGACGAAACCCAGATCCACACCCATATGTGCTATTCGGAGTTCAACGACATCATACAGGCCATCGGAG
>OFDN01002293.1_pt1 | contig 10761 bp, 10 predicted proteins | sample 1520971 | NCBI WGS metagenome assembly OFDN01 (sample SAMEA94257418, study PRJEB24077) | hot springs metagenome | biome: Aquatic biome; feature: Geographical feature; material: Water | place: India | collected 2012-06-12 | depth 5 m | reverse complement strand
TCCGCTCGCTCCGTCAGGTCCTTCGCTACGCTCAGGACGACAGAAGCGGCTATTCCGCCCCCGCGCCGATCACGCCGCCGTCGGCGATGATGCACTGGCCGCAGACGAAGTTGCCGGCCTTGGAGGCCAGGAACACCGCGACGCCGCCGATGTCGTCGGGCTGGCCGATGCGCTTCAGCGCCGCCTTGCTCTCCTGGGCCGCGCGGATCTGCGGGTTGTCCCACAGCGCCTTGGCGAAGTCGGTCTGGATCAGGCCCGGCGCGATCGCATTGACGCGGATGTTGTGCTTACCCCACTCCATGGCGAGCGACTTCACCAGCGAAAGATCGGCGGCCTTGCTCATGTTGTAGGCCGCGATGTGAGCCGAGCCGACCAGCGCGCCGATCGACGAGACGATGATGAAGGCGCCGTCCTTTCGCTCCGCCATCTCCGGGCCGACCATGTTCATCAGCCAGAGGTTCGACATCACATTGTTCTGCATGATCTTCTGGAAGACCTCGTCCTTCAGCCCCGTGAGCGGGCCGAAATACGGGTTGGAGGCGGCGTTGCAGACCATGATGTCGATGCGTCCGTAGGCCTTGCGCGCCTCGGCGACGAGGTTCTCGAGCTGGGCCTTGTCGGAGATGCTGGCCGCGACCGCCGTGGCCTCGCCGCCTTTATCCTTGATCGCCTTCACGACTTCTTCGCAGGCCGGCAGCTTGCGGCTGGAGACGACGACCTTGGCGCCGTGCGCGGCCATCTGCTCGCAGATCGAGCGGCCGATGCCGCGGCTGCCGCCAGTCACAACGGCCACCTTGCCGGAAAGGTCGAACATCATCGGTCGTCTCCTCGGTTCATTTGGTCAGCAATGCAATCAGCTCAACATGCGCCGACCAGAGGAACTGGTCGATAGGCATGAGTTTCTCCAGTCGGTATCCGCCGTCCTGCAGGGTGCGGACGTCGCGGGCGAAGCTGCCCGGATCGCAGGAGGCGTAGACCACGCGCTTCACGTTCGAGCCCGCGAGTTCGGCGCATTGCGCGGCGGCGCCGGCCCGCGGCGGATCGAGGACGACGGCGTCGAAGGCTTCGAGTTCCTTCGGCGTCAGCGGATTGCGGAAGAGATCGCGCAGATGCACGGTCACCCGGTTGGTGGCGGCCTTGCGCAGTGCGGCATCGACGGCGGCGACCGCCGGCTTGTCGCTCTCGAACAGGCTCGCCTTGCCGGATTTGCCAAGCGAGAGCGCACCGATGCCCGCGAAGAGGTCGGCGATGTGCGCCCGCTCCCCGGCCCACGCCGTGACGCCCGCCCGCATCACCAGCTCGGCCCGCTTGGTCGCCTGCAGGAACACCCCGGGTGGCAATTCGACGGTCGTGTCACCGAGTACCAGCGCCGGCGCGCGTCGCACGACGATGGGTTCGGCCCTGGCGCGATCGCCCCAGCTCACGCGGGCGAAGTCCGCGCGCTCGGCCATCGCGATCAGCGTCTCGCGAATCGCGAGCGTCGCCTCGAAGCGCTTGTGCGGGCGGATCAGCACGTCGAGGCCGGTATCGGACTCGTTGATGATGGCATCAGCCGACGTGCCATCGCGCAGGATGCCCGCCATCGCCGATCTCAACACGCCGATCGCCGCGTCTATCTTCGGCCGGGCGACGACGCAGGTCCCGATGTCGACGATGTCCTGACTGGCGCGCTCGTGGAAGCCGGCAACGACCTTCCTGCCCTGCCGTCGCAGCACGATGTCGGCCCGCCGCCGCTCCGCCGGCTCGCAGGTGACCGGCGCCTCGAAACGTGGCGCCTTCACGCCGCGCTGCGCGAGCGCCTTCGCGATCAGGTCGACCTTCCAGGCCGTGTAGATGTCGTCGCGCCAATGCTGCAGGGCACAGCCGCCGCACACCCCGAAATGCCGGCACGGCGGCGCAACGCGATGTCGCGACGGTGCCAGCACCTCGACGAGATCGCAGGCGATGCCGTCGCCCCTCTTGTCGATCGGCTCGGCCTCGACCGTTTCGGAGGGCAGGCAGTAGGGCACGAAGTAGCGCCGGCCTTCGAGATCGGCGACACCGTCTCCCCGCGCGCCGACTTCGAGGATATCGAGAGTGAGACTCACGCCGGGCTCAGCCCAGCCAGCTCTTGGCCGGCCGCATCTCGCCGACCAGCAGGCCGACGACATTCTTGATCTGCGGATGAAGAACCTCGTCGCGATGTCCCGCGGGCAGCACGCCGAGATGATCGAGCAGCGCCGCCATTGCGACCTCGGCCGCGCGGCCCGCGCCGTCCCAGACCTTCAGCGCCACGCCGAGGCCCAGGGTCGGCAGCATGCCGCAGAACACGCCCTCGGCGCCGGTCTTGACCTGGATGACTCCCGGTGCAGCATCGTTGATGCGCGTGCAGAATCGACCCGTGCCGGCCACCATGAACGGCTCGGCGTTCATTGCCTTGCGGATGCGGTTCGCCGCGTCGGCCCGCTTGCTCGATAGCCTTGACGGATCGGCCATCGAGGCCATCGCCTGGGCCAGGCTCTTCAGCGGCGTCGCGAGCGTCGGGATCCCGCAGCCGTCGGTGCCGTGCGGAAAGCCGTTGGCGTCGAGGCCGCAGAGATCGCTCATCGTCTCGCGCAGGCGGCGCTGCACCGGGTGGTCGTACTTGATGTAGCCCTTGGTCGGTTCGCCATATTGGACGGCGGTCGTCAGGAAGCCGCTATGCTTGCCCGAGCAGTTGTTGAACGCCGCCGTCGGCAGAGCGTTCGCGCGAGCCAGCGCCTCGATACTCGCCTGCAGGCGCGGTGCGTGCGTGCCGCATTCGAGGTCGGCCTCGCCGAGGCCCACCTTGGCCAGCCAGGCGCGCACCGTCTCGACATGCCGTGTCTCGCCGCTGTGCGAGGCGCAGGACAAAGCGATGTGCTCGTCGCCCAGCCCGAACCGCTCCACCGCGCCGCTCTCGACGAAGGCCATCGCCTGGATCGGCTTGTTGGCCGAGCGCGGCAGGATCGGCGTCTCGATGTCGCCCCAGGATTCGACGACCGTGCCGTCGGCCCTCACGACCGCCGCGATGCCCTCGTGCCGGCTCTCCACGACAGGGCCGCGGGTGACTTCGATGACAACGGGACCACGACTCATCGAACTCGCTCCAGCTTGACCACGGTGATGTTGTCCTGGTGCTCCTTGGCGACCGCCAGCACCGCCGCGATGATGCGGTCGGCCGGCAGCGCCGCCTGCGCCAGGATCTGCTCGTTCTTCAGGCTCTGCACGCCGTCGCTGCACAGCAGCAGCCTGGCGTCCGGCCCGAGCCGGCGGCTGCCCTTGTCGATCAGGGTCAGTGGCTCGCCCATCACGGCCTCGCGCAGCGTGTGGCGCCCCGGATGATGTTCCGCCTCGTCCGCCGTCAGCATGCCGCGCGCGACCAGCGCGTCGATCTGCGGCGCCATCGAGTGATCGGCGTTGAGACGCGCGATCTGCCCGGCCTCGATCAGATAGAAAGGCGAATCGCCGACACTGATCCAGCGCACCTCGTCGCCGCGCAACTGCGCGGCCACCAGGGTCGCGCCCATGCCGTTGAGTTCGGGTTTTCCCGCCGCGCCCTTGCCCACCGCCTCGTTGGCGTCGGCCAGCCCGTCGCCCAGGCCACCGCCCTGCTCGACCGCATGGATGAAGGCCTCGACGGCGAGCCGGCTCGCGATGGCGCCACCGGCATGGCCGCCCATGCCATCGGCGACCACCGCCAGCAGCGATCCGTCGCCCAGCGTCGCGAGACGCCAGCTATCCTCCTGATACGGGCGGGCGCCCTGATGCTGGCCGCCCTCGCCCCGCCACCGCGTCGCCATGTCGGATGCCACGTCCTCTAGTGCCAGACCGCCGGCAGCTTGCTGAGGCCGCGCAGGGTGAAGCTGCGGCGCCAGGCCGGGGTGTCCTTCTCGGGCAGTGTGAGGTTGGGCATGCGCTCGATCAGCGCCGTGAAGACCAGCTCGGCCTCCAGCCGGGCGAGCTGCGCGCCGAGACAGTGATGGATGCCGCCTCCGAAGGACATAGGCCGCACATGCTCGCGCCCGACGTCGAGGCGGTCTGGATCGGGATACTGCGCCGGATCGCGATTCGCCGCGCCCAGCAGGGCGACGATGCTCTGCTCCGCCCCGATCGTCACGCCGCCCAGCTCGACTTCGGCATGGGTGACTCGGCCGGTGAGCTGCACCGAGGAATCGTAGCGCAGCAGCTCCTCGACCGCGTTGGGGATCAGCGACGGGTCGTCCTTGAGCCGCTCCCACTGGTCGGGATTGCGATGCAGCGCGAGCAGTCCGTTGCCGATCAGGTTGGTTGTGGTCTCGTGGCCGGCGCCGAACAGCAGGCCGATATTGGCCTGCAGCTCCTCGGCCGACAGCTTGTCGCCCGCCTCCTCGGCCCTCACCAGCTCGGTGGTGAGATCGTCCTTCGGCTCGCGGCGCCGCAGTTCGCAGAGCTGGTTGAAGTAGACGCCCGCCATCTGGGTGTTGCGATTGGCCTGGTCGAGTTCCTCGCGGGTCATCGGAACCGGCTCGAGGATGCGGCCGTTGACGTTGCTGCCTGCCAGGAACGGCGCGCGATGCTCTTCGGGAATGCCCAGCATGTCGCAGATCACGATGACCGGCAGGCGATGAGCCAGGTCCCGCATCACGTCCATCTCGCCTTTGTCGGCGACGCGGTCGAGTTGTTCGTCCACCAGTTGCTTGATGCGCGGCCGCATGTCGGCGACACGACGCGCCGTGAAGGCCTTCGTCACCAGGCCGCGCAGGCGCGTATGGTCCGGCGGATCCTGCACCAGCATCGTGTTTGCGAGGCTCGCCACGGCGGGCTCGTTCATGCGGTCGGTGCCATACCGGCGCCGCATGTTGCCTTCGAAGTCCTTGCCGAAGCGCCTGTCGCGCAGGGACAGCGCCACGTCCTCGTAGCGCGTGATCAGCCAGAAGCCCTGCGGCGTCTTCAGCACCGGCGCGGCTTCCCGCAATCGGCGGTAAAACGGATAGGGATCGGCGATGAAGGCCGGGTCGAGCGGATTGAACTCGAGGTCCTTCGCAGGGGCGGTCGGCTGGGCGATGGTGTCCATCGTTTCCCCTTACCACGAAGCCCCTTGCCGTGCGAACGAGCGAGCCCCTAGCATCGTCCCATGTTTGCACTCACCCAGGGACTTCGCCGCGCCGTCCAGACCCGCCCCAACGGTACATCGACCTCGTTCGCCGGCCGCCGGCGGACCTGGCGGCAGACCCAGGATCGCGTGAGCCGCGTCGCGGGCGCACTTTCCGCACTGGGCGTGCGCCGCGGCGACCGGGTGGCGATCCTGGCGTTCAACTCGGACCACTACCTCGAGCTCATGTACGCGCTGCCGTGGCTGGGCGCGGTGATGGTGCCTCTCAACACGCGGCTGGCGGCGCCCGAGATCGAGTACATCCTGAACGACTCCGGCGCCGTGGCGATGTTCGTCGACACCGGCATGTCGCATCACCTGCAGGCGCTCGACGGCCGGACGCCGGCGCTGCGCGAAGTCGTCTGGCTCGACGATATGGCCGGTCCCGAGGGCCTGCTGCGCTACGAGGACCTGACCAGCTACGAAGCACTGGACGATGCCGGCGCCCGCAACGACGACCTGGCCGGGCTGTTCTATACCGGCGGCACCACCGGCCGCTCGAAGGGCGTGATGCTCACCCACACCAATCTGGTGGTGAACGCGCTGAACGGCGTGGCCGGCATGGGCTTCGATGCCGACACCGCCTATCTCCATTCCGGCGCGATGTTCCATCTGGCCGACGGCGCCTCGACCTTCGGCGTCACCCTGTCGGGCGGACGCCACGCCTTCGTGCCGCGCTTCGAGCCGATGGAGGTGCTGCTCACCATCCAGACCGAGAATGTGACGCACGCGCAGTTCGTGCCGACCATGATCAACATGCTGGTGAACAACGACCGTTTCGCCGAGTTCGACATCGGCACCCTCTCGTTCATCCTCTACGGTGCCTCGCCCATGCCCGAGGGCGTGCTGCGCAAGGCGATCGAGAGGATGCCGCATGTGCGCCTGATGCACGGCTACGGCATGACAGAGGCCTCGCCCATCGTGACCCTGCTCGACCCGCGCTACACGGTGCTCGACGGCCCCTTCGCGGGCCGTCTCAAGTCCTGTGGCCAGGCGGTGCTCGCCTGCGAGGTGCGGATCGTCGATGCCGACCGGCTGGAGGTGCCGCGCGGCACGACCGGCGAGTTGGCGGTGCGCGGCGCCAACGTGATGAAAGGCTACTGGAACAAGCCGGCGGAGACCGAAGCCGTTCTCGAGGACGGCTGGTACTATTCCGGCGACGGCGCCTACATGGACGAGGAAGGCTTCGTCTTCGTCGTCGACCGGCTGAAGGACATGATCATCTCGGGCGGCGAGAACGTCTATTCGGCCGAGGTCGAGAATGCGATCTCGACCATAGGGGACGTAGCCGAGGTCGCGGTGATCGGCGTGCCCGACGAGCGCTGGGGCGAGCGGGTCCATGCGATCGTCGTCCCCCGACAGGGTGCCACGCTCACCGCCGACGAAGTGATCGAGCATTGCCGCGCCCAGATCGCGGGCTACAAATGTCCGCGCAGCGTCGACTTCCGCGACACGCCGCTGCCGCTCTCCGGCGCCGGCAAGGTGTTGAAGCGCGAGTTGCGCGAGCCCTACTGGCAGGGCTTCACGAGGGGCGTGAACTGATGCCGACGATTCCCTACTACGACTGGATCGCCCACCATGCGGGACGGCGTCCGCGGCAGCTCGCGATCCACGACCTGCACACGGGCCGGAAGATTTCCTATGCCGCGCTCGACGAGCGGATCGGCCGCCTGACCGCGGCCCTCGCCGCGAGAGGCATCGCCCGGGGCGACCGCATCGCCCTGCTCGCGCCGAACTGCGCCGAATACTTCGAGCTGCAGTTCGCCTGCGGCCGGCTGGGCGCCATCATGCTGCCGCTCAACTGGCGGCTCACGGTGCCCGAGTTGGAGTACATCCTGAGCGATTCGAGCCCTAAGCTCTTGATCCACGACCGGTCCTTCGCCGCCCAGGCCGTGGCGCTCTCCGCCAGCCTGCTCGAAATCGACCACGACCGCGCCGACAGCGCCTACGAGCGGGCTCTGGCCGAGGCCGGCCCGTCGCCTGCGCCCGCCGCCCTGACGCACGACGATATCGGCATGGTGATGTACACGTCGGGTACCACGGGACATCCCAAGGGCGCGATCATCACGCACGGGATGGTATTCTGGAACTGCGTGAACCTCGGCATCCCGGCGCTGATCACGCCCGAGACGGTTCAGCTCGTGGTGCTGCCGCTGTTCCACACCGGCGGCCTCAACTGCTACGCCAACCCGGTGCTGCATTCCGGTGGTACCATCGTGATCATGCGCAATTTCGACCCCGGCCAGGCGCTGGATTGCATCTCCGATCCGGCGCTCGGCATCACGCACTTTTTCGCGGTACCCGCGCCCTATCAGTTCATGATGCAGCATCCGAAGTTCCAGACCGCGGACCTGTCGCGGCTCCGGATCGCCGGTGTCGGCGGCGCCCCATGCGCGCTGCCGATCCTCGAGACCTGGATCGCCCGTGGTGTGCCGCTGGTACAAGGCTGGGGCATGACGGAGACCAGTCCCGCCGGCACGATGCTCGATGCCGCCGACGCGATCCGCAAGGTGGGTTCTGCGGGCAAGGCGATGATGCACACCGCCATCCGCGTGATCGACGACGAAGGCCGCAACGTGCCCGCGGGCGGGATCGGCGAACTGCTGATCAAGGGCCCGAACATCACGCCCGGGTACTGGAACAACGACGCGGCCACGGAGAAGAGCTTCACCGACGGCTGGCTGCACACGGGCGACGCCGCGCGGCTCGACGAAGAAGGCTTCGTCTACATCGTCGACCGGTGGAAGGACATGTACATCTCGGGCGGCGAGAACGTGTATCCCGCCGAGGTCGAGAACGTGCTGTTCCAGATCCCCGCCGTCGCCGACGCCGCCATCATCGGCGTGCCCAACGAGCGCTGGGGCGAGGTCGGCATGGCGATCATCGTGCGCAAGCCCGACCAGCCGCTGGCCGAAGGCGACGTGATCCAGCATTGCCTCGGCCGCCTCGCCAAGTTCAAGGTCCCGCAGTCCGTGACCTTCGTCGACGTCCTGCCCCGCAACGCGACAGGCAAGGTCCTGAAGCGGGAGCTGCGGGTCCGGTATGTGGGACAGGGCGCCCCGGCGATTAGCTAGGCTCGGGTCAGCGACAAGTAATCGTACTTTCAGTTGCCGGATTTTCACTGTGCCGCGCAGTCGGCAGGCCCTAAGAAACTCGGATACGAGTACCGTCGGCCAAACCAGGAAGTTCAATGCTCACGATCTACGGCGTCTATCGCTCCCGCGCGTCCCGCAACATCTGGCTGGCGGAGGAGCTCGGCATCCCCTTCAAGCAGGTGCCGGTGATCCAGCACTATCGCACCGTGCCGGCCGGTATGCTGCACACGCAGTCTCCGGAGTTCCTGAAGGTCAACCCGAACGGCCTCATCCCCTCGATCGACGATGACGGTCTGGTGCTGCACGAGTCACTGGCGATCAACCTCTACCTCGCGCGCAAGCATGGCGGCCCTGTCGCCGCTGCCAACGTGGCCGAGGAAGGTGAACTCGCGATGTGGTCCCTGTGGGCCGCGACCGGCGTCGAGCCGCACGCCATCAACGTCCTCTACCATCGTCTCGGCAATCCGACCGGCGAGAAGGATCCGAAGGTAGCCGATGCCGCCGTCGAGGCACTGAAGGGTCCGTTCGCCGTTCTCGACAAAGCGCTGGCGAAGACCGGCTGGCTGGTCGGCGGCCGTTTCACCGTGGCCAACCTGAACGTTGCCGAGATCGTGCGCTATGCGCAAGCCGCGCCGGAACTGTTCGAGGCGGCGCCCCGCGTGAAGACATGGCTCGCGGCCTGCCAGGCCCGCCCCGCCTTCAAGAAGATGTGGGCCGCCCGCGACGCCGAGCCGGCATAGAGTCAACTCGCGGGCGCTGCCCTGGTAAGCGTCGCCAGACGCGCCGTGGCGCCCGCGATCGCCTCGGGGGAGAACCTGTCGGGATAGGTCAGCACGAGCTGCTCGCCCGTCAACTCGACCATGCCGTTGGCCGTCAGGAGGTCGAACGACTCCGGCGCCTCCTTGCTCCTGGCCCAATCCTCGAGACAGGCAACCGCGCCCTTGCTCTTGAGCTTCAGCCTCGTGCGGCTGGCGCGGGTCGCGCGCCGGTTCTTTTGCGTCAGCAATAGCTCGTAGGCCGCCAGCGTCCGGTAGAAGGCCTTGGCCAGCGGGTCGGTCTGGTCCGCCCCTTCGAGCGAGCAGAGCTGGTCGAACGCCTGGCGCCAGATATCCTCGCGCCCCATCCGCCTGGCGTTCTCCATCAGCGTGCGCAGCTGGCCCTCATCGGTATAGGTCGAAACCGGCTTCGCCATCGTCTGCTTGATGGCAGGAAGCGCTTTCTCGACGGGCGCGCGACCGCGCTTAGATGAGTTCTTCGCCACGGGCTACTCCTGCACAATTGTCCGGCACACCGTGTGCAAGAGAAATCACCATAGCACATTGTTCGCCCTGCAACTGGATCGTTCACGAAGCGGAAGCGGTGGATCAGGTTGCTAGAACCAGGCGGTCGATCGACGGCGCGAACCCGAAGCGTTCGTAGAACCGGCGCGCGTCATGGTTGAACGCATGGACGCCGACCTCGACGTGTGTGGCCCCCTGTTTGCGGGACCACTGCATCACCGCCTCCAGCACATGAGAGCCGACCTGGCGGCTGCGCCAATCGTCCCGCACCACGAGGTTGTCCAGCTCGATGACGTGACGCGGCACGGCGCCCGCAAACGCCGATGGCGTCCGCGTCAGCAGGACTGCAAGTCCGATGACTTCGCCCTCGCCTTCGGCGACGAGAATCGTCGAATCGGGGCCGCCGGACCATCGCTCGACCTGCTCGCGCGTCCGGGGCGGGCCATCGAACGGGCGGAAGAAGTCCGGCCGCGCCAGACGGTGGAACGCGTCCAGCTCATCGAACAGCGCACACAACGCCTCATAGTCTTCGAGGCGTGCCGCACGGATCGTGATGCTCACGCCGCCAGCACCAGCCGGTCATTGGCCACGGCGAAGCCGAAATTCTCGTAGAAGCGCTTCGCGGCCCCCTCGCCCACGACGGCCTCGACCTGCACAGCACGGCGCTGGCGCGACCATTCGACGGCGGCGGCCAGGAGGCGCCGGCCGACACGTCGGCCGCGCTGATCGGCGCGCACGACGAGATTGTCGACCTCGATGACCTTGTGGGCGCCCATCCCTTCGAGCGGCACCAGGCGAGTCACCAGCACGGCGACGGCCAGGACGCCCAACTCGCTCTGGGCCACCAGCAGGGTCGTGCCGGGCGTTTCGAGCCATGTCAGGACCTGCTCGCGCCCGTTCTCGCCACCATCGAGGAGATCGGTCAGATCCTCGATGTCGCGCGGCCCCGCCAGCCTCACGCGGATGGCGAGGGGGGAAAGTTGCGGTTCAATTTCTGCTTCGATGATCGACATGTCGTCCTCCGGTTTGCGGTTTCCGCCGCGGCCCGGAGGCCTGGTCCTAGAATACGAAAGCCGCCGGGATGCGGCGGCTTCGTTGAGTCATGACCCTTCGCGCCGCCTATGTAAGGGGCGTAAAATACCAAGCGTTGTAGGACAGGGCCTTGAGCATAGGCGGTTTATAAGTCTTTGGTCGCGGGCCTGTCAATGTTCTCTGTGTCATCCCGAGCGCAGCGAGGGATCCTTCCTTCGATCGA
>OFDN01002292.1_pt1 | contig 10762 bp, 6 predicted proteins | sample 1520971 | NCBI WGS metagenome assembly OFDN01 (sample SAMEA94257418, study PRJEB24077) | hot springs metagenome | biome: Aquatic biome; feature: Geographical feature; material: Water | place: India | collected 2012-06-12 | depth 5 m | reverse complement strand
GACTTCTTCAGCTTTGGTACCAATGACCTTACCCAGATGAGTTTTGGATTCAGCCGGGATGATGTGGGCGGATTCTTACCCAACTATATGGACCAGAAAATTTTACTGGACGATCCTTTCCAGACCATTGACCAGGACGGTGTAGGAGAACTGATCAAAGACGGAACAGAGCGCGGACGGAAAACCAAACCCAAATTAAAAGTGGGTATCTGTGGAGAACATGGTGGCGATCCGGAAAGTGTTAAATTCTGCCATCGTATCGGTATGAACTATGTTAGTTGCTCACCATTCCGCGTACCTATTGCGCGACTGGCAGCAGCACAGGCAGCCGTTATGTATGGAAAAGTAAAGGCGTAAGTGAGATTCGCCGGGTATCAACATGGGGGCCGGAATAGTTTCCGGCTCTCGTGCTTTGTATGAGGTAGTACCCGGATTGGGGCAAACACGGATGTTGCAGAACCCGCGTCTTTGTGCCTTTGCGAGTATATGTTCCCGCAATGACGCAAAGGCGCGGTTTTATTTCAAAGTCTTGCTGGCATAGGGTGGCCGGATGGCCCAGCTGTGTTTGTTGGAAGGACGGATCAACAGCCAGTAAAAGAAGAACAGGGCTGCCGCAACGGTAATACCGCGCACTATCCAGAAAGGAACAGAATGGCTGAGATCGATCAGTACACCATCTTCTTCAAAACTGCCCATGCCCAGTAAAGCGGGTATGCGGTACCAGTAATAACAGGAAACCCCGGCCGCTGCAAACAGGCCACTGAGTTTTCTTTCATGACCAGGGATGATCAGTTCTACAAAGATCGCATAGATCGACAGGGTGAGCAGCATGCCCATCAACGGCATTTCATACACGCCCGGAAACGCATTGATACCCGCGATGTACCGGTTATCCGGAACATGGAACCAACCCCAGATAAAACCGGGAAGTCCTCCCACAATGAGCCAGCCGCTGAGTTTATGGTAAATGGTCTTTACAGAGGCCGACGGATGAATGTTCGGAGTAGAATCCGGGCAGGGTACCACGCAGTTCATGCATTTATCGCAGTGTGCATTGGGAACACTGAAGGCAACATTGCTGCCATACAGTTTCTCAACCGGATGAACCGGACAAAGACCGGAGCACCATGCACTTTTCCATTCGTAGAAGAAACCAAGTACCACACCCATAAAAGCCAGTGAAATGATCAGCAGACCGGTGGCAACGCCATTGGTATTAAAAACAGCGTGACGCAGCGGTACAATACTGAATAGCAGCAGCACACTGGCCAGGTTCAGCATGCCCAACTGTCTGGCGCTGAGTTTCTTTCTTTGCGAGAGTCCCCAATGCCTGGGTAACAGATTGGTAATGGCCAGCGGACAAACATTGCGCCAGATGCCGGTTGCCAAAACAAACAAAGCGGGTGCCACCGGGATCAGGATATTCCAAAAGACCAGTAAACCGAGCCTGGGTCTTAGAAAAAGGCTTAACAACATAGCGGCGCCGATCAGCCATACCAGTACTTGAATGATGCGCCAGTACAGAATGGTGCGGGCCGAAAATGCATGTCTTTTCGAAAGCGGAACAACAGTATCATTCATACAAGGTTACCATCATGGGGGTAATAACGCATGTGGCTGCAGGCAATTTAAAATTTGCTGCCTGTACAAAAGATGATTTTCCTCATATCTGTGAAAACCAGACGGGCAGGATTACCTTAAAAACACTTCCCTTACCATTGCGCTGTTCAATAACCAGTTCCCCGTTGTGACGGGCAATGAATTCTTTACAGATCAGGAGCCCGAGCCCGGTACCGCGTTCTTTAGCGGTACCGCGTCTTGAATTACTTAAACTTGCTTGTAACAATTGTTGTTTGGTCTCTTCACTCATACCAACACCTTCATCTATCACTTGTATTTCTATAGCAGCGGGTATGGACTTGACCACTATTTCTATGGTACTGTTCTTATGACTGAACTTGATGGCATTACTAAGCAAATTGCGGATGATGAAGTCAAGCATTTCTCTGTCTGCAAACAACAGCAGCCCCTCATCCAGATGCGTGTGAATTTGTACCTGCTTCATATGAGCCTGGAGATAAAGCAGGCGTACATTCTTTTCAATTACGGTTTTGGCGGGTAGTTGCTCTGGTTTGAACTCTAACAAATGCATCTGGCTTTTACTCCATTGCAGCAGGTTGTAAAGTAGCTCATTCAGGTAATCAAGAGATCCCTGCGCTTCTTTTACCAGTTTCTTTTTTTCTTCCTCATTCAACTTCTCATGGTGCTGGGTAATCAGCTTAAGGAATGACTGCATGGTGGCCAGCGGATTGCGCAGGTCGTGTGAAATAATGGAGAAAAGCTTGTCTTTTACGCTATTCAGTTGCGACAGCTTGTTCTTGGAATCTTCCAGTTCATGAATGGTTGCTTCCAGCGTGATATTCTGTTGTTTCAGGTCCTGTGTTTGTTGCTCTACCTGAATCTGTAATTCTTGTTTCTGCTGTTCAATCAATTGTTTTTTCTCCCGTTCTGTTTCCAGTGCCATCCTTTCTTTCTCGATCCTCTGCTGTGTCAGTTCCAGGCGTGTCTGGTTATAGCGGCTGGCCAGACCCAGGGCAAAGACGATGACCTGTATTACAAAGCCGATCTGTACAAAATAACGGGTGTAAAAATTGTCTTCCAACCAACCCATTTCGCGCAGGATAAAAAGGATGGCACCGATCACCAGGAGGGCATTGGCCGTAATGAAATATTTGGCAGGCTCATAGCGATCCGTATAATATGCTACCAACCCTGCTACCAGCATCAGTACCAACACCAGTGTTCCTACCAGGCCAACTACAGTGATCAGCGAGTTTAGAAAATCGATATCAGTGATGAATGTGGCCATACCAGTTACCATCAGTAAACCACAGGCAACGACCAGTATATGAATGATTCGGTTCAACCGCGGCATCAAAATATCCGTGCGCAGGTAACTTTTGGTAAACAGTAGTCGTGCCAGGTTGGTAAAGGGAACTATAATGGTATAACAGAAAGTATCCCAGCGGGGTAAACTAGGCCAGAGGTATTCAATACCGAAACCGTAATAAAAAGCCAGATAAAGGCCAAGCCCGGCAATGCTTAATACATAATAGAGATAACTTACATCCCTCACCCCGTAAAAAATGAACAGGTTGTACAAAGCCATTACCAGGATAGTGCCCAGGAAAATACCTTGCCAGAAAAGTCTTCGCGTATCCTGTTGTTCAAAACCAGTGGTAGGTTGGAGTCTGAGGTCTGTTTTTTTTGGCTGATAGATGCTGTATATGGGGCTGTTGCGGATGGAGATCCTGAATACCGCATCGCGCGGGAGGATGAACCTGACCACATTGCTGTTGCTCGGGTGACTTCGCTGGTGTAAGGGTAACATGGATCCTGTAAACAGCTGTTGTTTTACCAGACCATTGTCGATGGTTACAGCGATGACCCCGCTTTTGGGGAACCCCAGCACCAGGTCCTGGTCGTATGTAGCGGAATTCCTTAATATGAATCCTGTTGTATAATAGGTGTCACTGTTCGTGCTAATTTTTTGCCATTGCAGGCTGTCGTGGCTGATGGTGATCGGTGCCCCGTTAAAAGAAACCGTATCGGTTTGGGCAAACAACGGGAATAGCTGGCAGCAGAAAAGGAATATGAACAGGCTTTGTTTCAGGAAAACTTATTTCAAGTAAATTTAGGCAATGGGAGGAATAAAAATTTTATTAGTGGAAGATGATTGGATCATTGCCAAAGAAATCACACTTTCGCTGAACGATCTGGGCTTTGAGGTGGTAGGTAGCTTTGATGCGGGAGAAGATGCCCTGAAAAAGATACCGGAACTGAAACCGGACATCATTTTATTGGATATTGGCCTGAGCGGGGAGATGTCGGGTATTGACACTGCCCGTGAGATCAAGCGGCAAGGCCAGGTACCCTTTATTTTTCTTACGGCCCTGGCAGATTCCACCACCATTGAAAAAGCCAAATTCACAGAACCATATGCCTATCTGGTAAAACCGGTAAAACCAGAAACGCTCTATTCAACGATCGAAATTACGCTGCACAATGCGGCACAACGAAAAGACCCCACCCCTCCGCTAAAAGAGGGTCTTACGATTGATGACGGCATTTTCGTGAAAACCAAAAACCGGCTGGAGAAGATCGTGCTGAAGGAGATACTCTGGGTCGAGGCCTCGGATATCTATGCACTTGTGTGTACTTCTTCGGGTAGATACCTGCTTAATACCAGCCTTAAATCGGTGGAAGAAAAATTTCCTGTTCAACGGTTCATCCGTGTTCACCGATCCTATATTGTTAATCTCGACAGGGTAGAAGCCATAGAAGAGGACGACCTGGTGATCGCGGGTCAGCGAATCCCGGTAGGTAAGACCTATAAAGAGAAACTGATGAGCCGCTTGTCTTTTCTCTGAAAAATCCGTTCACCCCGTAAAAAGCATCGTTTACCCCATGAAAACATACACTGGCAAGTAAGCTGTTATTTGTTTGTTACAAGAAGATATTTTCATTGTAACGATTGCTTATGAACCAGATTGCCACGCCAGGCATGGTATCCGCCATATGGATTGCCCTGCTGCTTTATATGGGTGCTATTGTCTTTTTTGTTGTGAGGGGCGCCTTGCGCACGCATAACATGAAGGATTTTGCGTTGGGCAGTATGCAATTCTCTCCTTCATTCCTGGGGCTGTCATTGGCCGCTTCCATGAGCAGTGCCGCTACTTTTATTATCAATCCTGGATTTGTTGCCTATTATGGCGTTAGTGGTTTCATATCCATGGCTGTATTCCTGCCCATCGGAACCCTGGTTTCATTGGCAATACTATCACGCAGGTTTCGAAAATATGGCCAGTCGGTGAACGCCCGTACCATTGCACAATGGATGGGCATTCGTTACCGGAGCAGTGGTTTTGCATTGTTCTTCGGCTTTCTTTCTTTATTGATGATCGCATTTATCGTGATGATCTGCGTAGGGTTAACCCAGGTGATCTCTCGCTCACTTAATCTTGAAATACTGCCAACCCTGATCGGCGTGGTTGCTTTCACTTTTACCTATATGATGTTTGGGGGAGCCAATAGTATGGTGTACACGAATACAGTGCAAGCTTTCCTGAAACTGGTGGTGGCGGTGATCCTGCTTACTTCGGGATACGATTATTTTTCGGAAGGCGTACATGGCTTTTTGGCAAAACTGGCTGCCATAGATCCGGTACTGGCGAAACCCTTTAATCCCCAAAGCCCACTATTCCGTGATTTTTTTGAAGTGGTGATCTGTCAATTGGTAGTGGGTACGGCCATTGTTTGCCAGCCACATATCCTTACCCGCTCTTTACTGCTGAAAAACGATAAAGACCTGAACCGATTTCTTACTGTGGCCATACTGGCGCAAGCGCTTTTTTTCATGGTGGTATTTGTGGGTCTTTATGCGAGGATCCTTTTTCCAACCCTTCAGTTCAATGGACAACCCATACCGCTGGATGGTGTGATGGGAACCTTTGTGGTCAGCCGGTTCCCGGTATATATCGCTATCGTCCTGGTATTGGGAATGATCTCGGCAGGCATGGCCACACTGGAGGGATTGATCCAGTCGCTGAGCACTACATTTACTTCCGATATCATAAAACCGCTTACCGGGCATAAGCTGATCCGCCAATCCGGTGTTAGCGGGGGCATGGTGAGCGAATTGACGATGAACCGGATCGTGATCGGATTAATGGCATTGATCGCTATCTACATGTCGTACCAGCAGCTGCTGCAGCCCGATCTCAGTGTAGGCATATTTGCACAGAATGGGGTATATGCATATTTCTGCGGAGCTTTTGTGCCTGTTTTATTTGGGATCTTCCTGAAAGATGTGCCGCGCACCGCAGCCATTGCTGCCAGTATAACTGCAGTAACGGTTCATTTTTCAGTGTACTATGGAAGATTAACACCCTATATGCAAAGTGGTACCCGTAATCCGGGGGTAGCAGCCGCTATTGCCATTCTTTGTTCGCTGATAGTGGGTCTTGTTTTATATTATGCACGGAAAACCGAAACCAAACCGGTTGCAGAAGCATGAAAAAGACGATCATCACCATATTACTCTTATTTATCGTAGCAAAACCGTTTGCACAATGCATACCTGCATATGGTTTTGAAAGCAAAAAAATACAGCTGGATTCCACCCTGGTTAATTATGTGGAAGCAGGAAAAGGGAAGCCCCTGGTGTTGATTCATGGCCTGGGAGGTAATGCATCTCACTGGAAAAGAAACATGGAACAACTTTCAGGAGACTACCGCTGTATCGCCATAGATCTTCCGGGCTACGGAAACAGCGACCCCGTTAACAGAACGGAAGCTGCTACCCAACTGGACTTTTATGCGGAAACCGTGGCAGCAGTTTTGAAAAAACTGGCGATCCCCACTGCTGTGGTTATGGGACATTCAATGGGAGGGCAGGTGGCCATGATACTGGCGCTGAAACACCCATTACTGGTGGAGAAACTGGTACTGATAGCACCGGCAGGATTGGAAACATTCACCGATGCAGAAGCCAACCTGCTTATGACCTATGCCACTGCCGATTTTTACGAGAATCAGGATAATGCCGCTATCCTGAAAAGTTACCAGTCAAATTTTTTCAGCATGCCGGAGCAGGCACAACAACTGGTACAGGAAAGAATCGCGCTGAAGCAATGTCCGGGTTTTAAGGTCTACTGCCGCCAGATACCAATGGGGATAAAAGGTATGTTGTACCGGCCGGTAAAAGACAGCCTGAAAGAGTTGACCCAACCTGTTCTTGTTTTATTCGGAGAACAGGACGGCCTGATACCCAACAAGCTGTTACATCCTTCCCTGACCGTTAAAGACGTAGCAGGAGTGGCCAAGCAAATCCCCGGGGCTACGATACAGTTAATACCTGGGGCGGGACACCTTCTGCAGTATGAAAAACCGGAAGCAGTGAATGATGCAGCAATAAAATTTTTAAAGAATACCAAACCACTATAAACATTCTACAACCCAAAAATCAATAACATGAAACGATTGCCAGTACTCTTATGTTTGCTGTTGGTGCAGGCTGCTTTGATGGCCCAGGGCATTAAGATCAGCGGACGGGTAACCGACGGGAAAACAGGCCAGGCACTGGCCGGCGCCAGTGTAATGGTGAAATCCACTGGTGCAGGCACCTATACCGATGATGAAGGAAATTTCTCACTTGCCTTATCTAAAGCGGGTAAAGTAACACTGGTGTTCTCTTATGTAGGGTATGCAGATGCCGAAAAAACGGCCGATGCGGGTGCTAACCTTACCATAGGCCTTACAGCTACGTCCGGAAAGGGTGATGAAGTGGTAGTGAGTGCTTCAAAACGCCCCGAAAAGATCACACGTGCTCCGGCGACTATCAGCGTGATTACATCGCGCGACCTTGCACAGACCTCTTCGTTCAATATCGGTGAACTGGCTTCCAAGATACAGGGGGTTGAGTTTATCAGAACCGGTGTGACGGGAGTTGGTTTTAACGCAAGGGGTTTCAATAATGCGTTCAATGCAAAGATCCTGCAGATGACCGATGGACGTAACAGCATGATGGCTGGTGGAAGTGGTCTGCCATCCGGTATCATGAACACGGTGATCAAGGAAGACGTGGAACGGATAGAGATCGTATTGGGCCCCAACTCGGCCTTGTATGGCCCCAACGCACATAACGGTATTGCGAACACCATTACCAAAGATCCCCGCAGATACCAGGGAACCGATATTGCGATCGGTGCTGGTAACCAGGAGGTATTTACAACCCGGTTCCGTACTGCCAATAAGGTTAACCAGCAATGGGCCTATAAATTTACAGGTGAGTACACCACCGGAAAGGATTTTGAATTTCATGATAGCATCTATGCCGGAGGTTCTGTGTATGGTCCCGCGCTGGCCATTCCTGAAAGGATACCCAGTTACCAGTTCAAACATGTGCGTGGTACGGCTGAACTGTATTATGCTGTATCATCGAAAGCAGACCTGATCGCTTCTTATGGAGGAAGCACCAATAATTTCCTAAGTGTGAACAATACGGGCCGTAACCAGATCCGCGACTGGAAATTCTCTTACCTGCAGTTACGTTATGTCAGCCCCCGTTTTTTTGCACAGGTATACGAAACCTGGACCAATGTAGGAACCTCGTATGGTATACCCGGATATACCCGTGATTACTGGAACCGAACGCATAGTACCGTCACAGATCCCACCAGTCCTTTGTATGCTTCGGTGGGCCAGCTCTACCCTGACCAGGCAGAAGCTTTTGCAACAAGATTGGGAAATATGTTCAAAGAAGAATCCAAACGTTTGAATGCAGAGGCACAATACAATACTAATTTTTCTGCTGCAGGTCTGAATATGGTAGTGAGTGCCTCTTACCAGAAAGATGATCCCAAAACCTACGGAACCAGCCTGGCCGATGCTACCCAGAAAGTATCAGTAACACAATATGGCGGTGCGCTGCAGCTGGAAAAAACACTACCGGCGGATTTTAAACTGGTAGCTGCTGCGAGGCTGGACCATCACAGTCTGTTTAAGAATATGTTCTCTCCCAAACTAGCGCTGGTAAAAGGTGTACCGGGCGGAAGCATTCGTCTAACCTGGGGTAAGGCATTTGCCGCACCGATCATTCTGTTCCAGCGTGCCAGCGTGTTTGGCCTGGTATTCGGAAATGGCGATGGTGTGAAATATATCCCTAACGGAGCCAATGTCAATGATGCAACCGCTGTTGCAACCACGGTACCCTTGAAACCGGAACAGATCAGTACCTGGGAGCTGGGGTATAAAGGGACCATCGGTAAAAAATTATACATCGACATCAACGGATATTATGGTAAGACCCTCAATTTCCTGAGCCCTGCGATTACGGTGGGTGGCCGTGCGTTAAGTGTAGGCAGCATCGGTATCCCAACTGCGGGATTACTGTTGCCCGGAACCGTAAACGGTACAGGTGTTCTTTCGGGAGCAGCTTTTTCAACCTATTTCAATTATGGTGAAGTGGCTTCTTATGGTATTGATATGGGGGTTAATTATTATTTCACGGATGATATCAGCCTTGCCATGAAATATTCCTGGTTTGGCAGCGATATCACAGAAGACAATATTAAGAACGATGCCAATAAAGACGGCTATGTGTCGCTGGAAGAAAAAAGCCTGAATACTGCAGCTAACCGGTTCTCATCGACCCTCAGCTTCCAGAACATTGCCAAGGGTAAAATGTTCCTCAATATATCTCTGCGCTGGGTGGGAGAGTATGATCTCTACAGCGGAAACCAGATAGGTACCAAAGCTGGAGCTGGTAAAAGAGGTGTGGTATATGGTGGCATTAACCCATTGACCAATACGCCGAGAAATTACGTGAAAAATTTTGACTGGGGCGCGTTGGGTGGCTTTACTTCTATAGATATCAGTACAGGGATAAAACTGAATAATGAGTTAAGTCTTGGTGCAGGTGTCAGTAACCTGTTCAACGTTACGCAAAAGGAATTTGTGGGCTCACCTTCCATCGGACGTTTGTTTTCTGTTGAACTGAAAGCGCATATCCCGAACAAGAAAAAATAGCTTGTAATGATAGAATGACAGGTGGTGCCCGCATGGGTGCCACCTTATTTGTTAAAAGCGAGAGACATGTACAGCGACGACCTAACGATACAACACTGGCTTACCCGCCATGCGAAATACAAAGCACATAAAACGGCAATTGTGTGCGGTAGCCAGCGGCAAACATTTGCTGAACTGAATGCCAATGTGAACCAACTTGTGCATGCTTTACAGCAATCTGGTGTGTGTAAAGGAGATAAGGTGGCCACCGTTTTATCCAATAGCATTGAATTATGGGAAATTTACTGGGCCTGTGCCAAAATGGGAGCCGTAGCCGTACCACTCAGTCCTTTACTGCGCGGATCTGGTCTTGCCAACCTGATTGATAATGCCGATGCAAAACTGGTGATTACCGATAAAGAAACAGCCCAATATGTAACAGCGGTGAGAGAAGCTCTGACCAATGTGCCGACAGGTAATTTCTGGCTGATTAATACATCCGATATGATCGGTTATCGGTCTTATCACGCACAAAAAGCGAAGCATCCGGTTACAGAACCAGAAGTGGAACCCGTAACAGGGTCTGATCCTTATAATATTATTTACAGCAGCGGTACCACCGGCCTGCCTAAAGGTATTGTTATCTCGCATGCAGTTCGTGCACTGTATGGTTCGCTGTTTGCTAACAGCTACCGGATGACACCAGAGAGTGTGGTGATGCATTCTGGTTCGATCATTTTTAACGGCTCTTTTTTAACGCTGATGCCGGCCATGTTCCTGGGTTGTACCTATGTGCTGCAGGACCACTTTGATCCGCAACAGGTGATTACGGCTATCAGTAAAGAATCTGTTACGCATACTATCCTGGTTCCTTCTCAGATCATTGCCTGTCTGCAGCAGCCACAGTTCAGTAGCCAATCACTTCCATCCATCGAATACATACTTTCTGTTGGGGCACCTTTATTGTTGGAGCATAAACAGGAACTGAATAAACGCATACCTGGTGTATTCTATGAGTTGTACGGATTAACCGAAGGTTTTATGACCATCCTCGATAAAACCGATGCCGCACGAAAAACAGGTAGTGTGGGTTATGCGCCTTCTTTTATGGAGATGAAGGTATGCAATGACAATGGCGAAGCCCAGCCGGCAGGGGTGATCGGCGAGATCGTTGGTAAGGGGCCGTTGCTGATGG
>OFDN01002291.1_pt1 | contig 10773 bp, 11 predicted proteins | sample 1520971 | NCBI WGS metagenome assembly OFDN01 (sample SAMEA94257418, study PRJEB24077) | hot springs metagenome | biome: Aquatic biome; feature: Geographical feature; material: Water | place: India | collected 2012-06-12 | depth 5 m | reverse complement strand
CGGCGACATCGAGCTCTGGCTTTACGACCCCCACCCCTACCCCTCCCCACAAGGGGGAGGGATTCCCGCGCCTTGGCCGGCCATGATCGTGCCGAAGGAGGCGCTTCCCCTCCCCCTTGTGGGGAGGGATAGGGGTGGGGGTGGCGCCGCCTGGTGACAGGGTGGCGGAATAAGCGCTGCATCACCGACGCGGTCGGAAACGGCGACATCGAGCTTTGGCTTTTCGACCCCCACCCCTACCCCTCCCCACAAGGGGGAGGGATTCCCGCGCCCTTGGCCGGAGCGGTCAGTGCTCGTGACCGTGCGCGTGGCTGCCGGAATGGTCGTGCCCATGGCTCGCCAAGGCGCCGAGGTCGCGGCCAGAACGCAGCTCGCGCCAGCTCTGGCGCAGGATCAGGCTGGAGGAGTGCAGGAACAGCCCGGCCATGATCGCGGCGACGGCGAGGTCGGGCCAGGCCGTCTGCGAGCCCCAGACGCCGAGCGCCGCGAGCATCACCACGCCGTTGCCGATGGCGTCGTTGCGCGAGCAGAGCCAGACGGAGCGGACATTGGCGTCGCCATCCTTGTAGCGGGCCAGCAGCAGCACGCTCGCCAGATTGGCCGCCAAAGCGAGGAAGCCGACGACGCCCATGATCTCGGCCTTGGGCAGCCCAGGCCCGAGCAGCTGATAGGCGGTCGAACCCAGCACCCAGAGCCCCATCAGGCTGAGCGAGATCCCCTTGGCCATCGCCGCCAGGGAGCGGGTGCGCAAAGACAGGCCGATGACGGCGAGGCTCAAGCCGTAGGTCATGGTGTCGCCGAGGAAATCCAACGCGTCGGCCTGCAGCGCCTGCGAGCCCGCGAGCTTGCCCGAGACGAGCTCGACGACGAACATGGCGCCATTGAGCGCAATGACGGTCCAGAGGATGCGCTTGTAGCGAGGGTCGACCCCGTCGAAGACCGGATTGCCGGCGCAGCCGCAGCTGGCGTCGGCGGCGGGATGGTCATGCTGATGCTGATGCGCGGGCGTGCAGGAATCGCTCATGTATCGGGCCTTTCATCGGATGGCCCGGACCCTACATGCTCTAGCGACTAGAGGATCAAGCGGAGAATGCGACGATGACGTCACTATCGATCGGGGCGCTTTCGCAAGCCGCGGGCGTCAAGGTTCCGACAATCCGATTTTACGAAGAGATCGGGCTGATGCCGGCGCCGCCGCGCACCGCGAGCAACCGGCGCAGCTATGGCGACGCGCAGCTGAAGCGGCTGCGCTTCATCCGCCATGGCCGCGATCTCGGGTTTTCGGTCGACGACATCCGCGACCTGCTGGCGATGACGCTCGACCCGCAGGGCTCCTGCGCCGGGGCCGACAGCATTGCCAGGCGCCACCTCGACGGCGTGGAGCGGCGGATCGCGCAATTGCAGCGGCTGCGCGACGAGCTGGCGCGGATGATCGGCGCCTGCGACCATGGCTCGGTGGCCGAGTGCCGGGTCATCGAGACGCTCGCCGACCACAGCCTCTGCGTCGGCGACCATGGGGCCGCGCCGACGACGACCCGGCTGCCATGAAAAAGGCGGGCCGCATGATGCGACCCGCCCATGATCGGCCAGAAGCTGGCCTGCGCCTCAGCCGGTGATCTCATTGCCGGCGAAGAACTGCGCGATCTCGATCGCGGCGGTCTCGGGCGCATCGGAGCCATGCACGGTGTTCTCGCCGACGGATTCGGCGAAGAGCTTGCGGATGGTGCCCTCGGCCGCATTGGCCGGGTTGGTGGCGCCCATCACGTCGCGATAGCGGGAGATGGCGTTGTCGCCCTCGAGCACCTGCACGACGACGGGGCCGGAGGTCATGAACTCGACGAGCTCGCCGAAGAAGGGGCGCTCCTTGTGGACCGCATAGAAGGTCTCGGCCTGCGCCTTGGTCATCTGGATGCGCTTCTGCGCGACGATGCGCAGTCCGGCCTTCTCGATGACGGCGTTGACGGCGCCGGTCAGGTTGCGCTTGGTCGCGTCGGGCTTGAGGATGGAGAAGGTACGCTGGACAGCCATCGGAAAATCCTTGGGAAACGTCTCGGGGAATGCGGCGCGCTTATAGCGGCCACCTCCCCGCGCCACAAGGCTGACGGCCAGGGCCTCGTCACCCTCACGAGGAGGCGCGTCGCGAAGGATGCTCCAGCTCGCGCGCGAGCCTCCTGGAGCATCCTTCGAGACGCTGCTGCGCAGCTCCTCAGGATGAGGGCTATGGGCGAAATTGAAATCTCGCGTTCTCACTCGGCACAAATCAGTGGCGGGTCAGGAAGGCGCGGGCTTCCTTCAGCGCCTTGGCGATCTCGTCGCGCGTCATTTCCAGCGCAAGCTCCTGCCGGTGCGCCGCGGCGCGGCTGCAGCCGCGAGCCTGGGCGACGTTGAACCATTTCTGCCCCGCGACCAGATCGACCGGCTGATGCCGCCCTGCCGCATACATCAGGCCGAGCTCGTAATAGGCCTCGGCCGAGGCCTCCGTCGGGATCACCAGCGAGGCCGGGATCGCGCTCATCTCCATGCGTGCCATGACAAACCACCCTTTCGTCGTCTGCGCCGGCCACCTGTCCAAGGCCCCGGCTTATGAGGGTGAGAATCGTGGGCGGCCCCTGAAGGCGGCGCTAAAAATCGCGATGAATCGACCCTCAACGAGATGTAATCGCCGGGTTAACGCAAGATTCGATTCACGACATCGCAGCGAATTGTCGATAGTTTTCAACGGCCTGTCAGACCGTTTGAATCGAACGCGTTGACGGAGGATTCACCCTCCCCGCAAGGCGCGCCAAGTTAAAGGCCGGCAAAACGGCTTGGAGCCGCCTGCATCATCCGCTATCGTTCACATGTAAACCATGCAGCATAGCTGGTCACCGGAGGACTCTATCATGATCAAGACAGTCATCGCCGCCGGCGCCACGGCCCTCGCGCTCCTCGGCTCATCCGCCCTGCCCGCCTCCGCTCAGGATGTCAGCGGCGTCTGGCAGCGCGACACCGGCGCCTCCAAGGTCCGCTTCGCCAAATGCGGCGAAGCGATGTGCGGGACGCTGGCCTGGCTGAAGGATCCGAACGGACCGGCCAAGGTGGGACAGCGGATCTTCTACGACATGAAGCCGACCGGACCGGGCAAATGGAGCGGCAGCGCTTTCAACCCGGAGGATGGCAAGACCTATTCGGGCACGATGTCGCTGTCGGGCAATGCGCTCACCACATCCGGATGCGTCATGGGCGGGCTGATCTGCCGCTCGGTGCAGTGGGCGCGGGCGAATTGAAGTGAGGCGGTAGAAGGTCGGCAGTAGGCAGTCGGGCAAAAGGCAGCCTATTGCCGACTGCCGACTGCCTACTGCCCCCCTCTTGTCAAACGGCGCGCTCCGGGCCGAGAGTGACAGGAGCCGCCGCTATGACCGCTGGTCATCCGCTTGCGACGGCCGCCACGAGGACATGCCCATGCGCGCGACCCTTCTCATCACCGCCTGCCTGCTTCTGACCGCCCTGCCCGCCACGGCCCAGACCAGCGGCAACCCGCTGCAGCCGCGCCCGGGCGCCAGCACGGCTGCGACCGCCGCCAAGCCGGCGGCGACGACCGAGACCGCCAAGCCGAAGCGGCCGCGCTCGGAAGCGCAGCTGAAGAACGATAATCGTCTGCGCGCCTGTGGCGCGGAATGGCGCGCCAACAAGCCCAAGCTCACCGCGCAGGGCTATAACTGGATCAAGTTCTCGGGCGAGTGCCGCAAGCGTCTGGCCGCCCAGGGGCAGTGAGCTGAGACGGCCGCTCGCTTCCCGGCTTCGCGACGCCGAGCGGCGCGCTCAGATCACGATCTTGAAGCCTTCATGGCTCTGGTCGAAGCCGAGATTGCGGTAGAAGCGGTGAGCGTCGGTGCGCGACTTGTTGGAGCTGAGCTCGACAAGTTCCGCGCCCTGCTCCTTGGCGAAGGCCAGGGCGTGGCGGATGATATGCGCGCCGATGCCCATGCCGCGGCATTCCGGCGCGATATGCACGCTCTCGAACTTGGCGCGCCGCCGGCCGCGCGCCGCGATGCCGGGGATGATGGTGACCTGCCAGGTGCCGACGACCGCGCCGGCCCGCTCGACCACGAAGAGCGTGCTGTCGGCGTTGGCGTCGACTTCCTCGAAGGCGCGCTCGTAATCCGGCAGGGCCGCCTCTTTCGCGATCTCCTCGGGCGACAGGGTCTGCGTCGCAGAGCCCATCAGGATCAGGCTGGCGATGCGCCGGACATCCGCGCGGCGGGCCGTTCTGATCGTAAGCGTGGCGGGGTCGATGCTGGTCTGCGGCATGATGTGCGATCCTGCTTGCTGAGTCCTTGAGCCATGGCGTAGCGCCGTCGACCGAGACGGCGGCGACGTCAATCCGAGAACAGCCGCTTGGCCATCAGCAGCGTGTTGGGCGTGTCCTCGCGCCCATCGAACCGGGCCTGGCGCTGCAGCGCGAAGCCCATGCGCTCGTAGAAGGCGATGGCGGGTTCGTTCTGGCTTTCGACTTCGAGGCGCACCACCGGCGCATGCGGGAAACAGGCGAGCGTGACCTGCAGCAGGGTGCGGCCGATGCCGACGCCCTGGCGGGCCGGAAGCACGTAAAGCCTGGTCAGCAAGGCCGCCCGGTCGGGCTCCAGCCGCGCCGAGGAGGTCGCGACGATCTCCTCGCCCAGCAGCGCCACCATGAAGACGCCGTCGCGCCCGAGCTGTCCCTGCAAATTCTCGAGCGAATGCCACGCATTGGTGATCTCGGCGACGCGTCGCCAGCCATAGATGCCGTCATAGGTGGCGTGCCAGGTCTCGACCAGCAAAGCGCGGATGGCCGGCAGATCGGCGGCCTCAGCGTCCCTGATGATTAGGCGGTCGAGTGACACTCACACAAGCCTTAAGCCAAATAAGATCGAATGCCTTCGATGTCCGGAAACACATTATGGTGGCTTGGTTTTATCAGATTGATAGATTCATATATCGTCTGTGTGCGTCCAGAATGAGCCACAAATTTAATCAGTTGCGACCTTTTGGCTGCTGGAAAAATACTCTCAATCGGACTGAGATCAGTTCCGTGAATCGTGAACACCCCGTTTTGTGCGGCAAGACGTGGCGAGTTTAAATCGGGCAGCACGGGCAAGGGAAATTTGGTTTGTCTGCAAGCATTGGTATCAGGGTCATCACCAAAGGCTATATCAGCATTTGCCATAACATTTTCATGGCTAGCGATCGGAATTATATCCTCCAAGCTCGTCAAATTATAAAGCGTGAACGGGTCAAGAACCCAAACAGTGGGCGCGCTCACCGAGTTCTCGGTCGCCCGCACTGCGAAATACAGTGCAATAGATAAACTTTCTGTCCAATCTAGCAAACGTGTCGGCAGACTATAATGCTGCATCGAGCACAAGCAGCCGAACGGGTTTGAAATGTCGATATTGAGCGGGCGAGCACGGCGTCGAAATTCAACGGAAATATAAGACTCCGTCTTCTGTATTTCTTCACCACGAAGAATTGCCGGCAACAGTACAAAATTTGGAGAGGGGACCCCTCTGTACCAAATACTTGACCAACCCCGGGTCTTTTCATAGATCATTTCGCAGAGATGGTCTAGTGAAGTAAATATTACAGTTGGGTACTCACTCATAGTGCTCACTCGATGCCCAGCTTCGCCTTCAGGATCTCGTTGAGCGCCTGCGGATTGGCCTTGCCGCCGGAGGCCTTCATCGCCTGGCCGACGAACCAGCCCAGCATGGTCGGCTTCAGCTTGACCTGCTCGACCTTGTCGGGATTGGCGGCAATCAGCTCATCCACCGCCTTCTCGATCGCGCCGGTGTCGGTGACCTGCTTCATGCCGCGGCTCTCGACGATCTGGCGGGGGTCGCCGCCTTCCGTCCAGAGGATCTCGAACAGGTCCTTGGCGATGCGCCCCGAGATGACGCCCTCGCCGATCAGATCGACCAGCCCGCCGAGCTGCGCGGCCGAGACAGGCGAGGTTTCGATGTCCTTGCCCTCCTTGTTCAGCCGGCCGAACAGCTCGTTGATCACCCAATTGGCTGCGGCCTTGCCGTCGCGGCCCTTGGCCACCGCCTCGAAGTAATCGGCCTGCTCGCGCTCGGCCACCAGCACCGAGGCGTCATAGGGCGAGAGGCCGTATTCGGCGATGAAGCGCGCCTTCTTGACGTCGGGCAGCTCCGGAATATGCGCCTTCAGCTCGGCGACAAAGGCGTCGTCGAACTCCAGCGGCAACAGGTCCGGATCGGGGAAATAGCGGTAGTCGTGCGCCTCTTCCTTCGAGCGCATCGAGCGGGTCTCGCCCTTGCCGGGATCGTAGAGGCGAGTCTCCTGGTCGATCGCGCCGCCATCTTCGAGAATGCCGATCTGGCGTCGGGCCTCGACCTCGACGGCCTGGCCGATGAAGCGGATCGAGTTGACGTTCTTGATCTCGCAGCGCGTGCCGAGAGCCTCGCCCGGCCGGCGCACGGAGACGTTGACGTCGGCGCGCAGATTGCCCTTCTCCATGTCGCCGTCGCAGGTGCCGAGATAGCGCAGGATGGTGCGCAGCTTGGTCAGATAGGCGCGCGCTTCCTCAGCCGAGCGCAGGTCCGGCTTGGAGACGATCTCCATCAGCGCCACGCCCGAACGGTTGAGATCGACGAAGCTCATGGTCGGGTGCTGGTCGTGGATCGACTTGCCGGCGTCCTGCTCCAGATGCAGCCGCTCGACGCCGACGATGATCTGCTCGGTCGGCGAGAGATCGACCACGATCTCGCCCTCGCCCACGATCGGGCTCTTGTACTGGCTGATCTGGTAGCCCTGCGGCAGGTCGGGATAGAAGTAATTCTTGCGGTCGAAGACCGAGCGCTTGTTGATCTGCGCATTGAGCCCCAGTCCGGTCCGCACCGCCTGCCGGATGCATTCCGCGTTGATCACCGGCAGCATGCCGGGCATGGCGGCGTCGACCAGGCTGACATTATCGTTGGGCTCGGAGCCGAAGGTGGTGGAGGCGCCGGAGAACAGCTTGGCGTTGGAAGTCACCTGGGCATGGATTTCCATGCCGATCACCACCTCCCAATCGCCTGTCGCTCCCTTGATCAGTTTCTTGGGGTCGGCGGGCCGGACATGCGCGTTCATCTGAGCATCCAAAACTATGCGGTCGCGGGTGGATGCGCCGAGCAGGGAGGGCCTGAGCGTCCTGCTTTCGATCCAATTCATTCCGCCATCGGTTACGACCTCGCGGGGCGACGGGCAAGCGCCTGTTGCTATCCTGTCACCTTTCGACAGCTATTGCGCTAAATGACTTCACCAATGCGTGCTGTCGAGTGATGGATCTTGACAATCGTCAGCGTCCGCACTTTGTACGGTTCAGGCCGCGCAATCCGCCAGGTTGCAGCGGCGCCAAGATCCGGAGTTATCCCATGACACACCGCCGCGCAGCGGGCTTCGCACTCGCCGCCGCCACTGGCGCTTTCCTGTTCGGGGCGCAGGCCGCCCTCGCACAGGGCGCTCCGCCTGCGCCGCCGGTGCAGGTTGCGGCGCCGCTCGCCAAGAAGGTGACGAACTGGGACGAATACACCGGCCGTTTCGAAGCCAGCGAGCAGGTCGAGGTCCGGGCCCGCGTCTCCGGCTTCATCGAGTCGCTGCATTTCCGGGACGGCGCGCTGGTGCGGAAGGGCGACCTGCTCTTCACCATCGATCAGCGTCCCTACAAGCTCGCGGTCGATGTCGCCCGCGCCGATCTCGCGCGCGCCAAGGCCCAGGTCGAACTGTCGCAGAACGAAGTCGAGCGCGCGGAAGGGCTGACCCAGAACCGCACCATCACCGCCCGCGACGTCGACCAGCGCCGCACCAACCTCAACAGCGCGCTCGGCACGCAGCAGGCGGCGGAGGCCAATCTGAAGACCGCCGAGCTCAATCTCGAATGGACTGAGGTTCGCGCCCCGCTGGCGGGCCGCATCTCCAACCGCCGCGTCGACCCCGGCAATCTGATCGCGGGCGGGCAATCGGGCGCGACGCTGCTGACGACGATTGTCGCCGTCGACCCCGTCTATTTCACCTTCGACGCGTCCGAGGCCGATTACCTCCGCTATTCGCGCCGATCCCCGCGCAACGGCACGGCCAGCCCGGAGAGCGGCACGCCGGCGGAAGTCCGCCTGGCCGACGAGCAGGAGTGGAAACGTCGCGGCAAGATCGACTTCGTCGACAACGCCCTGAATGCGCGCTCGGGCACCATCCGCCAGCGCGTGGTCTTCGCGAACACCGACCAATTTCTGACGCCCGGCACCTTCGGGCGGCTGCGCGTCTTCGCCGGCGAAACCGAGGCGCTGCTCGTGCCCGACACCTCGATCGTCTCCGACCAGGCGCGCAAGATCGTGCTCACCGTCGGCCCGGAGAACAAGGTTGTGCCCAAGCCGGTGACGCTGGGCCAGATGAGCGATGGTCTGCGGGTGGTCACCGGCGGCCTGCAACCGACCGACAAGGTCATCATCGGCGGCCTCGCCAACCCCATGGTCCGCCCGGGCGCGCCCGTGACGCCGCAGCCGGGCGAAATCAAGCCCGCTTCGGGCAACTGAGCCCCTGCGCGACGGCGCGCCGAGCGCGCCGTCCTCCCGCATCGCCGACAGGCCAGGAAACACCATGTTCCGCTTCGCGCATTTCTTCATCGACCGGCCGATTTTTGCGACCGTGCTGTCGGTGCTTCTCACCATCGCCGGGGCCATCGCCCAGCGCGGCCTGCCGATCGCCGAATATCCGGAGATCGCGCCGCCGACGGTCTCGATCACCGCGACCTATCCCGGCGCCTCCGCCGAGGTCGTCGCCGCGACAGTGGCGACGCCGATCGAGCAGGAGGTCAACGGCGTCGACGACATGCTCTACATCACCTCGCAATCGACCGGCGACGGGCGGGTGACGATCAATGTCGTGTTCAAGGCCGGCGTCGACGTCGACCAGGCGCAGGTGCTGGTGCAGAACCGCGTGTCGGCGGCCGAGCCGCGGCTGCCGCAGGAGGTGCGCCAGCTCGGGATCCAGACGCGCAAAGCCTCGCCCGACCTGATGATGGTCATCAACATGATCTCGCCGGACGCCTCGCGGGACGCGCAATATCTGTCGAACTACGCGACGCTCTACGTGAAGGACGTGCTGACCCGCGTCGAAGGCGTCGGCAATGTGCAGGTCTTCGGCGCGCGGGATTTCGCCATGCGCGTCTGGCTCGACCCGGCCAAGGTGGCCTCGCGCAACCTGACGGCCGGAGACGTCGTCGCGGCGCTGCGCGCCGCCAACGTCCAGGTCGCAGCGGGCGCGATCAACCAGCCGCCGGCGCAATCGGATGGGGCGTTCCAGCTTTCGGTCAACACGCTCGGCCGCCTGACCGACGTCGCCGAATTCGAGAACATCGTGGTGCGGGCCGATGCGGCCGGCGGCACCATCCGCGTCCGCGACATCGCCCGCGTCGAGCTCGGCTCGCAGGACTACACCACCAACGCCTATCTCGATAACAAGGACGCGGTCGCCATCGGCATCTTCCAGCGTCCGGGCTCGAACGCGCTCGCCACCTCCGACGCCCTGATCGCGACAATGAAGGCGCAGGCGCGCGATTTCCCCTCCGGGGTCGAGTACCGCATCATCTACAACCCGACCGAGTTCATCTCTGAATCGGTCAGCGCCGTGGTCACGACGCTGATCGAGGCGGTGGCGCTCGTCGTCGTCGTGGTGGTCCTGTTCCTGCAGACCTGGCGGGCGGCGATCATCCCGATCGTGGCGATCCCGGTCTCGCTGGTCGGCACCTTCCTGGTGATGAGCGCGGTCGGGATCTCGTTCAACACCATCTCGCTGCTGGCGCTGGTGCTCGCCATCGGCATCGTCGTCGACGATGCGATCGTCGTGGTCGAGAATGTCGAGCGCTATCTCGCCAAGGGCATGACGCCCAAGGAAGCCGCGCACAAGACGATGGACGAGGTCGGCGGCGCGCTGGTCGCGATCGCGCTGGTGCTGTGCGCGGTGTTCATTCCCACCGCCTTCATCAGCGGGTTGCAGGGCACGTTCTACCAGCAATTCGCGGTCACCATCGCAGCCTCGACCGCGATCTCGGCCTTCGTCTCGCTGACGCTGTCGCCGGCCATGTCCGCCATCCTGCTGAAGCCGCACAGCCATGAGGAGCCGACAGGCTTCTTCGCCAAACTGGGCGCGCCGATCCGCTGGTTCTTCCGCGGCTTCAACGCCGCCTTCGACTGGCTCTCGCGCAGCTATGGCGCGGTGACCTCGCGCCTGATCCGCTTCTCGGTGCTGCTGCTGCTCGTCTATGCCGCGTTGATCGCCGTCACCGGCCAGCGCCTGGCCTCGACGCCTACGGGCCTCGTGCCGCAGCTCGACCGCGGCTATTTCATCGCGGCGCTGCAGTTGCCGCCAGGCTCCTCCCTGCCCCGCACCGACGCCGTGGTGCGGCGCGCGACCGAGGTGGTGCTGTCGCGGCCCGGCGTTGCCCATGCCGTCGCCTTTGCGGGTCTGGACGGCGCCACCTTCACCATCGCGCCCAACGCCGGCGTCGTCTTCGTGACGCTGAAGCCGTTTCCCGACCGGCAGAAGGAAGGGCTGACGACGCAGGGCATCCTCAACGACCTGCGCCAGCAGATGTTTGCGATCAACGAGGCCTTCGCACTGGTCATCGAGCCGCCGGCCGTGCCCGGCATCGGCAGCGGCGGCGGTCTCAAAGGCTATGTCCAGGACCGCAGCGGCCGCGGACTTGCCGCGCTCGAAGGCGCGACCTGGATCGTCGCCGGCTCGGCCGGGCAGGCGCCCGGC
>OFDN01002290.1_pt1 | contig 10778 bp, 6 predicted proteins | sample 1520971 | NCBI WGS metagenome assembly OFDN01 (sample SAMEA94257418, study PRJEB24077) | hot springs metagenome | biome: Aquatic biome; feature: Geographical feature; material: Water | place: India | collected 2012-06-12 | depth 5 m | reverse complement strand
CGCGAGCCGCAGCGCAGCTTCTCGGCGTTCGTGCATGGTTATGAAAACCTCCCAGTGATCATCCCCACGCGGAACTAGAGCGCGAGACGCCTCGAACAGCCCCGGTCGCCGGCGCCGAAACAACACGCGCCGATGGCGGTGAGGCCGAGCGGGCAGACCGTATGAAATAGCCCCATAGCGCACGCGCTATGGGGCTTCGGCGCTCTGAGAAGGTCTCCTGCAGCGCCTGGCTCGGTCGAGCCGCCCGACCTCCAGCCCAACTTGCCCCCTCTGATCGAGTGAGAGGCAAGCGGCGCATTAGGCCTGCGGCGTCATTTCGAAGAACAGATAGCTGATCAGACGCTCTGCATTGAGCGGCTTTGTGATCACCTCGTCCGCACCGGCGGTGAAGGATTCCAGACGATGGGTTTCCAGCGCGTTGGCGGTGACGACACAGATCGGGATGCGCCCCCCACCGTCCCGCGCTTCACGACGCCTGATCTCGCGAACAGCGGTGAGCCCGTCCATCACTGGCATCTGCATATCCATCAATACGACGTCGAACGATTGCCGCGCCAAAGTGTCGAGCGCTTGTTGGCCATCGGCCACGCAAGTGAGCTCAACAGGCAGGTCGCTCAGGAGTAACTCGACGGTGCGCTGGTTGATGGGATGGTCCTCGGCCAGCAGGATGCGCAGGGGTTGATCGGCGCTCCCAAGCATCTCGGGTCTGAGCTCCGTCTGCGGCGCGCCGCCGCGAGGGCACGGACGCATCGGCAGCTGGAAGCCGCCGCTGGCCGCCCCGTACCGAACCGGCGCCCCAGTTGCGCGGAGGCATCGTTCACCGGTCTGCATAAAGGCCGGTGGGCGGCGCTGACGAGGGACTTAAGGCCGGCGAGGCCGCGGGTCACGACTAGCCCCCCTAAGGCGCGCCGGAAGAACGACCAGAGGTCGTGACTTGCGAAGCGCACATCCCTGAGCGATGATTCAGGGGTCGACGCGCCTGCGTCGATGGGGCGTGGAAACCCCGATGCGAGATCTAAACCAAGGGCATACACATCTGCTCGCCTAAGGGTGCGGCCACGAGCCCATACGCTCGCAGCTAAACCCGTGCGTCTGGCAGAAGCCCTCGGCGCGCCTTCCCACGCCCCGGACCCGTTCCGGGAGCCCATCCATGGCCAAACAAGGGCCAGACCACAACGCGCGCTGCTCAGCGCTTCAAACCGATAACCTCTACCGACGTTATGCGGCTTGGCTACGTACGGCGTTGCGACGGCGATTTGGACCGGCCTTGCGCGGTGACGCCGAAGATCTCGTTCAAGAGGCCTATGTTCGGCTGCAGACCTACAGCCTGACGTCGGAGGTTCGCCATCCACAGGCCTTTCTGATGCAGGTGGCGAACCGTCTGGCCCTCAGCCAGGTGCGCACCCTCAGTCGGCAAGCGCTCGGTTCGCAGCTTCAAGTTGAACAGACACTCGAAACCGACGAACATGCGACCCTGCCTGAGCAGGACGAAAGCGTCCTGCTCAGGCAGCTGATTTCAGCCCTGCCCGACCCGCAGCGCGATGTCTTTGTTCTGAGCCGATTTGCCGGTCTGACGAACCAGGACATCGCCCAACGCTTAGGGATTTCGGTCAAGACCGTCGAATGGCGCATGGCTAGGGCGCTGAAGGCCCTTGCAGCCGCCCTGGCCGACACAGAAGGTTAGGCTCAATGGCGAGCCCCGATGGGGATGGTTCGACGCCCGAGCGCCTTCGCCAGGAGGCGGCGGAGTGGTTCGCGCGCCTCAACACGAGACGCATTGACGCCCAGACGCTCCAAGCCTTTCGCGTCTGGCGCAAGGCGCCAGGACGCCGAGCAGCCTTCGCCGAGATCGAAGCTGTGTATGGTCGCAGCGCTGAGGTGAAAGACGCGCCCGAGATTAGGGCCGCGCTCGAGGCCGCCCTCGCGCGCGGGCCACGAAAAGGCAGGCGCCGCCTTGGCGCTATCGTCCTGGCAAGTGCGGCGGCGGTCACCGTGGCCGCCATCATCGCCGTCGTCGGCGCCTGGCCGCCGACCGGCCTGCCAAACCCACTGGGCAAAACCTACGCGACGACGATCGGCGAACAGCGCAATCTTCGCCTAGCGGATGGCTCCAGGCTTTGGCTCGATACCGACACGCGCGTGACGGTTCACTTCAAGCCCCAGACGAGGACGATCACGATCACTCAGGGACAGGCGTTGTTCGAGGTCGCCCACGCGCCAGAGCGCCCCTTCAAGGTCGTGGCCGGGGACACCGAGGTGGTCGCCCTAGGTACGCGCTTTGATGTGCGTAGGGGCAGGTCAGGCGAGATCGTGACGCTGCTGGAGGGGGAAGTTGAAGTCCGAAAGGGCCCCGACCAAGTGCGATTGCGCCCTGGGCAACAGATCGTCGCCACACAGGCTCTGAGCCAGCCACAAGCAGTCAATCTAAAGGTCGCCTCCAGCTGGACCGAGGGGCGGATCATCTTCGAGGCCACGCCGCTGGCCGACGCTATCGAAGAGGTGAACCGCTACAGCCAGCGCAAGATCAATCTGGCTGCGCCTGACGCCGCTGACGATCCCATCAGCGGCGCTTTCGAGACCGGCGATGTCACCGCCTTCGCCGCCGCGGTGGCTCAGCTTCATGGTCTCAAAGTGGTGTCGCAAGGTTCCCAGCACATCACGCTCGCTCAAGGGACCTCTCAGGGCGCGGCGCCATAAAAGTTTTACGGGGGGTTAGGGTCCGAACGGTTCGGGAGCGTCTCTCCCAGAAGACGCCCAAGGCTTTGGGCCTGGGCTGGCCCGCCGCCAGCCACTGTGGCGTCGCTCCGGGGAGCTGCGCACGATCATGATGTCGTTTCGACCAAACCTTTTGTCCACCCTTGCCGCCGCGACGGCTTTAGGCGCGCTCACCCCCGTGTGCGCGGCGGCCCAGCCCTCCGCGCAACGCGCCGAAACGGTGATGTTCAACATCCCGGCCGGACCGCTCGATCAGGCCTTGATGGCCTTCATCGCCCAGTCCCGAGTGCAAATCCTTTACCGTAGCGAGCTTGCGGCGGGTCAAGGCACTGAGGGGCTTCAGGGGCGTCACAGCATTGCCGAGGGCCTGGCCAAGCTCCTCGCCTCAAGCACGTTGCAGGCTCAGGCCGCCCCGTCCGGCGTCTTCATCCTGCAACCGCGCGGGGCCATGCCCCAAAACGCTCCGCGCCCGGCCGCCTCAGACCGGGCGCCCCACACCCTGTCTGAGGCGGCCATCCCGACGGCGGCCCATAGGTCTGATCAACTGGCGGGCCTTGTCCAACCCGCCATGGTGGACGAGCTGGTCGTTACCGGAAGCCACATCCGCGGCGCCGGGCAAGGCCCATCCCCTGTGGTTCAACTCGACCGCGCAAGCCTGGAACGCACCGGCCGGGGCACACTGGCCGAGGCGCTTTCGGACCTACCGCAGGTGTTCAACAGTTCGGCCACACCAGCCACGAACCTGACGGGATCTGATCGCAGCGGGTCGAATGCAATTGTCGCCCAAGGGATCAATCTGCGCGGACTGGGGCCTTCGGCGACCCTTGTGTTGGTCAATGGCCGTCGAATGGCAGGCGCCGGCCTCACAGGCGATTTCGCGGACGTCTCGGCGATCCCGGCGGCCGCCGTTGAGCGGGTTGAAGTCCTGCTCGACGGCGCTTCAGCCATCTATGGTTCCGACGCCGTTGGCGGCGTGGTCAACATCATCCTGCGGCGCGATTTTGAGGGCGCAGAATCCCGCCTGCGACTGGGTGGCGCTCAAGATGGCGCTGGGGAACAGCAAGCCTCTCACACCCTCGGTCGGGCTTGGACGGGTGGCCAAGGATTGGTCAGCTATGAGTTTCACCGAAGCGAGGCGCTCTCGGCCGCTACCCGTTCGGCGAGCGCCAGCGCCGATCTGCGCCGGCTTGGCGGCCGCGATTGGCGTCAGTTCTACGCCACGCCTGGCAACATCATGGCGCCTGACGCCGCCACCGGCGCCTACCTCCCCGTCTGGGCGATCACGCCTGGGCCGATAGGCTGGGCGCAGGCGCCCGGCGACTTCTCCTCCACTCAGGTCAACCTCGGAGACCAAAGGCGCCAGACCGACATCCTTCCGCGTCAGGAACGCCACAGTCTCTATGCGCAGGTCTCGCAGGCGTTCGCCCCGTGGCTAGGGGGCCAGTTTGAGCTTCGCTACAGCCATCGTGATTTTGCCTACGCGACATCTGGTCCGGTCGCGCTGCTCACCGTCACCCGGGCTAATCCGTTCTTCGTCTCGCCCACGGGCGCTGATCGCCACCAGGTCGCCTACAACTTCACCGAAGAGCTTGGCCCGACGCGCTCAGCCGGGTCTTCGGAGAGCCTTGGCGTCAATCTCGGGTTCGAGGCCGATATCGGCGCCAGTTGGCGCCTCGAAGGCTACGGCGCTTATGCTGCTGAAGCGAGCCAACGGGGCGAAGAGCGACGCCTCAACAGCCGCTATCTGCAAGAAGCTTTGGGCACGATCGCAGACGATCCGACGACCGCTTACGTCGCAGCGCGCGATGGCTACTTCAATCCGTTCGGTTCAGGTCAGGCCAACGGCGATGCGGTTCTGAACTTCATCGGCTCGGGCTTTTCTCAATCGATCTATGACAGCCAAGTCGCGACCTTCAATCTTCAGGCCGACGGAGAGGTGATCAGCCTGCCGGGCGGGCCGCTGCTTGCGGCCGTTGGCGTGCAACAACGTCACGAGCGGTTCATCGTGCGCTCGACAAGCGCCGTCTCTAGGACAACCGCCACTGTCCGGACCGAAGGCCCTTATGAGCGCTCGGTGACGGCCGCCTTTCTCGAGCTCCGGGCCCCGCTCATCGAAGCCGATCCCAATCGCCTTGGGCTGACACGCTTGGAACTCACCGCAGCGGGCCGGATCGAGCGCCATAGTGACGTCGGCGAAAGCCGAACACCGAAACTGGGGGTGCTCTGGGCGCCTCACCGAGATCTTCTCGCCCGTGTCAGCTATGGGACGTCCTTCCGCGCCCCTGCCCTCTCCCAGGTCTATGAGCCCCAGGATGCGGGACCGGCCATCCTGCCTGAGGGCGACCAGCAGCGGCTCGTTTTGCTTCGGGTCGGCGGCAATCTCGACCTGGAACCCGAAACGGCGCGCACTTGGACCGTCGGGATCGACTACGCCCCAGAAGCCTGGCCCGGTTGGCGGTTGAGCCTCGGGGGCTTTCAAGTCGAGTTCGAAAATCAGATCGGCCGCCCGATCGCCGATGATATCTACAATGCGCTGTCAAATCCGATCTACGCCAGCTTCATACGCCGCCTAGATCCTTCGCGCCCGGCCGACCTCGCCGCGGTTAGCGATCTCCTGACGCGCTCGCCCTCCGGCAGCCCCGATCTATTTCCGCCAGCCGCCTACAGCGCCATTGTGGATACGCGGCAGGTCAACACAGGTGGCCTCTATGTCCGCGGCCTCGATATCGACGCCCGCGGTCGCATGCGCCAAGGCGAACATCGACTGGACCTTCGTCTGAGCGGGGTCTGGCTCATTGACTATGAACGCGTCATCACCCCGACCGCACCGGCCGTCGAACTGGTGGGTCGCGCAGGTCAGCCGCCACGCCTAAAGGGCCAACTTGGGCTCGACTGGAGCCGCGGGCCCCTCGCCTTGGGTCTCTCGGTCAACTATCTCGACGAGTTCGCCGACCTTGACGGCCGCAAGATTGAGCCTTGGACGACCGCGGACGTGAGAGCGGCCTGGCGCCCTGACGATGCGGGCTGGCGCAACGGTCTCGAAGTCTCGGTGTCTGTACGCAATCTCTTCGATGCCGACGCCCCCTTCTATGACAATCCCCAGGGCATAGGTTACGACCCCGCCAACGCTGACGTGGTGGGACGCTTCGTCGCCGCCCAGATCACCAAGCGCTGGTGAGCGATCATGGGCGGGTTGTGCGCGCGCCAGGCTGGCGCAGCTCCGATCATGGCCGTGGGCGTGGCCCTCATTTGGTCGCTGCTCCCGGCCGTGGCCGCTTCGGCTGGTGCGCCTTCGACGGATCGGCCGTTCACGGTCTCTGACCTGCTCAAGATTGAGCAACTGGGACCCGCCGCCATCACCCCCGATCACACACAACTCGTCGTGCAGATCGAGGGCGCCGCGGAGACGGCTGGCCGGTTCGATAGCGACGGCTTTGCGACCCCCTACACCGGGCGCATTCGCGTGGCGGCTTTGAGCGCCCCTTATCAAACGTTCGACATTCGCCACCCCGACGCGGGGCTCGGACTCGTCGGCGGGCCCCTGTCGCCAGATGGTCGCCAGATTCTGCTGCAGGGATTTCGCGAGGGTCGCTGGGCGAGCGCGCTGGGTGACCTGCGCGACGGATCCTTAAGCTGGATCGAGCTTGCGATCGACCTGCCCGTGCTGGGGCGAAGCGCACAGTGGACCTCCCCTGAAACCTTCGTCGCGATCAGCCTCCCACCGGGCGCGGCGCCAGCCTATGTCGAAGCCATTCTGTTGCCGAAGCGCCGATTGGGTGAACTGTGGGAGCAGGCTGCGTCTGGACGCGAAAGCTACCATCTCGTGGGCGCAGGTCCGGGGCTGGCGTCTTGGCCAAGCCCCCGTCCCGGAGGCCTCGTTCAGGTCGATGCCATGCGCGGCGCTGTGCGGCCGCTGGCCGAGGGCGTGTTCCTCGACATCGAAGCCTCGCCCAACGGGCGCTGGGTTGCCGCCCTAGAAGCAAGCGAGGTCGTGCAGCCCGATGTCACCGAGCGCATCGACGTCGCCAGTCGCGGACGACGCCACGCCTTGGTCGTCGTTGACCTTCGGACGGGCGCGAGCTGGCGGCCCCTGCCTGGGATGGATGTTCTACCGCTGAAGCTCTCGTGGTCGCCCTCAGGGGCTCAACTGATGGTCTTGGCTCAAGCGCCGGACAAAGCGCCCAACCTCTGGGTCATCACCCCTGACACGCGAACCCTGCGTACGGCGGACCTGGGCGCCACGACCCTGGCGACTGACCGTCTCGGCGCGGGGTTCCTTATCGCCAAAACCGCTTGGTTGGGGGAGTCGCCCGTGGTGGGGGTCCGGCGCCCGGAGCGCGACGGCGTCTCGTGGGTGGAAATCGGCCAGGCGGGGCTGCGAGATCTATCGCAGGGCTTCCCCAAGGCGGCCACGGACATCATCGCGGCCGACGGCGAGACTATCACCTTCATCGGCCCAGACGGCCTAATCCTCGTCAATGTAGATGGCGACCTCTTAGTCCCTGCTGGACCCCGTCTGCGTCCCATCAATCCACCACGCCTGGGCGAGGGCTTGCGCTTCGAGATCACACCAAGCGCCAGCGTGCCCCTCCTCCAAGGCCCGAGCCACGTTCATCGGCTAACCCAAGGCCATCTGGTGCGGGCGGCTGCGACACCGCCTCAGGCGTCAATCGTCGTCGCGTCCTCGGCGATCGTTACGCGGGCGCGAGACGCGCGCGGCGTCAGCACGATCGCATTGAGCGCAGAAGGACGCTTCGTCCCGCTCTTCTCGCTTAATCAGCACTTGGCGACGACGATCCCAATGGAGGTGCATCCTGTCGCTCACCACGGCGAAGGCGGGCGGCGCCTCACCAGCTGGTATCTGTCGCCAGCTGGTCGCAAGGCAAGCGAGGCGACGCCGTTGATCGTCTTGCCCTATCCTGGCGCCAGCTACCCATCGCCACCGCCCAGTCTGCGCGCAGATGCGTGGGCCCCGACCCCGCACGCACGTCTGCTCAGCGCAGCGGGCTACGGCGTGCTCATTCCAGCCCTTCCCACGCGCAGTACCGCCGGTGAGCCAGCTCAGCACATCACGAGCCAGCTGGAGGCCGCTGTGGACGCTGCTCTTGGGAAGAACCTTGCCGATCCCCAGCGCGTGGCGCTTTGGGGCCACTCCTTCGGTGGGTACGGCGCACTGATCGCGGCTAGCCAATCGGACCGCTTCCGGGCTGTGGTGGCGCAAGCGGCGAAGACAGACCTTACCGCCGGTTGGGGGGCGCTCACCCCTTTCGGACGCCTTGCGCCCGAAACCGGGCCCGCCATGCTCTCAAGCATCGGCTGGACCGAGTCGGGCCAGGGCGGCCTCGGCGCGCCACCCTGGGCCGCCCCTGAGCGTTACCAGCGCAACAGCCCATTGTTTCGGGCCGACGCGATTGAAACGCCGGTGCTTCTGATCCATGGCGACCATGACTTTGTCCCCCTGCCTCAGGCCGAGGCCCTGTTCGCCGCGCTTTACAGGCAGGGCAAGCCGGCGGCCCTGATGACGCTATTCGGAGAGGGGCATCTCCCGTCCAGTCCGGCAAACATCAAAGCCATATATGACGTGGTCTTGGAGTGGCTTCAGGCCCAAGGGATGGCCGCAGAGCGAGTTCACATATGCCCGTCCTCGCATGCCGGGCAGCCTGCCTCGTGTCCGAGTCTCTAAGGGCGGCCAAGGGGTGACCTAGCCCACAGGCTCTCCCCACCTTCTGGCCCACGCTTCAAAGCTCAAGAGCTGAAGAAGGTCACCGTAACCGCCCTGTTCCCTTAGCTGGCTCTCGTCCAGCCATCGACGCAAGACCGATGAATCCAGCACGCCGTGCGCGGCGAGTTGACCGTCCAGGAGGAACGGGCGGATCGCGCTCAAGCTGCGCGCCAGCTTACGTCCATAGTAGGCCGTTAGATCACCTTTGCTCCGTCGCTGCGCCACCTGCGGCGGCAAACGAGCGCCGACAGCCCGTCGCGCCAAGGCTCGCCCCTCAGTCCCTTGCGTCAGATCGAAGATTGGAATGCGCAGACAGAGCTCGACGATTGGCTGCGCCAAGAGCGGGTGGATCACATCCGCCGCCCAGCTGCGGGCGCACGGACCCGAATAACGCTGCGCATAGACGAGCGCCTGGATCTGCTCGCGCTTGGCCGGGGCGACCCCGCGGAGATCGGTCAGCCAGTCATGGGGACTCGCCCCGCGCGCTACGCCCCGCGCCCACCGGGTCAGCCAAGGCGCTGGAGGCATGCCTAGACGTGGTCCTAAGCCTAAACCTGCGGCCCCTTCGAGCGCCAACAGACGCCAGTAGGAAACACCGGTCGCCATAGCGATGGCGATCCGCCACGCTCGTCGTTCGGCCGCCGGCAGGCTGCGACCCTGCAGATCCGCGCTCGCCCAAGGCGTGAGCGCCTGAAAAAAGACCCCATCGCCCCCCTGCCCGGTCATGATCATCACAGCTCCCAACCGCTCGGCCTCATGAGCCACGGCCAGATCCAAGTGGCGATCAATGCCGGCCATGCTGGGTCGCCAGCCGCTCGGCAGGGCTTCAAGATCGATGAGGCTGTAGGGACGATCGCTAAGCGCAAGGGTGCGCAGACTGCGGCGGCAGTGGTCGGCGACGCGCTGCGCATAGTTGAGTTCATCGGCCTCCGTCGCCCGGCCGGCGAAGTGCAGTAGATGCACATCAGCGTGCGCGAGGGCGCCGAGGTGTGCGGCCACAACCGAGGAGTCAAAGCCACCGGACAACTCACAGAGCAGGCCGCCCGCGCCGTCATAACCGGCCACAACGCGCTCAATGGTCTGGGCCAAGGCGGCCGCCTGATCGCGCCCTTCAGGCCACGACGAGCGCGCCAAGGCTTGTGGTCGCCACAGGCGTAGCACTTGGCCGCTGGCGCCTAAGAAGCCTCCGGGCGGCAGGGCTGTGACCCCGTCGAGCGCTAGGCGCTCACCGATCAAGGCCGGCCGCGCCAGCTGAGCGGCGACCTTCGCCCAATTGATGCTGAGGGGGGGCGCAAGACCCGCTGGAAGAGATTCGCGGAGCTCGCCGGCGACCACGCGAACCCCATCCCTGATCCAGCTGACCGCCTCCAGGGCTCCCGTCGGATCGCGCAGAACCGCCGTCTGCTCGCCATCTGGCCAGATCGCCACGTATCGGCCGTGGTGCTGCGCGATGAGACCTAAGGCGGCCGCCATCACCGCCCTCGCCCCGAGCCCCGGGGCCGTTGCACCGGTCAAGCTGGCTGACGCATCCGCCGCAAGCACGCCCTCACCAAAGAGATCACCAAGGATGTAGCCGCCCGCAAACCTACGAACGGCAGGCGGTCGAGGGCCGCGCACATAGAGCTCAAACCGCGGCTCAGAGATCACGCAGGCCCACTCGGCTCGGTTTCGCAACTGCGCATAGAGTTGGGTGCGCGCACCAATCGCGCTCTGGTCCGCATCACTCCAGGCTAGAGCCAGATAGGACCGCATGGTCAGGCGACCATTATCGGCGTGAAGGCGCGGACACGATGGACGCGATCGCCGATCACGAGGTCACCAACCTGCAACCAGCAGTGAGCTTGAAACGGCCAAAGCCGAACGCCGAAGACCCAGTGCGCGTCGTGCCCTCCGGCATGCAGGAACTTCAGCCGAACATAGGCGCGATAGAGGCACTCGCCTTGATAAGGCCACCAGGGGCTCCAGACATCAAACGCCTGACTCCAGGCCCTTAAGTCGGTCGAGGGGCGATCAAGCCTGGCTCGCGCCTCGGCGAGCCCATCGGTCAGGCTCATCAAAGAGCGGTGGGGAAAATCAAACAGACGCTCGAAGCTCACGCGGCTGGCGTAACGCCACGCTCGCCGCAAGTTTGCGTCCAAACGCGCGTAAGAGCCGCCGCCCACGACGGCGCGATGAGGTTCATAAGTGTCACTGCGCGCGGGGGCGAGCTCTGGAGGGTCCAGGGCGCGCCAGCCCTGGGGAACCTCCACGCCCGCAGCGCGCAACGCCGTCTCGACCATCCGAGAGAGGTCCGTGCCTGGCTCGGGTGAGGCGTTGTCTTCAGCAAAAGCCCTAGGCGCAC
>OFDN01002281.1_pt1 | contig 10799 bp, 12 predicted proteins | sample 1520971 | NCBI WGS metagenome assembly OFDN01 (sample SAMEA94257418, study PRJEB24077) | hot springs metagenome | biome: Aquatic biome; feature: Geographical feature; material: Water | place: India | collected 2012-06-12 | depth 5 m | reverse complement strand
GTCGGCTTCGCGTGCGTAATCGGCTTCGTCGGCCAGCTGGCGCTTGGCTTCGGCGAGCAGCGGTTTCAGGTCCAGTTCGCGCGGCAACAGGTTCGATACGCGCAGCAGCGTGGCGACGTTATCGACATCGGCGTCGATGCTTTCGCGCACGCCGGGATATTGCACCTTGATCGCGAGGCGCCGGCCGTCCTTCAGCTCGGCGCGGTGGACCTGCCCGATGGATGCGGCGGCGATCGGGTTCGCGTCGAACTTGGCGAGTTTGCCGCGCCAGTCCGGTCCCCATTCGGCGATGAGCAATTTGTCGAGCTGTGCCGGGGGCATGGTCTGCCCCTGGTTGCGCAATTGCGCGAGGATGGTGGCGAGTTCGGGGGGCAACAGGTCGCCCGCGTCCATCGAGATCATCTGCCCCAGCTTCATCGCCGCGCCGCGCAGGTGCGACAGCCGGTCGGCCATGCGCTTGGCATTGGCGGGGGTGAGGATCAGGTCGCCCATGCGCGGCCGTTCCCCGCTGGCGATGCGGCGCGCGCCCTCGGCCAGCATCCCGCCCGCGATCCCGCCGGCAAGACGCCCGAAACCGGACAGGCGCGACAAACGACCGCTGGGCACGGCGCGGCCGGGGCGAAGGGGTTCGTCGGTCATGGGAGTGGAGCGAGCGGGCGGGGTGGTGGTTCCCACAGGTGCCCGAAGGGGTGGGGGAGGTGCGACAGGGCACCAAATCCATTTTTCCGGAAACGTCGCCCCAGCGAAGGCTGGGGCCTCGTGCGGCTTCTGCGGTGCGCCATCACAGGGAGATCCCAGCCTTCGCTGGGATGACGTTGTGGTCAGCAACGCTGGATCAGATTCCGGAATCGATCAACACTCGACCGGCAAGGTAAGTGGTATAGCGAGCAAAAGGCATTTGATTTTCCCGGTCCGATCCGAGGTGATGGCGTAAGGGGCGATTATGGTCCGTCGATCCGACCCAGACCTACACTGACGGTGAGTCTGTTCTGATGGAAGGAAACGCAATCATGCCTGTCCGCCCGATCCGCAACGATGCCGATCATGAGGAGGCGCTGCGCGAGATCGAGGCGCTGTGGGGTGCCGCGGAAGGGACCGAGGCCGGCGACCGGCTCGACGTGCTGGTGACGCTGGTCGAAACCTATGAACGCCGGCGCTGGCCGATCGAACCGCTGGATCCGGTGCGGGCGATCGAAGCGGCGATGGAGATGAACGGCTATACCCGCGCTCAGCTTGCGGCATTGATCGGGCAGTCGCGGGCCAGCGAAATCCTGAACCGTCGCCGGCCGCTGACCCTGCCGATGATCCGGGCGATTTCGAAAGCGTGGCACGTCCCGGCCGGGGTGCTGGTACAGGAATATGCGCTGACCGGGCGGTGACCGGGTTATCCCTTTTGCGGCATCTTCGCGCCGAAAAGGGATAACTGCCGCTATCGCCCCTCCCGCACCGCCGCGCAGGCGGGGGTACGGGATAGTGAGGGGCCCCCTCAGAACGACGCCGACACCGTCACGCCATAGGTGCGCGGGTCGCCGGGTTGGCCGACGATCAGGCCGGTGTTGCCCGACTGGGTCGCCAGCAGCTCGTAATAATTCTGGTCGAAGGCGTTGCGCAGCCACAGGAACGCGTTCCACCCGTCGTCGGCGCGGTAGCCGAGGCGGAAATTGGCGATGCTGTACCCGTCGATATAGGTATAGGCCGAGGGCGAGGGGTTGGACGAGAAGCGCGAGCGATAGCTGCCGTCGAAGCCCAGATAGGCGTTGCCGTCGGTCGTGCCGATCTTCGCCGGCAGGGTATATTCCGCGCCATAGCTGAACGCCCATTTCGAGATGCCGGGCAGGCGCTGTCCCGATACGTCGCACGCGGTCGGGCTGATCCCGCCGGGGGTGCCGGGCGCGCTGGGCGTCTGGCCCGCCGCCGCCGCCGTGCCGCCGGCCAGTTCGGGCGGGCAGGGGGCGTCGACGAAGCGGACATATTTCGCATCGGTATAGGCGGCGTTGGCGTAGAGGTTCAGCCGCTCGGTCGGGCGGAAGGCGGTGTCGAGTTCGATGCCGCGCGTGCGGACGGCTTCGGCATTGGCCAGGTAGCCGCGCAGCACGCCCAGCTGGCCGTTGGTCACCGTCGCCTGATAATCGCCGATATCGGTCCAGAAGGCGGCGAGGTTGGCGGTCACGCGCCGGTCGAACCATTGGGTCTTCACGCCCAGTTCGTAATGGTTGACCCGTTCGGGCTTCACCTGCGCCGCCGCGAGGATCGGGTTGTTGTTGCCGTCCAAGGGCAGGCCCGACAGGTTGATGCCCCCGGACTTGTAGCTGCGCGCATAGGTCGCATAGGCATGGACGTCGCGCGCCACGTCATAGGCGAGAGTGACGTCGCCCGACACGTTCCAGTCGTCGAAATCGGGGCGGTAGCTTTGCGGGGCCAGCACGCCGCACCGGTCGCGGGTCACGCTGCTGGCGGCCTGCGACGCGGCCGAACAGTTGAGCAGCGCGCCGGTGCCGGTGGTGACGACCGAGACGTAATCGCCGGTCTTCTTGTCGTAATTCACCCGCACGCCCGGCGCGATCGACAGCGCGTCGGTCAAATGCCAGGTCAGCTTGCCGAACACCGCCGCGCTGGTGTTGGCAAAGCCGATGGTGTTGCGCGAGGTCAGCCCGTTCAGCACCGCCGGGTTGCTGGCATTGGCACCGGTCGGGTTGAGCAGGAAGCGCGACGCCGCCGGCCCCTGCACCTGCAACCCCTGCGTATCGATCGTCTGGTGGAAATAGAACAGGCCGGCGACATAATCGACCGCGCGCTTGCCGTTCGACGCGATGCGCAGTTCCTGGCTCCACTGGCGCTGCTGCGACGGGTTGGCCGACACGGTGGTGATCGGCAGGCCGATGAAATCGCGGTCGTTCGACGGGTCCCAGTTCCAGAAGCGCCACGCGCTGACCGAGGTCAGCGTCGCCGCACCCAGATCGAGATTGCCGACCAGCGAGACGCCGCCCAGCTCCTGTCGCGCGCGCAAGGGGGTGTCGAGGTCGGTCAGCCGGTCGAACGCGTTCGTCGAGGGCGGGCGATAGCCGAAGGCGGCGGCCAGTGCGGCATATTGGCGGGCGAGCGGGCGCTGCGTCGTGCCGGTGCGGACATAGATCTGCGCGCAGCAATCGGGGTTCTGGTGGCCGTAATCGCCGTACAGCGTGATATCGAGGTTGGCGGCGGGCTTCCACAGCAGCTGCCCGCGCACGCTCTGGTTATCCTGCGCATTGGCATAGCCGCCGAGCGCGGTGTTGCGGATCGTGCCCCGGCGCGAGGTGACCGAGGCGGAAATGCGCGCCGCCAGCGTGTCGCCGATAATCGGGCCGGAGGCGGACGCCTTGGCCTGGATGAAGTCGTAATTGCCGGTGGTGAGTTCGACGCGGGCTTCGGGGGTGAAGCTCGGCTTGCGCGTGGTGATGTTGATCGCGCCCGCCGTCGTGTTCTTGCCGTAGAGCGTCCCCTGCGGCCCGCGCAGGATTTCGATGCGTTCGGTGTCGGTGAAGTCGAACGTGGCGGATGCGATGCGGCTGTAATAGACCCCGTCGACATAGATGCCGACGCCCTGTTCGATGCCGTCGTTGGTGAGGCCGAACGGCGCGCCGAGGCCGCGGATATTGGCGGCCGAATTGCGCGGGTTGGTCGAATAGAATTGCAGCGTCGGTTGCAGCTGGGTCAGGCGGTTGACGTTGTACGCGCCGGTATCGGCCAAGGTCGTGCCGCCGATCACCGACATCGCGATCGGCACCTGCTGCACCGTTTCGGCGCGGCGGCGGGCGGTGACGACGATCTCGCCGCTTTCGGCAGGGGCAAGGCGGCCGGTGTCGGTGCGGGGTTCCTCCTCCGGCGTCTGCACGACCGGTTCGGGCGGCGGCGATGCTTGCGCGGCTACCTGCGCCAATATCAGCGCCAACGACAATGCCATGCGTAATCTCCCTGTCTTTGGTGGGAGAATGGCGCAGGCGTATAAGTCCAGCAATAGCGTAGGAATTTAGCGCGCCCTAGTTTGGCTTGTAGCCGACCCCGATTCGGCGGGGCGCGCGGGCTCGCCGGGCAAGCAGTGCGCGGACATGGGCGCGCGCGGCATCCTCGCTGGCAAAGGCATGGGTGCGGCGCTGGCCGGCACGGCCGATCCGGCCCCAGCGCGTCTCCACCAGCAAGGTCCCGAACAGGTCGCGACAGGCGACCACCGACCAGCGCCGCGCGATCCCGCGTGCGGAATCGCGGGCGGTCAGTTCGATGGGCACGAAGGGCAGGTCCATGGCGGCCACTATCGCGCGGGCGCGCGGGCGTGTCGCACCGATTGTCTGAATCAGCGGGGGAACTTTGATCGGGCGGGTGAATCACGGCGCAGGCGTGCGGCGTGGAGCATGTCGACGGTCCGGCCATGGCCGCGCCATCTCGCGCGCACCATCTGCCCGACGCGCTTGCCATGGACCAGCAGCGGCAGCGCGAGCAGCGCGAGCGGCAGGAAGGCCAGCGCCAGCGCCGATCCGTCGAGCGCCGCCGCCATGGCACAGGACAGCGCGAACAGCGCCAGCCCGGCGGCCTTCCAGCGCAGGTCGCGGCGGGTCATGCGCGCTGCTCCATGTCGGCGATCACCAGCGTTGCCGCCGCGCTCAGCACCGCCGCCATGCCGGTGGCGTCGGCGGGCCGCGCGCCCGGCCATAGCAGCAGGTCGGCAGGGGCCTCCGCCTCCTGCGCGAGTGCGGTGCGCAGGTCGATCATGTCGAAGGTCAGGCCGATGGCGGGGTCGTGCAGCCGCTGGGCGGCGGCGCGGGCGCGGCCGATCAGCGCCGGGGCACCGTCGATCCCGCGCCCCTCGATCGCGGTGAAGCCCAGCGTGCGGGCATGGCGCGCGACCTCGATCAGCAGCGTGCCGCACGCGCAGTCGGCATCGACGATCCGCACCGCATGGCGATGGGCGTCGCGCAGGGCCTGCAACGCGGCGACGATGTGCGGCCAGCGCGGGTCGGCGCGCACGCTGCGGCGGACGGGGGCCGGACGCGCGCGTACCGGGCGCGGGGCGGGGGCGGCGCGGACGGCGGTCCTCATGCCGCCACCCGCTCGCCATCGGTCAGCGGCGCGAAGGATACGGACGGGACCAGCGGCGCGGTCGCCATGCACAGACAGGCATGGTGCATCCGGCATTCGCCGCGGGCATAGCCGATCGCCGCCTCGCGCGACACGAACCGCCCTTCGAGGCGGTGGCCGCTGTCCTGCACCAGCCAGTGGCCGGCGCTGTCCTGTCCGACATAGATGGTTGCCGGTTCGTCAGGCTCCGGGATGGGTTCGCTTGCCATGGAAATCGTCTCTTGCGGTCGGATGTCGTGCATCCGCCCCGGCCAGCTATGCCCCGCCGCATTGGGTTTCGAGAGCGATTCCAGACAATTGCATAGCGCGCGCATAGTGCGCCGCCGCGATTATGCCGCCGCTATGCGAAAGGGGGAAATCGCTCTCGTCTTGCTATGCCGCGCCCGATAGCTGGTGTGCCACGTTCGAGAGGGAGACGTGGCATGGAGCGATGGCGAACCCGCCGGGCCGACCGGGCGTTGCGGCTGACGGGGCTGGTGTTGCTGGCGGTGGCGGGGGCTGCGCTGCGCCGGCTGTATCTGCTGCATGTGCCGCCGCAGTCGGCGGGGTTGCTGGCCTATGGGCTGGGGGCGGTCGCCTATGTCGGGGCCAGCAGCGGCGCGGCGCTGGTGATGCTGGGTCGGCATCTGTTCGACGAGGTGGCGGTCAGCCCGCGCTGGGGGCGGTAAATCTATTCTGTATGGCGTATATTCCAGAGATATACGCCAACAGGTATATTGTCAGAATATGCGGAATGGCGTATAGCCGTTCCATGTCCCAGCTTGCCCGCACCCCTGGTCAATTCGGCGAAGCACTGCGCCGCACTCGGCTGTCGCGCGGGTGGAGCCAGACGCAGCTGGCGCAGCAGGCCGGGTTGCGACAGGCGACGATCTCGCAGATCGAGAACGGTCATGGTGCCACCCGGATCGACACGCTGTGCGCGGTGCTGGCGGCGCTCGACCTCGAACTGATGGTGACGCCACGGACCCGGGGCAGCATCGAGGATATCGAGGACCTGTTCTGATGCCGCGCCGGCCGGCGCGCGCGCCGCTCAACGTGTTTCTCAACAATCGCCAGGTCGCGCGGCTGACGCGGCAGGCGAGCGGAGCGATCGAGTTCGCCTATGCCGAGGACTGGCTGGCACTGCCCAATGCGATCCCGGTGTCGCTGTCGCTGCCGCTGCGCCCCGGCGGCTATCATGGCGACCGGGTACTGGCGGTGTTCGAGAATCTGCTGCCCGATTCCCGTCCGATCCGCACCCGTGTCGCCGAACGGGTGGGGGCCAGGGGAACCGATGCGTTCAGCCTGCTGAGCGAGATCGGCCGCGATTGCGTCGGTGCGTTGCAGTTCGTGCCCGACGATATCGAGCCGCCCGATGCGATGGGCGTGACCGGCGTGCCGGTCGACGATGCGGAGGTCGCCGCGATCATCGCCGATCTGGCGCGCGCGCCGCTGGGCCTCGACCGCGATGCCGCGTTCCGCATCTCGGTGGCGGGCGCGCAGGAAAAGACCGCGCTGTTGTATCATGAGGGGCGCTGGATGAAGCCGATCGGCACGACGCCGACGACGCATATCCTGAAACCCCAAATCGGCGCGCTGCCGAATGGCATCGACCTGTCGGACAGTGTCGAGAATGAATATTACTGCCTGAAGCTGCTGGCGGCGTTCGGCCTGCCGGTGAACGCGGCGGAGATCGTGCGCTTCGGCGATACCGCCGTGCTGGCGGTCGAACGCTTCGACCGGCGCTGGACCCGGGACGGGCGGCTGCTGCGCCTGCCGCAGGAGGATATGTGCCAGGCGCTATCGGTCCCGCCGGCCGCCAAATATGAAAGCGAGGGCGGGCCGGGGATCGTCGACGTCGCGAAGCTGCTGGAGGGCAGCGACGATCCGGGGGGCGACCGGTTGACCTTCCTGAAGGTGCAGATGCTGTTCTGGCTGATCGGTGCGACCGATGGCCATGCCAAGAATTTCAGCATCTTCCTGTCGCCCGGCGGGCGGTTTCGCCTGACCCCGCTCTACGACGTGCTGACCGCGCAGCCGAGCCTTGCCGCCGGGCAGATCGAGCGCAGGCAGTATAGGCTCGCGATGGCGGTGGGGGCGTCGCGCAAATATCGCATCGGCGACCTGCACGGGCGGCATTTCGTCGAGACCGGCCGCGCCGCCGGATTGTCGGCGGCGATGGTCGACGCGGCGATGGCGGAGTTGCATGCCGGGTTCGACGCGGCTTTTGCAGTGGTGGAAGCGGGGCTGCCGGTGGGTTTCCCGGAGGCGATTCATGCCGCCGTGCTCACGGGGGCAAGGGAGCGGCTGCGCCAGTTGCGACCGGGGGCGTAGGCCGCGGGGGTTTTCGACCGACCCTTCTCGACAGGCTCGAAGCTGCTCGAACCGAACGGGGAGGGGTAGGGCGCCAGCCCTACCGCCCCTTCAGCGCCGCCGCCTCGCCCGCGGCATCCAGCGGGTCGCCTGCCGCCATCGCCTGTGCCTGTTCCAGCACGGCGGCCATCGGCGATCCGGCCTGGGCATAGGCGGTGGTCGTCGTCTCCGCGCCGCCCTGCAGCGCCTGTACCCGCCACGGGCCGCCGTCGCCGACACAGGCGATGCCGCCGGTGGTGCCGGTCTCGAAGGTGCGGCACAGTGCGCCGGCGCGGTCGCGGAAGGTGATGCCGATCCTGACCGGTGCATCCGTCCCCTGCGTCGACGCCAGCTGCGTGTCGAGCGCGCGGGCGAGGCCCCCTCGCGCGATCGCCTTGCCGCCCTCGAACCCCAGTTCGCTGCCGGCACGCGGCACCAGCTGCCCTAGCAGCAGCCCGGCAACGAGGCTGGCGGCGACAGCGCCCCACCAGCGTTGCGGTTTCGGCGCGGGCTTGCGGGTCGGGAAGGCGACGACATTGTCGGCGCGCGCGAACAATGCCTCGACCCCGGCGGGCATCGGTTGTGCGTCGAGGGCCGCGAAGCCGCCGCGAAGCCGGGCGGTCAGCGCGCGGTGGCGCTCGACCTCGGCGGCGAGCGCCGGATCGTCGGCGATCGCCCGCTCGACGCGCTTGGCGGCCAGCGGATCGAGTTCGCCATCGGCATAGGCGGCGAGCGTTTCGGGATCGATCGTCATGCCGCTTCTCCCAGCGCGCCCAGCAATGCCTCGCGTCCGCGCACCAGGCGCGAGGTGAGCGTACCCATCGGAATATCGAGGATCTCCGCCGCCTCGCGATAGGCAAAACCCTCCACCATCACCAGCGCGATCACCTCGCGCTGTTCCGGCGGCAGCTTGGCCATCGCCCGGCCGATATTGTGCATTTCCACGGTCATTTCCTGTTCGCCCTGCCGTCCCACGGCGTCGCCTTCGTCCGGTGCCACGAAGGTTTCGCGCCGCCTTGCCTGTGCCCGGACCGTGTCGATCCACAAATTGCGCAGGATGCGGATCGCCCAGGCATCCAGCCTGGTGCCCGCCTGCCATTGATCCCGCCGCGTGAGCGCACGTTCGACCGCCGCCTGCAACAGGTCGTCGGCATCGGCTGCGTTGCGGGCGAGCGCATGGGCGACACGCCGCAACCGGGGCAGATGCGTCAGCAATTCGTCTTCGAAGCGCAAAACGGTCCTTTCCGGGCTTCGGGGATGAAACGGATGGCGTCGCCCGTTTCATCCGGCATGACGATGGAAAATCCTAGAGCCGATCGGATACGGTTTTGGTGCGGTCGCCGGGAAGGGAAAGAAGAAATGGGTTCACGCGAAGGCGCGGAGACGCGTCATGCCGGCGTATCGATGCGAGCGACAAGGGATGCAGGGGGCCAAGCGTGATGGCCGGCACCAAATGCCTGCGCTGGGTCGGGCTCGCCCTCGCCCTCGCCCTGCCGACGGCGGCATCGGCGCAGCTGCTGCCCGCCGCGCCGCAGCTGCCGCAACTGCCCGGCCGGATCGGCGAGGCGGTCGGCGGTATCCGCGGCAGCCTGCCGATCGACGGGGCGGTGGCTGATGCCCGCCAGCTGGTGCGGCAATCGGTCGAGCGCGCCCGCGACCTGGCGCGGCGCTTTCCCGACCGGATCGAGCTGGACCGCGACGACAATCCGGTGCGCGCGGGCGAGGTGACGCTGGCCGATCCCGATCCGGCGCTGCTGGCGCTGGCGGCACGGGCCGGCTTTTCGGTGATCGAGAGCGAGCGCTACGACGATCTCGGCATCGGCTTTGCCCGGTTGCGCGTGCCGGCCGGACTGTCGGCGGTGGAAGCGGCGCGGCGGCTCGGGCGGATCGTCGGCGGCGACCGGGTGACGCTGGACCCGTTATATGCGCAGAACGGGGTGGCGCCCATCCGTACCCCGGCGAAGGCCGGGGCCCAGTTGGGAAGGCCGTTCGATGGATTACCAACGTCCCCCAACTGGACCCCGGCCTCCGCCGGGGTACGGAGAGGGACGGGGCCAGCTCCCGGTGCCGGCGCCAAACGCATCGGCATCATCGATGGCGGGGTGGCGGCGGGTACCCCCGGCCTTGCCGCGCAGCAGGGCTTTGCCAGCGGTGCCCCGCGCGCCAGCGACCATGGCATGGCGGTCGCGTCGCTGCTGACCGGCGGCGGCGGTATCCGCGCCAGCGCGCCGGGCGCAGCGCTGCATGTCGCCGATGTCTATGGCAGCGATCCGGCGGGCGGCAGCGCCAGCGCGCTCGCCCGGGCGCTGGCGTGGATGGTGCAGGCGAAGGTGCCGGTGGTGGTGATGAGCCTCGCCGGGCCCGACAATGCGCTGCTCGGCCGCTTCGTGGCGGCGGCGCGGGCGCAGGGGACCGTGGTGGTCGCCGCGGTCGGCAATAATGGCCCCGCCGCCCCGCCGGCCTATCCCGCCAGCTACCCGCAGGCGATCGCCGTCACCGGGGTCGACGGACGCGGGCGCGTACTGTTGGAGGCGGGGCGCGCCCGCCACCTCGACTATGCCGCACCGGGGGCCGACATGCTGGCGCTGAATGCCGCCGGACAGGCGCGCAGCGTGCGCGGCACGTCGTTCGCAGCACCCCTGGTCGCCGCGCGGCTGTCGGCGGTATGGGCGGGCGACGCGGCGGCGGCGATCAGGGCGCTCGACCGCGAGGCTAAGCGCGGCACCGGCCGCACCGGGGGCGGCGTGCTGTGCGCAGCGTGCCGGACGGTGGCGCGATAGGAGGGGCAGGCCCGTCATGGAATTGTCCGGGTGAGGCGGTGCCCCCCACGAAACGTCCGAAACGCCCCATGTCCCAGGCACGATGCGTGATGCGCCGCCCCGGCGCACGGCTACCGCCGATGCGGAATATTTGCCGCCTGGCCGTCCTGACACGTTCTGGACGCACCCGGTTATGGGCCGGGCGGCCGATGCGCGATGGCAAGCGACCGGCCGCTACCCGAACCCGAAGCGAGGTTCGACAGCGATCCTTGCCGGTATCGGCTCCTGTCCGATCCGCCCGCCGAAAAAATCGCATGGGCCGGGATTAAACCGGAAACGGCACCCGTTCTCCTTCACGAAGCGCCCCTCGCGGCGCACGGACAAAGGAGAACAGCCATGAAGACCATGTTCCTGATGGGTGCGGCCCTTGCCGCCGCGATCGCGACCCCCGCCTCGGCCCAGCTGCTGGGCGGCGGTGGCGGGCTGACCGGCGGGCTGGGCGGCAGCCTCAGTGGCGGGATCGGCGGCGCGACCGGCGGTACCTTCGACCGCGGGCTCGGCTCGACCGTCGAGCGGGTGCGCGACCGCGCCGACACCACC
>OFDN01002280.1_pt1 | contig 10803 bp, 11 predicted proteins | sample 1520971 | NCBI WGS metagenome assembly OFDN01 (sample SAMEA94257418, study PRJEB24077) | hot springs metagenome | biome: Aquatic biome; feature: Geographical feature; material: Water | place: India | collected 2012-06-12 | depth 5 m | reverse complement strand
GCGGGGTCGACTGCGGGATGCCGTTGATGGCGTAGAGCGGCGAGCGGCCGCGCAGGGTCTCGCCGGCGCCCGACAGCTTCTGGCGGGTCGGGGAGAACGACGGCGACAGGGTCGAGACCGCGTCGATGATCGAACCACTGATCGTCACCTGCTGGGACAGGGTCTCCTGATCGACCACATCCACCGTCAAGGGCAGGGCGCTGGCCGGCAGGATCGTGCGGGCGGCGGTGATGACCACCTGATCCAGATACGTGCTCTCGGGCGTGCGCGTCTCTTCAGCATGCGCCGCCGTCGCCAGAGCCCAGAGGCTCAAGCCCGAAAGGGCGAGACGGCGCGCTGTGGCGCGGGCGGGGAGCGGACGGGTCATATGAGCCTCGGTGGGTCAGTAAGTTGGCCTTGCTCATATAAGATTGCGAGTGAGTTGCAAATATATCCAGTCCTTAAGGACGCGGTTCGGGCTGGGGAGCGATGATCTTGGCTCGATGCCAAAGTGACTTAGTGCAGCGTTGGGTGCGCGCAGAGATTTGGGGGCGTAGGGGGCCGGGGCGTGTCATCGAGCCTCACCGGTAGGATAAAGCCCTCACGCGCCAATGAGGCGTTGACGACCCGCGCCATGACCGCGACCACGTCGGGCGCAATGACCAGGCCCTCAAGCAGGCGCGCCGCCAGGTCGGGTTCGGCGGGACTGACACCACACGCGGTGATGATGTGTTGCTCGTCGCGCGCATAGCCGGGGCAATCGGGATGCAGGATGCAAAGCGGGCGTTTGACGTGTTCTTCAATCGCCATCATCAGCATGGCGACACAGGTCGCACTTCTGGGGGCGCCGTATCGATCCGCGACCGCCGCGAGGCGCGCCCTTGGGCTTTCGCAAGTCACGCGGGCGATAACCCACTGGCGCACCATCCAGAGCAGCAGCTGTTCACCCTCAAAGAGGCGCTCAGGACCGCAGCGCGGCGCCAGGTGGCTGCGGTGATCCAGTCTCGAGCGGGTCATGACGCCGCCCGTAGAGCATCGTGGATCGGCGCGCGGGGCTTAGCGGTTGATCGCTCAGGCGCTGGCTCGACGGCGTCGGGGGAAGACAGTCGCTGACCATGAGCGATCAAAGCAGCGGCGACGAAGGTCGCGGCCCTTTGCGCTGTCGGATCCGGAGGGCTCGCCGCCAGCCAGCGGAAGTGGGCTGCGAACCGGGCGGGGTCGCGATCTTGTGCGGCGGCGAAGAGGCGAAGTAGGACCAACTCGTCGCGCATCACCGTCGGGCAACCGGGGGGCGCATGGTCGATGGGGCGGCGGCCGACCACGCTCAGTTGCTGGACAAAAACCTGCATGGCCGTGAAGGCGGCGTTGGCCTGATCGCCGCAGCCATGCTCGAAGGCCTTGCGGACGATCGCGCACGTCCTTCCCTTGGCCAAGGTGCGAAACGCCCAGACGATCAGGTGCTCGCCGTAGGTCAAATCGTCCAGATCGACGGGTTGGAAAAGGTCGGGCCGCACGCCGGAAATCTCCAATTTGAGGCTGGGCCGACACCCACCCTGAGCCGAAGATCTCGGTGAGCGACCCGACGCGGTCTTGCGAGCGCCTCTCAACTGAGCCCGTATCTCTGTTGAGAGTCAATCGCAAAAACAACCGCTGTCGACAGATTCCAAGGGGCGACGCTCTTGCGGCGCAGCTTACCTGCTTGCCGTGAACAGCCAGCCATGGCTCCCGGCGACGGCGCCCAGGGTCGTGATCAGGCCAAGGCTGAGCAAGACCACGTGGACGCCCCGTAAGGCGGAGAAGGCCAGCCTGGGATATTGCTGGGCCCAGCGGGGAAAGTAGCGGTGGAGGACAAAGGGCTCGCCGATGAACAGAAGAAAGACAAACAGCGACCACACGCCGACCATGGCGGACATCCACCAAGCCTCCAGCGTGGCGAACCGCGACCAGAGATCAAGCTTGGCGGTCATGTAGAACCCACTGATGCCCACCACGATGACCGCCGCCCGGGCTTGCCAGACAAAGCGCCGCTCGAACGCCTCGAAGGCCTTGAGCCGGTCCTCGCCCAGTTCGCCCCGCTCGACGGCGGGCAAGGCGACGGTTGTCGCCATCGACACGCCGCCAAACCAAATGACGACGCCCAAGACATGCAGTGCGCGTGCAAGCGCCAAGTCATCCATTGCGGTGTTCCTTTGTTCAGTGGGCCCGCACCCGGTCTCGTTGCGGCGCGGGAAGCGTCCGGCGCTGTTGCTCTAAGGGGCCAACTGAGCCTTGACGGCGGGGGTCAGGCCGTTGGTGGGAACCCGCACGACTTGGATCACGACATCGTCTTGACGAGCCGCCGCCCAATGCTCGCCGCCCTCGGCGGGAACCACGATGACGCTTCCGGGGCCAAACCGATGCTCGGCGGCTGGCGCGATCGTGGCGCCGTCGCCCCAGGACAAGGTTCCGCTGACCACGGTCACCAACCGCACGCCGCCGTCGCCGCCGTGTGGCGGAAGGACCTGACCCTTGCTCAGGCGCAACAGGACAGACAACGGTCGACCATCCTCGCCCTGCGCCAAGACGGTTCTCTGGGCGCCATCGGCGATGGCCTCGCCCTGAAGCTTTGCGATGTCAAGGCGGGTGGCGCCAGCCGAAGCCAGACTCGGCGCGAGGGCGGCGCAGGCGGCCAGAACGAGAAGGGAGCGGTTCATGAGAGGGGCCTTTCTTTGAAGGGGGTTAGAAGGTGAGGCGCAGACCCGCGCCGATCGCGCGGCCGTCGCCCGGAAGAAAGACCGCCTGATCGGCGCGGGCTTGATCCACGATCAGAGTTGAGGCGGCGTAGGTCGCGTCCAGCAGATTGGTGACCTCCGCATAGACCGCCATGCCCTTGACCAGTCGATATTCGGCCCGCAGGTCCAGGGTCGCGTAGGGATCGCTGTAGAGAGTTCCGAGGTTGTCGACGGGCGTCTTTTCTAGCGACCCATGCAGGGCGGCCTGAGTGGTCCATCGTTGGGATGGGCGCCAGCTCAAACTGGCGTTGATCCAGTGGCGCGGCGCGCCGGCAAGGCGATGGTCGCTGCGGACCGGATCATCGTGAAACCGGAAGTCCTGATAGGTATAGGCTATCCTGCCGGAGAGGGTGGTCGTCAGGCGCGCCGCGAGTCCCGTCTCGACGCCCAGGTGGCGAGTCTTGGCCGCGTTCACCGCGCCGAGGGACACCCCGGTCTCGTCTCTCAGGCTAAGGAGCTCGTTCCTAAGCCAGGCATGATAGATCACCGCGTCCCACGTCAGGCGTTCTGTCGCGCCGCGCCAGCCGGCTTCCAGCGTCAGGGCCCGTTGAGCCTTGAGCGCCGGGGTCGAGAAGGCGGCGGCGGGCTGGGTGGGCGTCGCTGGATTGGGACGCCCCGGGCTGCTGTTGGGCGTGCCATTGATCGTCGCGAGCAGATCCTCGTGGGTGGGCGGCTCGAAGCTTCGGCTGGCCGCCGCGAACAGGATCTGGCGGGGCGCCAGGCGCCAGCTCAGACCCAGGGCGGGGCTCCAGCCGTCATAGGTCCTGGCATAGCGGGTGCTCAGCGCCGGAACCGCGCCGTCGGGCAGGGCGATGGCCGGCTTGGCGGGATTGTAGGCCGCCGTGGGGCGCGTGGCGGCGCTGTAGCGATCCTCATTGTCGCGCGTGGCGCGAGACCACGACAGTGAGGGCGACACTGTCAAACGCTCGCCTTGCAGCAGGTTCAGACCCAGATTGAGCGCCAGGGTGTCGGCCTTCAACCTATTGCGGCCAAAGAGCGCCCCTCTCTGGCCCGAACGGTTCAGATAGTACGCGCGATCGGCGGCGCCGGCCACGTACTGCGCCGTCATCTCCAGTAAGGGGAGGGCCTGGGTCGCGTCGGGCCGGTAGGCGTACCGCAGTACCGACGTGCCGTCGCCGCCGTCGGTGACCCGCTCGCCCGCCGAGATCGGGAAGCGGAAGCGGTCATCGGTTCGCACATAGCCCATGGCGAGGTCGAGGACGTGCGCGCCGAGCGCCGCTGTCGCGCGTCCACCAAGCTGCGCCTGGGACGCCTGGCGATGGGGGCGATCACGCAAGACATTCGGGCCAGGATTGATCGCGCCGGTGGGCGTCACCGTGGGACCGGCGAACACGCTGTCAGGCGCGCGGTTCAACCACTCTTGCGTCAGCGGCCCAGAGACATCGAAGTCCAGATCAGCATAGCGCGCGAAGAAACGCGCGCTCACGGTCTCCGAAAGGCGGATCCCAAGATTGGCGCCAAGGCTGGCCCGGCGCGACTGATTGTAGTCGCGGTAGCCGTCGCGACCGGTGATTTCGCCTTGCGCCAGCAGGTCGATGCGCGGCCCTGCGAGGCCTTTCCGGGCGGAGATGTCATATTGACCAAAGCTCCCGCCGCTGATCCCAAACGCTCCGCTCGGCGAGGTCCGCCCGGTCGGCGTCACGAAGTTCAGCGCGCCGCCCAGCACCGTGGCGCCCAGTCTATTGGCCGTGTAGCCCCGGTAGACCTCAAGCGCTGCGACCTGGGCAGGATTGGCGAAGCCAACCACATAGGAGCCGTCGGCGCGGTTCAGCGGTAGGCCGTTCTCGAGAACCAGGACGCCGCGCTCGACCGGGTTCTGCTGCAGGCCCGAGCCTCGGATCTGAATCCGTGGTTGATCGGGTCCGCCAAAGAAGTCCTGGACGACAACTCCGGGCGCCGCAGCGAGCGCACGTGAGACGGTCAGGTTGATGCTGGAGGGCATATCGTCGCCTGTCAGGATCACGCCGCCGCCAGGCGTCGCGGCGAAACGGCGCGCCACCGTGTTCTCCGGCGCGACGACGATGATCTCCTCGACCACGGCGCCGGGACTCGCCGACTGGGCGAAGGCGCCCGCCGGCGCCAGGCCGGCGGCGACGGCCAGGGCCATGAGGGCGATGGCCGGTTCTCGTCGCGGCGGGACCACGTCAGAGAGAGAGCGGCAAGGCACGCGGGAGGGGGAACAGGACATCGAGATCAACATTTGCGATTAAGAGTCGATCGCAAATAACATCTCGGCCTTGGTCTGAAGTTGCGCTGGCGCAACTTCAAGTGTGATCTTCGAAGCCTTCGATAGGCATGTCTGCGAGGCGCGGGGCGGCCGAAGCGGCAGCCAGGGAGGTTGCATGTCACGGGAGTCGTCGGGACTATGCCGAGCGCGACCATCGACCGCCGCAGAGGTCCGCCCTGGTATCGAACGGCGCTGGAGACAGAGCGTGGGGGACCTTGCAAGGCTGCAGTCCATCCTTGAAACCGCCCTGGACGCGGTTGTGGTGATGGACGCCCAGGGCGCGGTCGCCGACTGGAGCCCAAGGGCCGAAACGCTCTTCGGATGGCGGCGAGAGGAGGTTCTTGGGCTCTCACTGGGGGCGTTGATCGTCCCGCCCCGCTCGCGCGACGCGCATCAGGCGGGCATGCGCCGATTTCTCGCTACGGGTGAGCCGCACGTTCTTGGCCGTCTTCTTGAGATGAGCGCGCTTCGTCGGGGCGGTGAAGAGTTTCCGGTCGAGCTATCCATCACCACATGGCCGACTTCGGAGGACGGACCCTATTTTCTGGGATTTGTACGCGACATCTCCGAACGTCGTCGGACGATGGAGCGCCTGGGCGCCAGTGAGTCGCTGTTTCGCAGCTTGGCGGACGCCGCACCGGCGCCGGTCTGGCTCACCGGCCCAGACGGGAACATGGAGTTCGTCAACGCCGCATTTGCGGAGGTGGCGAACCTCGAGCGCGACGAGCTGACGGGGGAGGCCTGGCTTCATCTGCTGCATCCCGATGATATCGACGGCTTCCTCGCTCGCCGAGCCTCCGCGCGAGAGCGCTACGAGGCCTATAGCTATGAGGCGCGATTTTGGCGGCGGCGCGAAGGCTGGCGCTGGATGCTCGTCAACGCCAAGCCTCGTGTCGACGTCGACGGGGCGTTTCTGGGCTACGTCGGCATGGCGGTCGACTTGAGTGACATCAAGGCTGCTCAGGCCCATCAGCAATTGCTGATCAACGAGCTGAATCACCGGGTCAAAAACACCTTGGCGTCGATCCAGTCGATTGCGCGACAGACGCTTGGGGCGGGCGCGCTAGGGCCGCAAGCGCGAGAGCAGTTCATCGACCGTCTCATGGCGATGTCGGCGGCGCACGATGTTCTGACCAGCGAGAACTGGGCCGGCGCGGTTGTTGACGATATCCTGCGCGAAGCCTTGCGTCCGTTCGCTGATGATCAGGACCAGCAACGCATTTCACTGCAAGGGCCTCCGTTGCGGGTCGGGCCTGGGGCGGCCTTGGCGCTCGCCCTCGCAGCCCACGAACTGGGCACGAACGCGGTCAAGCACGGGGCGCTCTCTTCGCCGATGGGGCAGGTGCGGATCGACTGGTGGGTGCAGGGCGATAAGCATGCGGTTCTGCGCTGGCGCGAATCTGGCGGTCCGCCGGTTCAGCCGCCCGGGCGCCGAGGCTTTGGGCGTAAGCTCCTTGAGCGAGGCTTGGCCGGCGATCTTGGGGGCAAGCCCGAGCTGCTGTTCCATCCCGAGGGCGTAGAGGCGACGCTTCGCTTCCTGGCGGCCTCTTGAGGCGGATTCTGATGTCGTCGTCGTTCCAGAAGAAGGGCCGCGCGATCGTTTGATCCATGTCCAGCCGATGCTTGAGCCGCGTCATTGCGCCGGCCAGGATGCGGCCTAGGGTCGCCGCCCCAGGCTTGGAGCGGACATGACCGGTGCTCGACGACAGGGCGGCAGTGGCCGCTGGGAGACGCTGTTGGCGCGTCCTTTGCTGCTGCCGCCCAGCGCCTTGCTCACCTTCAGCCTGCGCCGACTGGCACGAGCCTGCCCAGAGGCCTTCGCGCGGCTGGGCGAGCACGCCGAGCAGCTCTATCTGATTGCGCCCACCGAGTTGCCACTGGCCTTCCATCTGCGCCCGGCCGGAGCCAGCGGCGAGATCTGGCTGGTCCCGGCTAGGGATGCGCCAGAAGCGGCCGTCCGGATCCGGGGCGCCCTGCCGGATCTGCTGGGGTTGTTCGATGGCACGCTGGACGCCGATTCAGCCTTCTTCTCGAGGCGTATCCAGGTCGAAGGCGACACCAGCGCGGTGGTCGCCCTGCACAACGCGCTGGAGGCGGCGGACCTCACACTGGCCGACCTGATCGGCGCGCCCAAGCTGACGCGCGACCTCGTCAATCGCGGCTTGGCCTGGACCACCCAACGCTGGCGGAGCGCCTGAGCATGGGCTCAATCGAACTGGTTTGCCCCGCCGGCTCGCCGCCGATGCTACGCGCCGCCGTCGAGGCAGGGGCTGACAGCGTCTATTGCGGCCTGCGCGACGAGACGAACGCTCGCAATTTCCCAGGCCTGAACTTCTCGCCCGCCGAGATGAAGGACGCTGTCGCCTTCGCACGGGCCCGTGGCGCCAAGGTTCTGGTGGCTATCAACACCTTCGCCCGCGCCGGAGCCGACGAGGCCTGGCGCCGGTCCGTCGACACTGCGGTCGCAGCCGGGGCCCACGCGGTGATCGTCGCCGACATCGGCGTCTTGTCCTACGCCCGCGAGGCCTATCCCGATCTGCGCCTGCACCTTTCTGTGCAGGCCGCCGCCAACTCCGCCGAGGCGATCGCCTTCTACGCCGAGTCTTTTGGCGTCCGTCGCGTCGTACTGCCGCGCGTCATGAGCGCGCCCGAGATCGCAGCCCTGGTCAAGGCGACCAGCGTCGAGCTCGAGGCGTTCGTGTTCGGCGGCCTGTGCGTAATGGCCGAGGGACGTTGCGCCCTGTCGTCCTACGCCACGGGACGGTCGCCGAACCTTTCGGGCGTCTGCTCGCCGCCCGAGGCGGTCAGCTTCGAAACCGACACGAACGGACTGACGCCGCGCCTCGCGGGGGTTGCGATCGACCGCTTCAGGGCCGACGAAGCCGCCGGCTATCCCACCCTATGCAAGGGGCGCTTCGCGGCCATGGGTGAGACGTCATACCTGTTCGAGGACCCCGTCAGCTTGAACGCCATGACCGTTTTGCGGGATCTTCGCGCGGCGGGTGTTACGGCGATCAAGGTCGAAGGGCGCCAGCGAGGCAAGACCTATGTCCGGCGCGTGACCGAGGCGTTCCGGGGGGCGATCGACGCTCTGGATGCGGGCCGCGACTGCGAGTCGTTCGCCCGCATGCTGACGGACTTGGCCGAAGGGGGGCGAGAGACTGAAGGCGCTTACAAGAGGAAATGGCGATGAGCGCGCTGGAGCTGACGGTCGGACCGCTCATGTTCCTGTGGTCGGCGCAGCGCATCGGCGACTACTACGCCCAGATCGCCGCCGCGCCGGAGGTGACGCGGGTCTATCTGGGCGAGGTCGTTTGCGGCAAGCGTTCGCCGCTGACGGTGGAAGCGCTTCTGGGGGCCGAAGAGACGCTGACCAAAGCCGGCAAGGCGGTGGTTTGGGCCAGCCAAGCCTTGCCAGCCACGCCACGGGAGGCGCGATCTATGCGTGAACTGGCCGAGGCCAGCGCCCTGCTCGAGGTCAATGACGTCGCGGCTCTGGCCAGCCTGCCCAAGGGCGCGGCCTTTGTCGCCGGGCCGCTGCTGAACCTCTACAACGAAAGCGCCGTTGCGGCCCTGGCGGCGCGCGGCTGTCAGCGCATCTGCGCCAATGTCGAGCTGTCCTTGGATGCGGTCGCCGCAATCGCCAAGGCCTGTCCCCAGGTCGAGATCGAACTCTTCGCCTATGGCCGGCTACCCCTGGCGCTGTCGGGACGCTGCTACCATGCGCGGGCGCACAAGGCCCACAAGGACGGATGCCTGTTCGTCTGCGAGACCGATCCTGACGGTATGGTCGTGCGCACCGTTGAGGGCGAACCCTTTCTGGCGGTCAACGGGGTCCAGACCCTGTCGCACGGTGTCCATCTTGCTGACGCTGAGGTCGATCGCTTGCTGGCGGCGGGGGTCACGGCGCTGCGGATCTCGCCCCACACAGGCGATGTCCAGGCGGTGCTGACGGCGTTCGGCGCCTTTGTTCGCGGAGAGCTTGACGGCGTGGCGCTGCGGGCGGCGGTGGCGGCGACCAGCCCGCCTGGCCCTTTGATCAACGGCTATCTACACGGCAGGGCCGGTATGCTCGCCCTCGCAGGGCGCTGACATGCGGTTCGACGTCGTCATCCTTGGCGGCGGCATCGTCGGCGTGGCGCTCGCGGCTCGGCTCGCGCCCCATCTGAATGTGGCGCTGGTCGAACGTGAGCCCGCCCTGGGGACCATGACGACCGCGCGGTCGGCGGCGATGTTCCTGCCGTCCTATGGCGGGGCCGCTATCACCCCCCTGACCTTGGCCAGCCGGACCTTCCTCACCGAGGCGCCCCATGCGCCGGGACCCCTTCTGAAGCCGCGCGCTGCTTTACACATCGGCCGCCAGCCGCATCTGGCGGCGTTCGATCAGGCGTGCGGAGCCCACGTGGCCCTGCAGGCGCTTACGCCCCACCAGGCCGTTGCGCTCTTTCCCATTCTGCGCAAAAGCGTCATCGACGGGGCGTGGCTGGAGACCGACGCTGGTGACATCGACGTGGCCGCCTTGCTGGACCTGTTCCGCCGCATGGCCCTCGACGCCGGCGCGCACCTCCTGGTCGACGTCGGGGAAGTGTCTCCCGAGCGTCGGGCCGGCGCCTGGCGCATCAAGAGCCCGCAGGGCGAGCTGGAGGCGCCGATCATCGTCAACGCCGCCGGCGCTTGGGCCGATAGCTTGGCGGCGCGATGCGGCGTCTCGCCCTTGGGCTTGACCCCCATGCGACGGACCGTCGTCCTGGGCGCGGCGGTTGCGCGGGATGATTTCGAGCGCTGGCCGATCCTCAAGGATGTGCGCGAGCGGTACTATTTTCGACCGTATCATAGCGCGCTGCTGGTCACGCCCGCCGACGCTCATCCCTCGCCGGCCTGCGATCCTGCTCCCGATAGCGCCGACGTCGCGCGCGCTGTCTTGCGGTTCGAGACTATCTGCGATCACCGCCTGACCCGGATCGAACGCCGCTGGGCGGGCCTGAGAACCTTCGCGCCTGACCAGGCGCCAGTGGTCGGCTGGTCGACCGAGGTCGAAGGTTACTTCTGGCTGGCGGGCCTGGGGGGCTTTGGCGTGCAGACCGCCCCGGCCGTAGGAAACTTGGCGGCGAGTCTGATTCTGGGCCGCCAGCTCCCATCGCAACTCGCTGAATGCGGCGTCGATCCGGCTCTCTACGCTGCGGCTCGGCTGGCGGCTTGAGTGTCCCGACGGGTTCGCCGCGCTTGTCGGCCGTCTGAGCGAGCGACTTTGGCCGCTTGCATCGCCCCAAACTTTGATCGTGAGCAATGTCCGCTGATGTCTTGGGTCTAGGATCGTGTTCGGGCGACAGGACCCTAGAGCCTCGCGCGTCAAACGGGATCGTTTTGGCGCGACAAAGAGGCGCTTAATCAGATGCTTATAGCGCGACCCGCGCCGAACTCGGTTCCCACTTTCGGCGTCACGCTCTGGGAGAGAAGAAATGATCGGCGCGCTTGAGACGTCGCTCTGTGTGGCTGAGCAGTTGGCGTATGACGCCATCTCCCGCCTGCTGGAAAACTGCGCCAGGGCCGCTGGCCATGCGCTCCGCAATCCCAGGCGTTCGCGGCCCGGATCTACGGTCTTTCCCGAGGACAAAATTCCCGCGAGCATCTCGCGCGTTGCGTGGATGACTATTCGTTCAGTGCAATGTCACGATCACGAGATGGAGCGTCTTGCGCCCACGGGCGTGACGCAACCCGTAGTGCATTATGGATCGGCGCGCGGGGCTTGACGGTTGATCGCTCAGGCGCTGGCTCGACGGCGTCGGGGGAAGACAGTCGCTGACC
>OFDN01002278.1_pt1 | contig 10807 bp, 16 predicted proteins | sample 1520971 | NCBI WGS metagenome assembly OFDN01 (sample SAMEA94257418, study PRJEB24077) | hot springs metagenome | biome: Aquatic biome; feature: Geographical feature; material: Water | place: India | collected 2012-06-12 | depth 5 m | reverse complement strand
ACCGGCCGGCGGCCCAGCGCCGCCTCGGCACGCAGGGCCAGCGCCTGCGCGCTGTCCAGGCCGTTGGCGGTGCCGATGAAGCCCAGATCCTGCTCGCCGAAGCGCGCGTCGGCCACCAGGCCCAGCTGCAGCCCGAGCTGCGCGTTGTTGCCCAACTCGGCATGGGCATCCATTGGCAGGTGGTAGGCGAACAGGTTGATGCCGTGCGCCATCAGCCGCTGCACCCGGGCCTTCAGCCAGCCGGTGAGCCGGCCATCCTGGCCACGCCAGAACAGGCCGTGGTGCACCAGGATCGTGTCGGCTCCGTCCTCGATCGCGGCGTCGATCAGCGCCAGGCTGGCCGTGACGCCGGAGACGATGCGGCGCACCTCGCCGGCGCCCTCGACCTGCAGACCGTTCGGCCCATAATCCTTGAAGCGGTCCACGGCCAGCAGACGGCCCAGATAGGCTTCGACCTCAACGCGCTGGACCATCTCTCGCCCCTTTTCCTGTTGCATCTTGCATGCGTAGAACCTGGCTGATTTTCTCGCAGGCGGTGACGGTGTCGCTGGCCATGCTGTTCGTGGTGGCCACGCTCAAGCCTGATTGGCTCTCGCGCCGCCCCGGCCAGCCTTTGCTGCCGGAGATCGTGTCCATCGTCAGCGCGCCGGTGGCCTCGGCCCTGCCCGCCAGCGCGCCGATGGCCGGCTACAGCACCGCCGCGCGCAAGGCGTCGCCCTCGGTGGTCAGTGTCACCGCCATGCGCGCGCCGCAGCGAAATCCGCACGCCGACGACCCCTGGTTCCGCTTCTTCTTTCGCGAGGGCAACGGCCCCCAGCGGCCTGAACCGCAGCGCGGCCTCGGCTCGGGCGTCATCGTGTCGCCGGAGGGCTACCTGCTCACCAACAACCACGTGATCGACGGCGCCAGCGAGATCGAGGTGCAGCTGGCCGACGGCCGCCAGGCCTCGGCCCAGGTCATCGGTGCCGACCCGGAGACCGACGTGGCGGTGCTCAAGATCACGCTGGACAAGCTGCCCGCGGTCACCTTCGGCCGCGTGGACGAATTGCAGGTGGGCGACATCGTGCTGGCCATCGGCAATCCGTTCGCGGTCGGGCAGACGGTCACCTCCGGCATCGTGAGCGCACTGGGCCGCAGCCGGCTCGGCATCAACACCTTCGAGAACTTCATCCAGACCGATGCGGCCATCAACCCCGGCAATTCCGGCGGCGCTCTGGTGGACGTCAACGGCAATCTGGTGGGCATCAACACCGCCATCTTCTCGCGCAGCGGCGGCAGCCTGGGCATCGGCTTCGCCATCCCGGCCGACTCCGCCCGACAGGTGATGGAAAGCCTGATCCGCGACGGCAGCGTGACCCGCGGCTGGATCGGCGTGGAGCCGCGCGACCTTACCCCGGAAATCGCCGAGACCTTCCAGCTGCCGGTGACCGAAGGCGTGCTGATCACCGGCGTGCTGCAGGACGGCCCGGCCAGCCAGGGTGGCATCCGCCCCGGCGACGTGGTGGTGAGCGTGGACGGCCGGGCCGTCACCAACACCCAGCAGCTGCTGGGCGCGGTGGCGTCGCTGAAGCCCGACACCCTGGTGGGCATCGGCGTGCAGCGCGGCAGGCAGTCGGTGGATGTGAACGTGCGCGTGGCCCAGCGTCCACGCGCGCGGCCGGCCGGGCGCTGAGCCCGTCGGCGCACGCCCCACGCGTCAGCTCGCGGAGGTCTTGCTCTCGGCGTCGGCGTCCGGCGCCTGGGTGTGCTTGATGAACACCTGCGCCGCCCAGATGCCCAGCTCGTACAGCAGGCACATCGGCACGGCCAGCGCCAGCTGCGACACCACGTCGGGCGGCGTGATCACCGCGGCGATGATGAAGGCCAGCACGATGAAGTAGCCGCGGAAGGCCTTCAGCTTCTCGATGCTGACCAGACCCATGCGCGCCAGCACGATGACCACGATCGGCACCTCGAACGCGGTGCCGAAGGCGATGAACATCGTCAGCACGAAGCTGAGGTAGGCCTCGATGTCAGGCGCGGCGGTGATGCTCTTGGGTGCGAAGCTCTGGATGAACTTGAACACCTGGCCGAACACGAAGAAGTAGCAGAAGGCCACGCCCACGAAGAACAGCAGCGTGCTCGACACCACCAGCGGCAGCACCAGCTTCTTCTCGTGCGAGTACAGGCCGGGCGCGACGAAGGCCCACACCTGCCACAGCACCACCGGCAGCGCGATCAGGAAGGCCGCCATCAGCGTGATCTTCAGCGGCACCACGAACGGCGAGATCACGTTGGTGGCGATCAGCGTGGCGCCCACCGGCAGGGTGGACACCAACGGCGCGGCCAGCAGGTCGTAGAGGCCGCCGGGCCCGGGCCACAGGCACAGCGCGCCGAACACCACGCCCACCGCGATCAGCGCCCGGATCAGGCGGTCGCGCAGCTCGACCAGATGCGACACGAAGGGCTGTTCGGTGCCTTCGAGTTCGTCTTTCTCTTCAGCGCTCATGACCAGCGTTTCGGCCGATGGCGGGCCACCCGGGCCGCGCCCGACTGCGCCTTGGTGCGGATGCCGGCCTTCTGCTTGTACCACTGGGGCACCGCACCCCGCTTGAGCCGCCAGTTCTTGCGCGGATGCCGGTACTCGGGCACCGGCGTGCTCAGCGGCTCGGTGCCCACCGCGGGCGCCAGGCCGGCGGTGGCGGCATCGTCCCAGTCGCGCTGGAGGTCGGTCGTGTGCTGGTTGAACTCGGTGTGCACCGTCTGCTCGACGTTGCGCGCCGCGTCCTCGAACTGCGTCTTCATCTTCTTCAGCTCATCGAGCTCGATCGACCGGTTGACCTCGGCCTTCACCTCGGCCACGTAGCGCTGCGCCTTGCCGACGAAGTGGCCCACGGTGCGGGCCACCTTCGGCAGGCGCTCGGGGCCGATGACGATCAAGGCCACCGCGCCGATCAGCGCGAGCTTGTCGAAACCGAAATCGATCATGCAGCGCTCATGCAGGCAACTTCAAGGCGACGCCGCCTCAGGACTTGCGCTTGGCTTCGACGTCGACCGTGTGCGGGTCGGCCGCGCTGCGCTGCGTGCCCACCTGCTGCGGCGGCACGTCGGTGCCGTCGACGCCTTCGGAGCCACCGCGCACGCCGTCCTTGAAACCCTTGACCGCACCGCCGAGGTCGGAGCCCATGTTCTTCAGCTTCTTGGTACCGAAGATCAACACGACCACCAACAACACGATCAGCCAATGCCAGATGCTGAACGAACCCATATCAATCTCCTTCGAGGGAATCCAACGATTCTAGGGGGCGGCCATGACAGCCTTGGCGTGGGGGGTTCAGCCCTTGTTCCAAGGGCGCGGACCGCCCATTGCATGCAGGTGCAGGTGCGGCACTTCCTGGCCGCCGTCCGCACCGGTGTTGATCACGTGGCGGTAACCGTTGGTCACGCCCAATTCGCGCATCAGCTTCACGCTGAGCACCATCATCCGGCCCAGCAGCGCCTCGTGTGCTTCCGTCACCTCCATCATCGAGCCGATGTGCTCCTTGGGCACGATGAGCACATGCACCGGCGCCCACGGCGCAATGTCATGGAAGGCGATCAGCTCGTCGTCCTCATGGAGCTTGCGGGCCGGGATCTGTCCGGCGGCGATCTTGCAGAAGATGCAGTTCGGGTCGCTGTGCATGCGCGGGGCTCGGCGTTGCGGGAAGTAGGGTTCAGTTCGGCATCGGCCGGCCATCGGCCAGCGCCAGCCAGCCGCGGATGACGCGGTACAGGAACCAGATGGAGATCAGGCCCCAGGCAATCCACCCGGGCACGAAGAACAGCAGCCACAGCGGTGCCGTGACGAGGTACAGGCCGGCCGCCCACAGCACGCTGCGGATGCGCCAGCGGAAGTGCGACTCCTGCCAGGTGCCGTCGGCGTCGTTGCGCTTGACCAGGTCGAGGATGAAGGCCGCCACCAGCAACAGCACCGTCGGCTGGAAGGCCGGCAGCACCGCGCCCACCGCGACGATGGCATGCAGCGCGTAGCTGATGTGGCCGATGTTGCGCAGCGAACGCTCGCGCTGCAGATCGGGCATGACGTCGACGATCGGGCTCACGGGACTACCTCCTGCAAAGGGCTATTCGCCGGTGTTCTCGCGCTGCTGCACCTTGCGCAGCGCGAACTCTTCCAAGCCTGAGAGCCCTTCGCGCCGTTCGAGTTCGGCCAGCACGTCGGCCGGCTTCAAATCGAAGGCCGCCAGCGCCACCATGGAGTGGAACCACAGGTCGGCCACCTCGTAGACGATCTTCGGGCGGTCGCCGTCCTTGGCCGCCATCACGGTTTCGGTGGCTTCTTCGCCGATCTTCTTCAGGATGGCGTCGGTACCCTTGTGGAACAGGCGCGCCACGTAGCTGGTGTCGGGACTGGCGCCCTTGCGCGATTCGATGACTTCGGCCAGCCGCGCCAACGTGTCGTTACCGCTCATTTGTAGATGCTTTCGCGGTCTTTCAAGACCGGATCGACGCTTTTCCACTCGCCGTCCTCCAGCCGCTGGAAGAAGCAGGAGTGGCGCCCGGTGTGGCAGGCGATGCCGGGAGTGTGGCCCTGCTGGGTCACTTCCATCAGCACCACGTCGTTGTCGCAGTCCAGCCGCAGGGCGTGCACCTTCTGGATGTGGCCGGATTCCTCGCCCTTGTGCCACAGGCGCTGGCGGGAGCGGCTCCAGTACACCGCCTCGCCCAGCGCCGCCGTGCGGGCCAGGGCCTCCCGGTTCATGAAGGCGAACATCAGCACGTCCTTGCTGCCGTGCTCCTGCGCGATGACGGGCACCAGCCCGTCGCGGTCCCACTTGATGCTGTCCAGCCAGTCCATCACTGCAGTTTACGGCGCGGGGTGGGTGGGCCCGGTGAAGCCGCGCTCCTGCGCGAACCATTGCAGCACCGGCACCGTGCCCGGCAGCACCGGCTGCACCTGCACCGGCAGCTGGTTCCATGCCATCTGCTGCGCCTCGCGCATCTCGAACTCGCCGCGCCAGTCGAACACCTTGCAGAAATGCAGTCGCACGCGGGCATGTTCGTAGTCGACCATCTCCACCCGCCAGGGGTGCACCGGGCCGATGGTGATGCCCAGTTCCTCGATCAGCTCGCGCCGCAGCGCCTGCTCGACCGACTCGCCCGCCTCCAGCTTGCCGCCCGGGAACTCCCAGTACCCGGCGTACACCTTGCCCTGCGGGCGCGAGGTGAGCAGGAAGCGCCCGTCGGCGTCGATCAGCACGCCCACGGCCACGTCGACCGGCGTGCGGTCGGCACCCTGCTGCGGCTCGTCAGGCATCGTCACGCCCCGAGAAGTCGCGGGCGAACTGGTAGGCCACCCGGCCGGAGCGGGAGCCGCGTTCCAGGGCCCACACCAGCGCCTGCGGCCGCGCGGCCTCGATGCGCTCGGGCGCGATGCCGAAGTGCTGCAGCCACTGGCCGACGATGGCCAGGTATTCGGCCTGGCTGAACGGATAGAAGCTGACCCACAGGCCGAAACGCTCGGACAGGGAGATCTTCTCTTCGACCACCTCGCCGGGATGCACCTCGCCGTCCTCGGTGTGGGTGTAGCTGAGGTTCTCCTTCATGTACTCGGGCAGCAGGTGGCGGCGGTTGCTGGTGGCATAGATCAGCACGTTGTCGCTGGCCTGGGCCACCGAGCCGTCGAGCATGGACTTCAGCGCCTTGTAGCCCGGTTCGCCCTCGTCGAAGCTGAGATCGTCGCAAAAGACGATGAAGCGCTCGGGGCGATCGCCCACCAGGTCCACCAGGTCGGGCAGGTCGACCATGTCGGCCTTGTCCACCTCGATCAGGCGCAAGCCGCGGCCGGAGAACTCGTTCAGGCAGGCCTTCACCAGCGAGCTCTTGCCGGTGCCCCGGGCTCCGGTCAGCAGCACGTTGTTCGCCGCCCGGCCTTCGACGAACTGACGGGTGTTGCGCACGAGCCGCTCCTTCTGCCCGTCGATTTCCTGCAGGTCCGACAGGCGGATGGTGGAGACATGCCGCACCGGCTCCAGCACACCGGCGCCACGCCGCTTGCGGTAGCGCCAGGCGACGGCTGCTGACCAGTCGGGGGCGGCGGGCGGCAGCGGCAGCACCGCTTCCAGGCGGGCCAGCAGCGCATCGGCGCGCTGCATCAGTCGTTCGAGGTCGGTGGACATGGGCGGGAAAGGCAACAGCCGGCGCGCGGCCAAGCCGGCCAGTTTAGCGAGCAGGCACCAGGCGATCGGGCACGTCGAACAGCTGCCCGTCGGCCACTGCCACCAGCCGGTCGCCCGGCTGGCGTTCCACCGGATGCAGCCCGGTGAAGCTGCCGAACGCCGGCATCACCGCCACGCCAGCGCGGAAGTGGAAACATGGCACGCGCACCCGGTCCAGGCCGCGGCCCAGCCGGGCGCCAGGATGCAGGTGGCCGGCCACCACCTGCCGGCCCGGCCGCGGCTGCGGGTGATGGCACAACGCCAGGCCGCCCAGCGCCAGCGGCTCGTCCACGCAGCGGATGCCCAGCCACGGCGGCGGATCGCCGGCGCGGTCGTCGTGGTTGCCCCGCACCAGGGTGATCTCGAGCCGGGCGTGCCGCTCGCGCCAGGCGCCGAAGGCAGCCAGCGTGGGCGCGGCATGGGCATGCGCCGAATGCAGCAGGTCGCCCAGGAACACGACGTGGGCCACCGGGTGCAGGCCCAGCAGTTCGTCCAGCCGCTGCAGGTTGTCGGTGGTGGTGCCTCGCGGCACCGGCACGCCCAGGCGGCGGAAGCTCACCGCCTTGCCGATGTGGGCATCGGCGATGAGCAGCATGTGGTGGTCGGGAAGGAAGGCCGCCTTTTGCGGCAGCAGGCGCAGCGTTTCGCCGCCCCAGGTGAGGTCCAGCATGGCCGCTACGGTAGCAGCCCGGCCGGACGTGGCTCAGCAGGCCAGCATCTGCAGCGAAGCTTCCAGGTGCTCGGTGGGCTGGCGCTTGAAGCCCGAGCGCGCATACCGATGCAGGCGGCCGATGGCGAACGCGGTGAGCACCGAGGCACGCACCTGCCCGTCCACCGTGGGCGTGTTGGATCCGGCGTTTTCGGCCGCGCCGCGCAGGCTCTGGCGCAGCATGGACTCCAGCCGGTCGAAGAACTGGTTCATGCGGGTGGCGAGGCGTTCGTTCTCGAACACCAGCGCATCGCCCACCATCACGCGGACCATGCCGGGGTTCTTCTCGGCGAACTGCAGCAGCACGGCGACGCTGCGGTGCGCCTGCACCTGGCCTTGCGGCTCGCGCTCGACGATCTGTGTGACCAGGGTGAACACGCTGCTTTCGATGAAGTCGATCAGCGCCTCGAACATCTGCGCCTTGCTGGCGAAGTGACGGTAGAGGGCGGCTTCGCTCACCTCCAGCCGCGACGCGAGCGCCGCCGTGGTCACACGCTCGGCGCCTGGCTGCTCCAGCATCTGGGCGAGGGTTTCAAGGATCTGCACCCGGCGCTCACCAGGCTTGGGTCGCTTGCGCGCCGGCGAGCCGCCGTTGGACTCCAGCCGGTCGTTCTCCGGGATCGACGAAAAATCTGACATCGCGAAGTGCGAAAGAGTCAACGGTTCCGTCGATTCTTGCATGCAGAAACAATTACTCACCCTCCCCAGAAGCACTCACTTCAATGGGTTGCCAAGTGACGTCGGCCAGTGTTTTCCAGCCGGCAGCAGCTGCGCCAGGCGGCCGATGGTGCGGTCCACGTAGGCCGGTTGCATGGTCCAGCGCTGGCGGCGGGCGCGCACCGGCGAGCCCCGGCGGCCGAAGCGCTGCATCCACACCGTGTGCATGCCGATGCTGCGCGCGGCCTTCTGATGCTGCAGCGTGTCTTCCACCAGGATGCAGCGCGACGGTGGCACCCGCAGCCGGGCGGCCAGCGCCCGCAGCATGCGCGCATCGGGCTTGGGGCGCAGGTGGCCGAACATGGCCATGTCCTCGATCGTGACCACCGCGTCGAACCAACGCGCAATGCCCAGCGCCTGCAGCACCCGCATCGCATAGGCGCGCGGCGCATTGGTGAGGATGATCTTGCGTCCGGGCAGGCGGCGCAGCACCGCCAGGTCATGGCGGTGCCCATTGATGCGCTGCTCCAGGTCGGGCAGCAGGTGCGTCTCGTGCAGGAAGTGCGCGGGCTTGACGCCGTGGTGCTTCACCAGCCCCAGCAGCGTGGCGCCGTAGCGCAGCCAATAGAGGCGGCGCAGGCGGTCGGCCTCCTCGGGCGGCACGCGCAACTCCCGTTGCACGTAGGCACCCATGGATTCATGCAGGGCGCCAAAGACGAAGGCGCCTGCGTCGTGAAGCGTGTCGTCGAGATCAAAGAGCCAGAGGCAGCGGGCGGTCATGCGGCAGATCGTCGCATGAGGCCCGCCGGCCCTCCGGCGCAGCGGGCTGACGGCTTAGCTGTTGGTGTCGCCGTCGACGATCTGGTCGTTGCGCATGGCGCTGATGGCCTCGGCACGCACCTGGTCGCGGCTCTTGGTGCCGGCGACCTGATTCAGCTCGGGCTGCTGGAAGCGCTGGCCCAGTTGCTGGCCATAGGTGTCGCCGATGGCGAAGCGGTCGCCGGCGGCCATGGCGGCGCGGGTCTGCGCCACCACTTCGCTGCGGCTGACGGCGTTGCTGTAGCTTGCCGGCTCCTTGTTGCCGTTGGTGTCACCGTTGTTCCAGGCCGAAGTGTTGTTGCGGCCGGTGATGTCGACACGGGACACGTCGGACTGGGCGAATGCGCCACCCGAGGCCAGGAGCGCAGCCAGCGAAGCAGCAGCGATGAAACGGGTCTTCATGTCAGTTCCTTCCATAAACGTTGTCGATGGGAAGGACTGTAGGGAGCAACCCTGATGAGAAAAACCCGAATGCCGGCAACGACGCATTGCGCCGACGCGAACAATGCGGGCACGTGGCTGGTGTCAGCGCCAATTTTGCGGAAAGAAGCCAGCCGCCTGCGTAAAGATGGACGACGTCGTCGGCGGATGCCTACGCAGGCGTCGGATCAATGCGACCGGATCATGGTGCCGTAGGCCTGGTCCGACAGAATCTCGAGCAGCATGGCGTGCGGCACCCGGCCATCGATGATGTGTACCGCGTTCACGCCGCCCTTGGCCGCGTCCAAGGCCCCCGAGATCTTGGGCAGCATGCCGCCGCTGATGGTGCCGTCGGCAAACAGCTCATCGATCTGGCGCGCCGACAGGTCGGTGAGCAGGTTGCCCGCCTTGTCCAGCACGCCGGGCGTGTTGGTCAGCAGCACCAGCTTCTCGGCGCGCAGCACCTCGGCCAGCTTGCCGGCCACCACGTCGGCATTGATGTTGTAGTTCTCGTTCTCGGAGCCGAAGCCCAACGGCGAGATCACCGGGATGAACTGGTCGTCCTGCAGCGCCTTCACCACGCTGGGGTCGATGGACTCGATCTCGCCCACCTGGCCGACGTCGTGCTCGATGGACGGGTCGTTCTTGTCCACCATCTTCAGCTTGCGGGCGCGGATCAGGCCGCCGTCGCGGCCGGTCAGGCCCACGGCCTTGCCGCCGGCGGCATTGATCAGGCCGACGATGTCCTGCTGCACCTGGCCGGCCAGCACCCATTCGACGACTTCCATGGTCTCTTCATCGGTGACGCGCATGCCCTGGATGAAGGTGCCCTTCTTGCCCAGGCGGCTCAGCGCCTCGTCGATTTGCGGGCCGCCGCCGTGCACCACCACCGGGTTCATGCCCACAAGCTTGAGCAGCACCACGTCTTCGGCGAAGTCCTGCTGCAGCACCGGGTCGATCATCGCGTTGCCGCCGTACTTGATGACGATGGTCTTGCCGTGGAACTTGCGGATGTACGGCAGGGCCTGCGCCAGGATCTCGGCCTGCTCACGCGGCGCGATGTGCTGGAGGTCGGGAACGGTCGGTGCAGTCATGGCGGTTGGTGCAACGCAGCAAAGTGATCGCCGATTGTAGGGACGCCCCCCGGGCGGAGGCTACCGGCTGTGCACGCCGCGGGCCGGTGGCAGTTCGGTGTCGCGGGCCTCGCCCAGCGCCAGGACGATGCCGCACAGCTCACCCGGCTGCGCCTGCTGGCAGGAGCGCTGCAGCATTGCCAGCTGCCGCTCCAGCACCTGCAGCGCGGCGATGCGCTCCCGCACGTGACCCAGGTGCTCGGCCACCACCTGGTCCACCACCGAGCAATCCGCGCCGGGCGCGTCCAGGTGGGCCAGCAGCACGCGGATCTCGTCCAGGCTCATGTCCAGCGCGCGGCAGTTGGCGATGAACCGCAGGCGCTGCAGCGCGGCGTGGTCGTAGCGCCGGTAGTTGTTGTCGCCGCGGGCCGGCGCGGGCAGCAGGCCAGACTTCTCATAGAAGCGCACCGTGTCCACGTCCATGCCGGCGGCGGCCGCCAGTTTCCCGATGCGCATGCGCTGCTCCTGTTGCCCCGGGCCACTGTAGCGGCTTGACTCTGGAGTGGCTCCGGGGTTTGCAATGCGCCGATGGCCCATGGACACATTCCGATCGCGCATGCCGCGGCAGCCCGCCCCGAGGGCTCGCACCCTGACTCGCATGCGCACACGCATCCGCACAGCCACGCGCACGACCATGCGCATGGGCATGGGCATGGGCATCATCGCTATCTACCGTCCCATCGGCCATCGATGCAGGGCCTCTCCGACACAGAACCGTCGCTGTCGCAGGGTTACCATGGCCCGGCGGACGCGCCGCATACACCGACCAGTCACGTGTTGATGCCGTCGACGGCGCCCATATAGCCCAGAACACGATTGTGGTTGCCATAGGTCTTGCCGTTGTAGCGGAAGGACGTGGTCTGGAAGAATTCGTA
>OFDN01002277.1_pt1 | contig 10808 bp, 10 predicted proteins | sample 1520971 | NCBI WGS metagenome assembly OFDN01 (sample SAMEA94257418, study PRJEB24077) | hot springs metagenome | biome: Aquatic biome; feature: Geographical feature; material: Water | place: India | collected 2012-06-12 | depth 5 m | reverse complement strand
GGCCGACGGCGCCGCCGTGCCGCCGCTGGACCTGTCGCGCCACGACGGCACGCCTGCCGGCGACGCGCTGCAGGAGGTGCTGCAGGCCGCGGGAGCGCCCGCCGCCAGCCTGCAGCCGGTGTACGGCACCGACCTGTGGCGCCGCAGCCTGCAGCTCAACGTGGCCGGCGGGCGCATCGAGGCCGCGCTGGACGAAGGCCACATCCTGGCCGGCGAGCGGCGCCTGCCGGTGTGCGAGCTGGAGCTGGAACTGCTGGAGGGCGACGCCTCCGCGCTGCGGGTGCTGGCCAGCGAATGGCTGCCGACGCATGGCCTGTGGCTCAGCCATGCCACCAAGGCTGAGCGCGGCGAGCGCCTGGCGCGCGGCGAGCCGCTGTGGCCGGTGGTCAAGGCCGCGGCACACCGCATCGCGGTGCCCGAGCAGGCCACCGACTGGCTGCACGACAGCGTGGTCGGTTGCCTCTTGCAGATCGTCCCGAACGCGGATGCCGTGGCGCAGGGCGAAGGCGCGGCCGAGCATGTGCACCAGCTGCGCGTGGGCCTGCGCCGGCTGCGCACGGTGCTGCGCGAGCTGGCGGGCATGGAGGCGCCGGCGGCGCTGCGGGAGGCATTCTCCGAACTGGGGCGCTGGCGCGACCGCGACACCGTGGTCTCGGCCACCGGCGCCGCGCTGCAGGCGGCCGGCGCGCCCGCCATCCGCATCGACACGCGGCCGCACGGCGTGCTCACGCCACAGGCCGTGGCGCGCGACAGCGCCTTGCAGCTGGCGCTGCTGGAACTCACGGTGCAGGGCCTGCGTGCCGATGGCCTGCAGGCGGCCGAGGCGGGCAAGGCCCGTGCGCTGGCCCGCCACCGGCTGCAGCGGCTGCACCGCCAGGTGGCGCGTGATGCCGACGGTTTCGAGGCCCTGGCCACCGAGGACCAGCACCGCACCCGCAAGCGGCTGAAGCGGCTGCGCTACTTGGCGGAGTTCGCGGCGCCGGCCTTCGACGCCAAGGCCGTCAAGCGCTACCTGCGCCAACTGGAGCCGGCCCAGGACGCGCTGGGCGAGCACAACGACAACGCGGTGGCGCTCGCGCTGTACCGCGAGGCGGCCGAAGCCGGCGAGGCCACCGCGTGGTTCGCGGTGGGCTGGCTGCAGGGCCGCGAGCCGATCACCGCGCGGCGCTGCCGCAAGGCGCTGCAGCAGCTGGCCGCCACGCCCCGCTTCTGGAAGGACTGAGCCGGGCGCTCAGAAGCCTTCCAGCACGCCCTTGCCGATGGCGCGGCCGCTCTCCACCCAGGCGTGGGCGCGGCGCAGGTTGTCCGCGTTCAGCGGGCCGAAGCGTTCGGTCAGGGTGCTGCGCAGCACGCCGGCGTCCACCAGGCGCGCCACCTCGCCCAGCAGCTTGTGCTGCTCGGCCATGTCGGGCGTCTGGAACAGGGAGCGGGTGAACATCAGCTCCCAGTGCAGAGACAGGCTCTTGCGCTTGAGCGCCGTGATGTCCAGCGGCGTGGCCGGGTCGTCGATCAACGCCAGCTTGCCTTGCGGCACCAGCGCTTCCACCAGCGCCGCGTAGTGCTGCTCGGTGGCCGTCAGGCTGGCCACCAGGTCCACCTGCGCGTGGCCGATGCGGCGCAGTTCGTCGGCCAGCGGCTGGCGGTGGTCGATCACATGGTGCGCGCCCATGTCCGCGGCCCAGGCCTGCGTCTCGGGGCGCGAGGCGGTGGCGATCACCGTCAGCTTGGTCAGCCGGCGGGCGATCTGCGTCAGCACCGAGCCCACACCGCCCGCGCCGCCGACAATCAGCAGCGACTGGCCCTCGCCGCCCTCGCGCGCAACGCCCAGGCGGTCGAAAAGCAGTTCCCAGGCGGTGATGCTGGTCAGCGGCAGCGCGGCGGCCTCGGCAAAGCCGAGCGTGGCCGGCATCGGCCCGACGATGCGCTCGTCCACCGCCTGCAGCGCGCTGTTGCTGCCGGCACGGTCGATGGCGCCGGCATACCAGACACGGTCGCCCACCCGGAAGCGCGACACCGCGCTGCCCACCGCCTTCACGATGCCGGCGGCGTCCCAGCCCAGCACCTTGGCCTGGCCCTCGGGCGGCGCCACGTTGCGGCGCACCTTGGTGTCCACCGGGTTCACCGACACGGCCTTCACTTCCACCAGCAGGTCGTTGGCACGCAGCTCGGGTTCGGGCAGGTCGATGTCGATCAACGACTGCGCATCGGCGATGGGCAGGCTCTGGCGGTAGGCAACGGCTTTCATGCGGTACTCCTTGGACACGATGGCGTGACTGTGCCGCGCCGGGCGACGGCAAACCAGCCGTGCCACACTGCGGCAGCCACAAACGAGGTTTGTCGATCCAATGGTCACCGTCACTGCGGACAGCCTGGAGCTGCCCGCCCTGCAACTGGCCTTGCGCGCCGCGGAGCTGGGCAGCGTGGCGGCCGCCGCGCGTGAGCGCGACTGGCTTCCGGCCACTGCCACCGCGGCCATCCGCCGGCTGGAGGCGCAGCTGGGCGCCGCCCTGTTCACCCGCAACAGCCGGGCGCTGCGGCCCACGCCCGAAGGCGCCGCCTTCCTGCAGCGTGCGCAGGAGGCGCTGGCCCTGCTGGGCGACGGCGTGGCGCAGCTGCGCGAGCCGCTGGCCCAGGTGCGCGGCCTGCTGCGGCTGGGCATGCCCTCCGACCTGGGCACGCGGGTGCTGCGCCCGCTGCTCGACGATTTCCTGGCGCTGCATCCCGCGCTGCAGCTCGACCTGCAGGTGGGCGACCGGGTGAGCGACCTGTCGCGCGAGCCGGTGGACGCCGCCTTGCGCTACGGCGAGCCGCAGCAGCCCGGCCTGATCGTGCGCCGGCTGGCCGACAACCATCGGGTGCTGGTGGCCTCGCCCGACTACCTGGCGCGCGCCGGCACGCCGCACATGGCCGAGGACATCGCCCAGCACGACGGGATCTCGCTGCGGCTGGCCAACCGGCCGGGGCATGTGTGGGCGATGCTGGACGGCGGCCGGCCGGTGAGCCTGCGGCCGCGGGTGCGGCGCACGGCAGACAGCGGGCTGGTCACCCGGGAATGGGCGCTGGCCGGGCTGGGCATCGCGATGAAGTCGCTGCTGGACGTGGCCGACGACCTGGCCGCCGGCCGGCTGGTGCAGGTGCTGCCGCAGCTGCGGTCGGCGCCGTATCCGCTGGTGCTGGCACTGGCCAGCGGCAGCCACCTCAGCGCCCGGGTGCGCGCGCTGGGCGACTTCCTGCAGCAGCGCCTGGCGGCGCGCTGACCGTCAGGCCGGCGTCTGCGCCGCGTACCAGTGGGCCGCTTCCTGCAGTCCTTCGCCAAAGCGGTGCGTGGGCGCGTAGCCCAGCAGCGTGGCGGCCTTGCCGATGTCGGCGCGCGAGTGGCGCACGTCGCCGGCGCGGAAGTCGCCGTACACCGCCGGCGCCACCTGCAGGCCGGGGCGTTGCGCCGCCAGCGCGGAGGCCAGCTCGGCATACAGCTGGTTGAGCGAGGTCTGGTCGCCCACCGCCACGTTGTAGACCTGGTTCAGCGCCTCGGGCGCCTGCACCGTGGCGGCCAGCAGGTTGGCCTGGACGGTGTTGGCGATGTAGCAGAAGTCGCGGCTGGTCTCGCCGTCGCCGTTGATGCGGATGGCCTCGCCGCGCAGCATCTGCGCCGCCCACTTCGGAATCACCGCGGCATAGGCGCCGTTGGGGTCCTGCCGCGGGCCGAAGACGTTGAAGTAGCGCAGCCCGATGGACGCCGTGCCGTAGCAGCGGCCGAACACCTCGGCATACAGCTCGTTCACGTACTTGGTGACGGCATAGGGCGACAGCGGCTTGCCGATGCGGTCCTCCACCTTGGGCAGGCCCGGGTGGTCGCCGTAAGTGGAGCTGCTGGCTGCATAGACGAAGCGCTGCACGCCGGCGTCGCGCGCGGCCACCAGCATGTTCAGGAAGCCGTCGATGTTGGCCGCGTTGGTGGTGATCGGGTCGGCCAGCGAGCGCGGCACCGAGCCCAGCGCCGCCTGATGCAGCACATGCTGCACGCCCTCGCAGGCGCTGCGGCAGGTGGCGGCATCGCGGATGTCGCCTTCGATGAAGCGCCAACGCGCCTGGCGCGCGGCCGTCTGGCCTGCGGTGGCGGCCACCAGGTTGTGGCGGTGGCCGGTGGCGAAGTTGTCCAGGCCCACCACCGTCTGGTCCAGCGACAGCAGCGTCTCCACCAGGTGGCTGCCGATGAAGCCCGCCGCGCCGGTCACCAGCCAGGTGCGCGGGGCGGCCTGCAGCTCGGCCTGCAGCGCAAGGTAGGCGCTCACAGGCGCCACACCCGCATGCCTTCAGCGCGCAGGGCCGCTTCGTCGAAGCAGGCCTTGACGTCCACCATCAGGCCGCCCGGATGCAGGCGCTCACACAGCGCCTTGGCATCCATGTCCAGGTACTGCCGGTGCGCCACCGCCGCCACCACCGCATGCGCCGGCGGCAGCTGGTTCCAGGGCACCGGCGTCACGCCGTATTCGTGCTGCGCCTCCTCCGCCGAGGCGATGGGGTCGTGCACATGCACCTTCACGCCGAAGCTCTGCAGCTCGCGGATGACGTCGATCACCTTGCTGTTGCGCAGGTCGGGGCAGTTTTCCTTGAAGGTGAGGCCCAGCACCACGACGTCGGCGCCCTTGACCGGCAGGTCGGCCGCGATCATCTGCTTGACCGTCTGCTCGGCGATGTACTTGCCCATGCTGTCATTGATGCGGCGCCCGGCCAGGATCACCTCCGGCCGGTAGCCCAGCATCTCGGCCTTGTGGGTCAGGTAGTACGGGTCGACGCCGATGCAGTGCCCGCCCACCAGCCCGGGGCGGAAGGGCAGGAAGTTCCACTTGGTGCCGGCGGCCTTGAGCACCTCCAGGGTGTCGATGCCGATCATGTGGAAGATGATCGACAGCTCGTTCATCAGCGCGATGTTCAGGTCGCGCTGGGTGTTCTCGATCACCTTCGCCGCCTCGGCCACCTTGATGCTGCTGGCCTCGTACACGCCGGCGGTGATGATGCTGCCGTACACCTGGCTCACGGTGGCCAGCGTCTCGGGCGTGTCGCCCGACACCACCTTGGTGATCTTGGTGAGCGTGCGCTCCTTGTCGCCGGGGTTGATGCGCTCGGGGCTGTAGCCGACGAAGAAGTCGGTCTTCCACTTCAGGCCCGACAGCCGCTCCAGGATGGGCACGCACACCTCCTCGGTGGCGCCGGGGTAGACGGTCGATTCGTACACCACGATGGCACCGCGCTTCATGTGGCGGCCCACGCTCTCCGAGCTCTTGATCAGCGGCGTGAAGTCGGGCCGGCGGGCCTCGTCCACCGGCGTGGGCACGGCCACGATGATGACGTCGGCCTCGGCAATGGCGGCGGGATCGGTGGTGCAGTGCAGGTGCACCGCGGCGCGCAGGTCGTCGCCCGACACCTCGCCGGTGGGGTCCACGTGCTGGCGGTAGGCCGCCACCTTCTCCTGCGACAGGTCCAGCCCGATCGTGCGTTGCCGCTCGCCGAACTTCACCGCCAGGGGCAGGCCGACGTAGCCAAGGCCGATCACGGCGATGGTGGAGGGAAGAGCGTGCGCCATCTGTTAACTACCGGAGCCGAGCCAAGGGAGCCGCATTATCCGAGGGCGTGTCGCAGGCCAGCGTTGCTTTGCCGTCCCAGCCGGGCCACAAGGCCTGCCGTGATCGGCCGCCGGCGTTAACTTCTGCTCGCTGATGCTGCAATGCAACAGGCGCGCCGACTTTAGGGTGCCTGCCCGACGGCCTGCGGTGCAATTCACGCAGGGCCCATCTAAGATGGGTGAGCGTGCTCCCTCGAACGGGGGATCTGATCTTCGGGGCGCTTTGGTGACACTCGCCCCAGGTGTGCTATCTGCACGCAAGACCAATTCCTCAAGGGAGTATTCATGAAGCGTTCCGCGATCGTCATCGCCTCCGTCCTCGCGCTGGCGGGTGCCTCGGCTCACGCCGTCGACTACACCTGGAACACCAGCACGCCGCTCAACCTGCCGCAGTACTACGCGCTGCAGGGCATGACCTTCACCGACACCATCTCGTTCTCGCTGACCGGCGTGAGCGACGTGGAAGTGGGCGCCGTGGCCAACATCTTCGGCAGCTTCGGCATCAGTGGCGGCTCGCTGACCTTCTACAAGGGCAACACCGTGCTGGACAGCTTTGCGCTGACCGGCGCCACCGACTTCATCGCCGCCCCGTCGCTGGGCGCAGGTGACTATTCCTTCGTCGTGTCGGGCACCGTCAGCGGCAAGTCGGGCGGCAGCTACCTGCTGAACGCCGCCGTCACCCCCGTGCCGGAACCCGAGACCTACGCGCTGATGCTGGCCGGCCTGGGCGCCGTGGCCTTCATCGCACGCCGTCGCAAGTCGGCCTGAAGCTCGGCCTTCTCGGCCTCAGCCTGAAGAGGGCGGTGCTTGCACCGCCCTTTTTGCATTGGGGCCTGCGGCGACAATCCGCGCATGAAACTCGACCTGACCGACGCCGAGCTCGACGAGCTGGACACCTTGCTCACCCAGACGCCCGAGCCGGCCCAGCCGCTCGACGCGATCATGCTCGACGGCTACCTCTGCGGCATCCTGGTGCAGCCGAGGCTCGTCGCCATCGAGGAGTGGCTGCCACCCATCTTCGACCTGGAGACCGGCCAGCTGCCCGAAGGCACCGACCCGGCCTGGCTCGCCCGCTGCCGCACGCTGATCGAGCGCCGCCATGCCGCGCTCACCGCCGCGCTGGTGGAAGACGGCTGGTTCGACCCGCTGGTGGTGGACCTGGAGCGTTCGGCCCCGATCAGCGAATACGACCCCGTGCAGTCCGAGGCCTCGCGTGCGCTGATGCCCTGGGTGGCCGGCTTCCACTGGGCGCAGGAATCGTTTCCCGGGCTGCTGGAGCTGGAAGACGACGGCGTGCAACTGGCGCTGGCGCGCCTGTACCGCCACCTGCCGGCCGAAACGGACGAGGACCGCGAGATCGTCGCCACGCTGGACCGCGAGCATCCGCTGGCCACGCTGGACGACGGCATCGAAGACCTGGTGCATGCGGTGTACGACCTGTGGGACCAGACCAGCGAATCACGCTTCAAGGTGGACACCATCCGCCGCGACGAACCCAAGGTGGGCCGCAACGACCCGTGCCCCTGCGGCAGCGGCAAGAAGTTCAAGCAGTGCCACGGGCGCGGCTGACGGAGCGCCGCCTCGATGCGACTGCAGCTGCTGTCCGACCTGCACCTGGAATCCGAGGAGTTCGACCCCCAGCCCGCGCCGGGCGCGGACCTGCTGGTGCTGGCCGGCGACCTGGACAGCCGCTGGCAGGCGCTGGAGCGCTTTGCGCGCTGGCCAGTGCCGGTGCTGTGCGTGGCCGGCAACCATGAGTTCGACCGGCGGGAGCTGACCGAGGCGTTGCCCGCGCTGCGCGAGCGCTGCGCGGGCTTGGGCATCACCCTGCTGGAGCGCAATGCCACCGTGCGCACCGACGCGCAGGGCCGGCGCGTGCGCTTCCTGGGCACGGTGCGCTGGTGCGATTTCGACCTGTTCGGTCCTTCGCGCCGCGCCGCAGCGCAACGCGCCGGCAACTACTTCCAGCGGGTCATGCAGGCCACGAAAGGCGGCCAACCCTTCGATGCCGCCGCAGTGCGGGAGGAGGCGTTGGCCTGTCGCGCCTGGCTGGCCGACGCGCTGGCCGAGCCGGCCGACGGCCGCTGGAAGGCCACCGTGGTGGTGACGCATTTCGCGCCCAGCCTGAGCAGCGCCGATCCGCGCTATGGCAGCCAGAACGGCACCGCCAGCTTCTGCAATGCGGACGACGACCTGATCACCCAGGCCGAGCTGTGGCTGCATGGCCACCTGCATTGCCGCCACGACTACACCGTGCCGCGCCCCGGCGGTGGCCTGTCCCGGGTGGTGTGCCAGGCGCGGGGGCTGGCCGCGAAGAACGAGCCGGAAGGCTTCGACCCGCTGAAGCTGATCGAGGTCTTCGGCTGAACCAGCGCGCCGCGCGCTCAGGCGCGGCGACGCAGCATGGCCATCCAGCCGATGCCGCTGCCCGAGCGGGCCTGGATCGGCGGCGCCTGCAGCGCCTCCTCGGCCTGGCGTTCCATGCGCAGGTTGAGGCCGTACTCGGCCCCCATGTCGGCCGGGTCCAGCGGCCGCGGCGCCGGTGCGCTCTTCGAACGGCGGAACAGAAGCGAGCGGGCGGTCGGGGCATTCATGGCGGCGGCCTCGGGTGTGGTGTCAATCCAGTGTCGATGTGAACCGATTGCCGGCCAGCCGGGCATCCCGAACCTGTCGCGGCACACGTCACATCCCCCGCAAGCGTGGTGGTGGGCTGTGGTGCCGAATCCACAATGCCGCTGGAGATCACGTGCCGCCATGCTTTCAGCCGCATGTGTCAGGCGTGCGACCCGCGTCGCTCAGGCCTCCAGCACCTGTGCTGCATGTTGCTGCAGCGCTGCACCGATGCGGCCGAGCAGGCCCCGGTCGGCCACGCCGTCCAGCAGCCACTGGTGCCAGTAGAGCGTCACCGGCACCGTCACCGAAGGCAGGACCGGCTGCAGGCGTCCATCGGCCAGCGCGGCCGCCACCTGCAGCTGCGGCGCCACGCCGATGCCCCAGCCGCGGCAGGCCGCCTCCACGTAGGCCTCGGACGAGGGCACATGCCGCTCGCGCAGCCGCAGGTCGGGCAGGCCGAAGGCCTGCTGCGCCCAGGCGCGGGCCATGCCGTCCTTGCGGTCGAACACCAGCATGGGCAGGCGCGCCAGGTCGGCGGCCCGCAGGCCTGCGGCCGGCAGCTCCCGCAGCAACGCCGGGCTGGCCACGGCCAGGTAAGGCATCACGCCCAGCCGCTGCATGCCGCAGCCATGCAGCGGTTCGGCCAGGCTGCTCACGCAGCCCAGCACCGTGCCGGCGCGCAGTGCTTCATGGGTGAAGTCCTGGTCGTCGACGCGCAGGTCGATGCCGAAGCCGACCTGCACGCCTTCGCGCATCAGGGCATCCAGCGCCGGCAGCACCCAGGTGGCCAGGCTGTCGGCGTTCACGCCGATGGGCACCCGCTCGCCATGCGCCGAGGCCGCTCCCAGCTGCCGCGTCGCCTCCGCCGCCAGGCTCTGCCACTGTCGGGCCAGCCGCAGCAGCACGCTGCCCGAAGGCGTGAAGTCCAGCGGCCGCGTGCGCACCACCAGCGGCTGGCCCCATTGCGCCTCCAGCGCGCGCATGCGCTGGGACACAGCCGACGGCGTCAGCGCCAGCCGCTGCGCCGCGGCGGCAAAGCTGCCGGTGTCGGACAGCGCGACCAGGCACGCCAGCCCGGTGGGATCGAAGGAGGTGTCCACATGAAGCTCCGCTGAATCAGCATGATCGATTTTCAGCTCACATTCATTTGCGGCCAGCGTGGGCCACCATCGCGGCATGTCCGATGCCTTGCCCGTGTTCACCAACGGCTTTGCCCTCATGGGCAGCCTCATCGTCGCCATTGGCGCGCAGAACGCACTGGTGCTGCGCCAGGGCCTGCTGCGGCGGCACGTGGGTCCGGTGGTGCTGTTCTGCGCCCTGTCCGACCTGGCCTTGACCAGTGCCGGCGTGTTCGGCGTGGGGGCTGCGCTCGCGCGCTCACCGTTGCTCATGGAGCTGCTGCGCTGGGCCGGCGCCGCCTTCCTGGCCTGGTGCGGCCTGCGGGCCATGCAGCGTGCGCTGCGCCCGGGCCACCAGGCCCTGCAGGCGGGTGCCGAGCTGGGCGGGCTGGCCGCCACGCTGGGCACCGCGGCGGCGCTCACCTGGCTCAATCCGCATGTGTACCTGGACACGCTGGTGCTGCTGGGCGCGGTGGCCGCGCAGCAGCCGGCCGAGGCACGCTGGCCGTTCGCGGCCGGTGCCGGGCTGGCTTCCGTCCTGTGGTTCGTTTCACTGGGCTACGGCGCCGCGGCGCTGGCACCCTGGCTGGCGCGCCCGGCCACCTGGCGGGTGGTGGACGGGCTGGTGGCGCTGGTGATGTTCGGCATGGCGGCGGCCCTGGCCACCGGGGGGCTTTGACACGGGGGCACTAGAATCCCGCCCCTTTTTCCGAAGGGTTCCCCGCCATGAAGCCAGCCGGCTGCGCCATCGACTTCGGCACGTCCAATTCCGCCATCGCGCTGCCCGGCGCCGGCCTGGTGGAGGTGGAGCCCGGCCATCGCACGATGCCCACGGCGGTGTTCTACGCGGTGGACGAGGCCCATGCCGCAGAGCCCGAGCGCAGCTATGGCCGCCTGGCGCTGGCTTCCTACATCGACGGGCTGGACGGCCGGCTGATGCGCTCGATGAAGAGCATCCTGGGCTCCACGCTGGTGGACCAGCACACCGACGTGGGCGGCGGCAAGGCGGTGCGGTACCTGGACGTGATCGGGCACTACCTGCGGCACCTGAAGACGCTGGCCGAGCGCAGCGCCGACGTACCGCTGGACCGGGTGGTGCTGGGCCGGCCGGTGGCCTTCGTCGATGGCGATGCCGAGCGCGACGCGCAGGCGCAGGACTCGCTGGAGCGCGCCGCGCGCAGCGTGGGCTTCGCGGACGTGAGCTTCCAGCTGGAGCCGATCGCCGCCGCCTTCGACTTCGAGCGCACCGCCGAGCGGGAGCACCTGGTGCTGGTGGCCGACATCGGCGGCGGCACCTCGGACTTCTCGCTGGTGCGGGTGGGCCCCGGCCGTCGCGAGCGCCTGCAGCGCCATGACGATGTGCTGGCCAACCACGGCGTGCACATCGCGGGCACCGACTTCGACCGCCACATCGAGCTGGCCGGCCTGCTGCCCGAGTTCGGCTACCGCGCCAC
>OFDN01002276.1_pt1 | contig 10810 bp, 5 predicted proteins | sample 1520971 | NCBI WGS metagenome assembly OFDN01 (sample SAMEA94257418, study PRJEB24077) | hot springs metagenome | biome: Aquatic biome; feature: Geographical feature; material: Water | place: India | collected 2012-06-12 | depth 5 m | reverse complement strand
TCATACAAATAAGATGACGGCATTTTACTCGCACGTTCCATGAAAATCCTTTGCAAAGCGTAATGTTTCAAATGCACAAAACTTTTATACTCTAAGAAATCAGGATTGCACCAGTACAAGCAGCCTGATGTTTGACGAGTATTTAACTTGTTATGAATAACATAGAATAGCAGCCATTCACTTTTTCTACGAATCAGGAACCCTCCATGAGTAAGTCTGAAAATCTTTACAGCGCAGCGCGCGAGCTGATCCCTGGCGGTGTGAACTCCCCTGTTCGCGCCTTTACTGGCGTGGGCGGCACTCCACTGTTTATCGAAAAAGCGGACGGCGCTTATCTGTACGATGTTGATGGCAAAGCCTATATCGATTATGTCGGTTCCTGGGGGCCGATGGTGCTGGGCCATAACCATCCGGCAATCCGCAATGCCGTGATTGAAGCCGCCGAGCGTGGTTTAAGCTTTGGTGCACCAACCGAAATGGAAGTGAAAATGGCGCAACTGGTGACCGAACTGGTCCCGACCATGGATATGGTGCGCATGGTGAACTCCGGCACTGAAGCGACCATGAGCGCCATCCGCCTGGCCCGTGGTTTTACCGGTCGCGACAAAATTATTAAATTTGAAGGGTGTTACCATGGTCACGCTGACTGCCTGCTGGTGAAAGCCGGTTCTGGCGCACTCACGTTAGGCCAGCCAAACTCGCCGGGCGTTCCGGCAGATTTCGCCAAATATACCTTAACCTGTACTTATAATGATCTGGCTTCTGTACGCGCCGCATTTGAGCAATACCCGCAAGAGATTGCCTGTATTATCGTCGAGCCGGTGGCAGGCAATATGAACTGTGTTCCGCCGCTGCCAGAGTTCCTGCCAGGTCTGCGCGCGCTGTGCGACGAATTTGGCGCGTTGCTGATCATCGATGAAGTGATGACCGGTTTCCGCGTAGCGCTAGCTGGCGCACAGGATTATTACGGTGTGGAACCGGATCTCACCTGCCTCGGCAAAATCATCGGCGGTGGAATGCCGGTAGGCGCATTCGGTGGTCGTCGTGATGTAATGGATGCGCTGGCCCCGACCGGTCCGGTCTATCAGGCGGGTACGCTTTCCGGTAACCCGATTGCGATGGCAGCGGGTTTCGCCTGTCTGAATGAAGTCGCGCAGCCGGGCGTTCACGAAACGCTGGATGAGCTGACAACACGTCTGGCAGAAGGTCTGCTGGAAGCGGCAGAAGAAGCCGGAATTCCGCTGGTCGTTAACCACGTTGGCGGCATGTTCGGTATTTTCTTTACCGACGCCGAGTCCGTGACGTGCTATCAGGATGTGATGGCCTGTGACGTGGAACGCTTTAAGCGTTTCTTCCATATGATGCTGGACGAAGGTGTTTACCTGGCACCGTCAGCGTTTGAAGCGGGCTTTATGTCCGTGGCGCACAGCATGGAAGATATCAATAACACCATCGATGCTGCACGTCGGGTGTTTGCGAAGTTGTGATCCAGCATGGTTTGTCGGATGCGGCGTGAACGCCTTATCCGACCTACGATTCGGGGCCGTTTGTAGGCCCGATAAGACGCGCCAGCGTCGCATCGGGCATCCGTTGTCGCGTAAACGCTTTATCCGTCCAGGCGTACAGGGCCGTTATATGGAAAAATTAACGGCTCTGCTTTCTCAACAAATAGATAAAATATGGCGCGCCGATAAAGGTTGACAGCAGCCCCGCCGGGATCTGGAATGGAAACAGCACCATCCGCCCACACCAGTCAGCGAACACCAGCAGTAAACCACCCACCAGCGCCGAAATTACGATGTGTGGCATCGTCCGTCGAAAGCCCATCATCCGCGCAATATGCGGTGCCATTAAACCAACAAAACTCAACGGTCCAATAGTCATCGTCGCGGTCGCCGTCAGGCAAGCCGCTAACAGCAGCAGCGCAATTCGCGTCGGCGTCAGCGCCATTCCTACGGCTCGGGCGGTATCACCACCCAGCGGTAAAATGGTCAGCCAGCGGCGGCACAGCGGGGTAATCGCCAGCAAAATCACCATCACAATTCCGGTGCGCCAGACCTGCGCATCGGTCGCGTTGTAGGTCGAACCGGAAATCCAGGTCAGCACTTGCGCCATTCGCGGGTCACCACTTGCCTGCAACATCATCAAAAGCATGGTGAACGCGGTGCTTAACGCCATCCCCGCCAGTAACATGCGGTGTGGGGAAAATCCACCGCGGCCGGCGGCGATCATAATGATCAACAGCGTCACCGCCGCGCCGAGACTGCCTGCAGGTAACAGCCAGCCAAAGGCATTACCCGGCACCAGAAACAGCATCAACACCACGCCAAACGCCGCGCCGGAGCTAATCCCCAGCACTTCCGGGCTTGCCATCGGGTTTCCGGTCAGTCGCTGAATAATACAGCCCGCCACCGCCAGCATGACGCCCGCAAACAGCGCCGCCATAATTCGCGGCCAGCGCCAGGGCATTAAATCCTCGAGCAACGCCCCGCTCGCCCACGTCCAGCCGTGCGCATCACGACCAAACGACAGCGCCACCACCACAGCCATCAACAGCAGCACGCCGCCCGCGAGGGCAAACGCCAGCACATGTTGGCGTTCAGCCGCGACACGATCGTTGACCTTCATATCCGGCGCGCTAATGCTGCGTAAACGCGGCAACAGCCACAGTAGCAGCGGCGCACCGATCAACGCAGTGACCGAACCGGTGGACACTTCCATCCACACGCGAGTCAGCCAGAGGATGATTTGATCGGAAAGCCAGAGGATCAGCGCACCAATCAACGACGCCAGCATCAGTCGTGGCAGCAGACGCCGCGCCCCCAGCATTTTTGCCAGCAGCGGCGCGAACAACCCGATAAAGCCGATAATCCCCACAGCGTTCACCAGCAGCGCACTGATGACAATCGCCAGCGACAGCGCTGCCAGACGCGCAAGCGACAAGGCCAGCCCGAGATTGCGCGCCACGCCATCATCAAGCCCCATCAGGGTTAACGGACGAAGTAGCAGCAACGTCAGCATCACACCGCCCAGCAGCTGCGGCCATAAACGCTCAACGCCGCCCCAGTCGGTTTGCGTCAGCGTTCCAGTGCTCCACAGAAACATGCTTTGCAGTTGGTCATGATGGAAGATAACCAGTAACTGATTGATTGCGCCGCAATAAAGGCTCACTACCAACCCCGCGAGAATCAGCGTTACCGGCGACAGCCGTTTCCCCCACGCGACGCCAAAGACAATTAAGCCAACAACACAAGCCCCTGCCTGCGCAGCAAACTGGCTCGCCATCGCACCAGGGATCGCCCAGAGCGTAGTGACGGTAATCCCCAGTTGCGCGCCTGTAGCAACGCCAAGCGTCGTCGGCTCCGCCAGCGGGTTACGCAGCACTTGCTGAAACAGCACGCCCACCAGCCCCAGACCCGCGCCCACCAGCAGCGAAATCGCCAGACGCGGCAACAAGCTGTAGTGAAAAATCATCTGCTCGATGACGTCAATATCCGGCGACCAGGCGGCCTGCGCCCACTGACTGCGCGGCAGCGCCTGTGAGAAGTTCATCCAGGTTAGCGCCGTAGCGACAATCACTAACAGCGCCAGCAATAACGCCGGGAAAAGCGCAATTCGTTTACTCACGCTTTACCTCCGATGGCGTTATCCAGAACGCGCACAAAGTGCATTGCCGAGAGCGTCGCACCATAAAACCAGACTGCAGGTACGCGCTGAAAGCGTCCGGCGCGGACAAACGGCATGGCCTGCCACAGCGGCGTTGCCATTAGCGCATCCATGTCTTTGCTGTTGTCGTGATCAAAACAGAGCACATCAACGTCTTTATACGCCGCCAGACGATCGATACTGACGGCGGTACTGCCCCAGAAGTTGGTTTCCCCTTGCCAGGCATTTGGGATGCCGTACTCATCAAGAATTTCCTGGAACAAGCTGTTTGGACCGAAGACCAGCATATGGCGCGGATCGATAAGCGTCGTCAGCAATAACGGACGCGCACCACGCTTCACAAAGCGGGGTTTCATGCTGCGGATAAAGTCTTCATATTGCGCTAAATGCGTTTCCGCTGCGCTTTGCAGGTTAAGTAAATCTGCCATTTCCGTCAGCGATTTACGCGCCATCGCCAACGGCTGTTTGCCGTCACTGAAGTTAAATCCGCGACCCGGCGCAATACGAGCCAGCATTTCTGGTGAAGGGCCATATCCTGCCGACCAGACCATAAACGATGGTTTCATTTCGGTCAGCAGTTCAAGGTTAGGTTCTGTGCGCAAACCGACGTCGATCACTGAGTCCGGCAATGGTGGTTCGCTGACCCACAGGCGATAGTTGATGGTATCCGCCACGCCGTAAGGCACGATGCCGAGCGCCAGCAGTAATTCCACCGGCAACCACTCCAGCGCCACAATACGATTGGGATCAATAGCCGCCGCGTGGGCGGTATTCATCTGCCATAACAACGGAGAAAGCGCCATCGCCGTTAACAGTCGACGGCGCGAAATAAGAGGTAAGCCGCTCATCAATAAACAAAACTCACAGGTGCAGCACCCGCCGGATGCGGCAAAATACCCATCGGGATGCCATAAATCATTTCGAGGGTTTCGCCGCGCATAATTTCCGCAGGCGTTCCCTGAGCAATCATTTCACCGCCGCGCAGGGCGACCAGATAATCACAGTAACGCGCAGCCATATTGATATCGTGCAGCACGGCAATGACCGTCAGGCCACGTTCCTGACTTAAACGATGCACCAGCGCCAGTACATCAACCTGGTGGGCGATATCCAGCGCCGAGGTCGGTTCGTCGAGCAACAGACAACGGCTATCCTGCGCCACCAGCATGGCGATCCACGCCCGCTGACGTTCGCCGCCAGAGAGACTATCGACCAGCCGATGCGCCAGCGGTTTTAAGCCAACCAGCGAGATAGCTTCCTCGACTTTTTCGCGATCTGCCGCCCCAAAGCGCCCCAGCGCGCCATGCCACGGGTAACGACCAATCGCCACCAGTTCACGCACGGTCATCCCTTCTGCCGGAGGAAGCTGCTGCGGCAAATAAGCCACTTTGCGGGCAAACGCTTTGCTGCTCCAGCTTTCCAGCGGTTGGGCATCAAGAAGAATCTCCCCTTCTGACGGAGGCTGATGACGGCCAAGCATTTTGAGCAGAGTGGATTTACCAGAACCGTTGTGACCAATCAGACCGGTCACTTTCCCGGCAGGAAAGGTTAACGACAGCGGATGCAAAAGCGTGCGCCCGGGCACACGAAAGGAGATATTACGCAGTGCAAAAGTGGTATCGGAATGATTCGTGTATTCCTGCATAACAGCCAACTTGTGAAATGGGCACGGAAATCCGTGCCCCAAAAGAGAAATTAGAAACGGAAGGTTGCGGTTGCAACGACCTGACGTTCTGCGCCCCAGAAGCAGCCATAAGTGTTAAAGCAGCTGGCGACGTATTCACGATCGAACAGGTTGTTAACATGCAGCGCCACGTTGGAGCCAGCCATGCCGACTCGCGCCAGATCATAACGTACTAACGCATCCACGACCGTATAACTTCCCACTTTAAAGGAGTTAGCCGGATCACCATAACTGGAGCCAGTATAACGACCACCGGTGCCCAGCGTCAGACCTGAAAGCGGACCGTCAAAGAAGGTGTAGTCAGCCCACAACGAAGCCATGTGTTTTGGCACCTGTGCAGGCGTATTGCCTTTATAGGTAGTATCGGTGGTGTATTCCGCATCGGTGTAAGTATAAGAACCGACTACGTTAACACTCGCCGACAGCGCCGCTTTCGCTTCGATTTCTACGCCACGTGCGCGGATCTCGCCACCTTCAACCGAGAAGAAGGAACCCTCAGGGTCCGCCATCAGGTTGTTGGTTTTAGTGAGATTATACACGGCACCAGTAACTACAATCGGACGATCTTCCGGTACATATTTCACGCCGACTTCATACTGCTTACCTTTAGACGGTGCGAAAATATTACCATCCTTCCCAACTTGCGAAGAAGGTTCAAACGATTCGCTATAGCTGAAGTAAGGTGTTACACCATTATCAAACAGGTAGTTAACACCACCACGCCAGGTAAACTGTTTGTCATCACGTTTATCGGTCGTCCCGGCAACGCGGTTAAGAGATTCTTGATCTGCCCAGTCATAACGACCGCCTAGGGTGACCAGCACTTTATCCCACTGCGCCTGATCCTGAACATAAACGCCCGTTTGTTTCTGTTTATTCAGAATGCGGTAAGGGCCGGAGTTTGCCGGATCTTTGGCATTGAAGTCGAAATCGGTATTCACCGGATTGTACAGATTGAGCAGTGGCACAGAGTCGTCGTAACCAAACCAGGCGTTGATGTCATTACGCATACGCATAAAGTCGACACCGGTCAGCAGGGTGTGGTCGATATCGCCAGTGGCAAACTTGCTCTGCAACTGGGTATCAACGGAGAAGTTTTGCAGCTTCTCATCATCAACGACGTATTTACGTGCCAGATAATGGCCTTTATCCGCTGGCGCTAATGCCGCACACTGTTTGCTGTAAGCATTCGCCGGATCGGAGCAGACGCCGTAACCATAAACGCTGTTTTGCGAGGTTTTGTTTTCAGCAAAGCGCAGGTTCTGACGCACAGTAAAGGTGTCGTTAAATTCGTGATCGAAGCTGTAGCCGACCATCTTCTCATTACGAGAATAGGTGTTGTTCTTCGCCCCTTCATTAAAGTCTGTCGGCAGACGCTTACCGTTCGGCAGCGGCTCAACGGTTCCCTCTTTCGGCAACCAGCCGTAATAACCGGTTTCCGGCTCGTTCTGGAAGTAAGAAAGGAAGGTGAAATTGGTTTTATCATCCGGACGCCAGGTGAACGCCGGTGCAATAGCATAACGCTGCTCTTCTGACCCTTTCTGCTGGGCATTGGCAGAACGCGCAAGACCGGTCAGGCGATAAGAGTAAACACCGTCATCATCCAACGAATCGCTAAAGTCAAAACCAGTCTGGAACAGGCTGTCAGTACCGGCTTTAAACTGAACTTCTTTCAGCGGTTCGGTGGTCGGACGCTTGCTGACCATATTCAACAGACCGCCAGGACTGCTTTTACCGTAAAGCACGGAAACCGGGCCACGCATAATTTCAGCACGTTCCAGCATATACGGGTCGATGACCGCATCGTTATAGAAGTTGCCCTGCAACTTCAGGCCATTCAGATAGTTATTCTGGCTTTGGCCTTCTGCCGCAAAGCCGCGAATGATCAGGTGGTCATAGGTGTTGGATGCGCCACGCGTACCAACAGAGACACCCGGCGTGTAGCTAAGCGCTTCTTTTACCGACTTCGGCTGATGCAGCGCCATCTCTTCGGCGGTCACAACAGAAATAGACTGTGGCACTTTTTGAATCGGCGTATCGGTTTTAGTGCCGGTAGCTGACTGTCGCGCCGCAATAGTTGCAGCAGGCCCCCATGCGCTTTCTTGCGGCGCAGGTGCAGCGGTAACGGTGATAGTGTCTTCTTTCGGTTCAACCGCTGCCTGTGCATAAACAGACATGCCGCTAACCGCTGTGGCTACTACAACTGCGATTTTACGCAGTGAGTGTTTTGGCTGAGCAGTTTTGGAACGCGCCATTGGTATATCTCTGATGTAAAGTGAATGATAACGTAAACGAGAATGATTATTATAAAGATAAGATAATATTCGAAACGCTGGCGGGTTCGCAAGCGGTACGCAATCTGAGCGTTCCTGAAGGGTTAATAAACAACCAGATGAAAAGAAAGGGTTAATATCTTAGATGGGATGTTATTTTACCGGATGGCAACTCGCCATCCGGTATTTCACGCTTAGATGTTAATTACTACCAAACATATCTTTAATCCAACCGGCTACACCGTCGCTGTCTTTCTGCTCTTGCTGAGCAGGTTGCTGTTGCGGCTGTTGCTGCGGCTGAGAAGACTGATCAAACGGATTGCCTGACGGTTGCTGCTGCATCTCACTCTGCTGGCACAGCGATTGCGGATCGCTGGTCCAGACCGGCAAGATACGCATGCCACCGCTGCAAACAAAGTTGCCGTCGTAGTCCACGCCCATATCTGCAATATCTTCTGGCGGAACAAGATTCAGCGGCGTTGGCGTCTGGTTAGCCAGATAACGCTGATAAATCGACATTGCCCCGCTGGCACCATACAGTTTGGTCGGCTGGTTGTTATCACGGCCGACCCAGGTGATGGTCACCGTGCTGCCGTCAATGCCCGCAAACCAGGTATCTACGTTATTGTTGGTAGTCCCTGTTTTCCCTGCCAGATGCAGGTTCGGGTATTTCGCCCCAAGCTGACGACCCGTACCGCGTTGTACAACCTGCTGCATGGTCCATAGTGTCAGATACGCCGCCTGCGCCGGAACAGCGCGTTCCGCCTGCGGGAAGCTCTGATACAGCACTTTGCCATCTTCCGCGATTACCGAACGCAGCGCAGAAAGCGGTGCACGGTTACCACCGCTGGCGATGGTCTGGAATGCCTGCGCCACTTCGATTGGCGTTAAGTTCAACGCCCCCAGCAGCATTGCCGGAACCGGATGCAACTGATCTTTCGGTACGCCCAGTTTAATCCAGGTCTCCGTAACCGCAGGCAGCCCCAGCGCCATCCCCAGATTTACCGTCGGCACGTTCATCGAACGGGTCAACGCATCCACCAGCATCACTCTGCCGCTTTCGCTATAACGACGGTCATCATTCTGCGGTGACCAGACCTGGCCATTCGGCTGACGCAGCGCAATTGGCGCATCCGCAATCCACGTATTCAGACGATAGATTTTCGGCTGGCTTAAGGCCGTCAGATAAGTCGCTGGTTTTGCAAGGGAACCAATCGAACGACGCGCCTGCATCGCACGGTTGTAGCCCGCAAACTGCGGCTCAGAACCTCCGACCATCGCACGAACTTCACCACTAAAGCGGTCGACGACCACAATCGCAGTTTCAAGATCGCTCAACTTACGCTGTTTCTTCAGTGCCGGAATGCCTTCCACGGCGGCTTTTTCTGCCGCGTCCTGGGCCACCGAGTCAAAGGTAGTGAAGATCTTCACGCCGGAGAGATCTTTTACCTTATCGCCTAATTTCGCCTGCAGCTCCTGACGCACCAGTTGCATAAAGGCTGGCTGAGGAGAGATCACCCCACCGCGCGGCTGAACCCCCAGCGGACGGGCACTCAACATGTCATAGAGTTCTTGATCAATAATCTGTTGCTGTTGCAGCAGACGCAGCACCAGATTACGTCGCTCCAGCGCCAGTTTTGGGTTACGCCACGGGTTGTAGATGGACGCCCCTTTCACCATACCCACCAACAGCGCCTGCTGATCGAGGCTGAGGTCGAAAAGGGCCTGCTGCTGCTTTTTGGGGAAGCGGCGGTTGAGATTGGTGCGGAACTTGGCCTCCAGCAGCGGGATGCCTTCCTTGCGACGGCGTTTGTGGCCGATGGGGTATTCGACGACGATCTCCTCCCACACTGTGCCGTCGTTGAGCGTGACGGTCACCGCATTGGCGATCGAGCGTTTGTCCGGGTCGTGATAGTCTTTGGTGAACTGCGGGTCTTCGGTGCAGATGATCTTGTCGCGCAGCGCGTCAATACGCGCGTCCTGCGCCACCTCGTCCTCATAGTCCGCCGCCGTCAGACGCCCGAACAGGATGGGCACGGCCATCATGTACTGGATGCAGTGGTCGCGGTCGGCCGGGTTATGCAGCGGTCCCTTCTTGTCGATGATGCGCACACAGGCCTCATGGGTGCGCACGTCGATGCGCGCGATGTCGTCCGGAGACACGCCTTTGGCCCGCAGTTCCTGATGCACGCGCATGGCCGCTTCGACGGCGGTTTGCGAATGGAACTCCGCCGGGTAGCTGATCTTGAACAGCACGTGCTCCATTACATAGCTGCCGTAGGGGCGCTGGAAGCTGAACGGCTTGCCCTTGAAGGACACGTCGTAAAAGCCCCACACCGGCGCGGTCAGGGCCGAGGGGTAGCCCATCTCACCCTTCTGCACCATCAAAGCCAGCCGCACGGCACGGCTGGTGGCGTCGCCTGCCGCCCACGACTTGCGCGAGCCGGTATTGGGCGCGTGGCGATAGGTACGCAGACTCTGTCCATCGACAAAGGCCAGAGATACGGCGTCGATGATCTCCTCGCGCGTCAGGCCCAGCATCCCGGCGACCACCGCCGTCGAGGCGACCTTGACGAGGATGACGTGGTCGAGACCCACGCGGTTAAAGCTGTTGTCCAGCGCCAGTACACCCTGAATCTCATGCGCCTTAATCATAGCGGTCAGGACGTCGCGCATAGTCAGCGGTGCCTTGCCCGCCGCCACGCGATTGCGCGATATCCAGTCGGCAACGGCCAGAATGCCGCCCAGATTATCCGACGGGTGCCCCCATTCCGCCGCCAGCCAGGTGTCGTTGAAATCGAGCCAGCGGATCATCGCGCCGATGTTAAATGCCGCCTGGACGGGGTCGAGCTGAAACTGAGTTCCGGGAACGCGCACGCCGTTGGGTACGACGGTGCCGGGGACAATTGGCCCCAGCAGTTTTTTACAGGCCGGGTATTCGAGAGCTTCCAGACCGCAGCCGAGCGTGTCGAGCAGGCAGTAATGTGCGGTGTCGTAGGCCACTTTAGAGCTGATTTCGTAGTTCATGACGTAATCGACGATATCAACGATTTCACGATCAAATTCCGGGCGGATGTTGTTGATTTGAGCTGACATTGGGTACGTTTCCTTATTGTTATTCGTAGAGGTTTACTGGCGCTTATCCAGCGCGACAAACTGGCGGTCTTCCGGTCCAACATAATTGGCG
>OFDN01002275.1_pt1 | contig 10811 bp, 9 predicted proteins | sample 1520971 | NCBI WGS metagenome assembly OFDN01 (sample SAMEA94257418, study PRJEB24077) | hot springs metagenome | biome: Aquatic biome; feature: Geographical feature; material: Water | place: India | collected 2012-06-12 | depth 5 m | reverse complement strand
TGTGCTTTTTATTACCCCGGTATTCGCAGGTCCGGAAAAAACGTGCGCCGTCGTAGTGATTGATTGGCGGATTTTATATACCTGAAATTTTTGAAATTGCATTAACTTTACCCGCATAAAGTATTCAAAATCAGCACACATATCCGGAATTTAGAGATTAGCAGGACGCTGCTAAAAACCAAAACCTGAAAAACTTCCTCAACACCCTCCACCAGAAAAAAGCGCCGGGGTTCGTACAACTAAAAACGTGGATTTGCGAAGCCGTTGGTATTGATGAACAGGATTTGGCTTGATCTGATTTGATTCAAGAACCAACATCTTTTCTATAAAAACACGGGCCACCTGAACATCATCAGGCAGCCCGTTTTTGCTTATACTTCGACGCTACAGGATTGGAGTTTCATGTACAATACCTGGAAGCGCCCAGTATGATATGAAAAGAACCGCTAATTATTTATTGCTTCACAAATTTCGTCGTATACTGTCCGCCTTCGTTGTCAGTCAGTTTCAGGAGGTACATACCTGGCGTTTGAGCGCTCACATCGATACGCGCACCGAAGGATCCGTCGATATTACCCCAGTCACCTTCTGTTACCAAACGGCCGGTCAGGTCGAATACCTGGAAACGTACTGCCGTACTTTCCAAAGTGGACAGGTTAACGTTCAGTGAAGTAGTCGCCGGATTCGGCGCAAGGGTGATTTGTTCCAGATTACCTAAAGTATTGGTACTCACCACAGTCGACAGCGGGAATGTGGTACCGTCAGCCAAAGCCACCCATACACCGAAAGCCGGTTGGCCGGTTGCAGGGCTGAGGTAGCCGGTAGCAAAAGCTGTGAGTGCTGCACCGCCAAGACCAGTAATGTCAGCCAGATAACTGGCAACGATAGTGTTGTTGTCATTGGCCGGAGTTACGTTCAGTACATAAGCTGCGCCTGGTACCGAAAGGTAATCGGTGAAGGTGCCATAAGCCAGATTGTCAATCAATACAATGCCGTTGGGCAAAGTGATATCAACAGAAGGTGCATCAGTAGCACCGTGGAATACATTGAGATCCACGAGGTTAGCATCTTCTGCACGTTCGCGGGCGGTGGTGTTAAGGCTGAGGGTGAACGGCGTGGTTGCATTGCCCACCACACCATGCGCCATAGCGGTATAAGTCGCTCCGTTGTCGAAGGTTACCGGGAAAGTAGCAATCGCATCGTTTACACTTTGGCTGTTGCCCGGCGCTACTGCGATAGACAACTGCACACCGGCTGGTACATAAATAAATGGGGTGGCTTTGCGGAACTCGAAGTCGTCGATCAGTTTGGCTCCGTTGGCATAAACGTCCACTGTTGGCGAAGGTGAATTGTGAATCACCTGAAGACGAGCCAGTTGTACAGCAGGAAGTTCTACTACCGTACCATTTGGAAGTGCCGCAAAAAGTCCGAAACCTGGTGTGCCGCCCAGCAGGCCGCTGGCAAATACTGTTGCTGCGCCACCGCCCAAACCGCTCAGATCAGCCTGGAAACTGGCCACGATCGGCGTAGTTCCTGCTGCGCGTACATCGAGGACATAATTTGCTGCCGGCAAACTGAGGTAACCGGTTTTTTCACCAAAAGCCAGGTCTTCTACTAAACTGCCAGCCAGACGTTCTGCAACATCTACTGCCGGTGCGCCCGGTGAGCCGTGGAAAACAGCAACTGCAACGTTGCCTGCCGTACCTGTTTCCAGTGCACCATCAAAAGCGTAAAGTGTGAATGGTGTCTGCGCATTACCCACAATGCCACCTGCAAATACAGTGTAAGCACCGCCGGCAGCCAGCGTAACCGGGAAGCTGGCAATAGCATCTGCCGCAGTGCTGCTGTTTTCGCCCGCCACACCAATCGCAAATTCACGGTCGGCAGGTACATCGATGAAAGGTGTTGCTGTACGGAAAACAAAATTATCGATCAAACGAATGGAGCCTGCATAAACATCCACGGTTGGTTCCGGCGAATTGTGAATCACCTGTACACGCGCTGTCGGAGTAAGCGGCAACTCCACCACCGTACCGTTTGGCAATGCCGCAAAAATCCCGAAAGGTGTGTTGGCATTACCCAAAATACCGCTGGCAAAAACCGTGGCTGCTCCGCCACCCAATCCGCTCAGATCGGCGCGATAACTGGCCACAACGGTCTGTGTACCAGCAGCACGAACAGCAAAGTCATATTTCGCGGCGGGTAATCCGAGATATCCGGTGAAGTTGCCGTACGACAGGTTAGAAATCACCGTACCTGTGAATACTTCATCCACATCGACATTCGGGGCGCCCGGCGAACCGTGGTGAACGGCAATATCCACCGAACCTGCGCCACCGGCCGATGCTTCCTGTGCTTCGTTATTGACTGCCAAACTGAACGGGAATGACGCATTGCCCACTACGCCGGAGGCTACCACCACATATTTTTTACCTGTTTCCAGCACGAGCGACTGGCTAAAAATGGCTTCCGCCGAAGACGCAGAGCCTTCCGGCGCCACGCCGATATTCACAGGGATGTCGGCGGGTACATCGATAAACGGCGAAGCTGTACGGAATGCAAAATTGTCGATCAACAGGGTAGCGCCTGCGTACACATCCACGGTCGGAGAGGGCGAATTGTGAATGACCTGTACACGAGCAGTCGGCGTAGCCGGGAGTTGAATCACGGTGCCGTTTGGCAGCGCTGCAAAAATGCCGAATGCTGCATTCGGGTCTCCCAAAATACCACTGGCAAAAACCGTGGCTGCACCACCACCCAATCCGCTCAGGTCGGCGCGATAACTGCCCACCAAAGTGGAAGTACCTGCTACACGAACGATAAAATCATATTTGGCAGCAGGGAGGTTCAGGTAACCGGTAAAGTTGCTGTAAGCCAGATCGGAAATCACATTGCCGATAAACCCCGCATCCACATCCACTGCAGGTGCGCCCGGCGAACCGTGGTGAACTGCCACATCCACCGTACCTGCAACAGATGCGCTTTCACGGCCATTGCCATTGATCGAAAGACTAAACGGGAAGTTCGGGTCGCCGACGATACCCGAAGCCACCACCACATAGGTCTTGCCCGATTCGAGGGTAAGTGTCTGGGTGAAAATGGCATCGGCCGATGAGGTGGAACTGGCTGGAGCCACACCTACCGGAATCGGAATGCCGGCCGGAACGTCGATAAACGGTGATGCCGTGCGAAATGCAAAATTGTCGAGCAACAGGGCCGGACCGGCATAAACGTCAACTGTTGGTGAAGGAGAATTATGAATAATCTGGACCCGGGCAGTTTGAGCAAAAAGGCCCAGATTGACGAAAAGAAGGAGGTAAGTAATAATTAGTTTGTTTTTCATGTGTAAGTTTTTAATCAGTGAAATTTCAGGGTTGAACGTAGTTTTGTTTAACATTGTTTAAGTATTGCTTTCATAAGGTTAAACAAAACTGTTTTTTGTCAAATTTTTACAACCCTTCCGCCAGTTCACGTCATACCCCGCTTCTTTATTGATCATATTCCGGGCCCGGTTATTTTACGCACCCGCGGGCAGTAGAAATTGAATTAAGTGGGTGGTTCTGTTTAATTTTGCCATCGAACAAGCACATTCAAAACAAACACTTTATATGAAGGTATTCCCCACTCCCACCGAAATACCAACCCAGTGGAATCTCACCGAACGTATGGACCAGCGCGAGTACCTCGTGGGCGGCGAACTTCGCACCTGGGAGGGCGAACTGAGCGAAATTATTTCGCCGGTTTACATCGACAACAACGGTACTATTGAACCGAAAATCATTGGCAGCACACCGTTGCTGGGCCAAACAGAATCTATGGCCGCCCTCGATGCCGCCGTCGCTGCTTACCACAACGGTCGCGGCGAATGGCCCATGATGCCGCTCGTGAAACGCATCGAGCATGTCGAAAAATTCCTTGCTGCCATGCGGCTTGTTCGTACGGAAGTGGTCAAATTGCTCATGTGGGAAATCGGCAAAAACCTGCCCGATTCGGAAAAGGAATTCGACCGTACCTGCATTTATATCGAGGATACCATTCGCGAACTGAAAGAACTGGATCGCCGCAGCGCCCGTTTTGAAAAAGAGGAAGGCATTATTGCGCAAATCCGTCGTGTACCCATCGGTGTGGCGCTTTGTATGGGGCCGTACAATTACCCGCTCAACGAAACTTTTTCGACACTGATACCGGCCCTGATCATGGGCAATTGTGTGGTGTTCAAACCCGCCAAATTCGGTGTTTTGCTCATCCGCCCGCTGCTTAAAGCATTTCAGGAGTGTTTCCCTCCGGGCGTGATTAATGTGATTTACGGCCGCGGACGCGATACGGTAGGCGTTTTGATGGAATCGGGTAAACTCGACTTGTTTGCTTTTATCGGTACGAACAAAGGCGCCAATGAAATCAAAAAACTCCACCCCAAACCCCACCGCCTCCGCAGCGTACTCGGTCTCGACGCTAAAAATCCGGCTATTGTCATGGCCGATGCCGACCTGGAAGTGGCTGTAAGTGAAGCCATTACGGGTTCACTGTCCTTCAACGGCCAGCGTTGTACTGCCCTGAAGATCTTTTTCGTACACCGGTCGGTAGTGGATACTTTCACCGCCAAATATATCGCCGGACTCGAAAAACTCAAACCCGGCATGCCCTGGGAAGACGGTGTAAAACTTACGCCACTCCCCGAACCGCAGAAGACCACCTACCTCGCCGAACTCGTCGCCGATGCGCAAAAAAACGGCGCGGCAGTGATGAACAAAGGAGGTGGTGAATGGAGCCATTCCTTTTTTTACCCGGCGGTATTGTATCCGGTGAATGAAAAAATGCGGGTGTATCACGAAGAGCAGTTTGGTCCGGTAGTGCCCATTGTGCCATTCGATCATATCGACGAGCCGATTAATTATGTGGTGAACTCCAATTTCGGGCAGCAGGTCAGTATTTTTGGGAACGACCCGGTGGTGATCGGTATGCTGATCGATTGTTTTGTGAATCAGGTGGGCCGTATCAACCTCAATGCACAATGCCAGCGCGGACCCGATGCATTTCCGTTCAACGGCCGTAAAGACAGTGCAGAAGGTACATTGAGTGTAGCCGACGCGTTACGTGCATTTTCCATCCGGAGTATGGTAGCCACCAAAGACAGTCCGGCGAACAAGGCCATCGTGCAGTCCATTCTGAAGGACCATGATTCGGACTTTTTGACATTGGATTATATATTTTAGGGAGAGGACTTCTGGTAAATTTCTGTGTAAATCTGTGGAATCTGTGTCAAATTGCTCTACGTTGGTTTATCTTTCTTTGCTCGCCGTAGATCAATTTCACACAGATTGCTCAGATTCACGCAGATGATTACACAGATCTTAGATTACACCATATAACCTACCACAACAGAATTATTTAAAAAATAGTTGTTCATATAACTATTTTCATTAACTTTGCAGTATAAAAACAGCACATGGCATCGTTTGAACAGGAAATAAAGCAGTCTAATTTTGCAAATGAAAATGTGAAAGCAAACCTCAACGTGCTTTACACAGCCAATTTTTTGTACAATAAAATTACCAATGCGCTGAAGCCTTACAACCTGACGCACGAGCAATTCAATGTGCTCCGCATATTGCGCGGCAGCCACCCGAACAGTATGTGTCAGAAGGATATTTTATCGCGTATGATTGCGCCAAATTCAAATTTAACCCTGATTATCAAAAAGTTAGTTGATAAAGGTTGGGTTGTTGTAGAGAAAGCGGAATGGGACAGGAGAGAATACGTCATCGATATAACCCCGGCCGGATTAGAACAACTTTCACTTATAGATGAGCATTTGAAGCGCATGGGTGAAAATTTTAACAAACTTTCAACTTCCGAGGCATTTCATTTGAATGCCCTGTTGGACAAACTGCGGGAAGATTGAACCTTTTTTTAATTAAATAGTTGTATGTAAAACTAATCTCAAAACTGGTAACACTGCTGTAAAAGGGTGGGCCGGTCAAACGCTAACATCAATCAATTTTTTTAAACATTAAAATTTCAGCAAAATGAAGTCCAAATTAACATTCACTCAATCCATCACCGCAGGCGCCATTGCGGGGGGCGTATCTGCAGTAATCAATGCCATTTTATTTTTTGTTTTCCATGGCGCAGGCATTTTTACAGACGACATTTTCATACAACCCGGCCAACCGCTGACCGTAGTACCGGTGCTCATTTCGAGCATTTTACCCTCCATCGTGGGTAGTATTGTCTTTTTTGCCCTTGAAAAATTTACGAAAAACGGTTTCGGTATTTTCAGGATCGTAGCCATTATTCTGTTGGTTTTATCTTTTGCTAATCCCTTTTTGGGAATTCCTGGCGTAACAACAGCTTATGCAGTTGTACTTGATGTGATGCACGTGGTGGTTGCAGGTTCATTGTTGTATTTTATCAACAGAAGTGTTCAGCAGGCAAAATGAGGCAGAATCCATTCTGACGACACATTAAATATTTAAAACATGACAGACAGGTTTCAAATTTTCGAGTTGATGCATAACTACATCCTCTCGATCGACAGCCATGAAAACGAACAATTTGCGGACAATTTTACCAACGATGGTGTTTACGACAGTCACTGGGGCGTTGCTGAAGGGAGAGAAGCCATCATCGGTAATATTAATTACTGGCATAGTTCGGGCATTACAAAAGGCAAACGGCATTTTATCGGCGCTGTGAGGATTTTAGAAATGACAGGTGATACCGCCAAAGTTGAAAGCAACTACTGGATTGCAGAAGCGGAGACAACACCAGGTATTGTAGCCACCGGATATTATATCGATACGGTCAAAAAGGTAGATGACAGCTGGAAGATTGCCCACCGCAAGCAGGTTGTGGACCCCAGTTTTAAGATAGGATAAGTGTGCTTTTGGACTAATCTTTCAGTATCACCTTAAAGGTACCAGGTAACGTTAGCTTTGCTTTAGCCGGGATGGAAATAAACTCCATCCCGGTTATGTATATTTCAGAAATACTACCGGGCAAGTTTTCCCGAAGGTGTGAGACTTATTGTATCACATAAGTAAGCACATTCGTCTTCGACTGCCGGAAACCAATTCTCCCGTAAAGCCGCTGAGCCTGAAGGTTCTGCGGGCGTACTTCCAGGAATATCGCTTTGCAATTATTGTATTGTGAATCAATCAGATACTGTATAAAATTGGTGGCAATATTCCGGCCGCGGTAGTTTTCACCGACGTACAATTCGTCGATGTGCAGAATGATACCGCCTCGTTCATTGCTGTAGAAATTGATCAAAATCGAATAACCGACAAGGACATCGTTTTCTAAAAAAGCCATGATCACACCGCTTTGCGGATTGGCTCTCAGGAATGCAATGGTACCCTCAATTTTTTCCTCGTTCATGGGCTCTCCGCCCGCATCTTCCGTGTAAAGGTTGGTGATGTACTTTTTTAATTCCGGTATTTCGGCATCTTCTACCGGTCGGTATTGTACTGACATATTGTTGGAGTGTGTGTTTGGATTTTGGCAAAACTACTACCTTCCCCGACAATTGTAAAAGAAAGCAATCAAACCTTCAGCGCTCCCATCCCGCCATCCGCATGTACCACCTGTCCGGTAATCCACGCTGCCGAATCCGACAATAAAAATGTCGCCAGATCAGCGATACCTTCTGCGGTGCCGATTTTTTTCAACGGGTGGCGGGCGGCTGCAGCTTCGCGTTTATCGTCTGAACTGAGGAGTCGGGCGGCCAGCGGGGTATCGGTCAGCGATGGGGCGATACAATTGACCCGGACTACCGGCGCCAGTTCGGCAGCCAATGAACGGGTGAGGCCTTCCACCGCACCTTTGGCCGCAGCGATACTGGCGTGAAACGGCATACCTGTGCCGACTGCCACCGTGCTGAACAGCACCACACTGCTACCCGGTGTATTCTTCAGCGCCTTCATGGACGCCTGCAGGCATTGCACAGCCCCGATGCAGTTAATTTCGAATTCTTCCCGGAATTGCTCGGGTTTCATGGAGGCAAAGCCGCGCAGGTTGATACTGCCGGGCAGGTAAGCCAGTCCGTTCAGTTCAGCCGGTAGAATATCCGCCGGGAAAGTATCCTTTAGTACATCAAAAACATGGTGTTCGATGGCGGGTATTTGTGCCAGTTCGCCGGCAGTGCGGCTCAGGACGATCACTTTGTGTCCGTCGTTATGTAGTTTTTGGGCCAGCGAAAACCCGATGCCGTGGCTCCCGCCGATGATGAGGTAAGTTTTTTGCATGGTAGTGCGGATTTTTGATTACTGAAACATCCTTTGCGCCGGATAGTTCTGTTGTGCAAACCATTCTGCCTGCAAGCTGTTGTTACCCCTAAAAATTAATATGCCCGAATTTTACGCCTCCGACATCCAGCAGATGCCCCGCATCCCGCGACTGACGCTGATTAATTCCATTACCGGTTTTAAAAGCGGCAACCTGATCGGGACGGTCAGTGCCGACGGCACACCCAATCTCGCCATTTTTTCATCGGCCGTACATATCGGTTCGGAGCCGCCGTTGATCGGAATCGTGACCCGGCCGGTGGTGCCCGATGGTAAAACTTCCCGCCATACTTACGAAAATATCAAAAAAACGGGCTTTTTTACCCTGAATCATATTCATAGCGGCATGATTGCTCAGGCGCACCAAACTTCGGCCAGTTACCCGGACGGTGTTTCGGAATTTGAAGCAGTAGGCCTTACGCCGGAATACAAAGGCCTGGGCCAAACGCCTTATGTTTTGGAAAGCCGTATCAAAATGGGCCTCGAATATGTGGAGGAATATTTCATTCAGGCCAATCAAACCATGCTGATTATCGGCCGGGTGGTGGAATTGTTTATTCCCGATGAGTGCCTCGACGAGCAGGGTAATCTCGACCTGAACAAGGCGGAAACTGTGGCCGTCAGCGGACTGGATACGTACCACCAGCCGGAAATGTTGCAGCGGTTCGGGTATGCACGGATTTGATTGCTTGGCGTTAATTCCGATCTTCTCTTTTCTTTGCCCCCAAATTCAAACGAAATGTCCAAACAGCCCGTCAGTCCGCAGGTCATTACCAAACTGCTTTCATACGATTACAAAAATGCCGCTGAGAAAATCTTTTTCACGGTGGCGGGCATCCTGATTGCCCTTTGGATCAATCACTGCGATGAAGATCGCAAGAAGCAGGTTGTTGAAATTCAGACACTTAAAGAGATCAGGACAGCACTGAACGCGGACCTGGAAGAAATCAGCACCACCGTGGCAGATGTGTACCCCGATATCGCAGCGGTAAAAAGTGTCCTCAATGTTTTGAATACGGGGAACAGTCCAACCGACTCATTGCCTTACCATTTATCGCGGGCATTTGCCTATTCCTTTTACCTGCCCAATACTGCCGCTTTTGAAACCCTGAAATCGCGCGGGATGGAAACGATTACCAACGACACCATTCGTCTGGCAATCGCTCAGTTATACAGTGTTACATACACTTATCAGCGGCATGTCGATGACCGGCGCAATACGTTCTACACCGAATTTGTAGCACCATATTTGTTCAATCATTTCAACCGCGAGGCGCCGGGTGGACCAGTTAATCCCCGGGATTGGGAACAACTGCGAAGTGATCCGTTATTCCGCAGCGCTATGGCGCTTCAGCGGGATAATTATATGCGGGTAATTCAGGAATACGAGCATATCCGGCAGGAAATCAATATGTTAGGTGCTGCCATTGATAAAGAACTAAAGCGGCTGGAATGAGGAAACATTTTATTCCCAAATAAGCAGCATTATGCTATTTCCGCATGGCATCCATCACCTGTTCTGTCAGCAAGGGTAGCCCGATTTTTGCCCTTAAATTATTGATACTTGCTGCGTTTCCTTCCCATTGATATATCTCTATAACTCCATCCGGTCCATTTTTAATCTGTGTTACATACCGCTGCGGCTGGCCTGAAATAATCCTGCATCTGTCGTACAGCATGGCATAGTGCATCCAGGATGCCGTTCCGTTTTCACAGGATTTTTGCAAAAAAGGCAGCCATTTTAAACAGGCTTCCTTATCACCCGAATGCAGGAGAATACCAAAAGCGGCATAAGCAGTGTTCCCGAATTCTGTAGTGGAAGGCCAACCGATTTTCTTCAGTACAGGAAGTGTAGCAATCAAATGTTTTTTGGATTCCTGTTCTATCCTGTTCAATGACAGGCTCGGTGTCTCAATAAAAAAATAGTCGTCTGAGGAGTAGGAACCTGATAACTGATTGATTCCAACTCCTGATTCCCCACGGTTTTTTTTGCCTTCCATGCTCAGGGAATCAAAAAGAAAAGCGTATTCAGGGTATTTAAAACCGTTGTAATTATTCCTGATCTTTTGGTCAAACTGCTGCCATGGCTGTAGTTTTTTCAGTACTCCAAACCTTGGATCGAATAACAAAGCGATGCCTTCTTTTTTACCCGACTTATTCATCCATTTGTTCAACCATAAAAATGCCTCGCTGTAGCGGCCCGCTGCTGTAGTTTCCAGTGCTTTCCGATAAAACTGCATGGATACATTCAGTTGTGAAATACCGACTTCCACACGCCGGTTCAGTTTCCGGCCAGCTTCGGTAACGTTGGATTGTATCGGTTCGGAAGCACCCGCGCTTCGGCATTTAAATCTGTATTCAGGCAATAGACAGTTTGCTGTAAGGTAATGCAACACCGAAGCTGTTCTGTTTTTGGACAGCTGTATGTTTTCACTGCCCAGACTGTCGGTGTGGCCTGAAATTTCGAAAACGAGATCCGGATATTTTTGCGCAAAAAATTTAAAAGTATCTAAAACGGATTGATTG
>OFDN01002274.1_pt1 | contig 10829 bp, 9 predicted proteins | sample 1520971 | NCBI WGS metagenome assembly OFDN01 (sample SAMEA94257418, study PRJEB24077) | hot springs metagenome | biome: Aquatic biome; feature: Geographical feature; material: Water | place: India | collected 2012-06-12 | depth 5 m | reverse complement strand
CGCCATGTGACCGGCAAGGGCAACGCTGGCAAGGACGATGTGATCGCTTCCATCACAGCGCGCGGGCACGCGCCGGCGGGGCATCATCGGGTGGGGACGACGGATTCTCCTTCAGCGCCGAGGACTTCTTCCACGACATGTTCGGCCGGCGGCGCAGCGGTTCCGGCGGCTCTGCCGGAGGATCCGCGGGCGGATCCGCCGGTGCCGGCCCGCAGAGCGGCCCCAAGGTGCGCGGCACCGACATCGCCTATTCCGTGGCCGTGCCCTTCGTGGAGGCGGCCCAGGGGACCCGGCGCCGGATCAGCCTGTCGCACGGCAAGAGCCTGGACGTGAACATCCCGCCCGGCACCGAAAACGAGCAGAAGCTGCGCCTGAAGGGCCAGGGACTGCCCGGTCTCGGCGGTGCGGAGGCGGGCGACGCCATCGTCGAGGTGCTGGTGGACCCGCACCCCTTCTTCACCCGGCAGGACGGCGACATCCATCTGGAGGTCCCCATCACCCTCAACGAGGCGGTGCTGGGCTCGACCATCCGGGTGCCGACCGTGACCGGCCCGGTGGCGGTGAAGGTGCCGCCGGGCTCGAACACCGGATCCATCCTGCGGCTGCGCGGAAAGGGCGTGGTCAGCCAGAAGACCAAACAGACCGGCGATCAGTACGTGAAGCTGAAGGTCGTGCTGCCCGACCCACCGGACAGCGAGCTGGTCCGCTTCATCGAGGATTGGGCGAGGACCCGCAGCTACGACGTCCGCAAGAAGGCGGGGCTGGAGTAACCGGCGGTTCTGCTCACGGCGACGACCGCCGCGGGCGCAGCGGCACCGGCGGGGTGCCCTCGCCGAGGCTGGGTGCCGGGGTGGGAATCGGCTGGTCGGTCAGCAGATCCTTCAGCGGGATGCCCAGCACCTCCTGCATGCCGGCTTCCGCTTGGTCGAGCAGATGGGCGGTGCGCTCTTGCCATGGCGTTTCCAGCCCGCCCAGCCCGCGCACCGTCCCGCGCATGCCGATGCCCAGCGCCTTCAGCAGGTCGAACAGCGTCGACTCGCCGAGGTCGCGGGTGACCACCCAGGAATCGCGCGTGGTGTGGGCGACCCAGTGGGCGTCGCGCAACTGTTCCAGGATGCCGTCGATCAGCGCCGTGCCCACCGGCACGCGGGTCACCAGCGTCCGCCGGCGCAGCCCCACGCCCAGCCGGCTGGCGGCCAGGAGCTCGTGCAGCACCGCCATGGCGAGCGCCAGCCGCTGAGCGGGGAGGAGACCTTCCGGGCCGCCGCGGGTGATCTTGCCGGCCCTCCACTCCGGGAAGGCGGCCGTCACCACCGCCCCGAACAGCACCGTGGACCAGGCGATGTAGAGCCAGAACAGGAAGATCGGCACGGTGGACAGCGCGCCGTAGATGGTCTGGTAGGCCGGATACTCCCGCATGTACCAGGCGAACAGCGATTTGGAGGACTCCAGCAGCAGCGAACCGACGATGCCGCCGCACAGCGCGTCGAGCCAGCGCACCGGCCGGTTCGGGATGATCATGTAGAGCAGCGTGCAGCCCACCATCTGCAACAGGAAGGGCAGCACACCGCCGAACCCGACCAGCGGGTAGGCCAGTTCCTCCAGATGCGCGCCCTGGAGCACCGACCACAGCGTGGTCGACAGGGACAGGCTGGCCCCGGCGAACAGCGGCGTCAGCGAGACCACGGCCCAGAAGGACAGGATGCGCGTGACCAGCGAGCGTGGCTCCCGGACGCGCCAGATGGCGGCGAAGGACCCCTCTATCGTCCAGATCAGCAGGACCGCCGACACCGCCAGCCCGATCACCCCGAAGATCGTCATCTGCCCGGCGTTCGCCATGAACTGGCCGAGATATTCCAGGATGGCGTCGCCGATCTCCGGCACGATGTTGCGGATGATCAAGCCCTGGATCTGGGTCTGCAACGCGCTGAAGGCCGGAAAGGCGGTGAACACGGCGAAGCCGATGGTCATGATCGGCACGATCGCCAGCAGCGAGGTGTAGGTGAGCGAGGCCGCCGTCTGGAAGCAGTTGTCGTTGTAGAAGCGCAGCGCCGAATAGACCAGGAACCCCCACAGCTCGCGGCCCGCCGCCCGGGCGCGGCGCGGTGCTCTCCGGACCCTCTCAACGAACCCCATCAGCGTGCCCCCGCCTCGATTTGACCCGGCCGGTCTTTGGTGTAGGATGCGCCCCACTTTTCACGCCAAGCGGTTCGAGAAACAAGAGGTCTGGATGTCCAACGGGAAGCCGCTGATGGAAGGCAAGCGCGGCCTGATCATGGGCGTGGCGAACGATCGGTCGATCGCCTGGGGTATCGCACAGGCGGCCGCCCAGCATGGCGCCGAGCTCGCCTTCACCTACCAGGGCGATGCGCTGGCCAAGCGCGTGCGTCCGCTCGCCGAGCAGGTGGGCGCCAAGCTGGTGGTGCCCTGCGACGTGAGCGACGACGCCAGCATCGACGCCGCCTTCGCGGCCCTGGAAGCGGAGTGGGGCTCGCTCGATTTCGTGGTCCATGCGATCGCGTTTTCCGACAAGAACGAACTGGATGGCGAATACCTCAACACCACGCGCGGCAACTTCCTCCGCACGATGGATATATCCTGCTACTCGTTCACCGCGGTGGCGCAGCGCGCGGTGCCGCTGATGAAGAACGGCGGGAGCCTCGTGACCCTCTCCTATCTGGGGGCGGAGCGTGTGATGCCGCACTACAACGTCATGGGCGTGGCCAAGGCGGCGTTGGAAGCGAGCGTGCGCTACTTGGCCGTCGATCTGGGTGGCCGGGCCATCCGCGTCAATGCCATCTCCGCCGGCCCCATCAAGACGCTGGCCGCCAGCGGCATCGGCGATTTCCGCTACATTCTGAAGTGGAACGAGCTGAACGCGCCGCTGAAGCGCAACGTCACCATCCAGGATGTGGGCGGGGCCGGGCTGTTCCTGCTGAGCGACATCGGCGCCGGGGTGACCGGCGAGGTGCTGCATGTGGACAGCGGCTACCACGCCGTCGGCATGGTGGCGGTGGACGCCGCCCCGCAGGTGGCGCAGCTCCTCAACTCGCTGGCCCCGGCCAAGCCGGAGTGAGCGGACGGGCGGCGGCCCACTGCGTGCCGCCGCCCCCGATCGCGGGAGTTCGCACCCCATGGCCGGCAACAGCTTCGGCACCCTCTTCCGATTCACCACCTGGGGCGAGAGCCATGGCCCGGCCATCGGCGTGGTGGTGGACGGCTGCCCGTCGCGCCTCCCGCTGACCGAGGCGGACATCCAGCCCTGGCTGGACAAGCGCAAGCCGGGACAATCGCGCTACACCACCCAGCGGCGGGAGGACGACGCCGTCCGCATCCTGTCCGGCGTGTTCGAGGGAGTGACGACCGGCACGCCCATTTCGCTGATGATCGAGAACACCGACCAGCGCTCCAAGGACTATGGCGACATCGCCGCCAAGTTCCGGCCGGGCCATGCCGATTACGCGTACTGGAAGAAGTACGGCGTACGCGACTACCGCGGCGGCGGCCGGTCCAGCGCGCGGGAGACCGCCTGCCGCGTGGCGGCGGGGGCCGTGGCGCGCCGCATCCTCGCCGGGGTCACCATCCGCGGCGCGCTCGTGCAGATGGGCCCGCACCGCATCGACCGCGGCCGGTGGGACTGGGCGGAGGTGGACGCCAACCCCTTCTTCTGCCCGGACCGGGAGGCGGCGGCGCACTGGGCCGACTATCTCGACGGTGTGCGCAAGGCCGGATCCTCCTGCGGCGCGGTGATCGAGGTGGTGGCGTCGGGCGTGCCGGCGGGGCTGGGCGACCCGCTCTACGACAAGCTCGACAGCGACCTCGCCCGCGCCATGATGACCATCAACGCCGTCAAGGGCGTGGAGATCGGCGACGGCTTCGCCACCGCGGCCCTGAGCGGCGAGGAGAACGCCGATGAGATGCGCGCGGGCCCCGGCGGCGGGGTGGAGTTCCTGTCGAACCACGCCGGCGGCATCCTGGGCGGCATCTCGACCGGTCAGGACATCGTGGTGCGTTTCGCGGTGAAGCCCACCAGCTCAATCCTGCAGCCGCGCCGCACGGTGGATATCGACGGAAACGACACCGAGATTGTGACGAAGGGGCGCCACGACCCGTGCGTCGGCATCCGCGGGGTGCCGGTGGGCGAGGCGATGATGGCCTGCGTGCTGGCGGACCACTGGCTGCGCCGGCGGGCCGAGGTGGAGGGCTGAACCGCATGACTCTGCGGGGATGGGCAGCGGGGACGATCGGGATGGCCGGGCTGGCGCTCGCCGCCTCCGCCGCCGCTCAGATTCCGGGGCGTACGCAGAACGTCCTGGAACCCCCGCAGGAGTACATCGAGACGTACAAGGACTGGAAGCTGTACTGCCAAGTCTGGCCGTCGCCCCGGCGCGTGGAGTGCGAGGTCGCCACCCGATTCGGCACCGGATCGAATCCGGAATCGCGGCTGGTCTGGTTGCGCTCGTCCGACCGGTGGCTCGACGGGCTGCGCTTCCGTCTGGACGAGCGGGTGCTGTCGGTGCGGAAGCCGATCCGCATCTGGATCGACAACGACCTGTTCCGCCCGGAATTCCCCTGCACCCCCTTCGCCTTCGAGCCGAACACGTGCGCGGTGGCCAACCCGAAGGTGAACCGCCAGTTGGCGGAGACGATGAAGGCCGCCGTCAAGGTGTCCGCCGTCGGGATCGATCCCGAGACCGGAAAGAAAGCCACCATCAGCTTTCCGCTGGCCGGCTTCACCGCGGCGGTCGAACGCACCGAGCAGCTCCGCGAGGAGGCCGGTGTGCCCTGGAACGAGAAGATCTGATCAGCCGCCGGCCTTCGCGTACTTCTTCTTCGCCACCTCCAGCGAGGCCAGCAACTGCTGCCCGGTGGCGCCCCCGTCGCCGCTGATGCGGCCGTTCATCACCGCCCGGATGGCGTCGGCGTGCGCCTTGAACAGCCGGTGCTCGTTCCCGGTGATCACGGGGAACTCGCCCGAGGTCGCCTCATAGAGCGACTTCGCGACGTGGGTGATCAGCGGGTAGCCGAAGATACCGCCCTGCCCGCGCATCTCGTGCGCCGCGCGGTGGATCATGCCCATGATGGCCGGTACCTGGTCCGGTTCCTGCGGCAGGCGGTCGATGCGGCGGATCAGCGTCTCCACCTCCTCGCTGATCCACACAGCGTAGTCGCCAGCCCGCTCCTGGATCTCCGCCTCGGCTGCGGCCAGCACATCCTCCGGCAGGGTCGGCACCGGCCCCTTGGGCGCGATCCCCACCTTGGCGCCCAGCCGGTTCGGCAGGTCGAAGATGATGACCGGATAGCGGTCGATCCCCACCGCCTTGGACTGGCTGTGGACGACGAGCACCTCCTCCGGCGAGGTCATGCGGCAGTCCATCTGCACGGGCTTGACGGTGCGCCGCCGGTCGGGGCCGAAGTAGCCGTTGCAGAGAACGAATCGGCGCGGGCGCGCCAGCGCCTGGATCAGGCGGGCCCCGACCGTGCGGGCGGAGAAGGGCTTGGCGATGAAGTCGGTGGCACCGAGGTCGCGCGCTTGCTCCACATAATGCCGGTCGGCGGCACCGGACAGCATCAGCACGGGCAGGAACTTGTCGGGCGAACGCGGGCTGGAGCGGATCCAGCGCAGCAGCATCAGCCCATCCACATCGGGCATCACGAGGTCGGTGATCAGCAGATCCACCGGGGCCGTCCCACGCGGCAGCGCCGCCCGGCGCTCCTCCAGGAAGCGCACCGCCTCCACCCCGCTGCCGGCGGCGTGCACCTGCCCCACGCCCAGCGTCCGCAACACGCCGGTAAGCACGTTGCGGATGAAGGTTCCGTCCTCGACGATCAGGACGGACAGAAGGTCGAGCTTCAGCGCGCTCCGTCCAGCCGGTTCGTTCATGACAGGGGTCGATTGCTACCGATGCACAGCCCATCTGTGGCACGGAGCACGGCGATTTGCGAGCATAAAGCTTCCTGTGCACAGGCGGCAGTGGCCGCCCTGTCCGGAAGGAGCACTGGCCCGCGGCACGGCGGACGGCTACCCTCCCCGGCAACGATACTGAAGGAGGAGACCACCCGTGCCGCAGCCCGACCATATCATGGCCCTGCCCGTTCCCGACCCGTCGGCGCTGGACGACCAGGCGCAGGCCTATTTCGCCAAATGCATGGAAAAGCTGGGGATGGTGCCCAACGTTCTGCGCGCCTACAGCCTGCGGCCGAAGAAGCTCGCCACCTTCATACAGTTCTACAACGAATTGATGCTGGGCGAGAGCAAGCTGTCGAAGCTGGAGCGGGAGATGATCGCGGTCGTCGTCTCCTCCGCCAACCGCTGCTACTACTGCCTGGTGGCGCATGGGCAGGCGGTGCGCAAGCTGTCCGGCGATCCACAGCTCGGCGAGATGCTGGTGATGAACTACCGCGTGGCGCCGCTGGAGGCACGGCAGCGTGCCATGCTCGACTTCGCCTGGAAGCTCACCACCGCCCCGTCGTCGGTCGGCGACGACGACCGCACAGCACTGCGCGACGCCGGCTTCAGCGACGAGGAAATGTTCGACATCGCCGATGTCACCGGCTTCTACAACATGTCCAACCGGGTCGCGACCGCTGTGGACATGATCCCGAACCCGGAGTACCACGCGCTCGACCGCTGACGGATCCACAACCGAAAGCCTGCCCGGATGTTCACGTTTCTGGTCCGCCTGTTCGCCCTGATCGGCTTTCTCATCGTCGGCGGCATCGTCACGGGGGTCTGGCTCTTCTGGCGCAGCGCGCCGTCGCTGCCCGACACCATCGTGCTGGAGCTGGATTTCGAGCGGCCGATGACGGAAGCGGCGGGCGGTGGCCTGGATTCGCTGATCGGCCACAGCGATGCCACGCTCCGCGATGTGCTGGACGCCGTGGAACGCGGGCGAACGGATCCGCGGGTAAAGGGACTGGTGGCCCGATTCGGCGGTGACACCATGGGCTTCGCCCAGGCGCAAGAGATCCGGGCGGCCATCGACCGCTTCCGCGCCACCGGGCGCTTCGCCATCGCCTACGCCGACAGCTTCGGGGAGGGGGGTGCGGGAAACCGCTCCTACATGCTGGCCAGCGCCTTCGACGAGGTGTGGCTGCAGCCGCTGGGCATCGTCAGCCTGACCGGCCTGTCGGCGCAGATCCCCTTCGCCCGTGCCGCGCTCGACGAAGTGGGTGTGCGCCCGCAGTTCCAGCAGCGGGAGGAGTACAAGAGCTTCGCCGAGATGCTGACGCGCAGCGACTTCACCCCGGCCCACCGGGAGATGATGGAGTCGCTGATCGGGGACCTGACCGGGCAGATCGCCGACGCCGTCGCGCGCAGCCGCCGCATGGCGGTGGCCGAAGTGCGGGGCCTGATCGACCGCGCCCCCCTGATGGACCGCGAGGCTCTGGCCGCCCGCCTGATCGACCGCATCGGCTATCGCGACGAGGCGGTGGCGGAGGCGGTGCGCCGTTCTGGCGGGGCCGAGCTGGTGGACATGCTCGACTATCTCGCCATAGCCGGGCCGGTGCACGCGGAGGGCCCCACCATCGCGCTGATCCACGCGGTGGGTACCATCTCCCGCGGCAGCGACGAGCGTGAGGGGCTGGCACCGTTGAACGCCACGGCCGAGCGGCTGGTCGGCGCGCTGGAGGAGGCGGCCGAGGATTCCACGGTGGTCGCGGTGATCCTGCGCATCGACAGCGGCGGCGGCTCCGTCGCCGCGTCCGAGTCGATCCGCCGCGCCGTGGTGAAGCTGCGTGAGACCGGCAAGCCGCTGGTGGTGTCGATGGGCGACACCGCCGCGTCCGGCGGCTACTGGATCGCCATGAACGCCGACCGAATCCTGGCATCGCCGGCCACCTTCACCGGTTCCATCGGGGTGGTCGCCGGCAAGGTGTCCGGTGCAGCGCTATCCCAGCGTCTGGGCGTCAATTGGGGGGTGGTGGAGGTGGGCCGCAACGCCGGCATGTGGTCTCCCGCCCGCCCCTTCAACGAGAGCCACGAGGAGCGGCTGACCGCCATGATCGACGCCTCCTACCAAGCCTTCCTCGACAAGGTGGCGGAGGCCCGACGCCTCAGCCCGGAGCAGGTGCACGACGCCGCCCGTGGCCGCGTGTGGACCGGCACCCAAGCGCTCCGCCTCGGGCTGGTGGACGAGCTGGGGGACCAGGAGCGCGCCATCGCCATCGCCCGTGAACTGGCGAAGCTCGCCCCCGACGCGCCGGTGACCCTGACGCCCTTCCCTCCCCCGAAATCCACCCTCGACGAGCTGCTGGACCTCGCCTCGGGCCGCGGCGACCTGATCCAGGGGGCCCGCGCGCTGGCCGCCCTCAAGCCGCTGATCGACATGGCCCGCCCGCTGCTGGCCGCCCTCAACGCCGAACCACGCATGGTGATGACGCCGACCGGGCTGCGGTGAGGGTGGGCACCCCTACCCCTCCCGCCGCGCGCCGATCAGGAACTCCCGGTTCCCCTCCGGCCCCAGGATCGGGCTGTCGGTGATGCCGAGCACGCGCCATCCGGGCAGCGACTCCAGCCAGCCGCGGATCCGGGAGCACACCTCCTCGTGCAGTGCCGGGTCGCGGACCACGCCGCCCTTACCGACGCGGCCCTTGCCGACCTCGAACTGCGGCTTGATCAGGGCAACCAGCCCGGCACCGGGCGCGGTCAGAGCAAGCGCTGCCGGCAGCACTGTTTCCAGCCCGATGAAGCTCGCGTCGCAGACGACGAGGTTCACCGGCTCCGGCACCTCGGCGCTGGTCAGATGGCGGGCGTTGGTGCGCTCCAGCACGACGACGCGGGCGTCCTGGCGCAGCTTCCACGCAAGCTGCCCGTGCCCCACATCCACCGCATAGACCCGGCCCGCCCCGCGGCTGAGCAGCACGTCGGTGAAGCCTCCGGTGGAGGCACCGACATCCAGCGCCGTGACGCCGGCGGGGTCGATGGCGAATTGATCCAGACCCTTGTCCAGCTTCATGCCGCCGCGCGACACCCAGGGATGATCCTGACCTTTCACGCTCAAGGGCGCTTCGGCGGCGATCAGGTCGCCTGCCTTGTCGATGCGCCGGGTGTCGGAATGGACAAGACCGGCCAGGATCAGCGCCTGCGCCTTCGCCCGGCTTTCCACGAGCCCGCGCTCCACCAGCGCCACATCGACCCTCACCCGCGCCATGCCACCCGCTCCCCGCACCATGCCGCCTATGGATGGCGCGGCGCGTTCCTCCGGGCAAGGGTCATGCCGGGATGTCGATCACGAACCGCGTGCCCGGAGCGTTCGGAGCGACGGTGAGACGGGCCTTCACCTGGGCGGTCAGCGCCCGCACCATCTTCATGCCCAGCGTGTCGCCGCGGCCGAGCTGGAAGCCGTCGGGCAGGCCGCGACCGTCATCGGCGATGGTCAGGCGGTACCCGCCGCCCGCCAACGACTTGAAGCGCACCAGCACATCCCCTTGGGTGCCGGGCGCGTAGGCGTGCTTCACGGCGTTGTTGACCAACTCGTTGACCACGAGAGCCAGAGGGATCACTTGGTCCGTGGGCAATGTGGCCTCGTCCGCCTCGACACACACCGTACCTCCACCGAGGCCGAGCGACTGCCCATGGGCAAGCTCGGCGGCGAGGTCGCGCAAGTAGCTGCCGAAGGCCACGTAGTGATACTGACCCGACTGGTACAGCCGGTGGTGCACCTGCGCGATCGTGGCGATGCGCGTGCAGGCGTCCTGGAACTTGCGCCGCAGATCGGCGTCGGGAACCGTCATCCCCTGCAGCGTCAATAGGCTGGACACCAGTTGCAGGCTGTTCTTGGCGCGATGATTGAGCTCGCGCAGGAGTGCATCCTTCTCCGCCAGCGCGTCCAGAAGGGCCTTGTGCCCTTCCTCCTTCGCGGTGACGTCGGCGGCCGTGATGACGATCGCGGTGATTCGGCCGTCACCGTCCTTGATCGGCCGGCACTCCACCGCCCACACGCGGAACCCGTCGCGCGCGCCCGACACATGGCGGTCCCGCCGCGGCGCCCCCGTGCGGTGGACCTCCGCGAGCAAGCCTGTTCCCGGCAACCCTAGGCCGTGAACCCCCACGAGCGCGTTGCCGCGATGCAGCGGCTGGTGCCCCGGCGCCAGAGCGCGGTAAGCGCGATTGGCAAACACCAGCCGGTGATCCTCTCCCTCCACCACGGCCGTCGCGACCGGTGACCACTCGACGATGTCGGCGAAGATGGCGGGGTCCGACTTCTCCTGGTCCCCGCCCGCAGGCGGCACGATGCGGTTCTCGTCGGTTACGATGTCCATGACGCCATCATCATCGACGGTCCTGACAGCGGTTGCGAACATCGGCGGGGTCCGTGGCAGCGGACCGGCGCAAGCCGATCCTTTATGCAACCGTAGTCGAAACGAGATGCTTCATCCACTGAACAACTCTCACCGGTTGCCGGCAATTCGTAATAACTCTTTCGGACATCGGTCCGCGTCGGGTCGGAAAAAAGAAAAGGCCATGCCCTTGCGGGGGCATGGCCTTTCCTTGGGGTGAAGGCGATTCGATCAGGCGCGGACGCCGCTCGCCGCGAGGTCGGTGCCGAGCGCCCCCAGCGCCGTCTCGACGATGTGGCGGGCGGTCAGCCCGGCCAATTCGTATTGCTTGGCGGGGGTGTCGTGGTCCTGCAGGATGTCGGGCAGGACCATGCTGCGGATCTTCAAGCCGCGGTCCAGCAGACCGGCCCCGGCCAGATGATGCAGGACGAAGCTGCCGAAGCCGCCGACCGAGCCTTCCTCGATGGTGATCAGCACCGCGTGCTCGCGCGCCAGCCGCCGCACCAGATCCTCGTCCAGCGGCTTGGCGAAGCGGGCGTCGGCGA
>OFDN01002270.1_pt1 | contig 10848 bp, 9 predicted proteins | sample 1520971 | NCBI WGS metagenome assembly OFDN01 (sample SAMEA94257418, study PRJEB24077) | hot springs metagenome | biome: Aquatic biome; feature: Geographical feature; material: Water | place: India | collected 2012-06-12 | depth 5 m | reverse complement strand
GGGTCCAGAGGTCCTGGGCCATGGCGTCGAGGCGGCTGCGGTAGCCGGCGACGGCCGCCTGCACCTCCCGCACCATCGACTCCAGCGGGCGCTTGGGGTCGATGGTCTGCATGAGGTCGGCGGTCAAGGAGCGGAGCTGCCCCAGCTCCTTGGCGTCCACCGCACCGGATTCGGCCTCCGTGCGCAGGCGGTCGGCCAGCACGCGGATCGCGCGGCAGGAGGTCTCCGCCGACGCCGCCACGCCGGAATCGGGCAGCCGGCGGTGCAGGTCGTCGATGATGGCGGGGATGCGGGCCAGATGCTCCACCGCCATGCGCTCCACCGGCTCCTTCACCAGCCCCGGCCCGGCGAACTCCACCAGGAAGCCGAGCTGGATGGCGGTGCGCAGCCGCTTCTGCTCGCCGACCTGCCGCTTGGCCTCGGTCATCACCTGCCGCAGGTTGACCTGGGCGATGGTGCCCAGCGCCTTCAGGCGGAGCGTGTTCGGCACGTCGATCAGCGGCACCTGCGCCCCGTCGCGCGGCGACTTGCGGCGGTCCGGGCCCATGTAGTCGGAGGTGACGACGAAGCGCTTGCGCCCCTCGATCAGCACGGCGATGCGGTCCTGCACCTGCTTGGGCGACATCGGCTTGACCAGCATGTCATCGACGCCGGAGTTGGTCATCCGCATGACCTGCATCTGGGTGGCCTGCCAGCTTGTGACGATGATGGCGGCGAAGGGGTTCGACGTGCCGGGATCGTTGCGGAAGCTGCGGATGAAGCGGAAGGCCTCGGCTTCGTGCGGGCCGTCGCAGTCGAGCAGCAGCAGGTCGGGCTGCGCGGCGGTCAGGAGGTTCTGAGCGGAGGTGTAGTTGTCGTACATCTCCACGCGCTTGATGCCGACCCTGGCCAGCACATCGCGCAGCAGGCGCAGCGTGTTCGACTGCGTATCGACGATGACGGCGTCAACGAGCGAAAGATCGTAATCCGGCATGGGCAACCATGTTGCTCAAGAGTGTTCGGATCACGCTACCACAAAGGACATTCGCTAACGCACAAGATCCCGGTCGAACGCTTCGATCAGGATGAAGACCAGGCTGCTGCGTCCCTCCACCAGCACCGGCCGGCCGGGCAGGTTCATGCGACCGTCGCCGGCCCCGTCGGCGACGCGCGTGTCCAGCACGCAGCGCCAGCCGCGCCCGCCCGCCACGTCGGGCAGCACGAACATCACCGGGTCGTGGTGGGCGTTCAGCACCGTCAGCAGCACGCCGTCCTCGACCCGTCCGCCGTCGGCCGTGGCATACTCCCCGGCGCGGCCGTTGAGCAGGATGCCGACGCAGCGGGCCTGGGAGTTGCCCCACTGGTCCGGGCTCTTCTCCTGGCCCTGCGGGGAATACCACACGATGTCCTTCAGACCGTCGGGCGAGGTCTGGCGGCCGTGCAGGAAGGCCGGGCGGCGCAGCACGGGATGGGCGCGGCGCAGCGCGATCAGCCGGCGCACGAAGGCGACGAGGTCCGCCGATTCCGCAGCCTGCGCCCAGTCGATCCACGCCACCTCGTTGTCCTGGCAATAGGCGTTGTTGTTGCCGCCCTGGCTGTTGCCCAGCTCGTCGCCCGCCAGCATCATCGGTGTGCCCTGCGACAGGAACAGGGTGGCCAGCAGGTTGCGCTTCTGGCGCAGGCGGAGCGCCGTGACGTCCGGATCGTCGGTCGCCCCTTCCACCCCATGGTTCCAGGAATGGTTGGCGGAATGGCCGTCGCGGTTGCCCTCGCGGTTCGCCAGATTGTGCTTGCCGTTGTAGGAGACGAGGTCGTGCAGCGTGAAGCCGTCGTGGCATGTCACGAAATTGACCGACGACCACGCCTTGCGCCCGCGCTTCTCGAACAGGTCGGAGGATCCGGCGATGCGCCCCGCCAGCTCCGGCAGCATCCCCTCGTCGCCGCGCCAGTAGCGGCGGACGGTGTCGCGGTAGCGGTCGTTCCACTCCGCCCAGCCCGGCGGGAAGTTGCCGAGCTGGTAGCCGCCGGGGCCGACGTCCCACGGCTCGGCGATCAGCTTCACGTCGGCCAGCACCGGATCCTGGCGCACCGCGTCGAGGAAGCCCGAGCCCGGATCGAAGCCGTAGGATTCGCGCGCCAGCACGGTGGCGAGGTCGAAGCGGAAGCCGTCCACCCGCATCTCCGTCACCCAATAGCGCAGGCTGTCCATCACCATCTGGAGCACCCGCGGGTGGCCCAGGTTCAGCGTGTTGCCGGTGCCGGTGTCGTCGATGTAGTAGCGCTTGTCGTCCGGCCGCAGCCGGTAGTAGGAGGCGTTGTCGATGCCGCGGAAGCTCAGCGTCGGGCCGAGGTGGTTGCCCTCGCCGGTGTGGTTGTAGACGACGTCCAGGATCACCTCGATCCCCGCCTCGTGCAGGCGGGCGACCATGGTCTTGAACTCCGACAGCACGCCGGTGGTCATGTAGCGCGGCTCGGGCGCGAAGAAGCCGATGGTGTTGTAGCCCCAGTAATTGTGCAGCCCCTGCGCCACCAGATGGCGGTCGTCGGTGAAGGCCTGCACCGGCAGCAGCTCCACCGCGGTGACGCCCAGCGTGCGCAGATGGTCCACCACCGGCTGGCTGGACATGCCGGCGAAGGTGCCGCGCAGCGGCACCGGCACGTCGCGGTTCAGCATGGTCAGGCCGCGGACATGCGCCTCGTAGACGATGGTGTCCGCCCAGGGCGTGTGCGGCCGCCGCTCGCCGCCCCAGGTGAAGGCGAGATCGACCACCCGGCATTTCGGCATGTTGCGGGCGTTGTCACGCCGGTCGAAGGACAGGTCGCCCCGCGTCGCCCCCATGCGGTAGCCGTGATGCGCGTCCGACCAGCGCAGCGACCCGAACAGCGCCTTGGCGTAGGGATCGAGCAGCAGCTTGTTGGCGTTGAAGCGGTGCCCGGCCGACGGCTCGTAGGGGCCGTGCACCCGGTAGCCGTAGAGCAGCCCCGGCCGGGCGTCGGGCAGATAGCCGTGCCACACCTCGTCGGTGTGCTCGGGAAGTGCGATCCGCTCCACCTCCCGCTGGCCGGTCTTGTCGAACAGGCAGAGCTCCACCTTCTCGGCGTTGGCGGAGAACAGCGCGAAGTTCACCCCGAAGCCGTCCCAGTTGGCCCCAAGGGGATAGGGCTTGCCGGGCCACACGGTGGTGCGCGAGATCATCGGTGCAGGCATGGAACGCTCTGGCTGGAACGGCGGAGACGAACGGAAGGCGGAGGCCGGCGGGCGGAAAGCGAAGACCGTGCAGCCCTCACGCATGAAAGGGACTGGATCCCCACGCCGTCAAGCCTCCGCCGCGCGGCTGGTGTCACCACTTGCCTGTTGCCCGCCGAAACGGCACATCATCAATATACCCTGCCCTCGAAAGCAACGCTCGCTCTTACCGGGCATCCGCGAGTATGGTCGGGAGTCGAAACGGTGCCGGAACTCCACCGCATGTCCGCGACGCACGACACGATCCAGCGCAGCATCCTCCGTCACATGCATGGCGGCGTGTTCACGCTCGACCTCCAGGGCCGGGTCACGACCTTCAACCCGGCGGCGGCCCGCATCCTCGGCATCGACGAATCCACCACACATGGCCGGCTGTTCGCCGACCTGTTCATCGGCGACGCGTTGAACGACGGATTCGTGCAGGCGGTGATCGACGCCATCTACGACCCGCAGCGCCTGCACGAGCGCAACGTCGCCTACCACCGCGGCGGCGTGCGGCGTTTCCTGAAGATGCGTGTCTCCTTCCTGTGGGTGGGCGAGGAGACGGGCGAGCCGGAGAAGGCCGGCATCATCGCGCTGTTCTCCGACGTGACCGAACACCACGAGTCGGAAGAGGCGCTGAACCGCCTGACCCGCGAGCTGGAAGGCCGCGTCGAGGAAGCCACGCGCCGCATCCGCGAGCAGAACTCAGAGCTGAGCGCCCTCAACGACACCAAGAACCGGCTGTTCACCATCATCGCCCACGATCTGCGCGGCCCGTTCGGAACGCTGCGCGAGTATCTGCGGATGCTCTACGCCGACCAGCAGGCGGCCGACGGCGGTCCCGCCCGGTCCGATCAGGGCGAGTTCCTGCTGCACGCCCTGATGGCCGCCGAGCAGGGCTTCAGCCTGCTCGACAATCTGCTGGACTGGACCCGCCTGCAGATGGACCGCATCGTCTTCCAGCCGGAACCGGTGCGGCTTCAGCCGCTCGTGCAGAGCGCGCTCGACGTCCAGTCCGGAGCCGCCGTGCAGAAGGGCGTGGTCCTGCAAAACACGGTGGGCAACGTCGCCGCCGTGGTCGATCGGGCGATGATCGGCACCGTGGTGCGCAACCTCGTCGCCAACGCCGTGAAGTTCACCCCGGCGGGCGGGCGGGTCACCGTCGGGGCCGGCATCGCCGACGAGGGGGTGGTGGAGGTCAGCGTCGCCGACACCGGGGTCGGCATGCGGCCGGACCGGCTGGCCGGCCTGTTCTCCGACGGCGCCACCCTGTCCACCCGCGGCACCCGGGGCGAGTCGGGCACCGGCCTCGGCCTCCTCCTGTGCGGCGATTTCGTCAAGCGCCACGGCGGCCGGCTGTGGGCCGACAGCGCGCCGGGCACGGGCTCGGTCTTCCGCTTCACCGTGCCCGCCGCCTGAGGCGGCGGCACCCGGCTGCGACTCCCGGTCCGATGGGCGCAGCGGCCCGATTCGGCTACTCTGTGCACGATTGATCGGCTGCCGGCCCCGGCCGGGAGGTCGCCATGATGCGCCAACCCATGCGCGCGCCGCCATCGCTGCACCCGCTGTCCCCCGGCGAACACCGCGAGCCGGTGGGCTTCCTGATCATCGTGCTGTCGGTCCTTGTGGCCTTGACCCTGCTGGGTGGGGGTTACGTCGTCTGGCACGCGCCGCGCTGGGCGGTGGAGGCGCGGATGGGCCCCGCCCCGCCCTACGCCCTGCTGCCCGACATGACGCTGACCCTCGGCGAGGGGCGGGTCGTCGATCTCCGCGTCCGGGTGGAGATGGCGAAGCGCTCCGACCTGCCGGCCGTCACCGCGCGCGCCGACCGCATCGCCGACCGCCTGGTCGACCGGATGGCGGAGCTCGACCCCGCCGACCTGCAAGGCGTGGACGGCGCCGGCCGCGTCAAGCGGGCGGTGGAGGGAGCCGTGGAGCGGGAGCTGCGCGGCACCGACGTCCGGAAGGTCCTGGTGGACGTCATGATCGTGCGTTGACTCCCCATCGCGGTAGGCGACCGGGCCATCGCGGTAGGCGACCGGTTCTCCCGTGTCTCCAAGGGGATGGCTCCGGACGCGCCGCACCGCCGGCTGGAACCTTGCCGCATCCGGCTCGTTTCCCGACACACCTCACCGAAGGTGGGCGCCCCGAAGGCGTGCCCCATGACGGTGGATCGGAAAAAGAGACGAGGCCGGCAGGTATGGGTAAGGGAGAAGATGGCGCGGTCCGCGTCGCGATCGTCGGGGTCGGCAACTGCGCGTCGGCGCTGGTGCAGGGTGTGCGCCACTACCGCGACGCTCCGGACGACGCGGAGGTGCCCGGTCTGATGCATGTGCGGCTGGGCGGCTACCACGTGCGCGACGTCGTCGTCTCCGCCGCCTTCGACGTGTCCGCCGCCAAGGTCGGCCGCGACCTGTCCGACGCCATCGCCGCCGCCCCCAACAACACCATCCGCTTCGCCGAGGTTCCTCACCAGGGCGTGCCCGTGCACCGCGGGCCCACCTTCGACGGGTTGGGCCGCTACCTCGATGGTGTGGTCGAGGAATCCCCGCGGGAGCCGGACGACGTCGCCGCCATCCTGAAACGCACCCGCACCGACGTGCTCGTCTCCTACCTGCCGGTGGGGTCGGAGCAGGCGACGCGCTGGTATGCCGAGCGGGCGCTGGAGGCCGGCTGCGCCTTCGTCAACTGCATCCCCGTCTTCATCGCGTCGGACCCCGCGTGGGCGCGGCGCTTCACCGAGCGGCGCCTGCCCATCATCGGCGACGACATCAAGTCGCAGGTCGGTGCCACCATCGTGCACCGGGTGCTCGCCAACCTGTTCCGCCAGCGCGGGGTGCGGCTGGAGCGCACCTACCAGCTCAATTTCGGCGGCAACACCGATTTCCTGAACATGCTGGAGCGGGAGCGGCTGGAGTCGAAGAAGATCTCGAAGACCCAGGCGGTCACCAGCCAGGTCGGGCACGTGATGCCGGTGGACGACTGCCACATCGGCCCGTCGGACCATGTGCCCTGGCTGACCGACCGCAAGTTCGCCCACATCCGGCTGGAGGGCACCGCCTTCGGCGACGTGCCCCTATCGGTCGACCTGAAGCTGGAGGTGTGGGACAGCCCCAACTCCGCCGGCGTGGTGATCGACGCCGTGCGCTGCGCCAAGCTGGCGCTCGACCGCGGAATCGGCGGGCCGCTGGAGGGACCGTCGGCCTATTTCATGAAGTCGCCGCCGGCGCAGTTCACCGACACCGAGGCCGAGCTGCGCACCGAGCGCTTCATCCGGACCGGCGACCCCTGCTGACCGGGAGCGGCGGGCGATGGCCCTCTTCCACCTCGTGCGGCACGCCGACCATGGCCTGATCGGCCGCGTTCTCGCCGGGCGCATGGCCGGCGTCGGGCTCGACGGTCACGGCCCCGCGCAGGCCCGCCGCCTCGCCCGCCATTTCGCCGCGCAGGGGGTGGACGCCGTCCACGCCAGCCCGCTGGAGCGGACCATGCAGACCGCCCAGCCCATCGCCGCCGCCTGCGGCGCGCCGCTCCACTCCGCCGAGCCGCTGCTGGAGCTGGATTTCGGCGATTGGACCGGGCGGAGCTTCGCCGAGCTCGACGGGCAACCGGACTGGCACCTCTGGAACGGCGCGCGCAGCCAGACCCGTCCGCCCGGTGGGGAGACCATGGTGGCGGTGCAGGCGCGGGCCTGCGGCTTCATCAACGACCTCGCCGCCGCCCGGCCGGACGGCCGCTTCGTCCTGGTCAGCCACGCCGACGTCATACGCGCGGTGATCGCCTATTACCTCGGGACTCCCATCGACCTGTTCCTCCGGGTGGAGGTCTCTCCCGCCTCGGTGAGTGTTCTCAGCATGGACGGCTGGACGCCCCGCCTGTTGGGGATCAACCACGCCCCCGCCGTCGATGACGCCGCCGCCAACGACGCCGCTCCCGACGCATCAAACCGGTCTGCCGCACCATGAAGTTCGTCATCTTCGGTCTCACCATCAGCTCCTCCTGGGGCAACGGGCACGCCACCCTGTGGCGGGGGCTCGTCAACGCCCTGGTGCGGCGCGGCCACCGCGTCGTGTTCTTCGAACGCGACGTGTCCTACTACCGGGACCACCGCGACCTGTGGGAGATCCCCGGCGGCGAGCTGGTGCTCTACGCGGACTGGGACGGCGTGCGCGCCGACGCCGAGCGCCACGCCAACGAGGCGGACGCCGCCATCGTCACCTCCTATTGCGCGGACGGTGTCGCGGCGTCCGACCTCGTGCTCGGATCCACCGCGCGCCGCACGCTGTTCTACGACCTCGACACGCCGGTGACGCTGTCGGCCCTGACGCGCGGCGAACGGCCGCCCTACCTGCCGTCCTACGGGCTGGAGCCCTTCGACCTCGTGCTCAGCTTCACCGGCGGGCGGGCGCTGGAGGAGCTGAAGCGGCGGCTCGGCGCCCGCGTGGTGGCGCCGCTCTACGGCAGCGTCGATCCGGAGCTGCACCGCCCGGTCGCGGAGGTGGACGCCTACCGCGCCGACCTGTCCTACCTCGGCACCTACGCCGCCGACCGGCAGGAGGGGGTGGAGCGGCTGTTCGTCGCCGCGGCCCACCGCCTGCCGCGCCGCCGCTTCGTGATCGGCGGGGCGCAGTATCCGGACAGCTTCCCCTGGGCGCCCAACATCTTCTTCGTGCGGCACCTGCCTCCGGCGGAGCACCCGGCCTTCTTCAGCTCCTCGCTCCTCACCCTGAACGTCACCCGCGAGCCGATGCGACGGATGGGCTGGTGCCCGTCCGGCCGGCTGTTCGAGGCCGCCGCCTGCGGCGTTCCCATCCTGACGGACGCCTGGGAGGGGCTGGAGAGCTTCTTCGAGCCGGGCCGCGAGATCCTGGTGGCGCGGGACACCGACGACGTGACCACCGCCATGCTGATGCCGCGCGACCACCTCGCCACCATCGCCCGGCGGGCGCGCGAGCGGGTGCTGCTGGAGCACACGGCCGAGCGCCGGGCGGCCGACCTGCGCGCCGCTCTGGACCTCGCCGGCACGGGCGGGAGCGGCTGAGATGTGGGGCATCGTCCCGGCGGCCGGGGCCGGCTCGCGCATCCAGCCGCTGGCCTTCTCAAAGGAGCTGCTGCCGGTCGGCAGCCGCCACGACGGCACGGTCGAGCGGCCACGCGCGGTCAGCGAGTATCTGGTGGACCGCATGGTGCGCGGCGGCGCCGACAAGATCGCCTTCGTCATCGCGCCCGGCAAGTTCGACATCCTGCAGTATTACGGCGGGGAAGTGGCCGGGGCCTCGGTCGCCTATGTGGTGCAGCCGCGTCCTGGCGGCCTCTGCGACGCGGTGTTCCGCGCCCTGCCCCTGATCCCGCCGGACGAGCCGGTGATCGTCGGGCTGCCTGACACCGTGTGGTTCCCGGAGGACGCGCTGGCGGCCCTGCCCGACGACCGGCTGTCCTTCCTGCTCTTCCCCGTCGACCGGCCGGAGCTGTTCGACGCGGTGGTGACCGACGAGACCGGCACGGTGCTGGAGATCCAGGTCAAGCGGCCGGGGGCGGCGAGCGACTGGATCTGGGGCGCCTTCAAGATGCCGGGCCGCCTGCTGGCCGAGCTGCACGACCTCTGGCGCGCCCGCAACTGCGAGGACGAGTACATGGGCACCCTGGTCAACGCCTGGATCGACCGCGGGGGCCGCGCCGTCGGCGTGCGCGCCGGCCGGGTCTACGTCGATGTCGGCACCATGCCCGGCTACCGCAGCGCGCTCGACCTCCTGAGCCGCCCCGTCACGGAGACCGCCGCCGAATGAAAGACGACCAGTCCGCCCTGACCCGCGACGAGATCGAGGCGCGCGTGCGCGCGCTCGGCCAGTGGTTCCACAACATCGACCTGGGGGGTGTGCAGACCGCCCCCGACCATTTCCTGGGCGACTACCCGCGCATCAAGTGGCAGCGCTTCCAGCACGCGATCCCCGCCGACCTGACCGGACGCACGGTGCTGGACATCGGCTGCAACGGCGGCTTCTACGCCATCGAGATGAAGCGGCGGGGGGCCGAGCGCGTCGTCGCCGTGGATTTCGACGACCGCTATCTGGACCAGGCCCGCTTCGCCGCCGCCATGTGCGGCGCCGACATCGAGTTCCGCAAGCTGTCCGTCTACGACGTCGGAGCGCTGGGCGAGCGGTTCGACGTGGTCCTGTTTATGGGCGTGCTCTACCACCTGCGCCATCCGCTGCTGGCGCTCGACCTGATCCGCGAGCATGTGGCCGGCGATCTGGTGGTGTTCCAGTCGATGCTGCGGGGGTCTTCGGACACCGAAGAGGTGCGGGACGATTATCCCTTCTGGGAGGCCTCCCACTTCGAACGCGCGGGTTACCCGCGGCTCGCCTTTGTAGAACAAAGTTACTGCGGGGACGAAACGAACTGGTGGATCCCGAACCGGGCCTGTGCGGAGGCGATGCTGCGGTCGTCCGGCTTCAGCGTCATCGACCATCCGGAGGAGGAGGTCTTCGTCTGCCGTGTCGGGGAGCGGTCCCAGTGGGCCGATCCGGTCTATCCAGCCAGGGGCCGAGAGGAACGCGCATGATCGAAGCCGTGATGCTCTGGAACGAGCCGAACAACAAGTCCCACTGGGACTTCCAGCTCGATCCCGAGTGGACTCGCTTCGGCGACATGGTGAAGCGGGCGGCCGGCGCCATCGCCGCCGTCAATCCCGACCTGCCCAAGGTGCTCGGCGGCATCTCGCCCATCGACCCGGTCTTCATCGGCAACATGAAGGAACAGGGGGTGCTGGACGCGCTGGACGCGGTTGCGGTGCACGGCTTTCCGCTGGACTGGAACCACTGGCAGATCCACGAATGGCCGGAGAAGCTGAAGGAAATCCAGGCGGTCACCGACCTGCCGGTCTGGGTGTCGGAGGTCGGCGTCTCCACCTTCGGGGCGGAGGAGGTGCAGGAGTGGGGCCTGCGCCGCACCGCCGAGCTGCTGTCGGGCCGCGCCCCGCGCATCCACTGGTACAGCCTGTTCGACCTGCCGCGCGCCTGGCCCGCCACCACCCGCCACCGCGAGGCGGAGGGATCCTCCTATTTCCGCCATTTCTACATGGGCCTGATCCGCGAGGACGGCACGCCCAAGCCGGCTCTGCGCCACTTCCGGGAGGTCGCTCCCGAGATGGGGCTGTGCCAATGGTTCCATTACCAGGACCACCGGCTGGACGACGCCGTGCGCTGGATGCGCGAGCTGGGCGTGACCTACCTGCGCACCGGCCTGTCCTGGGCCGATGTCTACCGCGAGGGGTCGCTGGACTGGTTCGACCGCCAAATGGAGGCGCTGGCCGAGTTCAAGGTCACCGTCACCTTCTGCTTCACCCCCGAGCACCGCGGCCTCGAGCCGCACCACACAAGTCCGCCGCAGGACCCGGACGAATTCGCGGCCTTCTGCGCCGACATGGTCCGCCGTTACGCCCCCGCCGGGGCGCTGGTTCCCGCCGCGAGGTGATCCCATGGGCACGGCTGCCACCTATCTCCAGGCTTTCGGTGTTCCGGGCGACCGCGCCCGCGTTCTGGTCGTGGTCGCCCATCCCGACGATGAGACCGTCGGTGCCGGCGGGCTGCTGGCGCTGGCCGCCGCCGGCGGGCCGCTCGACGTCAACGTCCTGCACGCCA
>OFDN01002268.1_pt1 | contig 10848 bp, 9 predicted proteins | sample 1520971 | NCBI WGS metagenome assembly OFDN01 (sample SAMEA94257418, study PRJEB24077) | hot springs metagenome | biome: Aquatic biome; feature: Geographical feature; material: Water | place: India | collected 2012-06-12 | depth 5 m | reverse complement strand
GGCACCGGCCGGGCCGCCACCGGCCACCAGAGCGTCCCAGCTCACCGCAGCCGCCCGACGCACAGGCGGAAGGGCAGCATCCAGCGCACCTCCGCCACCCCCGCCACCCCCGCTTCGGCCAGGCGCTCCTCCCAGTCGCGGCGGGTGAAGGAGCGGGCGACCGAGACGGGGGCGTCGTGCACCACCAGCCGATTGAGCGGCAGCACCCGCACCGCCGCGGCGACGAAGCGGTGCGGGACGGCGTGGCGGTGCAGGTCGTTGACGAACCAGCCCAGCCGCGCCCGATCCTCCATCCAGCGCAGGAAGCGGACGAGCTGCGGGTCGTCCAGATGGTGGGTGAAGAGGGAGCTGATGATCACGTCCGGACGCTCCTGCTCCGGCAGCGCGAAACAATCGGCGGTCACATGGCGGATCGGCTCGCCCGGCTCCGTCGCCTCGGTGGCGGCCCTGGCCGACCAGGGGTTCAGGTCCACGCCGGTCAGCTCCACCCGCCGACCGTTCCGCCCCGCCCAGCCGGCGATCCGCCGCAGCATGTCCCCGTAGCCGGAGCCGACGTCCAGCACCCGCAGCGGCCGGGCCTCGGGGTGGCGGGCCGCCACCCGGTCCAACCAGCGCAGCGTCGGGCGGTAGGCGCCGCTCGCCCGGTTGATGCCGGCGAGGTGGCGCAGACACTCCCGGAACTCCTCGTAGGGCACCGGCTCGTGGTCCATCAGCTCGGGCACGAGGCGGCGCCGCGGCAGATCGAGCCACGCCATGGCCGGCCTCACGCGGCCATGCGGAAGGTCATCGTCTCCGCCGTCAGGCCAGGGCCGAAGGCCAGGGCCACGCCGTCCCCGTTGCCGCCGTAGCCCGTCCGCCGGAAACGGTCGAGCATCCGTTCCAGCACGAACATCACGGTGGCCGAGGACATGTTGCCGAAATCGCGCAGCACCGCCCGCGACTCCGCCAGCCGCTCCGGATCGAGGTCCAGCGCCTGCTCCACCGCATCCAGGATCGAGCGGCCGCCGGGGTGGACGGCCCACAGCTCCATCGCCTCAGCCGGACGCCCGCCCAGAATCTCCGGCAACGCGCGCGGCAGGCCGGCCGCCAGCGTCAGCGGCACGGCGCCCGACAGGTGCATGTCGTAGCCGCTCTCGCCAATCCGCCAGGTGATCTGGTCGGCGGTGTCGGGCACCACGACCGCGCGGAAGCCGTCCAGCGCAATGCCCGTCGGCTCGGCCGACACCAGCCCGGCGGCACAGCCGTCCCCGAAGATCAGGAAGCTCAGCACCGTCTCCAGATCCGGCCGCTCCTGCAAGTGAAGGGTGCACAGCTCGAGGTTCACGGTCAGGACGACCGACTCCGGTTCGGAGCGGACGATGTGGCGGGCCAGCTTCAACGCGTTGATGGCGGCGTAGCAGCCCATGAATCCGACCACCGTGCGCTCCACCGACGGGGCCAGCCCGAAACGCTCCACAAGCTGGTGGTCGAGCCCGGGCGCGTAGAAGCCGGTGCAGGTGGTGACGATCAGATGGGTGATGCGGCTCCGCAACCCGCCGATCTCCAGCCGCTCCACGGCCCGCGCGGCGAGATCCGGGGCGTGCCGCTCGTACAGCGCCATACGACTGGCGGTGCCGGGAAAGGCGCCCCAGCGGTAGAAGCCGCCGCGGTCCAGGCCGCCGCCACCCGCCGCTTCGAAGACCGACCAGCGCCGCTCGATGCCGCAGCGTTCCGCCATCCGTCGGAGCAGCCGGCGCGACCGCTCGTCCGGCAGCAGATTCTGCGCCGTCTCGACGAACGCGTCGTGGATGTCGAAGGGCGGGACCGCCGTTCCGATGCGGTTCAGGAATGCGGTCATCAGGTGCTCCGGCTGCGTGGCATGGACAGAGAACATGGTGCCGCGTCACACGTTGCGCCGTTCCGGCCCGATGGGCAAGGACGCGGCGCGCCTTCGCGTGCGACGCAGCGCCATCCTGCTGACTTATTGCTGTGGTTGAATGTCGACGCTCCGCCAACTACCATTTCGCCTGCCCAGCTCCCGGACGACGCATGCCGCAGCACGACACGGACAACGACAAGGGCCTTTCCGCCCCCGCCGATCCGCCGCCGCCCGCCGGCCCGGCGATCTTCCGGCGGGCGTGGAAGATTCTCGTCATCGATCCGGATCCGTCGTTGGCGCAGACCAGCCGCACGGTGCTGGCCGACTTCCGTCACAACGGGCTGGCGACGGTGGTCATCGCCGCCGCCAGCTCGGCGGAGGCGCACGAGGCCCTGGACGAGCATCCGGACATCGCCGTGATCCTGCTGGAGCCGGACCTTGAGACGCCGAAGGCGGGGATCGAGCTGATCAACCACATCCGGCGCGACCTCAACAATCTCCGCACGCGGCTGGTCATCTGCACCGGCAACCCCGACCTGCTGCCCGAGCGGTCGACGATCGACGCCTACGAGATCAGCGACTACCGCCTGAAGGACGGGTTGACGGCCGAAGCGCTGCGGACCCGGATCATCGCCTCGCTGCGCACCTACGCCGGACTTCAGGCCCAATCGGCCGGGCGCCTGAACCTGGCCCGCATGATGGTGTCCACGGTCGGCCTGCTCGAGATGCGGCAGCCCGACCTGCTGTTCGCCAACCTGCTGCCGCGGGTGTCCGGTCTGCTCAATCTCGGCCGCGACGGGGTGCTCTGCACCCTGGACGGGCCGGACCAACCGCCGCGCGTGCGGGCGGCGACCGGCCGCTTCGCCGATCTGGCCGGGCGGGAGTTCGGGCCGGACGCACCGGCCGAGGTGGCCGCGGCGTTCCGCCAGCTTCGCGACGGCACCGAAACGGTTCTGGAACCCGACTATTGCGCCATCCGGCTCCGCCCGGCCAGCGGCGGGATGGTCGCGCTGGTCTATGTCGCCGGGGTGGGCCGGCACGGATGCACCTCGCAGGACTGGCAACTGCTGGAGGTGTTCCGGAACCACGCGTCGATCGCCTTCGAGAACGCGCTGCTGATGGATGAGCTGACCCGCTCGCAGGCCTCCATCGTCGAGGCGCTGGGCACGATCGCCGAGATGAAGGACGACGGCCAGCCCGGCGACCTGCGGCGGGTGCAGCGGCTGGTCGATGGGATCGCCCGCGAACTGCACCGCCGCGGCGACTTCGCCGACGAGCTGACGACGGACGTCCTGGCGAAGATCGGCCTGGCCAGCACGCTGCACGATGTCGGCATGATCAGCGTGTCGGACGAGACGCTCAACGTACCCGGCGACCTCGGCGACGAGGACCGTGCCCTCATCCGCCACCATACGGAGATCGGCCACCGCCTTCTGGCCGGCGCCTCCTCCGGACTGCGCGGGCGCACGCTGATGTCGCTGGCCGCGGAGATCGCGCGCCACCATCACGAACGTTTCGACGGATCGGGCTATCCGGACGGGTTGAAGGGCGAGGCGATTCCCCTGGCGGCCCGCATCACCGCCGTGGCCGACGTGTTCCACGCCCTGGTGTCCGACCGCCAGCACCGTCCCGCCTGGGAGGTCGATTCGGCGATCGCCTGGATCCGTGGGCGCGCCGGATGCGATTTCGACCCGCGCGTCGTCGACGCCTTCGACACCGTCATCCGATACATCCTGCGTGACGATCCGCAGTGGATCCCCGCCCCACGGTCGCGGGCGAACCTGCTTCAGCGGATGATCGCGCGTGGATTGCGATCGCTCCTGCCGCGCCGGGGAGCGAAGGCGGCCGACTCCGACGGTTCTCCCTCCGCTCCTCCGCGCTGACCGGCAACGCCACCCGGTGACAAGACCTTGCGGTTCCACCCACCGGCACCGCCGTACCGGATGGTTCCCGCCCTGGTCATACGAAGGTCCTTGGTGGGGACGGAATGGTTGCATTATAGTTGTTTGTTGAAAAATCCTGGGCGGAAGGGGTCGGCACGATGCGTGCGCCATTCATGACGCTGCTGGCTCTCGTCGCGATGATGATCGCCGGTCCGGCCGCCGCCACCTTTCCCGAACGGCCGGTGACGCTGATCGTGCCGTTCGCCGCCGGCGGATCGACCGACGTCACCGCCCGGATGATCGCCCCCTACATCGAGAAGAACCTGCACGCCGGCTCCCGCGTGGTGGTCAGCAACATCCAGGGCGGCGGCGGCGATGTCGGGTTCGCCACCATATCCGGGGCGATTCCCGACGGCTACACCGTCGGATTTATCAACACTCCCAGTTTCCTGACCATCCCGCTCGAGCGCCAGGCGCGGTTCGACCCCAAGCTGTTCGACCCGCTGGTCGCCATCGTGGACGATCCGAGCACCGTCGTCGTGCCGGCCGGCTCGGCCATCGGCACACCCGCAGACCTCGTCGCCTTCGCCCGCGCCACGCCCCAGAAGGCCAGTTTCGCGACCACGGGCGTCGGCTCGGACGAGCAGCTGTCGATGCTCAAGCTGCAAGAGCTGGGCGGCGTGCGTTTCATCCATATCCCCTTCCCCGGTGGCGCGCACATCTACCGGGCGCTGCGCAACGGCAACGTCATGGTGGCGGGCATGAACCTGAGCGAGGCGCTGCGCGCGCGGGAGGAGGGGCGGATCACCATCCTCGGCCAGATGTCCCGGAGCCGGCACCCGGTGGCCCCCGATCTCCCGACCTTCCGCGAGTCGGGATTCGACATCATCATGGGCGCCATGCGCGGAATCGCCGCCCCCCGCGGCCTGCCGGACGACGTGCGGCAGGTGCTGGTGGACGCGATCACGGCGGCGGCGGCCGACCCCGAGTTCCAGGCGAAGGCCAAGGCGACCTATCAGCCGCTGCGCATCCTCGGGCCGGACGCCTTCGCCGACGAGCTGACCGCCATGGACCGCGATTACCGCGCCCTGTGGGCGGTCAGCCCCTGGAGCGACCGCTAGAGCGGGATCGCGCATCCAGGCGGCCGTGTATCGGCCTCACAGATCGATGCCCGCAGCCTTCAGGTAGCCGTCGAGATTCAGCAGCTCGATCGTCGTGCGCCCGGCCATCAGCTCCGCCCGCAGCTCCTCCTCGCGCGCGGTGCGCTCGCGCGCCTTGGCCAGCGTCTCCGCGGCGTCGGCCAGCGGCACGACGACGACACCGTCCCCGTCACCGACCACGATGTCACCGGGGCCCACGAGCGCGCCGCCGCAGGTCACCGGCAGGTTCACGTCGCCGTCGGTCGCCACCTTGGTGGTTCCCTTCATGCAGGTGCCGCGGCAGAAGACCGGGAAGCCCATGCCCTGGATCACCTCCCCATCCCGCACGCACCCGTCGATGACCAGACCGGCGATGCCCCGGGCCATGGCGGACGCGGTCATCAGATCACCCCACGGGCCGGACTCGACCATCGCCTTGTAATCGACCACCAGCACATCGCCCGGTCGGGCCAGGGCGAGCGCGATGTGGATCATCAGGTTGTCGGCCGGCCGGGCGTTCACCGTCACCGCCGGGCCGACGACCCGCATGCCGGCGTGCAGGGGCTTGATGGCGGCGGCCATCGCGCCGCGCCGCCCCATAGCCTCGTGCAGCGTGGCGCTCGCCTCGCCGGCGAAGGCGTCCAGGAGCTCGCGGTCGGGGCGGGGAATGTCCTTGATGACGGTCATGCGGAGCGGTCCTTCGGCGAGTGGACGGAAAGCCATGGGATGCCGGCCACCACCCCCGCCTCCGGCGCCATCGTCAGCGCAGCCAGGGCGCTTCCGCCCACAAGGCGCGCAGCTCGGCGGACATGGCGTGCAGGCGTGCGGCGAACTGGACGGGAGGGAGGACACGAAGCGGCAGTCCGGCGTCGGCGGCGCTCCGGTTGACATCGGGATCGTCGGCTGCCTCCAGGATCGCCGCCACCAGCCTCTCGCGGATCTCCGGCGGCACGCCCGCCGGGGCGGCGATGCCGAGCATGACCGATACGCACAGATCGATCCGCTGCTCGCGAAAGGTCGGCACGTCGATGGCCATTCCGGACCGTTCCTCACCGGTCTGGCCGAGGATGCGGACCATGCCGCTGTCTCGCTGCCGCACCGCGTCGCCCAGCATCATCGTGCTGACTGCCACCCTGTTCGACAACAGCGCCCGCTGGTTGGGCTGGGCGCCCGGGAAGGGCACATGGGTGAAGCGCACCATGGCGCGCCGCTGCATCATCAGCAGGGCCAGATGGTCACCGGAACCGATGCCGGAGGTGCCGACCGAGACGGCGGCCGGATTCTCCCCCGCATAGGTCAATAACTCGTGGAGCGTGCGGAACCGGCTGCCCGCCGGCACCGCCAGGGAATAGGATTCCTCCGTCAATCCGACGAGGGGATCGATCCGCCCGGGGTCGAACCGGGTCTGCCGCTCGATCGGCATCGCCAGGATGTGCGGCGTGTTGACGAGCCCGATCGTGTGGCCGTCCGGCAGGGCCTCCGCCAGCAGGGCGAAGCCGATCTCCCCGGCCGCCCCGCCACGATTCACCACCTCGACCTCGGTGCCGAGAACGCGCCCGATGCCGGGGGCCAGCGACCGCGCCAGCCGGTCGGCGGCGCTGCCGGGGCCCTGCGGGGTGATCAGCGTGATCGGCCGCTCCGGAAAGCTCCCGGCGCACGCGGCGCCGGTGGACAGCGCCGTCAGCAGCACGACCAGCATGGCGGTTATGCGCATCAATCCCTCGTCGGCCACGAACTCGCCGGCACCCTGCCCGGAGCGCTGGCCCGCCCCCGGGCCGGTTCCCGGCGCCCCCGGACGGATGAAACACCCGATCAGGCCATGACCTTGCGAAATTTCCGTATCGCGTTCAACCTTTTTGTTTCAAGACTTTGATCAGCACAGCCTAACAGGGAAAAACCGTCGGTCATGACCCGGCCAGCGTCGCAGCGACCGTGATCGACACCGGCGAGCACACCGTCGACACCAGCAGCGCCAGCGCCACCGGCCCCTGCGACAGGTTGTTGCGCTCGGCGAAGAGATAGGCGGTCATGCCGATCGGCAGCGCCGCCATCGTGACCGCGATGCCGGCCCAGGGCTGCGGGAGCCCGAACACGTGCAGCGCCAGGACCCAGGTCAGGGCCGGATGCACCACGATCTTCAGCACGGTCAGGACGACGGCCGGCCCGACGCTGCCACGGACCGCTCCCAACGCGAAGGAGGCGCCGATGGCGAAGCTGGAACAGGGAAGCAGGGACTGGCCGATCAGTCCCGTCGTGGTCAGCACCACCGACGGCAGGGACCACGCCCACACGTTGACCGCCAACCCGATCGCGATGGCGGCGACCGCCGGACTCGTCAGCGTCGCCCGGAACACCGCCAGGAGCGCCGAGGCCAGCCGGCGGCCGTCGGCCCGCCCCGCTTCCGCCACCACCGTCGCGATGGTGATCAGCAAGGGCGACTGCAGCGTGAGCAGCAGCATCACCGGCACCGCTCCCGCGCTGCCGTAGGCGCCGAGGACCAGCGGCACGCCGATGGCCCCGATGTTCGCGTAGCACCCCGCCAGCCCCACCGACGCCAGGTCCGCCGGCCTCCGCGACACGGCCAGCCATCCGATGGCCCCGAACACGAAGACGGCCAGAGCCGCCAGATAGAAGGACAGCAGGTAGCCCCATTCGAGGCGATCGGGGAGATCGGCGCGGCAGACGGACGTGAAGAGCAGCGCCGGCAGCGCGTAATGGGTGACGAAGCGCGACAGCCCCTGCACCATCGTGTTCGACAGGACATGCGCCCGCCCGGCGTGATAGCCCACCGCCATCAGCGCGAAGATCGGCAGGACGATGTCGACGATGGCCGGCATGGATCAGCCGTGGAAACCGGCGCCGGGGCGCCGCCCGCAACGCGTCACGCGGCGCCGATGCGCTGGTCCGCCCGAAGCTCTTCCGCCGGTGCCATGCCGAGCACATCGATGAGGGTCCGGCCGGCCTCGATCTGGCTGGTCCATTCCTTCTCGCGCTCGAGCAGAGCCAGCGCCGTCTTCAGAATCTCCCTGGCCTGCGCGAGCGGCACCACCACCACGCCATCGTCGTCGCCGATCACGATGTCCCCGGGCTGCACCGGGGTGTTGCCCACCGACGCCGTGACGTCCATGCGGCCACCGAAATTCTTGTGCGGACCGCGCGGAACGGCGCCGCGCGCGAAGATGGGAAAGCCGATCTGCCGGATGTCGCGCACGTCACGCACGGACCCGTCGATGACCAGGCCACCCAGCCCGCGCCGCTTGCCGCAACGCGCCACCCATTCGCCGGCGAGCGCCACATCGTCCAGCCCGCCACCGGCGACCACCACCACCTGGCCCGGCTCGGCGAGGCTGACCGCGTGCAGCAGCATGCTGTTGTCGCCCGGCATCGGCATCACCGTACGCGCCTGCCCGCACAGCCGCATCCCTTCCGCACAGGGCTTGATGCGCGCGTCCATGCTCTGACACCGGTTGAGCGAGTCCGACACGACGGAGGTCGGGATGGAGGCCCAGACCTCCAGTTCCGACGGTTCGAGACGGGGAAACTCCACGATGTAGCGCTGCATGGCCATGTCCAAGGGTCCTCGGGCGGAAAGCGTCGTCGGAGCGGCCGGGCCCTGCGGTACCGCCGGCCGGCTGCGTGGGAGTCAAGCGACCGTGCCGCCGCACCCGGGGGCGCGACGGATCGTTCACCACGGAATCAAAGACAAGCGTCGTCGGGTGGGCCGCTTTTCGCGGCAGCCACTCCAACGCCCACCTTTGATTGAAGTCTTAATTAAATTTCTCAAACATGTTATACAGCGTCGTTCAGACACATGCAAGTGGGTTGCCGCGTCGAAACATATGCACCCGCGTTCGGCCTTGTCATGACAGCGCCGCAACACTATCGTGTCCAACCTTTGGTTTTTGTCGGGTCGGTTGTTTCAGTGACGCCCCCGCACCCGATGACGCTTGGAACGCCATCCACTCGTATGCGCGAGGTACCGGCTCTTTGGCGGCACAGGGAAAGAATATCACCATCGACAATCCCGCATCGCGGGAATAGCGTCGCGCGGGGCGCGCGGGGGACACGGCTTTCAGCGCGGCGGCACCCGGTTCCACGGCAGGAGACTCCACGCATGCTCGTCGACACCCAGTTCCTGACGACCTTCTGTGCGGGCATCTTCCGCGGCGCGGGTGTGCCGGCGGATGTCGCCGGGGTGGTCGCCGACAGCCTCGTCTACGCCGACCTGCGCGGAGTCGGCTCGCATGGGGTGCTGCGGACGGAAATCTATCTCCGCCGGGCCGCCGAGGGCATGGTCGATCCCCACGCGGAGGTTCGGGTCGAACGCGACGGCGGCTCGACGCTGCTGGTGGACGGCGCCAACAACTTCGGCGCCTGGATCGGCGTGGTGGCGATGGACCACGCCATCGCCCGCGCCAAGGAGACCGGCGCCTGCGTCGTCGGGGTGCGGCGTTCCAATCATTTCGGAACCGGGGCCTACTTCGTGGAGCGCGCCATCCGGCAGGGCTGCGCGGCGATGGTGATGAGCAATGCGTCGCAGACCATGGCGGTGACCGGCGGCATGACGCCTTTCGTCGGCACCAACCCGGTGGCGTTCGGCTTCCCCACGGGCCGTGAGGCGCCCTTCATCCTGGACATGGCAACCAGCGTGGTGGCGAAGGGCAAGATCCTGGCGAAGGCGAAGCTCGGCGGCAGCATCCCGGAGGGATGGGCGATCGATGTGGAGGGCAATCCCACCACGGACGCGCAAGCCGCCGTCGCCGGAACCGTCCTGCCCCTGGGCGGGGCCAAGGGATCGGGCCTGTCGATGGTGATCGACATCCTGTCCGGCGTGCTGACCGGGGCCGGCTACGGGCCGACGATCAAGAGCATGTACGACAACTGGGAGGAGCCGCAGGACGTCGGCCATTTCATGCTGGTCGTGGACATCGACCGCTTCCTGCCGACGTCGGCTTTCACGGACCGTCTGGCCGACTACATCGACACCATGAAGCGCCAGCCCCGCGCGCCCGGCGTGGACGAGATCCTGCACGCCGGCGAGCCCGAATTCCGCCTGCAAGCCGCAGCCCAGGCCAGCGGCCTCGACCTGCCCGACCCGCTCGTCGCCGACCTTAAGGCGATGGGCGCCCGCTATGGCCTCGCCTGGCCGGACGCCTGACGAAAAAAACCCTGTTCAAACCCGAAACCCGATGCTATAAGCCGCGCCCACGACGGACACGACGCCAATGGCGCTCAACACTCCGTCCCGCTTGGGGGATCGTCTAGCGGTAGGACAGCGGACTCTGACTCCGCCAGCCTAGGTTCGAATCCTAGTCCCCCAACCACCCTCTTTCCCGTTCAAGTTCAGACAGGCTGCACGAGCCCCGGCAATATGTCCCGGGCTCAGGTGGGCAATCCGTTGGGCAGACTTTGTTCGCGCAGGGTCCACTTTCGTGGCGGCGGCGGACGCGCGTCGGCGTTTGTCGATCGCAACCGCTTCGGTGGCACCGGCGTCAACACCGTCTGCATTCCCACCAAGACGCTGGTCGCCGGCGCCGCCGTCGTCCGAAAGGCCTGCCGCGCGGCGGAGCACGGTGGTGTGCCGACCATTCGCGCTGGAATGTGGCGCGCTGGCTGCCGGGCTTGCGCGGGCGGGCCTGTGTCACGGGTGTCGAAGATTCGGACACCGTGTTCCCTGATCCCGTCGCAAGGCTGCGATCCGCCCGACGCTGCCGTCCCGCGCGGAAATCCCTTTGACATTTCATGATGGCCATCATCATTATTTTTGATGATGTCCGTCATTTAACGTCGAGCTCGCTCGGCGTGGGACGGCGCCCCCTCGCTGGAGCCATCGTCCATGTCCGCTCACAATCTCGTCCGCACCGATCCGGTCGTCATCGTGTCCGCCGCGCGGACGCCGCTGGGCCGCTTCCAGGGAGACCTTGCGGCACTGCCCGCCCCGGCGCTGGGCGCCCACGCCGTCAAGGCG
>OFDN01002262.1_pt1 | contig 10864 bp, 13 predicted proteins | sample 1520971 | NCBI WGS metagenome assembly OFDN01 (sample SAMEA94257418, study PRJEB24077) | hot springs metagenome | biome: Aquatic biome; feature: Geographical feature; material: Water | place: India | collected 2012-06-12 | depth 5 m | reverse complement strand
CTGAGGCCGAGCGCAAAGCGGCTTAACCCCGTCCACTTTTACGGGGGAAGATCACAAGCTTAGAACCGACAACGGCGAGCAAGTTAGCGTCACGCTCAAACGTCAGAGCGAAAGCGAAAACGTTTGGCGCTCGTTGCCAGATGGACCCGCGATCGAGGTAGTCCAGCATCCTGACGGGAGGCTCTCGACCACCACGACACCTACACTCGACCTGTTAAAGGAAAGCATCGAGGAACAATTTCTAGAACTCTTGGCTGGCGCTGCGTTACAGGAGGCGGGCGGCATTGAGTTTTCGGAAGAGCAAGAAGGAACGTCGCTTGATGACGATCCATTTCCGTACGATCCCGAAACCATACGCGTCGACACCAAGCCGTTTAATATCAGCCTAGTGAACGACATGATCGCTGACGGGGATATCAACCTATCTCCGGATTTCCAGCGAGGCTTTGTGTGGACCGACCTTGGCGCTCGCTCTCGCCTCATAGAATCAATCATGCTGAGAATACCCCTACCAGTATTTTATATGGCACAAGAAAAAAGCGGTCGCCTCCAGGTAGTTGACGGCCTTCAGAGACTTACCGTTATACGTCAATTTCTAAACAATGAACTCCGACTTCGTGACTTGGAGTACCTGAGCGATGAAGAAGGAAAGGTATTCCGTCATGAAGACGAGTCTAAATGTATAACCAAAGATACAGAAAGCGTATACTTCAAACTCAGATCATGATTAATATCATTGATTCTCAAACTCCGGCAGATGTGAAGTTTGATATCTTCAAGCGAATTAATCAGGGCGGTCGCCCCTTGAATGCGCAAGAGATTCGGAACTGCATGTCTCTGCCTACAACTCGTCAAGCGATCACACAGCTTTCTCGATCGGAAGACTTCTTGTCCGCGACTTGCGGCAGCGTGGGCACGGTGCGTATGCAGGACCAGGAGCTCGCCCTAAGATTTCTCGCTTTCCGAATGGCCAATATCGGCTTGATGGAGCCCTACCTTGGAAACATGGATCGTTTCCTTGATCACGCGATTGACCGTTTGAACAACTCGTCGTCCAGCGTCATCGAAGGGCTGTCGTCGGACTTCTTCCGCGCAATGAAGAACTCCGCCCACCTGTTTGGTCAGTTTGCGTTTAGAAAGTGCCTTCCTCACGATTTGATCCCCGGCGCTAGGCGCCGACTGATCAACAATGCCCTTTTCACAACATGGGCAACGACTCTGGCTGAGTACTCAGACCAGGCAGTGAAACTGCAAACGCAAGGTTCCTTCGCCATTCGACTAGCAGATAGTTTGCAGCAGGACCCTCAGTTTCTAGACTGCGTAACATCTGGCACAAACGATAGACGTCGACTCTCGTACTCATTCTCGATTGCAAGGCGACTGTGCGAGGAGAATATACTTTGATCAGCGGCCTTACCGTACGAAATTTTAAATGCTTCAAGGACACAACGCTTCCTTTCCGACCTATCACGGTTATCAGCGGAGGCAATGGCGTAGGCAAGTCCAGCACCATCCAGTCGTTGCTAATTCTGCGTCAAACCGCAGATCAGCTAAGAGTACTTGATGACCTGGGGGCTCTAGACGCGGGGGGCCAAGCTGAATTTCCAGTAAAACTAAACGGCCCTTACAGGCTAACACTGGGAAACACTCTCACGGTCACCAATTCAGAGATTGAGTCGCCTGTTATCGAGATCGGCGTCCAATCAAGAGATAGCGCTGATGCCGCTAGCCTCAATGTAAAATTTCTCGCCGACACAGTCTCAGCTGATGTCACGCTCACGTGCCAGCATCCGGCGCTTAACTCTAAACGGATGCTCGACCGAGAGAATTCATTTCCTGTCTTCGCCAACCAGTTTCACTACCTCGTTGCAGAACGCAACGGTCCCCGCGATCTTTCGGGCGTATCAGACGATCGATTCCTGAGCACAGGACTTGCGGGCGAATATACGGCAGACGCAATCGCGCGCGCCGAAAGCCAAAATCTCGCAGTTCACGAGAAGCTTCAAATTTCCGACGGCTCGAATCTTTTTAAGGTCCAACTTGAGGGTTGGATGCGCCTCCTTGTACCCGGCATTAAAATAGCCACCCAGAGCTATCCGGAAATCAATCGGGTCCGGCTAAGCATAGAGAAGTCAGGATCTCCCGTGGGGCCAATGCTTCCCACAAGCACGGGTTTTGGAATTAGCTATGTTCTTCCGGTGATCGTCAGTGGCTTGCTGGCTCAGCCAGGATCGATGCTTATCGTGGAGAACCCAGAAGCCCATCTGCATCCCGCTGCGCAGTCCGCGATAGGGCGATTCCTCGCGTGCGTGTCGAGCTCAGGCGTCCAGGTGGTCGTTGAAACTCATTCCGAGAATGTCATCAATGGCGTTCGCCTTGCGGTGATAGATGGCTTGGTGAGCAGCGATGACGTTGGGCTATTATTTTTCTCGCCGCGTGAGGGTGACACCGAGCCAAACGTGGATGCCATTTCGATCGACTCCCTGGCAGAGCTAAGCCTGTGGCCAAAGGGGTTCTTTGATCAGCAGAGCAGCGATCTTGCCAAACTCATCGCCGCACGGCGGGCTCAGCGCTCTAGCAGCCAGGCGAAGTGATGCCGCGAGCAGTCTTTCACAGCGTGGCACGGTACACCGGCCCAGGGGCAGTCGATCTAGCTGACAGAGTTGAGAGTCTAGTCGTCTTGTGTGATCAAATTCGGAACACGGGCGAGCCGGTCCTGAAGGAGGAAGAGGTTTGGGATGCCGAGGTTGAGCCAGGTCTTCCAGTCTGGCGAATGCTTTTCGAAAATGAGGGGGAAACCCTTTCTCGCGACCTCGCGAGATCGCTTCAGATAGTCATCGATCAGGCGGCGTCCCTAGGGGAGGGTCAGCTCGCCGGGGTAAACGTCCAAGGGGCTCTCGGACTCTTTGCTAACGGCAATGCGACCCAACTCAATACGGCCAGTGACTTGCGTACGCTGGTTCGTTCGCACATGGGCGGAGAGCCACAGGATGCTGCGGTATTCTGCGCAGACTGCGCAATTGCATTTCCAAGGCTCAAGCTCAGCAACGCCTTCCCACAGTGTATATCCACCTTTGACGGCGGATATCAGCAGTATGCGGGAGTTCTGGTTCGCTGTCTCGAAGCTCTCAACGACGACTGGACAAACTTCGAGCGGGGCGACCTTCCAAAGACGCTCAAAGCATTCTCTGCCAGAAGCGGATTTGAAACAAACATGGAGGGCAATGGGGACCGAAAAGATGAACTCAGCTTCGCCTTCAGCGTTGAGGAAGGAATATCAGAGCGAGTTATATGTGAACCTCATATGAAACTCGGCTCATCTGATATTGCAGGAGATAACAAATATTACTTTCACCGCATTTATTTTAACCCTCGCGGACATACCTCATTCCCTGGCCTAACCTTGATCGGACATGCGGGCAAGCACCTGTGACTATCTCTCCAACAGGGTTACCTTAAAGTTCGATTCATGAAGGCTCAAAGCGCTCGCACTGCTGGCCTCCGCAGGTATGGCGGAGGTCGAAATCGGGGCGGCTCCTGGAGATAGCGATCGATAACTTGGGAGCGACGTAGACACGCGTTAGGGCCAAAATGGGAAGGGCGTGGGTTGGCCCATCTGAGAGAGACCGAAGCGGCCCGCAAAGCCATGTCGCGCCTAGTTTTGACGGTCGAGGCTGAGTCGATTTCGTAATGAGGGGGTCAGGTGTTCGAGTCACCTAAGCGGCACCACTTTTCCCCAGTTGCCCCTGAGACGATCGTGCCTCGGCGAAAGCCGCGCTGAATTAGGGATGTTAGGCAGGATTTTATTAGGTCGCGGCCGTTATGGGGGGCGCCTTCAGGGACGCGGCCGTCCCACCTTGACGCGGGCCGCAGGAAGGCGCGTGATTTCGGCCTGTTGTTCAACGATGGACATTGAGTCGCGCGGCGATCGGCGGAGCCGCTTTCATCCCTGAGTAGCCTTAGACTCCCATTCTGAGTACGTACCATCCCTCTAATGCAGAGCTTTGGCTTGACGGCATGGAGGATTTCGGGCCTGACGGCCTCTAATATCGTTCCGAAGGTTGTTATGAGCGACGCAGTAGACCCCGTTGACATCGCGATCGGCGCCCGCATCCGCGCCCGCCGCGAAGAACTCCGCATCACCCAGGCCCAGCTGGCGGCCGGCGCAGGCGTGACCTTCCAGCAGATCCAGAAGTACGAGCGCGGCGTGAACCGTGTCTCGGCTGCGCGTCTGCTGCAGATCGCCGCCGTGCTGAAATCGACCGGCGCGGCCCTGCTGGGCGAACTGGACACCGCCGAGGGCGACGATCTGGTTCTGGCTCAGCCGGGCGTATCGGAACTGCTGTCGGCCTTCCGCGCCATCGGCGACGGCGACAAGCGCGACGCCCTCCTGGTGGTGGCCAAGGGCCTGCGCGGCTGAGATCAGAGCGGCGGCTGCAGCAGTCGGTTGACCGCCGCCCCCTGCCCCGCGCCGACGGCGAAATCCGCCAGCCAGATCTGGACGGCCTCCAAGGCGCGGGCGTCCAGACTGTCCGAACGGCCGGAGTCGGCGATGTTCTGACGGACGATCTCCAAAAGACAGGCCGCCTCGGTCGCGCTGGACGGCGCGTGTTTCAAGAGGCGGGCCTCGGCCTCCACCATCGGCCCCAGGTCCAGTTCGGCCAGCAGATTGTCGTCGCTGGCGGCGACGCCAGCCGCTCCAAGGGTGTCGGCGATGCGGGCGGTCTCGAACCACGATCGAAAGAGCGGCATGAAGGCCGGGGCGGTCGAAGCGGTCACTGATACAGTTCCTTCCTTAAAGCGAAAGCGCGCGGCGTTCTTGACTAGGACGGGTTCGCGCATAGGGGGCCGCATTGGCCTCCCACACGCCGAAGATCGCCAGAAGCAGCAGTTCGAACCAGACCACCATCCGGGCCGAAACCATCGACCACATCAGGGGTTGGGACGCGCCGAGCGCGGCGAAATGGGTCGATAGAGCGATCAGTTGTGCCCCGGCCGCCAACATCAGCCACCACCGTTGATAGACGAGCGCCAACCCCGTCAGCAGGCCGAACATGCCCAGGGAGAGGCCCGCCACCGCCCAACGGAAGCTGCCGATCGTGAGGTGATCCAGGATCGGAGAGCCGAACTGGAGGGCCAGGAGGCCCGCCAGAACCAGCCGCTCCGGCGTCCGACCCTTCCAGGCCAGCAGCGCCATGGCGCCGTAGGTCAGGGCTTCCAGCAGGATCGAGAGGGGCGAGCCCACCGGCGGGACCGATCAGGCCGCGACGGAAAGAACGGGGGCGACGGGATTACCGGTCTTGTCTTCGCGCGTGCCGTCCAGGTTCCAGCCGATCTGATGGTCCTCGGCGACCTTGGCCAGTCCGTCATGCGCCGAAATGACCGCGCCGCGCACCTGGGTCAGTTGGCTGAGGCCCTGAACCATGTCGGCGAGGACCGCCTGGCCCACTTCCGCGGCCAGATGCGCCTCGGCACGGCTTTCCAGGGCCGTCTGGACCAGTCTGCAGACCTCGATCATCGCCCTGTCCACGGCGTGTTCGGTCGTTCGTATTTGTCGCGCCACCCTGACGCCGACCTGAATATTTCTCATGGCTCGCCCTCCTGCTCAAAGCCGCTGCGTCAGCGCACCGCTTCGGGGGCGATCCGGTCGAACAGGGATGGAAGCACCATACCCGCCGTCACAATCCCGATGGCGAGCAGAAGGGCGATGGCGGAACCCGCGACGATGATCCCCAGCCGCGCGACGACCCCACGGGGCGGAGCGGGAAGGAACCAACCGGCATCCCCGGCGGCTTCCGCATCGCCGGACTGTTCGGCCGACGCCGGGCCAACTGAGCCGTCTTCCGTCGCTTCGGGAATGAGTATCGAATGCCCTGAGTAGCCGTTACTCAGCCGGCGCGCGGCCAGCTTGCGGTCCGAAACCCCCAGCTTGCCGTAGGCCCGGTGCAGGTGGTTGCCCACCGTGCGAGGCGAAATCCCCAGACGCGCGGCGATTTCCTTATCCTCCAGTCCTTGGCCCGCCAGGCGGACGCATTCCCTCTCTCTCGGCGACAGGTTTTCGGACATCACGCGCTCCCCCGCCTGTCATAACGGATTTCCGCGCCTCGACCAGACCGGGGTCTCGGATATAGCTGGGCAAGAGTCAGGAGATCACTTGAACATATAAGCATATGTTTATATGTCTTCACGCCTGACACTGACAGGAGCCTCTCTTGGCCGCTCGTTCCTCCTTCCTCTTCACCTCGGAAAGCGTGTCTGAAGGACACCCGGACAAGGTCGCCGACCGCATCTCGGACACCGTCGTCGACGCCTTCCTGTCCAAGGACCCCGAGGCCCGCGTCGCCTGCGAAACCCTGGTGACGACCCAGCGCATCGTGCTGGCCGGCGAGGTCCGCGCCACCCAGCCGGGCAACACCAAGGAACAGAACGAAGCCTTCACCCAGTCGATCATCGACAGTTTGGAGCCCCTGGTTCGCGCTGCGGTCAAGGACATCGGTTACGAGCAGGACGGCTTCCACTGGGCGACGGCGGACTACGCCTGCCATCTGCACGCCCAGTCGGCCGACATCGCCGTCGGCGTCGATTCGACCAATGAGAAGGACGAGGGCGCGGGCGACCAGGGCATCATGTTCGGCTACGCCTCGAACGAGACGCCGGAGCTGATGCCCGCGACCCTGCAGTACAGCCACAACATCCTGAAGCGCCTCGCCGAAGTGCGTCACGCCGGCGGCTCGCTTCTGGAACCGGACGCCAAGAGCCAGGTCACGATCGAGTACGAGGACGGCAAGCCCAAGCGCGCCGCCTCCATCGTTCTTTCGACCCAGCACGCCAAGGGACTGACCTCCGCCCAGGTCGCCGAGATCGTCAAACCCTATATCCTCGAAGTCCTGCCAGAGGGGTTCACCGACGAGAACACCGTCTGGCACATCAATCCGACCGGCATTTTCGAGATCGGCGGGCCGGACGGCGACGCCGGCCTGACGGGACGCAAGATCATCGTCGACACCTACGGCGGCGCCGCGCCCCACGGCGGCGGCGCCTTCTCGGGCAAGGACCCCACCAAGGTGGACCGTTCGGCCGCCTACGCCTGCCGCTATCTGGCCAAGAACGTTGTCGCCGCCGGCCTGGCCGACCGCTGCACCATCCAGATCTCCTACGCCATTGGGGTCGCGGAGCCCCAGTCGATCCACGTCGATCTGCACGGCACGGGCAAGGTGTCCGAGGCCTTGCTGGAGGACAAGCTGCTTGGATTGATCGGCGGCGCGACGCCGCGCGCCATCCGCCAGCACCTGGGGCTGAACAAGCCGATCTACGCCCGCACGGCCGCCTATGGCCACTTCGGCCGCGCGCCGGACGCCGACGGCGGCTTCAGCTGGGAAAGGACCGATCTGGTCGATCAGTTGAAGGCCCTGGCCTCGAGCATGATTCACCGTTTCAGCGGAACCGCGTAGCGGTTCCTCCTCAACGGATCAGGCTCTAAGACCTCAGCCGGCCTGATCCTCCAGGGTCAGGCCGCGCACCCCCGCCAGATTGGCGCCCGTCAGCTCGATCTGACGGGTTTGGGCGCCGTGCATGACGGCGCGGCCCAGATCGGCGCTCGTCAGCACCGCCCGGCGCAGATCCGCGCCGGACAGGTCGGCGCCCCGCAGATTGACGCCGGTCAGGTCCGCCGCCAGCAGCCGGTCGGCCCCAATCAGCAGCGGTCCCAGTTGCGCCCCGCGCAGATCAGCCCCGCTCATCTTGGCGTTCTTCAGCCGCGCGCCGCGCAGATCGGCGCGGTAGAGTCGCGCCGAGCGCAGGTCGGCGTTCTCCAGATGGGCGCCCTGAAGCTGCACCCCCTCCATGTCCAGACCGTAGAAGACCGCCCCCTTGGCCGACAGGGCGGTCAGGTTCAGGCCGGTGATCGACTTCAGCGGGCGCAGATCGACACCGTCGAAAACCGAGGGCTGCCCCTCCGTCCCGCCCGTCTCGCACCAGCGGGCGTGTTCGCGCAGCATTTCCGCCGCCGGCATGCGATCGACCGAGGCGCCGGCGGACCGGTCGTCGGTCAGGGTTCCTTCCATATTGGCGCCGTCGGCGCGCCACATCGTCATCTTGCAGCCCACCAGGATGGCGTCGCGCATGTCCGCCCCCGACAGGTCCGCGCCCGACAGGTCGGCTCCAGCCAAGTCCGCGCCGCGGAAATCGGCCTGTTTCAGATTGGCGCGGACCATTTTGCAGTCCTTCATCACCGCGCCCGAGAAGTCGGCCTTGATGGCGATGACGCCCGACATGCGCGAACGCTGCAGATTGGCCCCGGCTAAACAGGCGCCCATCATTTCGCTTTCCTGGCGCTGACGCGGTTCAATGACCTTAAACCCCAGTTTGGCGTCGGCGGCGGCGATGGTGCCTTCGCGCAGATCGGCCTCGAACAGGTCCGCGCCCGACAGGTCGGCCCCGCGCAGACAGGCGCCGCGCAGATCGGCCCGACGCAGGCTGGCGTCCGCCAGGACGACGTCCTGCATGTCCGCGCCGAAGAAGTTGGCGTTGTCCAGCCTGGCGCCGGTCAGGTCGCAGTTTTCCAGACAGGCGGCGGCGAAATCCGCATCGGCCAGATTGCGACCCCTGAGGCTGAGGCCCGAGATGTCCATCCAGGCGAAGACGGCGCGGGCGCCGCCCGGGCGGGCCTGGAACAGGCGGTCGTGCCGGGCGCAGATCACGTCCAGTTCCGCCTGGGTCAGGCGCTTGCGCACGATGGGTTCAGCCGCCTGCATTCGATCAGCCTAGGCCCGGCTGATTTAAGAAAGCCTTTAGCGACAGTCGCTTGTCACTCGGTCAGCAGGCCCTGGTCGCGCAGGGCGTCGGCCAACTCCCCCGACGAGGTCCAAAGGCGCGTATAGCCCGCCTCCCCCAGCCGCTTCAGCTCAGTGACCAGGTCGGCCTTGGGCGAGGCGACGAAACGGCCGTCGAAACCGGCGCCGTCCTTGCTGACCCGCACCAGGGGCCGGCCGGTTTCCAACCGGTGCAGAAACCCCTCGCACAGGGCCGCGCCCTCCTCGCACATAAGGCCCGTTTCGACCGTCAGCCCCTCGGCGCGCAGGCGTTCGGTGCCCCGGCCGGCCGCAAAGGGCGACGGGTCCAGACAGGCGATGACGACGCGCGCCACCCTGGCCTCGGTCAGGAAGTGGGCGCACGATTTGCGGCCGGAAGAACGCGCGCCGCAGGGCTCCAGGGTGACATAGACCGTCGCGCCCTCGACGTCGGGTCCGGCGGCGGGGACCGCCTGCTCCTCGGCGTGGGGACGGCCGCCGGGGGCGGTCGCGGCCTGGGCGATGACCCGCCCGTCCTTGACGATGACGCAGCCGACCGCCGGATTGGGCCAGGTCTCGCCCATACGGCCTGTCGCCAGATCTATGGCCTGGGCCATGAAGCTGCGGTCGGCGTCGCTCCAGCTCATGGCAGGGTCGGCAGGGTTTCGGCGCGATCGGCGTCCAGATAGCGCGCGGCGGTCGGCTTCAAAGCGGCGTCCAGCTGAATCTCCAGCGGATTGCCGGTGGGGATTTCGACCCCGACGATCTGATCGTCCGGCACGGCGAACAGCAGTTTGACGATGGCGCGCAGGGAGTTGCCGTGGGCGGCGATCAGCACGTCCTCGCCCGCCTTCAGCCGCGGCGCGATCTCGGCGTCCCAATAGGGCTCCACCCGGTCCAGGGTGGTCTTCAGGCTTTCGGTGTCCGGGATGGCCTTGCCGGCGTAGCGGGGGTCGGCGTTGAAATCGAACTCGCCGCCCGGCGCCAGAGGCGGCGGCGGGACGTCATAGCTGCGTCGCCAGATCTTGACCTGATCCTCGCCGTGCTTCTCGGCCGTCTCGGCCTTGTTCAGCCCGGTCAGGCCGCCGTAGTGACGCTCGTTCAGCCGCCAGTCCTCGATCACCGGCACGTCGGTCAGGCCGGCCGATTGCAGGGCCAGGGCGCCGGTGCGCTTGGCGCGTTTCAGCACCGAGGTGAACATGACCGCGGGCTTGAACCCGGCCTGGGCGATCAGCTCGCCGCCCCGACGGGCCTGGGCCTCGCCTTCCGCCGTCAGATCGACGTCCACCCAGCCCGTGAAGCGGTTCTCGAGGTTCCACTGGCTCTGGCCATGGCGGAGCAGGATCAGGCGCGGCATTCGACGGTCCTTTGCAAACAGTCTGTCCGGGTAAGCCGCCGTCATGTGCCGGTCAAGGTTTTGACGCAGGTGCGAAACCGACCGCCTTGTCCGCCGATCGTCGGATGGATAGGGTTCGCCTATGTCCGATCGTCTGTTCTTCCCCTTGGCCGGCGCCGTCATCGTGATCCTGACGGCCCTGGCCTTGGTCTGGCCTTAAGCCGCCGTCAGAACAGGATCTTGCGCAGATTGATGCGGAAGACCCGACCCTGGGGGTCCAGATAGTCGCGCTGATAGTTGACCGGGGTCGAGCCGTCGCTGCTGGTCACCGAGACGCGGTCGTCGAACAGGTTCTGAACCCCCAGCCCGATCCGCGCGCCCTTCAGGAAGGGGAAACGCTCCACCAGTCCGGTGCGCTGGGACAGGTCGGCGAAGGCGAACAGATTGACCGTCGTGCGGTCCGAAAAGTCCAGATCGACGGTGTTCGGACCGTCGCCGTTCACCGTGGTGCCCGAGCGCCAGTTGGCGTTGACGAAGGCGCCGTAGCCGTTTTTGAACACGCCGGTCTGAAGCTGGACCTCATGGCGCGACTGGCCGCCCGAGCCGGAGATGGAGTCGCCGCCCAACAGGTCCAGGGGCGCCAGGCCGTCGCGGATCACGACCTCGTCCTGCACCCGCCAGGTGTGGGTCAGCGACAGGTTGAACATGCCCTGGCCCGGCTGCATGCCCGGCCCGCGCG
>OFDN01002261.1_pt1 | contig 10869 bp, 6 predicted proteins | sample 1520971 | NCBI WGS metagenome assembly OFDN01 (sample SAMEA94257418, study PRJEB24077) | hot springs metagenome | biome: Aquatic biome; feature: Geographical feature; material: Water | place: India | collected 2012-06-12 | depth 5 m | reverse complement strand
CCAGGATCGCGCCGTCCATCTGGGCGGCACCGGTGATCATGTTCTTCACATAGTCGGCGTGGCCGGGGCAGTCGACGTGGGCATAGTGCCGCGCGGCGGTCTCATACTCCACGTGGGCGGTCGAGATCGTGATGCCACGAGCCCGCTCTTCCGGCGCGCCGTCGATCTGGTCATAGGCGCGGAATTCGCCGAAATACTTCGTGATCGCCGCCGTCAGCGTCGTCTTGCCATGGTCAACGTGACCGATGGTCCCGATGTTCACGTGCGGTTTCGTCCGTTCAAACTTTGCCTTCGCCATCGCGTTGTCCGCCCTTGTCCTGACCGGGCCCGCCGGGGACCCGAGATTACACGCGCGGCGACTTAGCCCGTGGACAAGGGAAATTCAAGCCTGATTGGCCGGGGCGCGCCCGGGGTGCGGCAGTGCTGCGCTTTGCCGTCGCCCCGCCCTGCTCTATCTTCGCATCATCATGCTCGATGCCCCCGCCCCCCTTCCCGCCCGCGTTGCCCTCCACACCGAACCGATGGGGGTCTGGGCCAGCTTCCGCGCCGCCCAGCGCAACGTGCTTGAGCTGATCCCCGAAATCGCCACCCGCGTCCCGATCCTCTCGGGCCGCACCGGCAAGCGCTGGCACATGCTGATGGACCCGGAGGTGCTGAAACAGGTCCTCCGCGACAAGGTCGACGACTACCCGAAGTCGGTGGTCACCAAGCTGATCCTCGAACCCGCCATCGGCGACAGCCTCTTCGTGGCCGAAGGCGCGCAGTGGATGTGGCAACGTCGGACCGCCGCCCCGGTTTTCTCGCACCGCAACGTCACGGCGCTTGGTCCGGTGATGACGGCAGCGGCGGAACGGTCGGTCGAACGGCTGGACCGGGCGGTGGGCCGGGCCGCCGACCTCTTCGACGAAATGGTCACCGCGACCTTCGAGGTGATCGCCGATGTCACCTTCTCGGACGGCATGGGCTTCGACCGGGGCGCCGTCCATGCCGCCATCGAGCAGTACATCGCCGAAACCGCCAAGGTCTCGCTCCTCGACGTCCTCGGCGCCCCGCCCTGGGTGCCGCGTCCGAACCGCCTCTGGACCGGCAGCGCCATGCGCGACACCAAGCGCCTTGCCGACCGCGCCATCGAGGCGCGGAAAGCCGAAGGCAGCAAGACCCCGCCCGACCTCCTAGACCTCCTGATGGCCGGTTCCGACCCGGAAAGCGGCCGTCAGATGACGACCTCGGAACTGCGGGACAACCTTCTGACCTTCATCGTCGCGGGGCATGAGACGACGGCGCTGACCCTGTCCTGGGCGCTGTATCTCTGCGCCTTCGATCCTTCCGTGCAGGACGCCGCGCGGGCCGAGGCGCAGGCGGCCCTTGGCAACCGTTCCGCCACCGTGGCCGACCTCGCCTCCCTACCCCTGACCCGCCGGATCGTCGACGAGGCGCTGCGGATGTACCCCCCGGCCGCCTTCCTCTCCCGCACTGCCATGTCCTCCGACACGCTTTGCGGCCGCGAAGTCCGCCCCGGCGACACCGTGATCCTGCCGATCTACGCCCTGCACCGGCATCGCCTCCTGTGGGAGGACCCCGACGCTTTCCGCCCCGACCGCTTCGCCGACCCCAAGGCCGTCCCGCGCTTCCAGTACCTGCCCTTCGGCGACGGCCCCCGCATCTGCATCGGCGCATCCTTCGCCCTGCAAGAGGCGGTGATCGTGCTGGCGACGCTGCTGGCCCGCTTCCGCTTCACCCCGATCCCGGGGAAGGAACCGAAGCCGGTGATGATCCTGACCCTGCGGCCCCAGGGCGGGGTCTGGCTGAAGGTCGAACGGGCATGAGAAAGCCCCCCTCCTTCGGCTTCGTCTCCTCCTCGCCAGGGCCACCCAGCGAGGAGTGACGAAGTCATCGACGAGCGGTTCAGGTAAACTTGTTGTCCCGCGGGAAGCCGCGCGGGGCCATCTTGCCGGCACTGGCCCGGGCGCCGGTCCATTCCAGAAGGTCAGTCTCGGTCCGCGTCCGCCCGGCCGGGTCCTTCCAGGATAGGCCGTCGGCCTTGTGGAAGGTGACTGCGTCGGAGAGACCCCCGTCCTTGTACTTCTGCAACCGGACGCCCTTGCCTTTGGCCATTTCCGGCAGCTCGGCCAGCGGGAAAACCAACATTTTCCGGTTGTCACCCACTACCGCGACCATATCCCCGGCGACCGGCACACAGACCGCCGTCTTCACTCCGTCCCGCACCGTCAGCACGGCCTTCCCGGCCTTGGTCTGCGCCACCAGTTCCTCGGACGGCACGATGAACCCGTCCCCGGCGCTGGAGGCCAAGAGGTATTTGACCCCCGCCTTGTAGACCAGCAGATCGGTAATCCCCGTATCATTCGGCAGGTCCACCATCAGGCGCACAGGTTCACCCATCCCCCGCCCCCCAGGCAGGTTCGCGCCCAGAAGGGTGTAGAACCGCCCGTTCTCGGCCACGAGCAGGATCTTGTCCGTCGTCTCGGCGTGGAACGCAAAGCGCGGGCCGTCGCCGTCCTTGAACTTCTGCTCCTGGCCCAAGTCCACATGCCCCTTCATCGCCCGGATCCAGCCCATCTTGGAACAGATGACCGTGATCGGCTCCCGGTCGATCATCGCCTCATACGGAATGTCCTCGACCTCGGTCGCATCGGCGAATTGCGTCCGGCGCGCGCCCAGCGCCGTACCCTTGCCATAGACCTTCCGGACCTCGTCCAGCTCTTTCCCGATCCGCTTCCACTGGTGCCGTTCGCTGTCCAGAAGGTCGGCCAGGTCCGACCGCTCCTTCGTCAGCGCATCGCGTTCAGCGTTCAGCTCCATCTCCTCCAGCCGCCGCAAGGACCGCAGGCGCATGTTCAGGATCGCCTCAGCCTGAACCTCGGTCAGCTCACCTTCGACCCCCTTGACCGGAGGCCGGTAGTCCTTCTCCGACGTCGCCCGGATGTGCGATTTCGACCAATCCTCGGCCATCAGCGCGGCCTTGGGGTCATCGTCGTATCGGATAATGTCAATCACCCGGTCGAGGTTCAGGAAGGCGATCAAGAGGCCTTCCAGCACCTCCAGCCTTGCGTCGATCTTCTGGGTCCGGTGCTGGCTGCGCCGCCGCAGCACGTCGCGCCGGTGGTCGAGGAAAGCCCGCAGCACTTCCTTCAGCGAACAGACCTTCGGCACCTTGCCGTCGATCAGGACGTTCATGTTCAGGCTGAACCGCACCTCAAGGTCCGAGTTCTTGAACAAGCTGCCCATCAGCACTTCGGGGTCCACGTTCCGCGCCCGCGGCTCCAGGATCAGGCGGATGTCCTCGGCGCTCTCGTCCCGGACGTCGGCGAGGAGCGGGACCTTCTTGATCTGGATAAGCTCGGCCAGCTTTTCGATCAGCTTCGACTTCTGCACCTGGAACGGGATCTCGGTCACGACGATCTGCCAGGTCCCGCGACCCAGGTCCTCAACCTCCCACTTCGCCCGGGTGCGGAAGGCACCGCGACCGGTACTGTAGGCCTCAAGGATCGACTCGCGCGGCTCGACGATCACCCCGCCCGTCGGAAAGTCCGGCCCCGGGATCTTCGCCACCAACGCCTCGTCCGACAGGCCAGGGTCGTCCAGCAAGGCCTGACAACCGTCGATCAGCTCATCAAGGTTGTGCGGCGGGATGTTCGTGGCCATGCCGACCGCAATCCCCGAAGACCCATTCGCCAGCAGGTTCGGGAAGGCGGCAGGAAGCACCACGGGCTCTTCCAACCGGCCGTCGTAGTTCGGGCGGAAGTCGACGGCGCTTTCGTCGATCCCCTCCATCAGCGCCTCGGCCGCCGCAGTCACCCGCGCCTCGGTATAGCGGGACGCAGCCGGATTATCCCCGTCGATGTTGCCGAAGTTGCCCTGCCCGTCGACCAGCGGGTAGCGCATGTTGAAATCCTGCGCCAATCGAGCCATCGCATCGTAGATCGCCGCGTCGCCGTGGGGGTGGAAGTCCCCCATCGTGTCGCCGCTGATCTTGGCCGATTTCAGGAAACCGCCCGTCGGCGTCAGCCGCAGCCGCCGCATCGCCCAGAGGATTCGCCGGTGCACCGGTTTCAGCCCGTCCCGCGCGTCCGGAAGCGCCCGATGCATGATTGTCGACAGGGCGTAGGTCAGATACCGCTCACCGATGGCGCGGGACAGCGGTTCGGAAACAGTCAGGCCATCCGGCCCCTCGATCTTGGGCTCATCGTCATCCGAAATCATGGATGTTGTGTAGGGAAAACCCGTCCGCCGGTCCAGATGGCTTTGTCAGATCCGCAAAACAAGCGCCCGGATATGCATTTTTCATACACTTGCCGCAATCGCCTGTGCTATGACGCAGGCAACCAGAAGACGGAATCTCTCATGCTGCGCCTGACGTTGATTTTGTGCATCGGCCTGTTCGCCGCCCTGATGATCGCGGGGGAAGACCGTGGTCAGATGCGTCCGGGCCTGGCGCAGGCCGCTGCCAGCAAGGCGGAGGAAGACAGCGTTGTCGCTGAAGCGACGGAGCCCGCACCGGTAACCGTCATCGCCGCCGAACCAGCGGCGCCGACCGCCAAACCAGCTGCTGCCGCCCCGGCCGCCGACACCGCCATTGCCAGCGCCGCCCCGGCCGAGGTTACGCCCGAACCCTATGTCGAAGCCACGCGCGAGGTGGTGACCAAGGTCGAAGAACCGGTCTTCTCGCTCGCCTCGGTGGGCAACGAAGCCGTGCCCGCCGCGCCGCAGCCCGAACGGGCCGATGGTGACGCGGGCACGATCTGGTACGTGGTGGCCAATTCGGTGAACGTGCGCGCCGAGCCCTCGACCGACTCCGAAGTCCTCGGTCGCCTTGGGTCCGGCGAAGCGGCCCTCCTCGTGCAGGCCGTCGATGACGACTGGGCGCGGATCGTCATTCAGGGCGACGGGGTGGAAGGCTTCGTCGCAATGCGCTACCTGAGCCCCGAGGCCCCCTGAAGCCTCGGCTTCGCAAGGCGCCCGATGACCCAGAAATCCATCCTGATCACCGGATGCTCCTCCGGCATCGGCCTTGACGCGGCCAGGACCCTGCACAAACGCGGCTGGCGCGTCTTCGCGACCTGCCGGCAAGAGACGGATTGCCACCGGTTGCGCGCCGAGGGTCTGGAAAGCTTCCGTCTCGACTACTCCGACGAAGCCAGCATCGCCGACGCCGTGGCTGAGACCCTGCAGCGGACCGGCGGCACCCTCGACGCGCTTTATAACAACGGCGCGTTCGCCTGCCCCGGCGCGGTCGAGGACCTGCCGCGTGGCGCGCTCCGTGAAATCTTCGAGACCAACCTCTTCGGCTACCACGACCTCACCCGCCGCCTGATCCCCACCATGCGCGCGCAGGGTCGCGGCCGCATCATCAACTGCTCCTCGGTCCTCGGCCTTGTCGGCATGACCTGGCGCGGGGCCTATGTCTCGACGAAGTTCGCGATGGAGGGCCTGACCGACGTCCTCCGGATCGAGATGAAGGGCACCGGGATCGACATCATCCTGATCGAACCCGGCCCGATCGCCACGAAGATCCGCGAAAACGCCGTCCCGCATTTCGAGAAATGGGTGGACTGGGAAGCCTCCGCGCGGCGTGAGCAATACGTCAGTCTCCGCGGTCGGCTCTACGACAAGAAGGTGAAGAAAGACGCTTTTGAGCTTGGCCCCGAAGCGGTGACCGCCAAACTGATCCACGCGCTTGAACATCGCCGCCCCAGGGCGCGCTACTACGTGACGACTCCCACCTACCTGATGGGCGTCGCACGGCGGATTCTGCCGACGCGGGCTCTCGATTGGGTGATCGCCAAGGGCTAAACACCCGATTTTTCGCCGAAAAATCGTAACCCCTTACAGCCGTTCGGCCTCGGCATGCAGACGTTCGACCAGGCCCTGATCCAGCTTCAGCGCCTCGGCCAACGACGAAAGGTAAGCCGTCTCTTCCGGGCTGTCGAGGTCGATGGACAGAAGTGAGGCCGCATAGATCTGCGTGGCCTCCGCCTCGGATCCCGCCAGCGCCGCGATCCGGGCCACGTCCAGCGGCGCATCAAGCTCGGCGGAAATCAGCGCGGTCGCCTCGTCGCCGAGACCCAGGTTGCCCAACTGCCCGTCGATCCGCGCCCGCTCCTCGGGCGTCACGTGGCCATCGGCCTTCGCCGCAGCGATCATCGCCTGCAGAAGATGCGTGGCCAATTCGTCGCCCGCATCGGAATCGTCCGGCAGGAATGCAGTCCCTTCCGGCCCGGGCAAAGCCGCCGTCGTGCCGCCCGAACGCCCGGCCTTCCAGTCCTCATAGGCCTTGTAGGCCAGCCCGCCAATCGCCGCCATGCCGCCGATCTTCAGGCCTGTGCCCAGCATCCGCCGCCCGCCCTGGGTCAGAAGAATGCCCAGAAGCCCCCCTGCAATCGCACCCTTGCCCAGCGTCGACTGGTTGTTCCAGGTGTCCTTCGCCTTGTCGGCGAGGCCGCTTGCGCCCTTGCCCCCGGTCATCTGGTTCAGGCCGCCGATAAGATTGTCGAACAGGGATTTCGCGTTAAGCATTCGGGCCTCCATGCGTTGCCGCAGGAACTATGAAAGGCGTTCCGCAACACCGCAATGACAGCGCTCTGCGATGGCCATCCGCCGCCTATGCCCGACCCCAGCCGCCCCCGCCGGGCGTCCGCATCTCGAACACCGCGCCTTCCGGCAGGTCGCGCTCGTCATTCCCCTCCAGCCGCTCCACCCGCCCGTCCGGCCAATGCACCAGGTTCTCGCCCACCGCCCCAGGACCGCCACCCGCCGCCCCAAACGGGGCCACGCGCCGACTGCCGCACAGCGTCGTGACCGTCACCGGTGCCAGGAACCGCAGCTTCCGCACCGCCCCGTCACCCCCGCGCCACACCCCTGCCCCACCCGAGCCCCGCCGGACCCCGAATGCCTCCAGCCGCACCGGGAACCGCTTCTCCAGCACTTCCGGGTCGGTCATCCGGGTGTTCGTCATGTGGCTCTGCACTGCCGAACAACCATGAAACCCCGGCCCCGCGCCCGTCCCACCTGCGATCGTCTCATAGTTCTGGAACCGGTCATTGCCCCAGATGAAGTTGTTCATCGTCCCCTGCGCTGCCGCCACGACCCCGAGTGCGCCGTACAGAGCATTGCAGGCCGACTGGCTGACCTCGGTATTCCCCGCGATCACCGCCGCCGGGGCACGCGGGCTAAGCAGCGTCCCTTCCGGCACGATGATCTCCAAGGGCCGCAGACAGCCCTCGTTCAGCGGGATCGGCTTGCCGACCAGCGTCCGGAACACATACAGCACCACCGCCCGCGTGACGGCCTGTGGTGCGTTGTAGTTCCCCGAATGCTGCGCGCTGGTCCCCGTGAAATCGATTTTCGCCGACCGCGCGGCATGGTCCACCGTGACCCGCACCACGATCTCTGCGCCGATGTCCATCGGATACCTGAACGCGCCATCCTGTAGCCGGTCGATCACCGCGCGCACGCATTCCTCGGCGTTCCGCTGCACATGGCCCATATAGGCCGCCACCACCTCCGACCCATGCAGCGCCACGATCCGCAAAAGCTCGCGCCGCCCGGTCTCATTGGCGGCGACCTGCGCCTTGAGGTCCGCCATGTTCTGATCCGGAGACCGGCAAGGCCAGCGCCCCGACCCCAAAAGCGTCCGCGTCTCGGCCTCTTGCAGCACACCTCTCATCACCAGCGGGAAAAGGTCGATCACCACGCCCTCTTCTTCGATCGTGGTGCTGTCCGGCGGCCCCGACCCCGGCGTCCGCCCGCCGATGTCGGCATGATGCCCGCGCGACCCCAGCCAGAATGCCGCCCGTCCGTCCACGAAGACCGGCGTGATCACCGTGACATCCGGCAAATGCGTCCCACCGTTCCACGGCGAGTTCAGCATCCACGCATCGCCCTCCCGCGCCGTGGCCCCGACTGCAGCGATCACCGTCTTCACCGCATGGGACATCGACCCCAGATGCACCGGCACATGCGGCGCATTGGCGACCAGATCCCCCGCCGCGTCAAAGATCGCGCAGGAAAAGTCCAGCCTTTCCTTGATGTTGACCGACCACGAGGTGTTGGCCAACGTCGCGCCCATCTGGTCGGCAACCGACATGAACAGGTTGTTGAAGACCTCCAGCAGCACCGGATCGACCTCTGTCCCCGCCGCAGGTGGCCGGGCCAGCGCCCCGCTCCGCCGCAGGATCAGGTTCGCCTGCCCGTCAACCGTCGCCTCCCAGCCGGGCTCAACCACGACCGTCCCGGTCGCTTCGGTAATCACCGCAGGCCCGACGATGCGCGTGGCAGACCCGCAATCCTCGCGCCGGAAGAGATCAACCTCCTGCCAGCGCCCATCGACCCAGACCGTCAGCTGTCCCGCCGCCTCTCCCGACCCTTCGTCGGGCGCCAGGTCAGGCAGACCGGCACCGCCGCCCGCTGCCTCGACCGCCAGCATCTCGAAGACAAGCCCCCGCTCGGGCGAGGTAAAGCCAAAGCGCGCCTGATGCACTGCTGCGAAATCCCGCGCCATCTCTGCCGCGTTCCCGAAAGGCACGGGCAGCGACTGGTGCTGCCCTTGATAGCGCAGATGCGCCGTCCGTGTGACCTCTGCCGACTCCACCCCCTGCGCCGTCAATTCTGCGACCGCAGCATCGGCCAACGCTGCAATCCGCGACGCGGCTTCTTCCACCGCATCAAGCGGGGCGTCGAACTGCATTTCCCGCAGCACCCGTAGCTGTGCAAGACCCATTCCAAAGGCCGAGAGCACTCCGGCCTGCGGATGGATGAAAATTGCTTTCATTCCCAGCGCATCCGCGACGCCGCAGGCGTGCTGCCCCCCGGCACCCCCAAAGCATTGCAGCACATAGCCCGTCACGTCATGCCCGCGCTGCACGCTGATCTTCTTGATCGCGTTTGCCATGTTGTCGATGGCTATCCGCAGAAAGCCCTCGGCGATCGTTTCCGGAGCTTCCCGCTTGCCGGTCGACTTTGCCACCTCGGCCGCCAGCGCCGCAAACTTCGCCCGCACCACTCCGGCATCCAGTGGCTGTTTCCCCTCCGGTCCGAACACCGCCGGGAAGTGCGCCGGAGATAGGCGGCCCAGCATCACGTTGCAGTCGGTGATCGTCAGCGGCCCGCCCCGGCGATACGCGGCTGGCCCCGGATTGGCCCCCGCGCTTTCAGGCCCCACTTGGAACCGCCCGTCCCGAAACGCGCAGATCGACCCGCCACCCGCCGCGACCGTGTGGATATCCATCATCGGCGCGCGCATCCGGACGCCCGCGACCTCGGTCTCGAATGACCGTTCATAATCCCCGGCAAAGTGGCTGACGTCGGTCGAGGTCCCGCCCATGTCAAAGCCGATCAGCCGGTCGAACCCTGCTGCCTCGGCGGTCCGGACCATGCCGACGATGCCACCCGCCGGGCCCGAAAGGATCGCGTCCTTGCCCTGGAATCGCCCCGCCTCGGTCAGCCCCCCGTTCGACTGCATGAACAGAAGCCGCCCCGTCGCCCGCCCCATATCCAGCGCGCCTTCCACCTGCGCCACATAGCGCCGCAGGATCGGCGACAGGTAGGCATCGACCACCGTCGTATCGCCCCGCGCCACCAACTTCGCCAGGCGAGAGACTTGATGCGACAGGGAAATCTGCGTGAACCCCGCAGCCCGGGCCAGTTCGCCCACCTGCAACTCATGCGCCGGGTTTACATGGCCATGCATCAGCGCGACGGCGACAGCCCGGATGCCCTCCGCACGGGCAAGATCCAGCGCATCCGCGACAGAACCGAGGTCAAGGGGCCGCACTTCGACCCCTTCGGCATCCATCCGGCCTGAGATTTCGAACACCCGTTCATAAAGCAGATCGGGCCGCCGGACATCCAGCTCGAACAGCGCGGGCCGGGCTTGCGTTCCGATGCGCAACAGGTCCCCGAACCCCTCGGTGATAATCAGCGCGACCCGTTCGCCCTTCCGCTCCAGCAGCGCATTGGTGGCTACGGTCGTCCCCATCTTCACCGCCGCGATGGCCCCGTCCGGGATCGGCTCGCCGGCTGACAGCCCAAGGCAATCCCGAATGCCCTGGACGGCCGCATCGGGATAGCGCTCGGGGTTCTCGGACAACAGCTTCGCCGTCACCAGCCGCCCGTCCGGCGCCCGCCCCACCACATCGGTGAAGGTGCCCCCCCGGTCGATCCAGAACTCCCACGCCATGTCCGATGTCATTCCTGACACGACCGTCATCCCGTTGCCAGCAGTCCCCGCCGCGCCAGGTTTTCCATCAGCGCGCGCGTCCCGAAGGTCCAGGGCGGCAGCGCGTCGCAGGGCTGCACCACGTTCACCAGCCGCCCCAGCGGGCCCGACGAAATCGTCACCCGGTCGCCCGCGTGGTGAGTGAACCCCTGCCCCGGCGCATCTCGGTCCTTCGTCGGCGCAAACATCGTGCCCAGATACAGGACGAACCCGTCGGGATACTGGTGGCTTCCGTTCAGCGTCTGCGCGACGATGCTGGCCGGCGGGCGCGAGATCTGGCCCATGTCGGAATGATCCGTCAACAGGAACCCGTCCTCCCCCGCGATCTCCAGCCCCACCCGCAGGCCTTCCACCGTCTCCAGCGTGAAATTCCCGTCGAACAGCCGGATGAACGGCCCCACCGCTGCCGAGGCGTTGTTGTCCTTGGCCTTCCCCAGCAGCAGTGCCGACCGCCCCTCGACATCGCGCAGGTTCACGTCATTCCCGAGGCTCGCCCCGCAGATGCGCCCCCTGGAGTTCACCGCCAGCACCACCTCGGGCTCCGGGTTGTTCCAGGCGCTTGCTCGGTGCACCCCGATCCCCGAGCCGCAGCCCACCGCGGCCATCGGCGGGGCCTTGGTGAAGATCTCGGCGTC
>OFDN01002260.1_pt1 | contig 10870 bp, 13 predicted proteins | sample 1520971 | NCBI WGS metagenome assembly OFDN01 (sample SAMEA94257418, study PRJEB24077) | hot springs metagenome | biome: Aquatic biome; feature: Geographical feature; material: Water | place: India | collected 2012-06-12 | depth 5 m | reverse complement strand
AGCGCGCGCTCCATCGCCGTGACGGTCTCGATCGGCGTCGCCTGCCGCCGGGCGGGGGATGCGTCTCCGGCCGAGATGATGAAGCGCGCCGACGACGCGCTCTATCGCGCCAAGGCTGCCGGCCGCAACCGCGTGATGATCGCCGCCGCAGCCTGAGCGCCACTCAGCCGCGAGGCCGATGGGTTAGCAGGTAAGGTTAAGTTTCGATGAATGCGGCGTGAACATGTATTGCGATTGATTCGCCGACGGCCGGCTGTAGGGTCGCTCCGACAAAGCCGCTGTCTCCAGAGGCTTTCGCGAATGCCCATCGGAAGTTCAGGTCCGCCGCATCTCCTGCGTTTCCGAAGGGCTCGGTCGGTCGACGAGGGATCATCTGGCCTCCTCAGACCCTTCGTCGGCCGGCCACCTTCAGCGCGGCGATGTCAGCCGGCGATATAGTGCGAGAGCACCGCGGGCACGCCGTAACCGAGCGCCGCGAAGACCGCGAGCAGGCCCAGCAAAACCAGCGCCGCCTTGAGCCTTCCGCCAGCCCGCCGCGATGAATCCGCCGCAACCATCAGCTTGAGCAAGCGCCGCAGCAGGCCGCCGCGCGGCTCCGGAGGTCGAACCGGCTGATCGTTGGTTGCCATGCTGTCTGCTCCCCCGGCGTGTCCCCACGAACGGCTTTTCTGTCTCTGCCGGCATTCTCAGCCGTCTTCCGCCGTTCGTCCATCAGGATATCGATGATGACGCGTGCTGATGACGCCTGCGCTTCCGAGAGCGGGCGCGTCTGCTTGTCGTCGCCTCTGCAAGAGAGCTCGAACCTGAGCGCTCAACCCCGCGGCGACGGACAGGTTCCTCGACGGTCACGGCTGGCCGCAATTTCGAACCATCCCGCCTGCCGCTCGTTCAGGTTCTTTGCCAGAAGCGCGAGGGATACTTGTCATGGGTGCGAATCTGAATGGACTATTCGAGACAAGACGTGACGCGGAGATGGCGGTTGAGCGTCTGGTTCAGGAACACGGCGTCGATCGCGGCCTCATCCTCATCGCCCCCGTGGGGGCTGCCAATAGCGCAGGCGAGCAGACTGGCGGGGCCGACAACGATGCTGCCGCGCCGAGCACGGGTGAACGGTCCGACGCCAAGCTGACGGGGCCGATCGAGGTCTCGGTCGATATCCAGGACGATGCGACAGCGAGCAAAATTCGCGACGCGTTCGCGGAATTCGGCGCTCACGACGTCGGTCGCGGCTGAGGGGCGCAACTGGAGGGGCGCAGCGTGTCGCCGATCAAGCCACGCCGCCGCTCCGAGGCTGGATGCCGCTTCTAATCCTTCGGCACGATGCTGATCTCGCCGCTTGCTTCGAGGACTGCGAATTTGATCTGATCCTGTCTTTCCAGACCTTGCTGGATACGGGCGGCCTTCAGCACGTCATCGATGCTGACCCTGGCACGCCTCAACGCGTGCTCGTCGGGCTTTCCATGGCTCAAGAGTATGGTGGGCGCGCCATCGATCACAAGGTTCAAGCCGCTATGTCCCTGTTTCAGATAGGATAGGGCGATGTCGGCGCCGAAAAGCGTAACGATCAGAATGAACGCGTTGGTGATCGAAAAGTCGTCTCCGAGTATCGCCTGCTGAGTCGTCTCGGCAATGATCAGCAGCAGGACGAGGTCAAAGGGCGTCATCTGCGCCAAGGTCCTGCGCCCCGACAGGCGCACGATCAGCAGCAATACGACGTAGATCGCCAGGCCGCGAAGGACCGTTTCCATGATGCGCCTTACGGGAGAATGATCAGCGTCATGGCAACCGCCACGCCGTCGATTGCGATGGTCCAGCGCACGATGCCAGGGGTGTCCGGCTTGATCCTGATCTTTGCCAAGCCAGACTCGCCTGGTCGAACCAGGAAAACCAGCTCTTCACCCGCAGCGGTGGCCGTGGACCGCGATGGTGAAGGCTGCGCGCCTGCAATGGATATCTGTCGGCCGAACTCGGAAGACAGCAGAACTTTGCGCTCGGACCCGCTGGAGGGGGCGAACGCGATGGACAGGGTTTCCTGGGTCTGCCAGCGCGCGAACCGGGGATGGTCTATTTCAGCACTGCCCGCTTGGATCTGCGCGCGAGCGAACACCCCGCCTTCTCCTGCAAAACCCAGCAGAGCGGCGGCGACGATGATGCCGTATCCAACCCATGCGCAGCGCTGGACGGTCCAGTATTTCTCTTGAAAGGAGCGGTGTTCGCGGAGTTCGAGATTCTCGGAACTGGCCATCGATCCCCCTCATCGGCATCTACCGCGTGACTGTCGCCACGCGATCCAACTCCGCCGGCTTGGAGTTTGTTGCCGTCAGCCAGGCTGCATTGTGCGCTCGCGAGCCGGCCTGTCGGTTCCGGGACATGATGACCGCCTCCTCACGGTCCGGTTCGCATCGCGACAGATCCCTCCGACCATCCCTATCCCCGGCCTATGACGAGAAGGATGCGCGCGCCGCGTCCGGCGCAGTGAGCGGCCAGGCCGTGCAGCCGTCAGCGGCGTTCAGGCGATCGCGGCGCAGGCGCGGATCTGTGCGGCCACGCACGAAATCGCGATGGCCTTGCATAGCAACGGGCTGCCTGGACAGGCTTTTGTCGCAGGGCGTAGGCGTGGGTCGACAGGGTTGTCATATCCGAAGAGGCAAGCCTTGACACCCGCTGCGGGAGCCATCCACTAACATAGGTTAGTCCGGAACAGATCAGAAACGTTCATATCGGATCGGCGGATGCCAATCGCACCCGCGTGGATGAAAGTGTGGGCGGACCATAATGGACAGGCTGCAGTATTTGTTGCGGACGCTCGAGCGCCGAGACGTCGTCACCGAAGCGGAATTGGCGCTCCTTGGCACGCTCGCCTTGCGCGAGCAGCGGTACAAGCGCGGCCAGGAGATCGTCCGCACCAAATCCCATCCGTCGGAGAGCTGTCTGATGCTGGAAGGCATCTCCGGGCGAGAAGTCATGACGATCGACGGGAAACGCCAGATCAGCGCCCTCCACATCGCCGGTGATTTCATCGACCTGCATAGCTTCACCCTGAAGCGAATGGACCACGGCGTCGTGTCGTTGACGGATACGACCGTCGTGTTCGTGCCGCATGCCGACATCCGCAGATTGATCGACGCTTCGCCGCATTTGGGCCGGCTCTTCTGGCTTCTCACCACGATCGACGGCGCGATCCAGCGCGCGGGCATAGCGTGCCTGGGCCGCAGCACGGCGCTGCAGCACATGGCCCATCAATTCTGCGAGCTCTGGGTTCGGATGAGCATCGTCGGTCTCGCCTCGCCGACTGGCTTTCCCTTCACATTGACGCAAGGCGAACTGGCTGATGTGATCGGGCTCTCGGCAGTGCACGTGAACCGCACGCTTCAGGAGCTGCGCGCTTTGGGTCTCGTCGATTGGGATGGCTATCATGTCGAGATCCATGACTTCGCCAAGCTCGCCGCTCTGTCGGATTTCGACGAAACCTACCTCAACCTGTTCTGCGAGCCGCGTTAGCGCGTTCATGGTGAGAGAGGATGCTCCCGTGACAAGATACTTCATCGATACGTCGAACGGCGTGGTCTCCTTGGCCGATGAGGTCGGAGCCGATTACCCGACAGAGGCCATGGCGCGCACCGAGGCTCTTCAGGCCGTGAGCGACATGGCGCGCGATTACGTTCAACAGGGCGGGGACCGCGAAATGACGGCTTCGGTCCGTGATCCGGCGGGGGCCGTGGTGTACGCGGTCAAGCTGTCGCTGCTTGACGTCACCGATCGGCAGTAGCGCGTTCGGGCGGAGCTTCCGTGGGCAACCGCGCCGCCCGCGGCTTGGCGCGCCAGTCGCAGGCTTTCTCTAACCCAAGTTAGTGCGCCATCTCGACCGTCCATTATGGTTGCCGTTCCCAGAGGAGGCTTCCATGCATGCCGTCGATGGGGGGGACACGACCGAATTCCGAGAGAGCATCGTCGGTCGGCTGCTGCCGATCGCGTCCCGCATTCGCTTGTCTGATGGCGCCGCTCTCGAGTCCGAAGGCGCAATCTACTTTCCGCTCGATGGGGTCGCGACGCTGATCCTGTCGCGAGACGACGCGCGCTGCCAGGTTGGCTTCGCGCGACGGGGCGATGCGATCGGCCTCCAAGGTCTGTTCGTTCCCGACTTTCCCGCCATCGTCGCGACAGTGTTGCGGCAGGGCGCGTTCGTGCGGGTGACGTCGGACGTTCTGGGTCGGCTCATGCGCGACGATCCACCGTTCCGCGACCGGCTTTCGATCTATGCGATGCACGCCATGGGTCGCTATCTCTCCGAAGCGGCGGGAGCGCTGGCTTCGTCGCTGGAGCAGCGTGTCGCAAGGTGGATTTTGCTCTGCCGGCGCGCGCTGGAGGACGATGTCCTGCCCGTGACGCATGAACGGATCGCGGAAGCCCTGGGCGTTCGCAGATCGGGCGTGACGGTGGCCTTGCATGTGCTCGAAGGTCAAATGCTGATCCGGTCAAGGCGCGGCCGGATCGACGTCCTCGACAGGAAGGGCCTGCGTTCCTTCGCAACGGGCGGACGGCGCGGTGCGACGACGAGCGCCCAAAGGACAACGGCGCATCAGCCGCTTGGGGCTGAGGGCATCGAGCTGTCCTGATGCACGAGCAGAGGAGGATGTGATGAAATCGATCAATGAACATCCCTCGACGGTCATACCCTGGTATGTCGAGAGCGAATTCGCCGTCTTCTCCAATCGTCGCGCCGGCACAGCCGCACAAGCCTATCGCGCATGGCGGCAACGGGCGAATAAGGCAATCACGATTGCGCAGAGCCAGGGCTACGCCGTCCAGCTCATGCCGGTCAGGTTGGCTGCTTTTCGAGATTGGCTGGCATGCGAGCGTCGCCAGGACGATACGGAGAGTCGGCGCGCTTTCCTCGTCGTCTGCGCTGCCAGCGCCGGGCGCTTGGCTCGACACGAGTCGGATAACTCGCGCGCAGTGCCGACGGGTCGACACGGTTTCCAACTCCATTGACGCCGACTGCCGACGGGCGCGGGCGAGCTGTGAGCGGAAGTCGATGCTGGAGCTGACAGGCGGACCCGGCGCGGATTATCGGCTCGACCGGGCCGTCCATTGCGGCATTCGCGTGGCTGGCGCTGCGGTCCAACGCATGGCGACGGAGAGCCTTGACGAGCCCATCCCGGCTGCCGATGGTCTCGGCGACCAGCACAGTATCCGGTCGGCCTTCGGGGGAAGACCATGCCGCTTGCGCCGTTGAGCGAAAATCAATCGGAGCCGCCCATCGGTTTCGAGCGGGGTCACGGCGCCTCGCGCTCTCAAACGGTACAGGCGTTGGTGGATAGCGAGGCGTCCTACAGGGCAGCGCTCCAAGCTGGCAACCTCGGCAGTTGGGAAACGGACCTGCGCTCCGGGCTGAGGATCTGGACGCCGGAGGGCATGACTCTATTTGGCCTCGACCTGCCTGATGGAAAGGGGCGTGTCGGTGGCCCCGACGACGAATGGATGGCCGCGATCCATCCCAATGATCGTGACCTCGCATTGGCATTGCGTCACCAGGCCCAGACCCGCGATTCCTTTCCGGCCGAGTACAGGATCAAGCGACCATCGGGAAAGGTCGTCTGGTTGTCGGGTCGGGGGCGCGTCCTGGAAAGGGACGATGCGGGCAGACCCATCCGCCTGGTCAGCATCATGGCCGACATCTCCGACCGCAAGGTGGCCGAACTGGCCTTGCGGGAAAGCGAAGCGCGATTCCGCAGCCTTTTCGAGAATGCTGCAGTCGGCATGGCCTATGCCGATCTCAATGGGACATGGCTCACGGTCAACCAGCGTCTTTGCGACTTGTTGCAGTTTCCCGAGGGGGATTTGGTCGGTCGCAGGGCCGGCGAATTCGTCGATCCCGCCGAACGGGAACGCGAACAAGGGGAGCTGCGCCGCCTCCTTTCGCGCGAGATCGCGAATGCGGCCTTCGAGGTTCCGTATCGGCGTCGGGACGGTTCAGACATTTGGATCGGCCAGACGACCTCCCTTGTTTTGGACGCAGAAGGCGCGCCGCTGCATCTGATTTCCGTCTACCGCGATATTTCCGAGCGCCGTTCCGCGCAGGAACGTCAGCGCTTCCTGCTCGCCGAACTGGCGCATCGCTCGAAGAACCTGCTTGCCGTGATCCAGGGCATTGCAGGTCAGACGACACGGTCGGTCGAGACGCTCGCCGATTTCAAGACACGGTTCATGCAGCGCTTGCAGGGGATCGCCGCCACGCAGGACATCCTCGTGCGTCAGGACTGGGCTGGCGGGGATTTGCGCGAGCTCGTTGCGACCCAACTCGAGGTGTTTGATCTGGGTGAAGGGCGCATCGCCATGTCGGGCCCCGACGTCACGCTCTCGGCTGACGCGGTTCAAAGTGTCGGTCTGGCCTTGCATGAACTCGCCACGAATGCGCTCAAATACGGCGCATTGTCAGCGGCTGCGGGGAAGGTCTGTGTCGCGTGGATCGTCCAAGCCGATGGCGCCTTGGCGATCACCTGGATCGAGCAGGACGGACCACCAGTCGTCGCGCCGTCGCGGACCGGCTTCGGCAGCACGGTCCTGGATCGGATGGCGGCCTTGAGCGTCGATGGCGTCGTGGATTTGCAGTATGCAAGCGCCGGGTTGACGTGGACGCTCACCATTCCTGAAAAGCACATTCAGACGCGGATCACGCAGCAAACCGACGCCATCAATGCCGGGGGCTGACACGCTTTCTCGCGTAGGCCTGACTGATCGAGCGGAGACCGCGACGGCCTCGTTCAGACGAGCGGGGATGAGCATACTCCGGCGCCAAATCCTACGGCGACCCATCTGGGGCTCACCGAGCGCATGAACGCGTGCGGCCGCTGCCTCTGCCGCGCCGATGCGGATTAAAACCGCACCTCTTCCGGCCTTCTGGCTGCGGCCAGCTCCAATTCGGTGGGTGGCCTGAGATGTTCTATACGGTCGGGACGTAGCGCGATGAGCCCGAGGTCGCTGAACCGCCTTAGCCAGCCGTCCATCGGCCAGATCCGCCAAATCGCGTGGAAGACGCGCGCGTTGCGAACGATGTCGTCAAAATGCTGCAGCGGCGGATCGCAGACGCTGTGATGCTGGTGGAAGGCGCCGGGACCACCCAGGAACATCAGCGGCAGCTCCGCCGCCTGGGCGCGAAATCCGAAATCGGTGTCCTCCGCGCCATAGCCGCTGAAGCGCTCATCGAAGCCTCCGAGGCGTTCGAACGCGGCTCGCCGGATGCCGAACGCGAGCGACCAGAAAAGGCCGGGATTGGGTTCGATCCGCAGCCCCTCTTCTGGAAAGTTCCGTGCAGGGTGGGCGATCCCGGCATCGTGCATTTCGGCGTCTGTCCAGACGCATTCTGCGCCCCGCGCCGGGAGATAGCGGATCTCGGCGCAGATCAAGGCGTCGTTTCCATCGACTGCATGCCCAAGGCGCGAGAGGAGATCTCGCGCGGGAATGCAATCGACATCCAGGAAGATCAGGGTGTCGGACGAAGCCGTGCGCGCCGCCAGGTTCCTCGCCTTGGCAAGCGGCAATCCAGCGTCGGGAAGTCGGATGACGGTGATGGGAAAGTGCGCCTCGGGAACGTCGAGCGGCGGCGTGCTCATATCGACGATGACGAGCTCGGCCGGCGCGCAGGCGCTCCGGCTCAGGCCGGCGATAAGCTGCCGCAGATGACCGACGCGATCCTTCACGATCGTCAGGACGCTGACCGCGCTCATGTCCGCCTCCAGAGATCGAGACGGTAAGAGGCGGTTCTCTTTGAGGCGATCGGCATGACGTTGTCCGCGAGTGCGCGCTGCAAGCTCTGCGTCGCGCCGTCCCCCGTCTGGGGATAATCGGTCGCGCCGATCCAATGCACCAAGATGAGGTCTCCGCCTTGTTGGAGGGTCTCCCGCAGCCGGTTTGCGGCCGCTACGAGATCGTCGGAAGCCCAGTAATAGGCGACTTCAGAGACGACGATCAGATCGAAGCCGTTCACGGGCCCCGACCAGCGCGGGTAGTCGCATTCTTGGAAGGAGACGTTGTCGAGGTCGCTGCAGCGCTCTCGAGCCTGCGCAAGGGCCGATCCGCTGATGTCGATTGCGAGCAGGCTGTCGCACCGGGCAGCAAGGCGGCGGGTCAGGACGCCACCTGCGCAGCCGATCTCCAGTCCATGTCGATAGCGCCGATCGCCCAGCGCCGCGACGAACAGCCGCGCGGCATTGAGCGGCTGGAGCAGATCATGGCTGGCGGCGGCGAGGAAGCGGGTCTTGGACAGGTTCGCCTTTTCCGCGACGATCTTGGCATCGATCAGCGCCGCCTCGATCGCGCGGCGCTCGGCCACTTCCCCTTCCAGCTTGCGGTTGAGGTCGACCAGTTCGCCGGTGCGTTCCGACACGCGCCGTTCCAGCGTCTCGGCGGTTTCCTGAAGGCTGGCCTGGGCGCGCAGCATGTCGGTGACGTCGGTGAAGCCGAACACCTGGCCACCATCGGCCATGGCGTTGCTGCGCAATTCGAAATGCCGTTCTCCGGCGGTGCAGAGGCAGACCATCGCCTGCTGACCCGCGCCGCCGCCGCGCCAGTCGAGACAGCCCTGATCGTCCATCGCCAGCGTCTCGCGGCACCAGCGCTGCAATTCGGCATGGCTGCCAAGCGCGCCAGCGAAATTTTCCGGCAAAGCGAGCAACCGGCGCAGCGCGTCGTTCCAGGCGGCCAGCTGTCCACTGCCGTCGAACACGCAGACCCCCTCCGACAGATTGTCGAGCGTGGATTGCAGCACGACGTTGCGTTCGGCCAGTTCGCGGGCACGGGCGCGGGCATCCTCCGCCTTCGCCTCGGTAATGTCGGTATAGATGCCGACGATGCCGCCTTCGCTGGTGCGCAGTTCGTTGATCTGTATCCAGCGGCCATCGGCCAGCCGCTGCACCTGGCCGCCATCGGCAATGCCGTGCTTGGCCAGGCGATCCGACACCCAGCGATCGGGCGCGACCTGTGCCCCGGCCGGCCCCTGACTATGGGCGGCGATGCGGGCGATGTCGTGGAAGGTCAGATTCTGGTCCAGCCGCTCGGCGACCTGCGGCCAGAAGCCGAGATAGGCTTCATTGTAGAGGATCAGCCGGTCTTCGGCATCGAACAGGACGAAGCCTTCGTTGATCGATTCGATCGCATCGCGCAGGCGCACCTGCGCGGCGTCCGCATCGGCATGGGCCTCGGCCAGATCGGCATTGGCCTTGGCGAGGCGGCCCAGCGCATCCTCCAGCTGGAGCGTCCGGTCGCGCACCTTGGCTTCGAGCGAGATGGCGGTTTCGAACATGGAAAAGGCGTTGGCCGACATGTCGGTCGAGCGTTCCACCCGGTCCATCAGCGCGCCGTTGATCTTGCGCAGCTTGCGCACCTCCTCGCGCAGGGCATCCAGCTCCGCGTCGTTTTCCAGGGCGGTGCGCAGCTCGCTCATCGGCCGATCGCCAATCCGCTGAAGGTCTGGTTGACGTGCAACGCATGATATTGCTCGCCATAGGTGTTGAAGCCGATGACCCGGTTGCCGGCATAGAGGGCTGAAACATCGCGCGAAATCTGGCGCTGTTCGGCATCGATGCGGTTGAGCACGCAGTCGAAAGCGATGATCCGGTCCACCTCGCCCACGCGGGCATGCAGGTCGGAGAAGAGCTGCCGCATGCCGGCGATCCGATCCACCGGCTCGCCGATATTGAGGACGATCCCCTCGTCGATCGCGCAATAGAAGGTCAGGCTGCCGTCCGCATTGGCGCTCTGGATCGAGCGGACATGATATTCGCCGCCGGCCCGGACCATCGGCGGATGCGCCGCGAAAAATTCCATCCCCAGTTCCTCGCCGGCATGGCCGGCCAGGCGCAGATATTCGGCCGCGGCCGGCTCTGCATTGATCTCCGTCACGATGCGTTCGTGCGGGATCGCGCCGGTAATCACCATCTTGGCGGCGCCAGGCTGATAATGCTGCGCCTTGAAGACGTGCATCGGCCGGGTCGAGGACAGGATCGCCACCACGGCGGCGCGGGCATGGAAGCGGCCGCCATCGAAGATCGCGGTCTGGCGGAAGGCAAGATCGTCGCCGGATGACCCGCCGATCAGAGGAATGTCGCCCAGCGCATCCTGGATCGTCATGGTCAGCAGTTCCTCCCGGTGCGAGAGGCCGTCGACCAGGAACAGCGCGACATGATTGACCAGCCCGCCCAGCCGGCGGCTGTCCCGTTCCGCCTGCGCCGCCAGCGCCCGCACGATTTCGCGCGCGGCGACCGGATCGAAATTGTCGATGTCGTCGAAGCAATGGGAGGTCATGCAGAAATCGGCGGCGGGAAAGCCGATCACGGTCAGGCTGTCATGATCATAGCCCGCATCGGTCAGTTCGCCCGAGCTGGTGCAGCCGATCACGGTGGTGCATTCGCTATGCAGGTTGATCGCCCGCGCCAGGCTGTCCCGGTCATAATGCTGGGAACAGAAGATCACGGCGCCGGCCAGCGGCTCCGTGCCGAGTTGATCCACCAGATCCGCCATCGCCTCGAACGGATCGTCGGCATGGGAGGACGCAAATCCTATCCCTGCCCTTACCCCTGCGCCTGTCGCCATTGTCTCTCCCCATCGCCCATTTTCTTATGCTTTGGGGCATTATCATGTAGCGGGTTCCGCTGGCCTGTCACGCGAAACAAGCCGGCTTTTGGCGCCGTGGATCAGGTGGAAGACCAGCAATGCGACGAATGGCATGGCAAGACCCAGCAGCAGCGTCGCGGACAGGCGCGGCCAGTGCTTTTCCACGGCCTTGAGCGGATAGGAGAGCAGGCCGAGCGCATAATAGCTGACGGCCACCGTCGACAGCCCCTCGACCAGTTGCTGAAGCTGGAGCTGCATC
>OFDN01002252.1_pt1 | contig 10904 bp, 12 predicted proteins | sample 1520971 | NCBI WGS metagenome assembly OFDN01 (sample SAMEA94257418, study PRJEB24077) | hot springs metagenome | biome: Aquatic biome; feature: Geographical feature; material: Water | place: India | collected 2012-06-12 | depth 5 m | reverse complement strand
GGCCGCGTCGGGAGGCGGGGGGATGTTTCGGGTCGCCGCGGGTCTGGCGGTGCGGGTCATGGCGGTCTCCTTTGCCGCTCCCTCACGGAGCGCCCGCCGCCCGGCCTTCCTTTCCCCTCCGCCGCCCTTGCCGCGCGCGCCGGCGAGCGTCAGGCTCACGCCATGAAATGGCTTCTGATGCCCGCCGCCCTTATGCTCTTCCCGGCCGCCGCCCTGGCGGACCCCTGCGAGGGCCGGCTGCCGTCCCGGCAGGGCGAGACCTTTTCCGGCCTGGTCCGCTACGTCGGCGACGGCGACAGCCTTTGCATCGGCCGCTCGTCCGACCCGGCCACCTGGATCGAGGTTCGCCTGTCGGACTTCGACGCGCCCGAACTGAACGGGCCCGGCGGCCGCGAAGCCCGGGACAGACTGTCCCGGATCGCCGGCGGCCGGGTGCTGGCATGCGCCGCGGTCCGGGGCCGCAGTGGCCGGGTGATCGTCTACGACCGGGTCATCGCCGCCTGCCGCCTCAACGGCCGGGGCGTCGGCGATCTGCTGCGCGCCGCCGGCGGGCGCGAGGGCGGGCGCTGAGAAGCCCCTTCGGGAAGCTGATCAAGGGCGTTCCGGACGGAACGGAACTGCGGTGACCCTGATCCGGATCCCCAGCGCCTGTGGATACGCCGGCCGCGTCGCCCCAGGTCCGATCGCGATCAATGCGACCGCCGACGCTCAGGTGTCCGGTTCGACAGCCAAAGCAGCGCCTGAACGGAAGCGAAGGCCTTCGCAGGGATCTGCGTCCGCGGCCATAGTCCCCCCGCCCGCGATCAGGGCGGGCGGGCATGGCGCGGGCGGTTCACTGACGACCGACGCAGCCCGGCCCTCGCGGGCGACCACTGTCACGCAGTGACCGCGAGGCTGGTTCCACCACCAGGTCCAGACCGCATCGCCGTCGATACGGCAGCCGACGTTGACATACCCTCGACTTGACAGCTCGTTCTCCGCACTTGCGCCGCTCATGCCGACGAGATCCCGCAGGTCCGCGCACCTGCCCCCCATCACCGGCGATGTCTCCAGGATCAGCACCACCGGCGTCTCTTCGCTCACCGGCGCGATCCCGGTCTGCGACCGAGGACGGAAACCGGGTCCTGTGCCCGCGCGGACGTTCGCATCAGCCCCGCCGGCGCGCCGCCTTCACGGGTCTCAGGAACATCGCGGCCGCGCCACGGGCGAACCCCAGGACCGAGGAAGACGCCGCCTTCCGGGCCGATCATCCGTCCCACTCCATGGATCCAGCACAGCCGCCGCGACGAACGGCCGCCGCGAACTCCGGGCCAGGGGATACAGCGTGATCCGCGGCGCTGACGAGCATGCCAATTCCTCCTGTGCTGCAGCTTGAGTCGGACAGACCCGCCCCTCACCCCCTTTGCGACGAAGACGCGGCCCGGCGGCGAGCAGGAGACGAAACCCGGCGAGATCGTCCCGCAGCGGAGCTCTCATCACGCACGACGGCCCGGTCTCTTCGTCGAATACTGATCGCGAACGCCTTTGAAGCTGCCGGTCCCGCATTAGGCCGGAACGCGCTGTAACGACCTGACTGGACGCGACGAGATGAGACGGTGTGCGGGGGCGCTGATGGCGGCCGGAATGCTCGCGGCGGGTTGCCAGACGATCCAGCGCCCCCCCTTCTCCCACGAAGAGTTGCGCCGGGCCGGGTCAGACATCCGCCTGGACACCAGCAGCGCAGAGGACACAGACCGGTACCTCTCAGCCTTCCGGCAGGCCGCCATAGCGCCCGGCGACGGCGCCTTCGACGTGCTCGCCCTGTCCTCCGGCGGCGCCAACGGGGCCTTCGGCGCGGGGGTTCTGGCCGGCTGGAGCGAAAGGGGCGACCGTCCGACCTTCGAGGTGGTCACCGGCGTCAGCATCGGCGCCCTGATGGCGCCGTTCGCTTTCGTCGGGCGCGAACGGGACGCGGATCTCCGGGCCATGTTCACCGACGGCCGCACCGCTCACCTTCTGCAAGCCCGCGGTCTGGGCGCGCTGATCCAGCCCGGGCTTTATCGGACAGAGCCGCTCCGCGATCTGGTGACGCGCGCGCTCGACGACCGGCTCGTGCGTGAGATAGCCGAAGGGCACCTGCAGGGCCGCAGACTCTATGTCGCCACCACCAGCCTGGACACTCGCGAGCAGGTCCTCTGGGACCTGGGCTCGCTGGCGGCTTCCGGCGCCCCCGACGCGCGGGAACGCATGGCTGAAATCCTGACGGCCGCGGCCAGCGTCCCGGTCGCCTTCGCGCCCGTTCTCATCGATCTGGACGACGGCGGGCGCCTGGTCCGGGAACCGCATGTCGACGGGCGGCTGACCGCCAATTTCTTCATCGGCCCGGAAGCCATGCTGGCGGAACTCCGCCCGGCTCTCTCACAGGAGGCGTCGAAGCCGCCCGGCCGGGTCTGGATCCTGATCAATGGATCGCCCCGCACCCGCTTCAATCCGGACCCGTATAGCGGAGTGAGCGTCATCGGACGATCTCTGGAGGCCTTGCTCAACGCCTCCACCCGGACAAGTCTGATCGCGACAGCGCAGTTCGCGCGCGTCAACGGACTGGAATTCTTCGTGACGACCGCCGGCGAGGCGGGGGAGGACGGGCCTCTGGATTTCGATCGCCAACGAATGGCGGCCTTGTTCGAAACGGGGCGGAGCCTCGGCCTGTCCGGCGCGGCCTGGACAGGTCAGGACGAATCCGCCGTCCCGCCGCGCGCCGCCCCGGCGAGCCAGCCGGGTGGAGCACGCGGCTGAACGTCCGCCGACCGCGCCATCGCATTCAGATGTAGCCGAGCCACCAGTCGCGGCGCCGCCGTTTGAGGGCCTCAAGCCACCGCGCGGGCGGATAAAGCAGCAGCAGAGTGCCGATCCACGCGAGATAGACCCCGGGGAGGCCGAATCCCCAACCGGCGGCGATCAACCGGCTGGGGTCGGTGATGGTGTCGAGAAAAGCGCCCGGAGCCACGCCGCGGGCGGTCCCGGCCGCCAGGGCGAGGCCGTGGGCCACCCAGATATGCATCAGATAGGTGAACAGGGGAGTGCGTCCGAAAGTGACGAGAACATCCGTCAGCCGCCCGGCCGCCCGCGTGAAGGCCGCGAGGAGAATCAGGGCCAGACCAACGGTCATCAGGACATAGGCTGGCGAGGGCGGGTTCTTGGTCGCGCTGACAAAGCTGAAGGCCGACCAGAGGGCGGTGCTCTGCGGCGCCCAGGGCGCGGGATCCAGGCCGGGCAGGTTGAGGCCGCGACCGACGAGAAAGACGGCTGTCAGGATGGCGCCCGTGAAGAGGGCCCGCCGCGCCCGCAACCGCCCGGCGTCCACGAGGATCGGGCCGAGCCCGAAGCCCAGCAGCATGACCCCGAGCCAGGGCAGGGCCGGATAGGCCACGAGTACAAGTCCGGCCGGGGTCGGGACGGGCCCGCGCTCGGCGAGCGCGCGCCATACGAGCTCGAAATCCCCGAACATCCCGGCGGGGACGGCGCCGAGCAAGGAATGCCCTCCGATGAGGACAAGGCCCAGAACCAGAACCACCCTCACCGGCGCCCGGCTCAGGACGGCGAGGGCGATCATGCCGAAACCGATCGCCCAGATCACCTGCAGAAAAATCCACCATCCAAAATTGAAGCCGACGCCGATCACCGTCAGTTCGAGGAAGATCAGCCACAGGCCCCGGGTCAGAAGGCCGCGAGACACCTCCGCGGGGGATTTGCCGTTCGCTCTCTGCAGCCAGACCGACAGGCCGCTCAGGAACACGAACGTGGGTGCGCAAAGCTGGGTGACCCACCGGGTCAGGAACACGCCGGCATCCCCCGAGTCGAGGGCCATTGGATCCGCGGTGAAGGCGCTCAGGTGGAAAAAATCGCGGACGTGATCGAGCACCATCAGGACGATGACGAGACCGCGAAGGGCGTCGACGGCCAGGAGGCGCGCCGCGACGCCGGGCTGCGCGCCGGACGGCTTCGCCTCGGCCGCCGCGGGCGGACCAATCATGCTCGTGGAGATGGCCATTGTCGAAAAGCCTCGAAAGACGGCGCACCGCAAGCGGCGGAACGCGCGGGCGACGGCGGACGCGCCGTCCGGGGGGGGCCGGCTGTCACGCGCCGGGCGCGTGAACATCGGCGGGGTCTGGTGGAACAGCTTCCGGCACGGAACGCGTGATCAGCTGGGCGAACACCAGGCGCCAGCCGGCGGCCTGTCTTTGCCAGATCCTTACGTAGTGACCCCGCCCCGGCTTGCCGTCCTGCGTCCACTCAACCGGACCGTGGGTCCAGACCAGGTCGCCGGCGTCCGACGCCCCGCCGCCCTCGGCGGAGCCGAACTGGAATGACGCGGGCCAGGACTTCAGCGCTTCGGAGATCGTCGCCGGATCGGTCGCCGGCGGCAGCGAGGCGACGTGGAAGCGCGCGCCGTGTCCCGCGAATTCCAGATGAGCCGCGCGCTGGTCGATGCGCGCCGCGTCGGCCAGCTTCCGCTCGACCGCGAGAGCAGCCTCGAAAGCGCGTCCGGGGCTGATCGATGCTTCCCGGGAGATCTCGAGGACGGCGGGTTCGGTTTCCGGTCCGGGGGCGTCGATGGCGCTGGCGGCCGATCCGCCGTCGTAGACCCATCTCCACGCGCCGTCCGGCTGGCGCCGCCAGATGGTGAAATAGTGCCCGCTCCTCTTGCCGGCGACCTCGACAGCTCCCGTGGTGAAGCCAAGATCGCCGGAGCGGGCGATGCCCGCGAAGGTCGGCCACCATGTCAGGTGCGGCTCGTTTCCGGGAGGCGAGGCCGGCAGCGGATAAGCCACGGAGATGGGCTCCACTCCACTCGCGCCGATGACGACAGCATCCGGTGCGGCCCAGACGTTGAAGCTGCCGGCGATCCCGAGCCGAGGCGCGTCCGCCGCGAAGGCGCGCTCCGCCGCAACAACAGAGGCCGGGTCCGCGGTCTGGGCTGTCGCCGGCGGCGCCGCGGACAGCGCGGCCCCGATGAGGGCGAGGCCCGCGCCGACCGGGTTGAACCGGATCAGGGTCGCGCGTTTCGCGGATCGGACTTGAGGCTGCGGCACGGCGAGGACTCCTGACTGTGGCCAAGGTCCGGACGGTTATCGTCCGCGCCTGGGCCCGGCGAGGCGAAACCGGCGGGATCGCGGCCAATCGACCAGTCATCGATCACCGCGGCGGCCAATGCGCATCCGGCCCTTTTCCATTCCCGGAAGGGGGCTATCCTACGGCCGGGCGGCCGCCGGCCGGTTCTGTGCGTCCACAAATGCGGAGCCTCCATGTACTGCCCTCCCGTGTTCACCGAAGACCGGCCCGCCGTTCTTTATCAGGCGATCCGGACAAGCTCCCTCGGCCTGCTCGTCACCTGCGGGCCGAACGGACCGTGCGCCAATTCCCTGCCCTTCGAACTGGTCGAGACCGGAGACGGGGCCGTCCTTCGGGCCCACCTCGCCGCCGCGAATCCCCAGGTCGCCGGTCTCGAGGGGACCGGGGAGGCGCTGGTCGTCTTTCAGGGACCACAGGCTTACATTTCGCCTTCATGGTACCCTTCAAAGGCGCGCGAGCCCCGGGTGGTCCCGACGTGGAACTATGTGATGGTGCAGGCCCGAGGCCGCCCGGTCCTCGTCCGCGACGCCGGCTGGCTGAGAGCGCAGGTGGGACGCCTGACAGACATTCATGAAGCCGGGACGCCAAGGCCGTGGCGGGTCAGCGATGCGCCAGAGTCCTTTATCGACGCCCAGCTGAGGCTGATCGTCGGGGTCGAGATCGCCATCGCCTCGCTAACGGGCAAATGGAAGGCCAGTCAGAACCGTTCGCGCCCCGACCAGGACGGCGTGATCAAGGGCCTGGGGGAGGCGCACGGCCTTGGAAAGGTCATGGCCGGGCGAACCAGCCGAGAACCGTAGCATCCGGGGAGGCGCGTCTTCCCCCGGAAGAGAGCGGGCCGTGATCAATCCGCAACCAGTCTGCGACGGGTTTGCGACGAACCCGATCCCGCTGGCCGTCATCCTGGGCCACATAGTTCCGACCTCGCTCGAGATTTCCGCCGCATCATGACCGATCCGCCCCCCGACGCGCACGGAACCAGCCGCCCCCTGCCAGGCGTCCTCGCGAGGCTGACCGCGCTGTTCTGGGCCCTGATTTTCGTGACCTTCTCAGGCTCCATCGCCTCTACGATCAGTGGGCCGCTGCAGGCCTGGATGTGGGTGTGGCTCGTCGCCATCTGCATCACCGGGTTTTTGTGGTCCGTCGCTCTCGCCGTCGGCTGGACGCGTCCTGGCGCCCCAGGCCGGTGGCGTCGCTGGCTTCTGCTGTTGGGCGCGGTCATTGTCGTGTCCGCCGGCCAGACCCTCCTGGACGGCGCGCTTCATGACGCCATCGCCGACGCCTTCTCCGTTCATCGAGACCCATCGCCGGGGTCCGCCCGCCACATCCTCAACTGGATCATCTATTTCTGGGTCTACGGGTTCTACGCCCTGATGCTCGCACTCGTCGGCGAGCTCAGGCGCACCCTGTTCCTTGAACGCGCGAACGCCGCCTGGGAGCTGGCGGCGTCCCGTGAGCGCGAACGGGCCACGCGGGTGCGGGAGCAGGCCGGAAAGGCCCAGCTTGACGCCCTGCGGTTCCAGATCGATCCCCACTTCCTGTTCAACAGCCTGAACGGCATCTCCTCGCTGGTCCTCGCCGGGCGACCGGCCGAGGCTGAGGCCATGATCCAGAAATTCGTGGTCTACCTGCGCAATGCTCTGAAGGACAGCGATGGCGGCCTGGTGACCCTTGAGCAGGAACTGCGTTCAGCCGCCGCCTATCTTGATGTCGAGGGGGCCCGTTTCGCCCATTCGGTGGCCCTGCGGGTCGACTGTCCGCCGGGTCTCAGGGATGCTGTCGTGCCCAACCTGATCCTGAGGCCGCTGATGGAACGGGCGGTCCTTCATGCGGTCGAATCGAACACGTCCGAGACCATGCGGGTCACGGTGCGGAAGGAAGAACCGGGCATCAGCATTGAAGTATGCTGCGCCGGACCGCGGGAGGCGGCCGGGCCGGACCTTCCACCGGCTTTCACACTCGTTCAATCTCGTCTTGAGGCGGCCTATGGTGCGGCCGCCGCCGTCAGTGGCCGCAACACCCGATCAGGACTGGCCGTACGCCTTGCCATACCTCTTCTGAGAAACGTGGAGACGATCCCATGATGCGCGTGGTCCTTGCCGACGACGAGCCCCTTGCGCTGCTGAGGCTCCGGACCCTGCTCGCCGAGCGGCACGACGTGACCATCGTCGGGGAGACGGGAGAAGGCGCAGCGGCGGAGATCATGATCTCGGAGCTCAAGCCGGACGTCGCGATTCTCGACGTGCGCATGCCGAACCAGAGCGGTCTGCAGCTGGCCAGGGCGCTCGAGAACACCGACGTGGATGTCATCTTCGTGACCGCGTTCGACCACTACGCCACCCAGGCATTCGACGTGGACGCGGTCGATTACCTCATGAAGCCCATCTCGGGCGCCCGCCTTGACACGGCCTTGACGAAAGCCGCCCGCCGAAAATGGCGCCGGCTCGACCAGACCGCCGGAGGCCACCCTCCGGCTGGCCGGGGCGATGTCATCTGGGCGCCCGGGCGGGACGGCCTGGTGAGTATTCCGGTGGAGACCGTGGAGTGGATCGAGGCGGCCCGCGACTATGTGGTGCTTCACACCCGGGACAAGGCTCACCTGCTGCGATCGACGATGGACAAGATCCTCGAACACTTCCCGGACGACGCGATGTTGCGAGTGAGCCGGTCGGCCATCGTCCGCAGGACGTCGGTCGTGCACACGGTCAGCGACGGCTCCTCGGGGACGGTGGCGATCCTGAGGGACGGAACCCCGATCAAGGTCGGTCCGTCCTATGCCGCGACCGTTCGGAGGATTTTCGCGGCGTGAGCGATGCGCTGCGGCGCGCGGAAAGTCGATCAACAGGCGGGGATCCGAAGCCGTGTCAGCCACCGGTCTCCCTCTCGCGCGCTCGTCAGGGCGGCGTCTCGTCCGAAGGCGGCGGCGAGCCGGCGGCGGGCGGTCGAAAGACCGGTTCCCGTGCCGGCCTCATCCGGCGAGGGGGAAATCGGATTGTCGATGACGATGTGCAGATCGTCGTGCTCCCGACTGGCCCTCAACCCAATCACCGGATCGGCCAGACCGACCGCTCCGTATTTCACGGCGTTTTCAACGAGCGGCAGGAGGAGACGGGCCGGAACCTTCAAACTCTCCGCCTCCTCGGTGACGCTGACGTCCAGTCTCAGCCCCGGAACGCGGTACGACAGAAGTTCTGCGTAGATCTGGACCTCCTCGACCTCCTCCGAGAGCGGCGCCGTGGCCCCGTCGGCCGTGACGAAGCTCGACCGATAATGGTGCCCGAGGCCGACGGCGAAACTCTCGGCCTCCCGGACCCGGCCGGCCGCGATCAGCGCTGTCAGGGAATTCAGGGCGTTGAACAGATGGTGCGGATTGACCTGCAACTGCAAGGCGGTCAGTTCGGCGCGTTGCGCCGCCACCCGCGCGGTGAGTTCCGCCTCGTTCGCCCGGTATTCCCGTTCGTTCGCCTCCGTCATGGCCATGACCGCCGCATAGAAGCCGAAGAGCCAGAGATAGGTCCGAAGGTTGATTTTGAAGACGATCTGGCCTTCGACCCCGCGGGGATCGATCTGGAACCCCGGCGGAGCGCCGGGTAGGTCGCCCATGGCCCAAAGGCCGATCGTGTTGGACAAGCTGATGTCGATCATCGACTGGAGCGCCGCGGCCGCCAGCGGCAGGGCGATGAACAGAAGAAGGCGGAGGGACGTGAGCCTTGGCGCACGATCCAGCGCCGCCTTCATGGCCAGCATCATGATGAAACCCGATGCCGACCATACCCAGGGCATGAGCGAGACCGTTCGCATGATCCAGGATTCGATCAGGGCATACGCCACCCACATGCCGACCGCGAGCAGGGTGAGGCGTTTACGGCTGCGACGCCGGCCGGGCGGCCCGGAAATGACCTCGCCATCGGAGGCATGAGTTTCGACGGACGCCGGATCGGTCACGGGCTTGAGCGTCGTGCGGTTCACCCGCCCCAGCCTGTTTTTGATCGCTGTGAGCATCGGCCCGACGCTACCAAGCGGCGAGCGGTGGTCAAATGAACAATCGGCCAGATTGAAGATGGCGCGCCTGGCGGAGGGGCGCTGAACAGAGCGACAGCGTCGAATGGATCCCCGGCCACGGCGTGGCCATCGATCCCCCGCCCCGGCTCCGGCGTGTCGCCGGTTCCTGCTAGCGCCCTTGCGCCCCCTGGCCGGGCGCGTCGTCCTTCGGCGCGCTCATGACGACAAGGATGAACAGCGCCATTCCGATCAGGATGATCAGGCTGGCGATCTTGAGCCCCGTGCTTGCAAGGGGGAGCGCGGCGGGCGAGCCCGCCGTCACCAGGGCCAGCGACGGGATGAAGACGATCAGCCCCGCCGATGCACAGACGACATGCAGGAGGCCTGGAAGTCCCACGCTCCGTGACCGGCTTCGGTAGTAGAGCCCGTAAAGGAACATGGAGACCCAGCCGAGAAGGTTCAGATGCGCGTGAGCGGTCGACAGGCGGAAATCCTCGGCGATGCCCATTCCGACCCCCATCGTCATTCCGGCGAAGCCGGCCAGAACGCCAAGGCGCAGGCAGAATGCCGACAGTCGACCGTTCAGGACGGAGGGCTCGATAATTGCGTTTTTCATTATGATCTTCTCTTCAAGGCGATCCACTCGCCGTGCATCGGAGCCGGCCCGTTCACGGGCCGCACCGGGGGCCGGCGAATTGATCGGGCAGGTCTGGACTTGACGTATCCGGCCTTCAGCAGGTCGGCTTTGGGATCGCGTTCCGCCGGACAGGCAGGCCGCCTTGCTCGGCGCCGCCAGGGATCCGGCCGGACGTTCGGGTTCGGGGCGTCGACAGTCGGCCCGCGGAATCAGTTGATCAGCCGGCCCACGACCGGCTCGTCGAAGATATAGCCGAGCGATCGCACCGTGCGGATGAGCGCTTCACCGCCTTCGCCCAGCTTCTTGCGGAGGCGAAAGACGCCAACCACCACACTGCGGTCCCGCGCGGTCGCGGCGCCCATCGCCGTGCGAATTTCGGCGCGCGTCACGACCCGGCCGCTGCTTCGCAGGAAAAGCGTCAGCATGATGAGCTCGGTCCGGGTCAGAAATGTCGATCGACCATCCGTCTGACGCAGTTCACCGGTCACGGGGTTCAGGCTCCGGCCGCCGAAACGGATGTTTCCGGCGGAGAGATCAGCGCCCGGCGGCGTCATCCGCCGGCGCATCAGGGCTTTGAAACGGGCCGCCAGTTCCCGGTCGCAATACGCGCTCGTCGCCCAGTCGTCGGCTCCGAGCTCAAGAGCGAGAATGCGGTTGGTGGGGTCGTCCTGATCGACCATCACCATGATGGGAGCGATCGCCAGACCGGACAGCTCGTTACAGGCGGAGAAATCGATCTGGCCACCGCAAAGAGCGCCCAGAACGATGACCGCGATTGACCCTCGATCGGACAAGATCGCCCGGACGTCTGACACGGTGTCCGCGTGCGCGATGTCAAAGCCGGCGGCCGTCACAATAGATTCCAGTCGCTGAGGACTGCTTGCGCCGCCGAGAAAGACGGCGACAGGCGCTGCGGCGGGGACGGGGGCGCCCGGGTGGGCCTTGAAGGCGTCTCGTTGTGAAAGGCTGTCGAACATGAGGCGCTCCGAGATCTCTGCTCCTCTATTTTCGCAACATCGCCGGACACGCTCGCATCTTTCGACCTGGTCTCCACAAAGCGACCAGAAAGAGACGATGCGGGAACGGAAACGAATGACCTTCCAACAGGTCCGCCGGCCGGCCGGCGAGGCCGGAGCGCCTGGTCGCTCTCCCC
>OFDN01002247.1_pt1 | contig 10915 bp, 9 predicted proteins | sample 1520971 | NCBI WGS metagenome assembly OFDN01 (sample SAMEA94257418, study PRJEB24077) | hot springs metagenome | biome: Aquatic biome; feature: Geographical feature; material: Water | place: India | collected 2012-06-12 | depth 5 m | reverse complement strand
AAAACGATAGGTTTTAACCTGTTGTGGTAAACAGCCCCCTTAAAACTCACTTTTGAAGTGGCCCATTATCCGACGGGCATAAAACCCGCCGCTGTTGAGGGGCTGCTTTTAAACCCTTCGGGGCATTACTCGCTAAAAACCTGAATTTTATATTCGGGGCAACTTTGCCATTTATGATTCGTTATCCTGCATCTGTTATTACTACAACCAACTTTAACTATTACACAATACGGCTTATTTTTTAACGTCAAAACAAAACAGTATCATTGTATATTATTACATTGATGTTGCGAAAACATCTTACATTATTTTTATTTCAAACTACCATTACAAATGGCATATTCTAAAAAAGACCTAAAACCTCTTATACTACAAGTATTTAAAGACAATCCTACCCGCCTGATGAACCACAAGCAAGTAAGCGCAAGGCTGGGTATCGAAAAAATAAACAAAAACGTTATTCAATTATTAGAAGAGCTGAAAAAAGACGGGAAGATTAGTGAAGCTGAACGTGGAAAATACCACTACGATAACCCCATGAACACCATTGAAGGCGTGCTGGAGGTTACCCAACGCGGGGCTGCTTACCTTGTGCCTGATGAAGGCGAAGAAGATATTTTTATCTCTGCTAACGATTTAAACCATGCTCTTAACGGCGACCGTGTTGCGGTTACCTTGTATGCACGCAAAAAAGGCAAACGCCCCGAAGGCTTTGTGCTTGAAGTGATGCTCCGCAGCAAAACCGATTACGTAGGTACATTGCAGCGTAATAAAAACTTTTCGTTTTTGGTGCCCGATGATAAGCGGATGTATGCCGATATTTTTATCCCGAATGAACACCTGAACGGAGCCCTTGACGGACAAAAAGTAATTGCCCGACTAACGGACTGGCCTGAAGAAGCTAAAAATCCTTTTGGAAAGATTACCCACGTATTGGGTGAACCCGGTGAAAACGATACCGAAATGCACGCTATTGTTGCTGAATTCGGTTTCCCTGTTGAGTTTCCGTTGGAGGTAGAAAAAGAGGCTGAAAAAATACCTACTACCATTAGCAAAAACGAGATTAAGAAACGTACCGATTTTAGGGATACGCTCACTTTTACCATTGACCCTGCCGATGCTAAGGATTTTGACGATGCTTTATCGTTTAAACGCCTTGATAACGGCCACTTTGAAATTGGGGTACACATTGCCGATGTTTCACACTATGTAAGGCCGGGCACAAAACTGGACGAAGATGCGTTTAACCGTGCTACATCAGTGTATTTGGTTGACCGTACCATCCCAATGCTGCCTGAAATGTTGAGCAACGGGGTATGTTCACTCCGCCCTAATGAAGATAAACTGACCTTTTCTGCCGTTTTTGAAATGAACGATAAAGGGCAGATTATTAACCAGTGGATTGGCAAAACCGTAATACACTCACAACGCAGGTTTACCTACGAAGAAGCCCAAGACCGTTTAGAAAGCGGCGAGGGTGATTTGGCCGAAGAGCTGATTATACTGAACAACATTGCCAAAAAGCTGAAAGAAGAACGCTTTAGGCAAGGAGCGATAAATTTTGAAACCGAAGAGGTGAAATTTAACCTTGACGAAAAAGGAAAGCCCTTGGGCGTTTATAAGAAAGAACGTAAAGATGCCCACAAACTGATTGAGGAGTTTATGCTGCTGGCCAACCGTAAGGTGGCTGAGTACGGTTATAAATACCGTACGCCGAAACAAAAAGACCCCAACGTGTTTGTGTACCGCGTGCACGATGCACCCGATGATAAAAAGCTACAAGATTTCTCAATGTTTGCAAAACGATTCGGGTATCATTTAAAGTTAGATTCGCACAAGGCCATTACTAAATCTATAAATGAGCTTACGGCCGCCACCGAAGGAAAGCCTGAGCAAGGTATCCTGCAAAACATGGCCATTCGTACCATGTCGAAAGCGGTGTACACCACCCAAAAAACAGGGCACTACGGATTGGCGTTCGACTTTTACAGTCACTTTACCAGCCCCATCCGCCGTTACCCCGATTTGCTAACTCACCGTTTGCTTGAAAAATACCTTGAAGGAGGCAGCGAAAAGCCTTCGCAAGAATGGGAAAAACGCTGCAAACACAGCAGCCAAATGGAGCAAAAAGCGGCTGACGCTGAACGCGCTTCTGTAAAATATAAACAAGCCGAATACCTGCAAACCGCTATTGGTCGTGTGTTTAACGGCATCATTTCCGGCGTTACCGAATGGGGTATTTATGTAGAAATTATCGAAAACAAATGCGAAGGCATGGTACGCCTGAATACCTTGTTTGATGATTTTTATGAGTTTAACGAGAAAGAGCAAGCCATTATAGGCAAACGCAGCAAACGCAAATACCGTTTGGGCGACCCTGTGATGGTGAAGGTGAAAAAGACCGACCCTGTAAAACGTCAAATTGATTTTGCAATGGTTTAATTGGTCATCCGTCCGCAGACAACAGTCCTCAGTAAAAACATACTATGGACTGTTGACCGCCGACTATTGACTTCTAAATGTATCTTTGCCTCATGCGCCCATACGAAGAGTACCTTTCCTACATTAACAGCGAAATTGAAAAACGCCCGTTTACGGGAAATCCTAACAACCTTTACGAGCCTTTAAACTACATCCTTACTTTAGGCGGTAAGCGTATGCGCCCTGTGCTTACCCTTATGGGCTGCGAATTGTTTGGCGGCGCTATGGACACTGCGTTGAAACAAGCATTGGGTATTGAGGTGTTTCACAACTTTACGTTGATGCACGACGATATTATGGACGTAGCTCCATTGCGCAGGGGAAAACCCACCGTACACGTAAAGTGGAACGAGCCTACTGCGATACTTGCCGGAGACTTAATGCTGATAAAGGCCATTGATTTGGTGCGCGATGCTGATATTTCTCTACAAAAACCTCTGTTAGATATTTTTAATCAAACTGCCATTGAGGTATGTGAAGGCCAGCAGCAAGACATGGATTTTGAAGGCCGTGAGAATGTTACCGAAGCGGAATACATTGAAATGATACGCCTTAAAACGGCTGTATTATTAGGTTGCGCGCTGCAAACCGGAGCAATGATGGCGAATGCAACCCCTGAGGGGGCAAAAAACATCTATCGTTTTGGGGAGTTGGTAGGTATCGGGTTTCAGTTAATGGACGATGTGCTGGATGTGTTTGGTGATAATGAAAAGGTGGGCAAGCAAGCCGGAGGTGATATTATCAGTAATAAAAAAACCTATTTATTGATAAAAGCCCTTGAACTGGCCGAAGGTGAAACCAAACAGCAATTAACCCACTGGATTAACGTTTCGGATTTTATACCTGCTGAAAAGGTAATAGCCGTAACCGCCATCTACAACACACTAGGCATAAAAGAACTGGCTACCCAAAAAAGTGAAAGCTATTTTACGGAAGCATACAATCTATTGGAAACGATTGATATGCCCGCTGAAAACAAAAAATACCTGCATGATTTTTGCGAATGGATACGCACCCGAGTTAGTTAATACGATAATATTCTTTATGAAAAAAAACACCCTTTTAACTATTGCTTTGGCACTTACAGGTGCATTAAATGCCCAAAACGATGCTAACCGTTTAATGGTGATTAAAGAGGGTATGGCCGGCTATATTGATAGTTTTGGTGCTGAGGTAATAGCTCCTGCATTTACTATGGGAAACCAATTCAGCGAGGGGTTGGCAAGTGTAGTGCACAACAATAACAAAGGCTTTAGGTACGTGTTTATTAATGATAAAATGGACATAGTAATAAGTACTGTTTTTGATGGTGCAGGTGATTTTAGCGAAGGGCTTGCCCGTGTGAATACAGGTGGCAAGTGGGGCTACATAAACAAAGAAGGTAAAACCGTTATCGAGCCGAAGTTTCAGTTGTGCTATGAGTTTTCTGAGGGATTTGCACAAGCACAAACCAAAGGCAAGTGGGGGCTGATTGATAAAAAAGGCCAATGGGTAATTCAGCCTGAATATAACGACCTAACCCAAGTGGGCGAAGGATTGATAGCCGTACAAAAGAACTTTGCAGGTAAGTGGACGTATATTGATACTAAAGGTGCCCAAGTGATTAAAGACAGTTTTGAACGTGCAGGCTTTTTTGCCAACGGCCTTGCCCCTGTGCGCAAAAACGATAAGTGGGGCTTTATTAATAAAAAAGGGGAAGTGGTGATTGATTACCAATACTCAGGCGCTCGCGAATTTAGCGGTGGTTTGGCCTGTGTAGAAAAAGACTTTGCCAAGTGGGGCTTTATAGACACCAAAGGTACTGTAACTATTGATTTTAAGTTTGACCGAAGCGCACGCTTCCGCTACAACCATGCGTTGGTTGAAACCACGAAAGGGTATGCGTATATCAATAAAAAGGGGACTATAATCTGGCAGGCAGCGCAATAACTGCTTCCTTTTATTCTGCTAAGTTGTCCAAGCTGTTGGTAAACCCGTTCAACGCCATAAACAAGGCAGCATCAACAGATTTGTTTTCAGACAAGGTGAGTATTTGTAGTAAGCGTTCAGCGTAGCTTTCGCTATCACTAAAATAAGCCATCAGGGGCACAAATATTTCTTGCACCTCGCTATTAGCCATGTTTGCAGCAGCATTTACAATGTCTTTTATGCTTGCATCCACCAAATGCTGGTTTTTAATAATCGGTTCGTATATCACATACTCCTCTTGGTACAAATCGTCTTCGGTAAGCAAAAACTCTTTCAGAAAATCATCCAGCGAAATATCTGCTCCAATCTCTTTGCACTCATTAATATATAGCAGGATGTTTAAAAACTCAGTGCCTCTGTCAAGGGTTTTCTCTTCAATGTCCAGCCATTCCTGCGATTCAAGGTAGCCGTCTTCCAAATCTTTAGCATCTGCCGTAAAGAAGTTAATCATCAGCAAATCAAAACAAAACTCACCAATAGGCGCAAACGCAGGATATCGTTCAAATACTTCGTCTACGTTGTTCATTTTGGTTTCAAAGCCATCAATTTGCGAAAAGGCTGTAACCAATTCATTCAAAAACGATTGGTGTGTTTCTTCGTCAATACTAAGACCGTCTTTCTTACCTCCTTCTATAAAACCCGCTACCATTGCCTGTAAGGCATCTTTAATAGGGGCAAAAATCCGTGCTTCCATTGTGTTGTATTTAAAATTGGAGAAAATTATTGTTGTTAACGGTAACTACTACCTTGCCTGTAAGTTCATTGCCCCACAGCGGCGAGTTTACCGATTTTGAGTAGTTGGTGCTTTTATCAAACGTCCACTTAGCGGCGGGCGAATATACGGTAAGGTTTGCCGGCTGCCCTTCAGCAATGGTAGCAGCTTCAATTCCTAAAATCCTGCGGGGATTTTCAGTAACTGCTTTCAGCAAGGTATCCCAACCTATTGTTTTTTCAAGGGCAAGTGCAAGGGGTAAAAAGGTTTGCAGACCCAGCATACCGGGTGACGCATATTCATACTCCAGTACTTTATTTTCAGCGTCCTGCGGGTTATGGTCGGTGCAAACGGCATCTATCGTTCCGTCTTTAACGCTTGCTATCAAAGCATCAACATCGTTTTGCGTACGCAAAGGCGGAGTAAGTTTAAAATTGCTGTCGTATTCTTCCAATACTTCATCCGTCCAAACAAGATGGGCAATAGAAACATCAGCAGTTACTTGCAAGCCTTCGGCTTTTGCTTTGCGTACCAATTCAACCGAACCTGCGGTGCTGATGTGCGAAAAATGAACGCGGCAGTTGTTGTAGCGTGCCAATTCAATATCGCGCTTCACTATCAGCTCTTCGGCAAGGTTGGGAACGCCTTTCATACCCAAACGAGTAGAAACTATCCCTTCATTCATCTGACCGCCTTTGGCAAGGCCGCTATCTTCGGGGTGAACGCATAACAAACCGTTGAAACCTTTGGTGTACAGCAATGCACGGCTCATTAATCCACTATCGGCAATGGCTCTATTACCATCGCTAAAGGCTACTGCCCCTGCCGTGTGCATATCATACATTTCGGCCAGTTCGTTTCCTTCGCGTTTATGGGTGATGCAGCCCATTGGGTACACGGTGGTTACCTGCCCTTTGGCTCTGCTAAGTATGTATTCGACTTCTGATTTTGAGTGTACGGGCGGTTGGGTTGATGGCAATACAGCCACCCCTGTAAAACCGCCTGCGGCGGCAGCTTTGCATCCGCTTTGTATGTCTTCGCGCTGCTCAAAACCGGGGTCGGCAAACTGAGCGCGCATATCCATAAAACCAACGGAAGTATACGTACCCGTACCGTCAATTACCGTTGCCCCATCGGACTGCGCAGTATTGGCGGCTACAATGGACTTTATCTTGCCGTTTTCTATTAAAATATCTTGGGTTTTGCCGTTTAATGGGCTGTTGGGTTGTGATACTGTGGTGTTTTTTATCAGCAGGTGCATTACGGCTACTTTAAAAATCTTAGCAATAATACTTCACATAAAAGGAAAAACAAGCCCATCATGATACAATACCTCCATAATTGCACCCCTTTATCAGCCTCAACAATGGCTGCCTGTATGCCTTTGGGGGTATTTTTCAACACTTTAATGCCTTGTATTTTTATCTGCTCTTCTAATTCTTTTTCGGTAAAGTACGTGTTTGCCGATTCATTACGGTTATAATTAAACGCTACCCTAACGCCTACATCCTGTCCCCCGCTTTCCAACGCATAATTTCCGGGTTGTTTCAACTCCGGACCGGCGGCAAGGTTCAGCTTGTTGTCTTTTACCACCATTTGGGGTATTAACTCTGCCTTGTCTAACTTCAGTTTATATACTTGGTCTTTGCCTGCGGCGAGGTTTAAGCGTACCAATTGCCCGTTACCTATGGTATAGAACAAATCAGGGCTTTGCACGCTGTTTAGTGCCATATTGAGCATGATAGGAACAAACAGTGCATGGGTGGCAAAGTTGTTCCACTCGCCGTTTAGGGGCGAATTGAATAAATACACATGGCCTGCGGCATTGGTATAATGGGTAAGGAAACTTTGACCGCTTTGCAAACGCATAATAGGTTCGCCGGCACTGGCTTGGGTTACAAAGTATTTTTGCAATACGGGTTTATCCATATTGTCGCCCGTTTTCTCAAAAATATGCCTGAACAAGGGGTGGGCAACCGTAAGCCCCTCAACACGTTGGTTGGCTTCCATATAGGCTTGCAAAGGGCTTGACCCTATTGAGCCTAAAAAATCGTTTACGCTTCTATCAACAACTTTATCAGCGGCAGGAAACACCACCAATGAACCGCCTGCGGTAACAAACTTACCCAGCTCAGCACTTAGCCCGCTTGAAACAGTTTTAACTCCGTTTAAAACAATCAGCGTGTATTTTGAGAATGAGGAATAATCCAGTTGTTTGTCGCTCACCTCGGTTAGCTTGTAGTACGCATCAATCTTACCGTACACCGCCCCGATAAACTTTGAAGGCCCTTCGGGGGATATGGCAAGGATGTTTATCTCTTGTTTCACCTCAAAGGCAAAAAACAACTTATCGTCAAACGTGATGGGGTCGTCCATAACCGCCAATTCGGCATTTTGCCACCCAGAAGTAGTGGCGGTAAACGATAGTTCAATATCCTTGGTTTCGTTTTTACCAATGCTAAAATTGGCTAACCCTTTTTGAATGTTATTTATTTTTAGGGTGAGCGGAATGTTTTCTTGCTCATCGCCGAAGTTTTTAACACGCACCATCAGTTGTGCGGTTTGATTGGCCTGCACATAAGGAGTTAGCAACCATGCCGAGTCAACACTTAGGTTGGCTTTGGGGTTACCTTCCAGTTTCACCAGCTCGGTAAGTATGGTAGTATCGGTATTTACGGCCTCAACATCCACCATGTTTTGCTGAAAATCAGACAACACGTAGGCTGTTTTATTGGCCATAGGGTCTTTGTTGAGAGCTTCTTTTTGACGGGCAATTATCTCGCTCAGTTTTCGTGAGGCAGGCGATACCTGCAATTCGTCAATCATCCGTAAAAACTCTTCACGGTTTACTAATCGTTGGTGTTTGCCTTCAAAATCAGCCGTAAGCAGTTGAAATAAATCGGTTGAAGAATAGGCGTTTGCAATATCGCGGGCTTTGTTTTTGGCTGCCTGAAACAGCTCCCCCTCATTGCCCACGCTACTCATACTAAAAGAATTATCTACGTACACGCTCACTGCTGAAACGCCTTGCCTTGCCGCCCCCGAAGTAGCGGGAATAAAGGGCTGCACAAACGCCAGTACAATAAATACAATGGCAAATATGCGCGCCATGAGCACCAAAATATGCTTTAGATTACGGCGCGAACGTGTTTCTTGCTGTACTTCTTGCAACAATGCCACGTTGGTAAAATAAATGCGTTTGAATCGTCTGAAATTGAATAGGTGTATAACGATAGGGATGGCAATGGATGCCAATGCAGCGAAAAACAACGGGTACAACCAACTCATTAGGGTCAAAAATAGTGTTTTTGTTAATACATGAACGGCTGTAAAAGTAAAATGTTGCTTTGGGATTGGGGATTAGTTGATGGTTGTTAGTTGGTGGTTGGTGGTTGGTAGTTGATAGTTGATAGGGATTGAGTGTTGGTAATCATCAATCCCTAAACACCAACCACTAAACACTAAAAACTAAAAACCTACTCTATACTATCTTTTTAATCAAGCGCAGTTTGTGGGTGTAGCGGCCTGTATCTACATTAAAAATGCCTTCTTGGTCAATCTTATCAATGCGTACACAGCCGCCTGCATGGATAATACGACGAGAATCGAGCAGAATGCCCACGTGTACTATCTTGCCGTCCTCATTGTCAAAAAAGGCAAGGTCGCCCGGTTCGGTTTCATCCAAAAACGATAGTGTTTGTCCTTGTGATGCTTGCTGATAGGCATCTCGCATCAATGATAATCCGTTCAGTTTATAAATCACCTGTGTGAAACCTGAACAGTCGATGCCCCAAATAGCGCGACCACCCCACAAATACGGGGTGTTCACAAATTGCAGCGCATCGCCCGTCATAACATCACGATTGGGGGTGGTAACGGCACTGCGAACTTCTCCCCTCACCTCCCACAACTTACCATTGTGTACGGCTTGTCCGGCATCGTTTAACTGTATTACCGAACCCATCGAAAGCCGGATGTGTTCGTTGCTATGAACCAACTCGCCCAAAGCACTGTTCAGCAGTACTTTTTGACCTTCGCTTGGCTTTGCCTCTACAAACTGGTTTTCGTGCAGCCAGCCTTGGTAGTCGTCAAAATCACACACCACCTGCATCCAGTTTTTTTCGTGGCCTATTACGCGATAGGTCTCACCAAATAATAATTGCGAAACCATCTCGCTTTTGCTTGACGGTTCGGTGCGTAAGGGTACAGATGAGTATGTGCAGATGCCTTGCATAAAAACAGCTTAACGTATTACAGGTGCAACCACTCTTTTTTGTTCAACAAATATTCCTTTGTTTCAACGTGGTCGGGGTCGGGTACACAACAGTCAACCGGACAAACGGCAGCACATTGGGGTTCTTCGTGAAACCCTTCACACTCTGTGCATTTATCAGGTACTATGTAATATACTTCTTTATTTATCGGTTCGTGCTTTTCTTCGGCATTTAATTCCCTGCCGTTGTATAAAAATGTACCGCTAATTTCGTTCCCGTCGCCGTAAGCCCACAGTACTCCGGCCTCGTATATGGCAGTATTCGGGCACTCGGGTTCGCAAGCGCCACAATTAATGCACTCATCGGTTATCATTATAGCCATGGCAAAATTGTATTTTTGCAAAATTACTACTCGCCGGGGGTATTTACCTAACGCGTAGCCTTTGATTTTTTAATTTAAAATGGAACTGAACGAGATTTTAAACGCATTACACTATACAGGCCGCGTATTTAGCGATAAAAATGATGCTGAACTTTTGATTGCCATGCACAAGGCATACGTGGCTAACCCTTGGTTTACGCCTGAAAACATTGCCTTATCTGTGAATTATTGGAGTAAGAAACTTACGCCCGAAAGTTTGCAGCAATGGATTGAGCGCGAGCAAATAGGCAACAACACCGCCCCAAAAACAGTAGGTATTATCGCCGCGGGCAATATCCCGTTGGTGGGACTTCACGATATTTTGAGCGTATTGATAACCGGCAACCGTGCTATCATAAAACCATCCAGCGAAGACGAAGCTTTGATACAGTTTTTTATCGCTACTATGGTGCAGGCCAATCCTGAAATGGCTAATTACCTGCAAACTACTGAGCGGATTGAAAAACTTGAAGCTGTGATAGCCACCGGTAGTAATAACACTGCCCGCTATTTTGAATACTATTTTGGTAAATACCCTAATGTAATCCGCAAAAACCGCAACAGTATTGCAGTGCTTACGGGGGATGAAAGCCCCGAAACGCTTACAAAGATTGCGGGCGATATTACTGGGTATTTTGGCAAAGGCTGCCGCAATGTTACCCAAGTATGGATGCCCAAAGGGTTTGATATTGTTAAGTTTATTGATAATACGCTGCCCTATAGCGATTTGATAAACCATAATAAGTATGCAAACAACTACGTGTACCACCGTGCGTTGTTTTTAATGAATATGGATGCCCACCTTGATAACGGGTTTATGCTGTTTAGGGAGGATAAAAAGATTTACGCCCCCATAGGTACAGTAAACTATACCTTTTACGACGATTTGAGTGATGTTAAGGCTTTTATTGCTGAACATACCGAGGAAATACAATGCGTGGTAAGTGAGGCTGATTTGGGCAACGTGGTTGCCCCCGGTGAAACCCAAAATCCTGCCTTGTGGGATTACGCTGACGGGGTGAATACCATTGAATTTTTGAAGGGGATTTGATTTTTTCGCGACAGGTTAAAACCTATCGCTTTTGCAATTACCCCATCGGTGCGGACTTAAGTCCGCAC
>OFDN01002246.1_pt1 | contig 10917 bp, 9 predicted proteins | sample 1520971 | NCBI WGS metagenome assembly OFDN01 (sample SAMEA94257418, study PRJEB24077) | hot springs metagenome | biome: Aquatic biome; feature: Geographical feature; material: Water | place: India | collected 2012-06-12 | depth 5 m | reverse complement strand
CGTGATGCTGGTGCTGCTCATCATCTTCATGGTCACGGCGCCGCTGATCACGCCCAGCGTCGTGGACCTGCCCAGCGTGGGCAAGGCTGCGCGCAAGCCGGACCAGGTGATCGAGGTCATCGTCGGCAAGGATGAGAGCCTGAGCCTGAAGATCGAGGACGACACCCGCCGCATCAAGCTGGCCGAGCTGGCTGCCAACGTCAAGCGCGCCCAGTCGGCGGCGGGCAAGGAGGCCAGCAGCGCCGTTGTCATCAGCGCGGACAAGAGCGTGAAGTACGAAACCGTGGTCAAGGTCATGGACACGCTGCAGCGTGCGGGCGTGCAGCGCGTGGGCCTGTCGGTACAGATGGTGAACTGAGGACTGGGGGCCGACAGCACCGTGCAAGCCAGCAGCCGCTTCGAAACCCCGCCACTGCAGCCGCGCCAGGGCCTGCTGCGGTCCTATGGCCTGGCCCTGCTGGTCCACGGCCTGCTGCTAGCCGCGCTGACCTGGGGCGTGAGCTGGCGCCGCAGTGACACCAGCCTCGCGGTCGAAGCCGAACTCTGGTCCGCCGTGCCGCAGCAGGCCGCGCCCAAGCTCATCGAACCGGAACCCAAGCCCGAGCCGGCGCCGCCACCTCCCGCGCCCCCCAAGGTCACGGACCCCGGCCCGAGCGAGGCCGAGATTGCCCTGCAGCGCGAACGCGAGCGCGCCGCCCGGGACAAGGCCGAGCAAGAACGCCGCGAGAAGCAGCGTCTGGAACGCGAGCGCCAGGAAAAGCTAGAGCGTGAGCGCCAGGAGCGCGAGAAGAAGCTCGCCGAGGAAAAGCGCCGCAAAGAACTCGAAGAGAAGCGCAAGGAGCAGCAGGAGGCCGAGCTGCGCGAGAAGCTGCGGCAGGAGAACATCAAGCGCATGGCCGGCCTGGCCAACTCCACGGGCAAGCCCACGGACACGGGCAACGCCGTGCGATCCGCAGGCCCTTCCTCCAGCTATGCCGGGCGCATTGCGGCCCGCATCAAGCCGAACATCGTTTTCCTGGACGAGTTGCCGACCAATCCGCGCGCCGAGGTGGAGGTGCGGATGGCGCCGGATGGCACCATCGTCGGCCGCAAGCTGCTCAAGAGCAGCGGGGTCCCGGCCTGGGACGAAGCCGTGCTCAAGGCCATCGACAAGACCGAGACCCTGCCGCGTGATATCGACGGCACCGTGCATTCACCACTGTCGATCGGCTTCCGCCCGAAAGACTAACCTGGGGATATGCCCCAGCAAGCCGGGGCGGCGCGAGGTGTCCGTCTTCCTGGACCTCAGTCCACCTGCTCCAGCGCCATCACGCCGGTGGCGGTGTTGGAGATCGGAATGTGGTAATTGCTGTGCACCGTGCGCACGCCGCTGCCGCCCGTGCTCAAGGCGCCGCGCATGGCCAGCCACATCAGCAGCTCCACGCCCTGGGTACCGGTCTTCTCCACCAGTTCGTGGATGCTGTATTGCGTGGCCCACTCGGGGTTGCTCTGCAGGCTTTGCATGAACTTGAGATCGAAGTCCTTGTTGATGAAGCCGGCGCGCTCGCCATCAAGCTGGTGGCTCAGGCCGCCCGTGCCCAGCACCACCACCTTCTGCTCGCTCTTCCAGCTCTGGATGGCCGCGCCCACGGCCTTGCCCAGCGCATAGACCCGCCTGGCACTGGGCAGAGGGAACTGCACGGTGTTGATGCAGATCGGCACCGTCAGCACCGGACAGCTTTCCTGCGGCCAGAAGAGCTTGAGCGGCACGGTGAAGGCGTGGTCCACCAGCATCTCCTGGCAGGTCACCACGTCGAACTCCTGATCGATCAGGCTGTTGATGATGTGCCAGCTCAGCTCCGGACTGCCGCGGTGCGGCGGCAAGGTGGGAATACCCCAGCCCTCGTCGGCGTTGTGGTACTCGGCCGCAGCGCCCACGGCGAAGGTTGGCATCTTGTCGAGGAAGAAGTTCAGCCCGTGGTCGTTGTAGAAGACGACGGCCACGTCGGGCTTGTGCTCGTCCAGCCAGGCACGGATGGGCGGGAAGCCATCGAAGAAGGGTTTCCAGTACGGGTCCTGCTGCAGGCCCTTGGCGATGGCGTTGCCGATGGAGGGAATGTGCGAGGTGGCGAGTCCGCCGATGAGTTTGGCCATGGTGATGTTCCTGTGGGATTTACTGGAAGGCCGCCGCGCGCAGCTTGGCCTTGAACTCTTCCTTGCTCATACCGGTCTGCAGCGCGCCCAGATCCTGCACGTCGAGCTTGAGGATGCCGGCGAACTTGGCCAGGTAGTAGACGTTGCCACCGGCGGCCAGCAGACCCAGCACGTCGCGCTCGCGGATGGCGCGCGCCTGTTCCTCGTTGAGGCCGTAGCGTTTCATATAGCCCTCTTCATCGGCCTTGAAGGCTTCACGGTTCTCGGCCGAGTTGAAGGAGAAGCACATCTTGTTCAGTGCATAGCCCTTGCGGGCCTGCTCACCGTCGAAAAGGATGGTGCCGGGAATGGGGTGCTCTGCTGCCAGCTTGCTCACATCGGTCTCCTGCTTGATGCGGATCAAAAGGTATGGCCGGGAGTATTCCGCAGGCATTGACCGCGATAAACAGGGCCATCAAGATGGAACCCATGAGCAAATTCGATCATTTGGATCTGGATGGTCACCTGCTGCAACTGCTGCTGGCCGTGGTGGACAGCGGCTCGGTCACCGGTGCGGCCCAGCGCCTGGGCGTGACGCAATCCGCCGTCAGCCATCTGCTCGACAAGCTGCGCGCCATTACCGGCGACCCGCTGTTCGTCAAGAGCGGCCGCGGCATCGCCCCCACGGCCCGCGCCGAAGCCCTGGCCGCCGAGGCACGCAGCCTCTTGCGCCAGCTGCAGCACTTCGCCGACAGCGGCGACTTCGATCCCGCGCGCTGGAAAACCACGCTGACCATCGCCGCCAACGACTTCCAGCGTGACCTGCTGCTGCCCGCACTGGCGGCGCGCCTGCGCGCGCAGGCGCCGGGTGTGACGCTGCGCATCATCCCCTCGGCCATCCCGCGCCTGGAGATGCTGCGCAATGATGAGTGCCAGCTCATCCTCAGTCCGCGCCCGCCCGATGGCGCCGACATCGTGCAGAAGCGTCTGTTCGAGGACCAGTACCGCGTGTTCTACGACCCGGCGGTGCGTGAGGCGCCGCAGACCGAGGCTGAGTACCTGGCGGCGGACCATGCGACCGTGGTGTACGAGCCGCGCCGCAGCCTGGACCTGGACCAGCATCTGCAGGCCCGCGGCGTCCACCGCCGTTTCATTGTCATGGTGCCCAGCTTCAGCGCACTGCCTGCCTTCCTGCGCGGCACGGCGCTGCTGGCGACCGCACCGGGCCTGCTGGCACGCCAGACCTTCACGGGGCTGGCCAGCTGCGCGCCGCCACTGGCCTGCCCCACCCTGCCCATGTACGCGATCTGGCACGCACGCTACCAGCAGGACGCCGCACACCGCTGGCTGCGTGCGCAGCTCGACGCGGTGGTCGGCCCGGTGCTCACGGCCTGAATCGCCACGCTTCGTTCCCCTTCTCCAACGCAGAAACCCCTCGGAAGCTGGGGACTTTGGCCGCTGCGCGTGGTCCCGCACGCGCGGACCACATCATGAAAATTCGCCTGATCGCACCATATAGGGTGACATGATGCTATCTATTAAATAGCATTACAAGCATATTCCATAAGCCTTCTAACATGATTCTCTATTCCTGACCCGTTTGCTGCGAAAAGGGTCTGCGGGTTAAGGTACGCCGCTTTCCCGTCAAGCACAGAGAGGAACAGAACATTGTGTGGAATCACTGGAGAGATCCGCTTTGACCATCAGGCGGCTGACGCCACGGCCGTCGGCCGCATGGCGCAAGTGCTGCAGCCCCGGGGCCCCGATGCCGGCGGCAGCTTCCAGCAGGGACGCGTGGCCTTCGGCCACCGCCGCCTCAAGATCATCGACCTGAGCGAACGTGCGCAGCAGCCCATGGTGGCGCCCGAGCTGGGCCTCACGCTGGTCTTCAACGGCTGCATCTACAACTACCGCGAACTGCGCGTCGAACTGGAAGCCGCGGGGCATCGCTTCTTCTCCGACGGCGACACCGAAGTCCTGCTGCGCGCCTACAAGCACTGGGGCACGGACTGCGTGCAGCGCTTGCACGGCATGTTCGCTTTCGCCATCCACGAGCGCGACAGCGGCCGCGTGGTGCTGGGGCGCGACCGCTTCGGCATCAAGCCCCTGTACCTCAGCGTTTCGGCCGACGGCATGCGCCTGCGCTTTGCCTCCACGCTGCCAGCCCTGCTGGCCGCCGGCGATGTGGACACGGCCATCGACCCGGTGGCACTTGAGCACTACCTGATGTGGCACGCCGTGGTACCGCCGCCGCGCACCCTGCTGCGCGGTGTGCGCAAGCTGCCCCCGGCTACCGTACGCGTCTACGAGGCCGACGGCCGCATGCAGGAGACGCGTTACTGGAACCCGCCCTTCGCCACCGACCCGGCCCTGGCCGCGCTGCCCTACAAGGAGCGCGAGCGCATGGTGCAGGTGGCGCTGGAGCAGGCCGTGGCGCGCCGCATGGTGGCCGACGTGCCGGTGGGCGTGCTGCTCTCGGGCGGCGTGGATTCGAGCCTCATCGTCGCGCTGCTGGCACGCGCCGGGCAGAAAGACCTCAACACCTTCTCGATCGGCTTCGAGGCCGCCAACGGCGAGCAGGGTGACGAGTTCCGGTACTCGGACCTCGTGGCCAGGACGTTTGCCACCCAGCACCACCAGATCCGCATCGACGGCCAGACCATGCTGGCCCACCTGCCCGACACCATCCACGCCATGGCCGAGCCCATGGTGAGCTACGACAACATCGGCTTCTACCTGCTCTCGCGCGAGGTCTCGCAGCACGTCAAGGTGGTGCAGAGCGGCCAGGGCGCGGACGAGGTCTTCGCCGGCTACCACTGGTACCCGCCGCTGGCCGAAAGCAGCCAGCCCGTGGACGACTACGTGCGCGTGTTCTTCGACCGCGACCCCGAGGAATACCTGCGCACCGTGAGCGAGGCCTACGCGGCACCCGATGCCAGCCGCAGCTTCGTGGCGCGTCACTTCGCCCAGCCCGGCGCCGATACACCGCTGGAGCAGGCCCTGCGCCTGGACGCCACGGTGATGCTGGTGGACGACCCGGTCAAGCGCGTGGACAGCATGACCATGGCCTGGGGCCTGGAGGCCCGCGTGCCCTTCCTGGACCACGAGCTGGTGGAGCTGGCCGCGCGCCTGCCCGCGCAGGACAAGCTCTCCGATGGCGGCAAGGGCATCCTCAAGGCCGTGGCCCGCAGCATGCTGCCACGCGAGGTGATCGACCGTCCCAAGGGCTACTTTCCCGTGCCCATGCTCAAGTACCTCTCCGGTCCCACGCTGGACTGGGTGCAGGACGCGCTGCACAGCCCGGCCGCGCGGCAGCGCGGTCTGTTCCGCCCCGATTACGTCAAGCAACTGCTGGCCGCCCCGGACCAGCACATCACGCCGCTGCGCGGCTCCAAGCTCTGGCAGATCGCCCTGCTTGAGCTCTGGCTGCAGTCGCACCGGCTCTGATCCCGAGGAGACCCATCATGCTCGCCACCCTGGAACGCGATCCCCTGAACCCCAACGACATGATGTCCCTGCGCCACTGGACGGACCCGGCCGGTCATCCGGACCTGGCGGCCGTGGACAACGAGACCGTGGTCGACTGCGGCTGGGGCCGGCTCATCTTCGGCCAGACCTTCAGCGAGCCGCGCACCCTGGTCGAGACCATCCGCAAGGAGCAGCCGGGCCGGCGCGACATCGCCCTCTACCTGCGCGACCCGCAGGTGGTGCTGGCGCTGGCACCGCAGGACCTGTTCATCGACCCGTCCTACACCTACCGGCTGGCGCTGCGCGCGCCCGTCGAGTGCCCGGAGCCCGCCGCCTGGCGCGTGCGCCTGGCGCAGCCGCGCGACGCCGAGGCCGTACGTCGCATCTACACCATGCGCAAGATGGTGGCGCCACCGCGCTCCTTCTTCACCACGCTGGGACAGCAACCCGAGGTGGACCTGCTCGTAGCCGAAGATCTGGAGACGCGCGCCATCCTGGGCGTGGTCACCGGTGTGGACCATGTGCGCGCCTTCAACGACCCGGACGGCGGCGCCAGCCTGTGGGCCCTGGCCGTGGACCCGCAGGCCAGCCACCCGGGCATCGGCGAGTGCCTGAGCCGCACGCTGGCCGAGATGTTCCGCCAGCGCGGGCGCACCTTCCTGGACCTCTCGGTGCTGCACGACAACGCCCAGGCCATCGCCCTGTACGAGAAGCTGGGCTTCGTGCGCGTGCCCGTGTACTGCGTGAAGAACAAGAACCCGATCAACGAGCCGCTGTTCCTCGGCCCCGATCCGGCCTCCGACCTCAACGTCTACGCCGGCATCCTGGTACGCGAGGCGCGACGCCGCGGCATCAGTGTCGATGTGCTCGACGCTGAGTACGGCTACTTCCGCCTGAGCCTGGGCGGGCGCAGCATCAGCTGTCGCGAGTCGCTGTCCGAGCTGACCTCGGCCGTGGCCATGAGCCGCTGCGACGACAAACGCCTGACCCTGCGCGTGCTGGCCACGGCCGGGCTCTCGGTACCCGCGCAGATCGAGGCGCAGGACCCGCAAACCGTGGCTGACTTCCTGCAACAGCACGGCCGTGTGGTGGTCAAACCCGTGCGCGGCGAGCAGGGCCAGGGCGTCAAGGTGGACCTCACGGAACTCGACGAGGTGCAGGCGGCCATCGAGGCCGCACGCCATTTCTGCGAGCAGGTCATCGTGGAGCAGATGGTGGGCGGTTCGGACCTGCGCATTGTGGTGATCAATCACCAGGTCGTGGCCGCCGCCTCACGCCGGCCCGCCACCGTCGTGGGCGACGGCAGCAGCACCCTGCGCACCCTGATCGAGAAGCAGAGCCGCCGGCGCCAGATGGCCACCGCGGGCGAAAGCCGCATCCCCATGGACGACGAGACGCAGCGCTGCCTCAAGGGCCAAGGCTACACGCTGGACAGCGTGCCCGCCGCCGGCACCACGGTGCTGGTGCGCAAGACCGCCAACCTCCACACCGGCGGGACCATCCACGACATGACGCCCGTGCTGCACCCGGTGCTGCGTGAGGCGGCCGAGCGAGCCTCGCGCGTGCTGGAGATTCCCGTGGTGGGCTTCGACTTCATCGTCCAGTCGCCCGACCGGCCCGAGTACGTGATCATCGAAGCCAACGAGCGCCCGGGCCTGGCCAATCACGAACCTCAGCCCACCGCCGAGCGCTTCATCGACATGCTCTTCCCGCAAACCCGCGCCGAGCTGCGCGACACCTCGCTAGCCACCACCGCATGACTCCGGACCTCGACTACCTGCACGCTGTACTGAACCGCCTGCTCAACACCCCCAGCCCCTCGGGCATGACCGACGCGGTCGTGCACCTGCTCTGCCACGAGCTCGACGAACTCGGCATCGAGTACGAGCTCACGCGCCGCGGTGCCATCCGCGCGCGCCTGCAGGGCAGTCGGCGCAGCCCCGCGCGCGCCGTGGTCTCGCACCTGGACACCCTGGGTGCCATGGTCAAGGGCTACAAGCCCAACGGGCGCCTGCGCGTGGTACCCATCGGCTTCTGGTCCTCGCGCTTCGCCGAGGGGGCGCGCGTGACCATCTATTCGGACAACGGCGTGCTGCACCAGGGTACGCTGCTGCCCTGCAAGGCCTCGGGCCACACCTTCAACAAGGAAATCGACACCCAGCCCGTGAGCTGGGACAACCTGGAGCTGCGCATCGATGCGCGCACCAGCAGCGAGGCCGACACCCGCGCGCTCGGCATCCATGTGGGCGACACCATCGCCGTGCACTCCAATCCGGTCTTCGGTCCCGAGGGCTTCATCAACGGCCGCCACCTCGACGACAAGGCCGGCGTGGCTTCGGTGCTGGCCGCGCTCAAGGCCATCGTCGAATCGAACCAGAAGCTGCCCGTGGACTGCTTCCCGCTCTTCACGATCTCGGAGGAGATCGGCGTGGGCGCCTCGCACGTGCTGCACGGCGACGTGGCCGAGCTGATCTCCATCGACAACGGCACCGTGGCCGAGGGCCAGTACACCTGCGAGCGGGGCGTGACCATCTCCATGCAGGACTCCAGCGGCCCCTTCGACTGGCACCTCACACGGCGCCTGCTCGAACTCTGCGCCAGCGAGGGCATCGAGCACTCACGTGACGTGTTCCGCTACTACCGCAGCGACGCCGCCGCCGCGCTGGAGGCCGGCAACGACATCCGCACCGCCCTGGTCTGCTTCGGCCTGGACGCCTCGCACGGCCATGAACGCGTGCACATCGACTCGCTCGAAGCGCTCTCGCGCCTGCTGATCGCCTACATGACCAGCCCGCCGCTGTTCCTGCGTGACCGCAAGCAGCTCGGCCCGCTGGCCGATTTCCCGCCGGCCGAGGTGCAGATCCCCGACTGGCAGGACAAGCTGCCGGGCCCGCCGGCCTGATGCAGGAGAACACGGACCGCATGAAACTGCTGCGACAGATCCTCAACAACAACGCCCCCGAAGACTGGCTCTACGCGCTGCTGGCCCTCACGGTCTGCATGACGCTGTTCGAGCTGCTGCGCCGCCTTGTGCTGCGCCGCCTGGACCGCGCCAATGGCAGCAAGCACCTGGTGCTGCAGCTGCTGGCCGAGGTGATCGCAGGCACGCGCATCCTGCTCTCGGCCGCCATCGGCGTCTATGTGGCGGTGCAGTTCCTCGATCTCCCGGCCGCCGCCGAACGGCTGACCGACCGCCTCTTCATCGGCCTGCTGCTGCTGCAGGCCGGCTTCTGGGCCAGCCGCGCGCTGGACTTCTGGCTGCGCATGCGCTTTGTCCAGGGCGAGTCCGAAGGTTCGCGCGCCATGACGCGCTCCATGCTCACCTTCATCGGCCGCCTGGGCCTGTGGAGCCTGGTGATCCTGCTGATCCTCGACAACATGGGGCTCAACGTCACCGCGCTCGTGGCCAGCCTGGGCATCGGCGGCGTGGCCGTGGCGCTGGCGGCGCAGAACATCCTGGGTGACCTCTTCGCCTCGCTATCCATCGCCCTGGACAAGCCTTTCGTGCTCAACGACTTCATCATCGTCGACGACCTCATGGGGACGGTCGAGCACGTGGGCCTGAAGACCACGCGCATCCGCAGCCTCAGCGGCGAGCAGATCGTGCTGGCCAACAACGACCTGCTCAAGAGCCGCATCCGCAACTACGGCCGCATGAGCGAACGCCGCGCCCTCTTCACCATCGGCGTGACCTATGACACACCGGCCGATGCGCTCGAGGCCCTGCCCGACGTGATCCGTGCTGCCATCGAGGCCCAAGCCGGTGTGCGCTTCGACCGCGCGCACTTCAAGGGCTTCGGCGTGCACTCGCTGGATTTCGAAGCGGTCTACTACGTGCTGGACCCGGGGTTCGCGACCTATATGGACGTGCAGCAGGCCATCAACCTGCAGCTCGTGCGCGAACTGCATGCGCGCGGCATCCGCTTCGCCCTGCCCGCACGCACCGTGCAGCTGCAGGGCTCGCCGGCCCTGCCTACCGCAGCCGCCAGCTGAGCAGTCTTCAGACCGGCCGCTGCAACCAGTCCGCCAGCGCCGCACTCACCGCCTGCGGCTGCTCCAGAGTGCACATGTGGCCGCTGTCTTCCACGATGACCAGCTGTGCGCCAGGAATGGCAGCGGCCATGGCCTCGTGCTGGACCGGGCCGCTCCAGCTGTCCTGCCGACCGGTCAGAACCAGCGTAGGGCAGCTGATGCCCGGCAGCAGTGGCCCGGCATCGGGCCGGTTCAACAGGGCGTTGATCTGCGCGGCGTACTGGGCGGCGCTGCCGCGGTCGAACATGGCCAGCACCTCGTCGAAGACGGGGCCGCCGATGCGGTCCGGGTGCACCATGCCGCGGGCCCATTCCTGGGCCATGGCGCGCATGCCCTGCTGCTGCGCGATCTTGAGCAAGGCCATGCGCCCGGTTCTTTCCTTTTCACCGGCCTCGCCCGCGGCCAGCGGATGCGTGCCCGTGCTCAACAGGGCCAGACGCTCCACACGCCGCGGTGCCAGGCGCATGACTTCCAGCGCCACACGGCCACCCATGGAATGGCCGGCCACAGAGAAACGTTCGGTGGGCGCTTCGTCCAGCACCTGCTGGGCCATGGCGGTAAGCGAGTCGCGCAGGCCCCAGGCCGGAACGACGCAACGGGCCTGACCCTGGAGCGCAGAGACCTGCGGTGCCCAGACAGCGGCATCGCAATTGAGACCGGGCAGTAGCATCAAGGTGGCGCTCATCTCAGAACACTTCCGTATCGACTTCGCGGTTGCTTTGCTCGCTGTAGCGGTTGCCCACCACGGTCTGCTGGTTGATCACGGCCTCCACCCTGGCCATGAGCGCCGGGCTGAGCTGGACCCTGGCCGCAGCCACGTTCTCGGCCAGGTGCTCGAGGCTGGTGGTACCGAAGAGCGGGATGACATGCGGCGCCTTGTGTAACAGCCAGGCCAGGGCCAGCTGGGCCGGGGTGCAACCGGCCTCCTGTGCCACGGCCTCGTAGGCCGGCAGCAGCAGCAGATTGCCCGCATAGTTGGCCGGCTCGAAACGCGGCATGCCGCGGCGGATGTCCTTGGCGTCGAGGGCCTGCACATCGCGCAGCCTGCCACTGAGAAAACCGCGCGCCACCGGACTGAAGGCGACGAAGGCGATGCCCAGCTCCTGGCAGGTCTGCAAGACGGCGATCTCGGGGTTGCGCGTCCAGAGCGAATACTCGGTCTGCACCGCGGCCAGCGGGTGCACGGCGTGGGCCTTGCGTATCGTGGTCGCCGACACCTCACTCAGGCCGATGGTGCGCACATGGCCGCGCTCGACCAGGCGCGAGAGCTCACCCACGCTGTCCTCGATGGGCACCTTCTTGTCC
>OFDN01002245.1_pt1 | contig 10927 bp, 8 predicted proteins | sample 1520971 | NCBI WGS metagenome assembly OFDN01 (sample SAMEA94257418, study PRJEB24077) | hot springs metagenome | biome: Aquatic biome; feature: Geographical feature; material: Water | place: India | collected 2012-06-12 | depth 5 m | reverse complement strand
CGGGTCATGTCGATGTCGGCGCGGCTGGGCGTGGGATCGCCCGAGGGGTGATTATGGGAGAAAATCAACGCGCCCGCGTTCAGCTCGAGGGCACGGCGAGCGATTTCCCGAGGGTAGACCGGGCAGTTATCAATGGTTCCGACCCACAACACTTCCTCGGCGATCAACCGGTTCCTGATGTCGAGGAACAGCGCCAGGAAATGTTCGCGTGGTTCGCGGCCGAGCCGAGCGCGGAGGTAGTCGAACAGGATCTCGTGGTTGTGCAGCAAGGGCCTTTCGAATGTCTCGGCACGCACCAGCCGCAGGGCAATTTCCCGGGTAGCCGCCAGCTGCTGGGCGGCGGCCGGGCCAACGGCGCGCGCCAGCGTCTCGGCTGGCTGCGACAGCGTGGCAGCAATCGAGCCATGTGCGTCGACCAGCTGCGCGGCGATGCGCTGCTCGCGCTCGGCGGGCTGCTCGGCCAGCGCGGCGTCGCAGGCCTGGATGAATTCGGCCACGCCGTGCGTCACCCGCACCACCTCGCCGTACAGCACCTGCACGTCGTGCACCGCGGTGCTCACCACCGGCTTCTCGCCGGCCATGTATTCCAGGGTCTTGGTGGGGCTGATGAACCGGGTGGATTCATTCAGCGCGAAGGGCAGCAGGCACACGTCCCACTCCGCCACCAGGTACGGCAGCACGGCATAGGGCTGCATGCCCGGCCAGTGGATGTTGGGCCGCTGCGGCAGGCTGGCGGGGTCGATCTTGACGACCGGGCCGGCCATCACCAGGTGCCAGTCGGGGCGGGCGTCGGCCAGCGCCGCCACCAGGCCGATGTCCAGCCGCTCGTCGATCACGCCATAGAAGCCCAGGCGCGGATGCCCCACCTGCGCATGCAGGCCGCGCACGGCCTCGGCTTCCACGCTGCCCGGCAGCAGCCGCGCCGGCGCGAAGTGCGCCGGGTCCACCGCGCTGGGCAGGCAGTGCACGCTGGGATGCTGGCCGCGGCGGGCGTCGTACAGCGAGGGGCCGCCGGTGAGCACCAGGTCGGCGGTCTTCATCAAGGCCGTCTCGCGTTGGCGCAGCTGGACGGGCGCGCCCTTGAAGGCGGACAGCTCGTCCATGCAGTCGTACACCACGGCCAGCGGGTCCAGGTCGGCCATCAGCGGCAGCGCCATCGGCGTGTAGAACCAGACGACGGGGCGCTCGATGCCTTCCTCGGCCAGCCAGTCCTCCAGCAGCGGGCGCAGCACGGGCAGCTGCGCATCATGGAAGCCCGGTGCGTCGATGCCGGTGCAGGGCGTCAGCACCTGCACGCCCGGCAGGGCTTCGCGCACATGCATGGCAGGCGGGCCTTCACCCGGTGCCGGCTCCTCCACGAACACCACCCGGTAGTCGCGCGCCAGGCGTGAAAGCAGCTGCTGCGGACGTTGGAACACGAAACCCCAGCGCAGATGGGAAAAGACGAGAAGAGTCGGCATGGTGGCTTTCTTGGGTTGGGGGATTCGGTGCTGGCTGCGCACCAGCGTGGCCAGGGTGGCGGGATCGCCGAGGCGATGCCAGCAATGCGCACGCCGGGGCTGCGCGCGGGCGGCGGCGGCCGAGGGCGGCAGCACGTCGAACACGCCGCTGCGGTGCCAGTGCGTGGTGTGGGTCCAGTCCGGCCGGTCGATCAGCGGGTACAGGCACATGCCCAGCAGCGGCACGCCGGCCGCCAGCGCGGCCTCGGCCTGGCCGGTCATGTCCTGCAGCCATTCGGCGCGGCCTTCGCCCACATGGCTGGTCTCGGCGATCATCAGCGGGCGGCGATAGCGCTCCCAGGCGTCCTGCAGCAGCAGGGCGGGCTCGCGGCGGCGCGGGTCGCGCAGGTGCCAGGCCAGCCGGGCCTCGGTGCCGGTCTCCCACTGGCCGCTGTGGTAATGGTTGGCGCCCAGCAGGTCCAGCAGCTCGGGCTCGCCGCCCAGCTCCGGCTCCAGCCGGCCGCTCAGCAGGTCCCACACCTGCCATTGGTAGCTGGCCACCTGGCGCGCCTGCGGCTCCAGCTCGGGCCGGTCGGCCGGGGCCACCACATGCACCAGCGGCTCCACATGCAGGAAGCGCGCGCGCGGGTCCACCGCACGCATCGCCCGCATGGCGGCGATGGCCGCGCGCACCAGCCGGCGCTTGACCTCGTAGCCGCTGCGCAGGCTGCCGCCGCCGTGGCCGTCGGCCTCGCCGCCGGGGTGGCTGTGGTAAGGCCACATGAGGTTGGTCTCGGACACGGCCCACGCCAGGAAGCCGATCTCGTTGATGGGCGTGTACACCGGCGGCTCGTCGCACAGCGGCGCCAGCACCCGCGCCACCTCGGCGGCGAACAGCGGCAGCCGCTGCACGATGCTGTCGTCGAACAGGCTCACGTCGGCCGGCGTGCCGTAGTGCATCACCGTCCACAGCACCTGCACGCCATGGCGGCGCGCCGTCTCGGCCATCTGCACCGCACGCTCCAGGGCGAAGCGGCCGGTCTCGGGCTCGGCCAGGCGCCAGCCAATGCTCTCGCGCACGCAGCTGATGCCCAGCGCGGCGGCGGCGGCGTAGTCCTCGTCCAGGTGATCGATGTGGCCGTTCGACTGCGCCATGTCCAGCGGTTGCTGCAGGCCGTTGATGTGGTCGGCGCCTTCGAAGCCGCCCATCCAGAACGAGCGGAAGGGCGAAGCGGGCTGCATGCAGCCGTCGGCGGCGGTCATCGTGCGCGGCCGCCGCATCGGCCGGCGGGCCGGTGCGGGGTGGGCGGAGTCTGGCGTGTCATGGCACATCCGGGGCAACGCGTGTGCCACGGCGTGCGGACAGCGCAAATCAGGCCGGGGGCATGGCGGTTGCCCAAGCGCCGCGATGGCCCATGCGGGCCCCCTGCATCTGCTTTGAACAGGAGTTGGCCGATGGTCAAGAGTTCCCGCCCCGCGCCCGGCGCGTGCCGCCTTGCCGCAATCGCCGCCGCGGCCTGCCTGCTGCCGCTGGCAGCCGGCGCCCAGCAGGGCGATGGCACCAACGTGCCGGTCACCGGGCATGTGTACAAGCCCGACAAGGCCCCGGCCACGCCGCAGCGCATCGCATCGCTGAAGGTGCCGCCGGGCTTCAGCGTGACGCCGTTTGCCCAGGGGCTGGGCAATCCGCGCATCCTGGCGGTGGCGCCCGACGGCACGGTGTACGCCAGCCGCCGCGAGGAAGGCGACGTGGTGATGATGAAGGACACCGATGGCGACGGCCGCGCCGACGGCACGCCGCAGGTCGTGCTCAACCGTGCCGGCGCCCACGGCCTGGCGATACGCGACGGCAAGCTGTGGCTGGTGACGGTGAAGGAGCTGTTCGTGGCCGACCTGCAGCCCGACGGCCGCCCCGGCCCGCTGAAGATGCTGCTGGGCGACCTGCCGGATTCAGGCCAGCATCCCAACCGCACCATGGCCTTCGGCCCGGACGGCATGCTCTACCTCAGCGTGGGCTCCACCTGCAATGCCTGCAACGAGAGCAACCCCGAGAACGCCACGCTGCTGCGCGTGAGCCCGGACGGCAAGAGCCGCACCATCTTCGCCAGCGGCCTGCGAAACACCATCGGCTTCGACTGGCACCCCGCCACCGGCGAGCTGTGGGGCATGGACCATGGCATCGACTACCTGGGCGACGACGTGCAGCAGGAAGAGCTCAACCGCATCGAGCGCGGCCAGCAGTACGGCTGGCCGCACGTGTGGGGCGAGGGCGGGCTGAATCCGCAGAGCACGCCGGTGGGCGGCATCAGCAAGCCGCAGTGGAAGGCGATGAGCCGGCCTATGACGCTGGGCTACACCGCGCATGCGGCGCCGATGCAGATGCTGTTCTATACCGGCAGCGCCTTCCCGGCCGAATACCGCAACGACGCTTTCGTCGCCCTGCGCGGCTCCTGGAACCGCAAGCCGGCCTCGGGCTACGAGATCGTGCGCATCCGCTTCGCCCAGGGCGGCCAGCCGCAGCGCATCGAGCCCTTCGTCAGCGGTTTCGTCAACGAGGACGATGCCACCCACTTCGCCCGCCCGGTGGGCCTGGCCATGGCCCGTGACGGCGCGCTGCTGATGGCCGACGATGCCAATGGCGTGATCTACCGCATCGCCTACACCGGCATCGCCGGCCGGCCCGCACCTGCGGCGGCGGCCACGCCCGCGCAGCCGGTGCAGGCGCCGGCGCAGGCCATGCAGGCCCAGGTGGCGCAGGGCAACAACGTGCCGCTCGCGCTGGCCCGGCCGCAGGCGCAGGCCTCCGGCCGCATCGAGGTGCGCTCCGGCAGCATTCCGGCCGGCGGCGACATCCCGCTGCGGCACAGCGAATATGCCGATGGCGTCTCGCCCTCGCTGGCCTGGACGGCCGTGCCGGGCGCCCGCTCGTATGCGGTGATCGTGGAGGATCCCGACGCCTCGCCGATCAAGCCCTTCGTCCACTGGGTGGCCTGGAACATCCCGGCGAGCGTGACCCACCTGCCGGAAGGCCTGCAGGAACAGCCGCGGCTGAAGGACCCCGAGGGCCTGCTGCAGGGCAAGACCACCCGTGGCAGCACCGGCTGGTACGGCCCGCGGCCGCCGGTGGGGGATCCGCCGCATGCCTACCACTTCCAGGTGCTGGCGCTGGACACCGTGCTGGACCTGCCGCCCGGCAGCGACCGCGACGCCGTGCTGGCCGCGGCCCAGGGGCATGTGCTGGCCCGCGGCGAGCTGGTGGGGCGCTATGCCCAGCAGCAACAGCCGCTGAAGTAGCTAGAGCTTCTGGATCGGGTTGCCCGCATCGTCGTGCGGGCCCTTGCTGTCGTCCTCGGGCGGCGGCGGGGGAGGCGGGGTGCGCGCATCGGCAGGCGCCGGCGCGGCCGCCGGATTGGGTGGCAGGGGGGTGTTCATGCGCTGCGCCGGGCAAGGCGCATGCCGCACATCGGCATGCCGGGAATACCCCTTGCCCCTGTCCGCGGTAGCCAATGCAAGGGAGCCAGGGATGGACAAAGCCACCAGACAGATCGAACTCACCGCCGCACAAGCCGTGCAGGAGGGCCAGGGTTTCGACTACCTCATCGTTGGCGCAGGCTTCGCCGGCAGCGTGCTGGCCGAGCGCCTGGCCAACGAGCTGGATGCGCGCGTGCTCATCGTGGACAAGCGGCCCCACATCGGCGGCAACGCCTACGACTGCTACGACGAGGCGGGCGTGCTCATCCACCCCTATGGCCCGCACATCTTCCACACCAACTCGGCGGACATCTTCGACTACCTGTCGCGCTTCACCGAGTGGCGGCCCTACCAGCACCGCGTGCTGGCCAGCGTGGACGGCCAGCAGCTGCCCATCCCGATCAACCTGGACACGGTCAACCGGCTGTACGGCCTCAACCTCACCTCCTTCGAGATGAAGGAATGGCTGCAAACCGTGGTGGAACCCTGCGACGAGGTGCGCACCTCGGAGGACGTGGTGGTGAGCACCCTGGGGCGCGACCTGTACAACAAGTTCTTCCGCGGCTACACCCGCAAGCAATGGGGGCTGGACCCGTCGGAGCTGGACGCCAGCGTGACGGCCCGCGTGCCGCTGCGCACCAACCGCGACGACCGCTATTTCGCCGACACCTTCCAGGCCATGCCCCGGCTGGGCTACACCCGCATGTTCCAGAACATGCTGAGCCATCCCAACATCAAGGTGATGCTCAACACCGACTACCGCGAGGTGGTGGGCATGCTGCCGTGGAAGCACATGGTGTACACCGGCCCCATCGACGCCTTCTTCGACCACCGCCACGGCAAGCTGCCGTACCGCAGCCTGCGCTTCGAGCATGTCACGGTGCAGCAGGAGCAGTTCCAGCCGGTGGGCACCGTCAACTTCCCCAACGACTACGGCTACACCCGCGTCAGCGAGTTCAAGCACATCACCGGCCAGAAGCACCACTGCAGCTCGCTGGTGTACGAATACCCCTGCGCCGAGGGCGACCCCTACTACCCGGTGCCGCGCGAGGAGAACGCCGCGCTCTACCGCAAGTACCAGGCGGAAGCCGAGGCGCTGGACAACGTGACCTTCGTCGGCCGCCTGGCCACCTACCGCTACTACAACATGGACCAGGTGGTCGGCCAGTCCCTGGCCGCCTTCAAGCGCCTGCGCACGCGCCATGAGGCGGTGCAGGCCCAGCCGCAGCCCGCGGCCGAGTCCATCGCGGTGCTGGCCACTCCATGACCCACATCATGCTGATCCGGCATGCCGAGAAGCCGGAGGACGAGGCGGACCTGTCGCTGAGCCCGCGCGGCTGGCAGCGGGCCGGCGCGCTGGTGCGCTTCTTCGCGCCGGTGGATGCGGCTGCGGTGCGCCGCCACATCGAGCAGCCAGGCCATGTGTTCGCCGCCCGCGCCACCGACGAGCATCCCTCGCCGCGCCCGCGGCTGACGGTGGAGCCGCTGGCCGAGGAACTGGGCCTGCAGGTGGACGAGCGCTTCAGCGCCAGCGAGCCGGTGTCGCACGTGGCCCAGGTGCTGCGCCTGCTGTCGGGCCCGGTGGTGGTGAGCTGGCGGCACGACGAACTGCCCGCGCTGGCCAATGCGCTGCTGGGCCGCGAGGAAGCGCCCACCCGCTGGCCCGGCCACCGCTTCGACCTGGTGTGGGTGGTGCACCGCACGCCTGGCGGCTGGAATTTCACGCAGGTGCCGCAGCGCGTGCTGCCGGGCGACGCCACGCAGGGCATCGCGCGCCGGCTGCGCAGCGCCGCCGCCTGATGGACCTGCCGCCCGGGGCCGACGCATGACCGCGCTGCTGCTGGCCCGCATCCAGTTCGGCTTCACCATCTCGTTCCACATCATCTTTCCGGCGCTGACCATCGGCCTGGCCAGCTACCTGGCGGTGCTGGAAGGCCTGTGGCTGCGCACCGGCCGCCGGGTGTACCTGGACCTGTACCAGTTCTGGCTGAAGGTGTTCGCGGTGGCCTTCGGCATGGGCGTGGTCTCGGGCCTGGTGATGGCCTACCAGTTCGGCACCAACTGGAGCGCCTTCTCGCGCTTTGCCGGCAGCGTCACCGGGCCGCTGCTGGCCTACGAGGTGCTCACCGCCTTCTTCCTGGAGGCGGGTTTCCTGGGCGTGATGCTGTTCGGCCTGAAGCGCGTGGGGCCCGGCCTGCACTTCACCTCCACCGTGGCGGTGGCGCTGGGCACGCTGCTGTCGGCCACCTGGATCCTGGCTTCCAACAGCTGGATGCACACGCCGCAGGGCTACGAGATCATCGACGGCCGCGTGGTGCCCACCGACTGGTTGAAGGTCATCTTCAATCCCAGCTTTCCGTACCGTTTGCTGCACATGGTGGTGGCGGCCTACATCGCCACCGCATTGATGGTGGGCGGCGCTGCCGCCTGGCACCTGCTGCGCGGTCGCGACGACCTGCGCGTGCGCACCATGTTCTCCATGGCCTTGTGGATGCTGCTGCTGGCCGCGCCCATCCAGGCGGTGATCGGCGACCAGCATGGCCTGAACACGCTGGAGCACCAGCCGGCCAAGCTGGCCGCCATCGAAGGCCACTGGGAGCGCACGCCGCCGGGCGAGGGCGTGCCGCTGGTGCTGTTCGGCTGGCCCGACATGCAGGCCGAGGCCACGCGCTGGAAGCTGGAGATACCACGCCTGGGCAGCCTGCTGCTCACCCACAGCTGGGACGGCCAGATCCCCGCGCTGAAGGACTTCAAGCCCGAGGACCGGCCGAACGCCACCGTGGTGTTCTGGACCTTCCGGCTGATGGTGGGCCTGGGCCTGCTGATGATCCTCCTGGCCGCCTGCGGCCTGTTGCTGCGCCGGCGCGGCCGCATCTACAACGCGGCCTGGTTCCTGCGCTTTGCGCTGCTGATGTCGCCCATGGGGCTGGTGGCCATCCTGGCCGGCTGGTTCACCACCGAGATCGGCCGCCAGCCCTGGGTGATCTACGGCGTCATGCGCACGGCCGATGCCGTCTCGCCCCAGCACGGCGTGGCCGAGGTGGGCTTCACGCTGGCGCTGTTCGTCGTGGTGTACCTGGCAGTGTTCGGCGCCGGCACGGCCTACGGGCTGCGCATCATCGGCAAGGGCCCGGAAGCCGGCGAGCCCGGCGTGGCCGAGGGCGGGCCGGGGCAGGACCGGCATCCGATGCGGCCGCTGTCGGCCGCGCCCGAAGGCGTGGACGAGGCGGGCGACCGCGCCGCGCCCGAGGCCGGGCCACCGGCCGGAGGGGGGCGCGGATGATGGACGGCCTGGACCTGCCGCTGGTGTGGGCCGGCATCATCCTCTTCGGGGTGATGATGTACGTGGTGATGGACGGCTTCGACCTGGGCATCGGCATCCTCTTTCCCTTCTTCGACGAGAAGGAGGACCGCGACGTGATGATGAACACCGTCGCCCCGGTGTGGGACGGCAACGAGACCTGGCTGGTGCTGGGCGGTGCCGGGCTGCTGGCGGCGTTTCCGCTGGCCTACGGCGTGATCCTCAGCGCCTTCTACCTGCCGCTGATGCTGATGCTCATCGGCCTGGTGTTCCGGGGCGTCGCCTTCGAATTCCGCATGAAGGCGCGTGCCGGCAAGCGCCGCATGTGGGACCAGGCCTTCATCGGCGGCTCGGTGGCCGCCACCTTCTTCCAGGGCGTGACGCTGGGCGCCTTCCTCGACGGCGTGCCGGTGGTGGAGGGCGAATTCGCCGGCGGTCCGCTGGACTGGGTGTCGCCCTTCGCGCTGTTCACCGGCGTGGCGCTGATGGTGGCTTATGCGCTGCTGGGCGCCACCTGGCTGGTGATGAAGACCGAGGGCCCGTTGCAGCAGCGCATGCGGCAGCTGGGCCAGTGGCTCACCTGGGCACTGCTGGCGGTGATCGTGGCCATCAGCATCTGGACGCCGCTGGCGCATGACGCCATCGCCCAGCGCTGGTTCCAGTGGCCGCAGCTGCTGTGGTTCTCGCCGGTGCCGGTGCTGGTGGGCCTGTGCACCTGGGCGCTGCTGCACAGCCTGCGCGGCGAGGGCCATGCACGGCCCTTCCTGCTGACGCTGGCGCTGCTGTTCCTGGGCTACAGCGGCCTGGCCATCAGCCTGTGGCCGCATGTGGTGCCGCCGGACATCACCCTGTGGCAGGCCGCCGGGCCCGACGAGAGCCTGGGCTTCGCGCTGGTGGGCGCGGTGGTCATCCTGCCGCTGGTGCTGGCCTACACGGGCTTTGCCTACTGGGTGTTCCGCGGCAAGGTGAGGGCTGGCGATGGCTACCACTGACCCGCACGAAGCACCGCCGCACTGGGGCCGGCGGCTGGCCTGGCTGGCCGGGTTGTGGCTGGCCAGCGTGGCCACCCTCGGCCTGCTGGCGTGGTTGCTGGGCTGGGTGCTGCAGGCCGTGGGGCTGCAGCGCTGAGTGCTGGTCGCGCGGCCTTGCACGGGAACGGCGTTTGCTCCTTGGCCCAGGCCACAACAACAGGAGCCTCCCGTGAACGACCAGACCGATCCCACGCAGAAGTCCACACCCACGGGCCCCGGCAGCTCCGCCAGCCCCGGCAGCCTGAGCGCGGGCGCGAGCACCGGCAGCGAGTCGGCGTCCGGCACGGGTACGGGCACCAGCGCCGGCTCCAGCAGCGGCTCCGCCAGCGCCCCCAGCCTGGGCGCCAAGATGGGCTCCAGCAGCGGATCGGACACCGGCAGCGGCTACGGCGGCAGCAGCCCGTCGCGCAACGACTATTCCTCCTCCGCCGGCGACGAGCCCTCCTTCGACGGCACGGCCGCCTCGCTGGAGAGCCTGCCCATCGGCGAGGCCATGCACGAGATGCTGGAGATGACGCGCCAGCTGGTGCGTGAGCATCCGCTGGCCGCGGTGGCGGCCGGCGTGCTGGTGGGCATGGTGCTCGGCCGGCGTTGATCGACTTCACGCCGCCGCGCGAGAAATTGCGGGCGTGCGTGATCGTGCCGGTGCGCAACGAGGCGCAGCGGTTGCCTGCCACGCTGCAGGCCCTGGCCGGGCAGACCGATGCACCCCCTTACGAGGTGCTGGTGCTGGCCAACAATTGCAGCGACGACAGTGCTTCGATCGTGCGTGCGTTCGCGCGGCTTCATCCGCATGTCAACCTCCAGGTGTGCGAGGTCACGCTGCCGCCCCCCCAGGCCAACGTGGGCCATGCCCGCCGGCTGCTGATGGAGGAAGCCTGCCGCCGCCTCACCTGGAGCGGCCAGCGCGGCGCCTTCATCGCCAGCACCGACGGCGACACCCGCGCGGCGCCCGACTGGCTGCGCCATACCGCGCGCGAGATCGACGCCGGCGCCGATGCCGTGGGCGGTCGCCTGCTGGCCGAAGGCGATGCCGAGGCCGATGCCGACGAGCCGTCCGAGGTGGCCCGGCTGCGCAAGCGATGGCAGCGCTGGGACACCGCCTACCGCCTGGCCTGCCAGAAGCTGGACAGCCTGCTGGACCCCGACGATGCCGATCCGTGGCCGCGCCACCACCAGCACTTCGGTGCCAGCCTGGCGGTTCGGGCCGATGCCTATCGCGCGGTGGGTGGCATGCCCGACGGCGTGCCCTGGCTGGAGGACGAGGCGCTGGTCACCGCGCTGCGTCGTGCCGACCGCCGCATCCGCCACAGCTGCGCCGTGCGGGTCATCACCTCCAGCCGGCGTGAAGGCCGGGTGGACGTGGGCCTGTCCTGGCAGCTGCGCGAATGGGACCGCCAGTCCCGCGAGCAGGGCGAGCTGCAGGTGGACGATCCGGCCGACCTGCATTGCCTGGTCCTGGCCCGACACCAGCTGCGCGGCCTGTGGCGGCGCGGCTTCGTGGCGCCGCGCGGCGATGCGCAATGGGAGCCCCTGGCGCGCGTGCTGCGGCTGCCGGCCGACGGCCTGTGGCGCGATGCGCTGGAGGCCACCACCTTCGGCGCGCTGTGGCATGCGGTGGACGAGCAGCGCCGGGCCCGCGGCGTTCAGGCCTGCCGCCAGGTGCCGGTGCAGCAGGCGCTGGC
>OFDN01002243.1_pt1 | contig 10942 bp, 10 predicted proteins | sample 1520971 | NCBI WGS metagenome assembly OFDN01 (sample SAMEA94257418, study PRJEB24077) | hot springs metagenome | biome: Aquatic biome; feature: Geographical feature; material: Water | place: India | collected 2012-06-12 | depth 5 m | reverse complement strand
GGTGGCGGCCGCCCCGACATGGCCCAGGCCGGCGGTCCCGACGGCTCGCTCGCCGCCGCGGCGGTCGCGGCCATCGAGAAGGCGCTGGCGGCGACGGTGGCGGCGTGACGCAGCCCACTGACGGTCCGGTCGCCCTGGCGACACACGTCGCTGGGGCGGGCCTTTCCGACGCTCGGTAAGGTCCGCGTTTTCCCGGCGGTTTCGCGCCGATCTGATGACCGGCCGGTCGGCGACATGGCGACGCCCAATGCGGACGAACCGTTAGGGCGAAAGAACGATCAAGCCGGCGCGCCCATCACAAATGCATTCAGCTTGTTGCCATCGAGATCGCGGAAATAGGCCGCGTAGAATCCGCCGCCGCGCAGACCCGGCGGGCCCTCACAGGTACCGCCATGGGACAAGGCGATTTCATGAAGCCGGCGGACCTGTTCTTCGTCCCTGGCCGCAAACGCCACCATCACGCCGTTGCCCACGGTGGCAGGCTTGCCGTCGAACGGCTTCATCAGGGCAACACCCGCCCCGCCACCCGGCACGCCCCAAGCGATCCCGGTGGGAAATTCCATCAGCCGGCCGACACCCAGTTCCGCCGCGATGGAGTCATAGAACGGGGCGCCCCGCGCCAGATCATTGGTACCAAGCGTCACATAGCCGATCACCTGTTCCTCCTTTTTCCCGACGTTCGATCGTCTGAGAAAAGAACAATGAAGGAACATTTGAATCTTGGCGAGTCATTCTGCCGCGATACATAAAATTTTCAACAAACGGCGACCTCCGGCACCCAGCGATGAAGGGCGCGTCGGCCGGGCCGGTTCCCCACATCTCCTACACCACCGGATGGGACACGACCGCTGACCGTTGGCTCGGCAGCTCGGGACACCGGACGGAGGATGCCGCTGAACAGGTCTCGCGGCACCGCTCCAACGACAGCTCATGGGCTTTCCCGTCTTGGATGTCTGAAACCCGGAGCGGCGTGGGATCATGCCGCCGGAGCGGCCCCCGTCCCGGGCATGGCGGGCATCCTCCCCATGGTTCCGGCTCGACAGGCGGTGCGTTTCCCGCATAGATGGGAGCACGAACCGATCCGCGCCACCGCACAGGGACCGCCATGCGTTTCACCGGCACCGACAGCTACGTCGCCACCGAGGATCTGATGGTCGCCGTCAATGCGGCCATCGCGCTCGAACGCCCGCTTCTGGTGAAGGGGGAGCCGGGGACCGGCAAGACCGTGCTGGCGGTGGAGATCGCCCGCGCGCTGGGCCGGCCGCTGATCCAGTGGCACATCAAATCGACCACCAAGGCCCAGCAGGGCCTGTACGAGTACGACGCGGTCAGCCGCCTGCGCGACAGCCAGCTCGGCGAGGCGCGGGTGCACGACATCGCCAACTACATCGTGCGCGGCAAGCTGTGGGAGGCGTTCGAGGCGCCGGAGGCCCCGGTGCTGCTGATCGACGAGATCGACAAGGCCGACATCGAGTTCCCCAACGACCTGCTGCTCGAACTCGACCGCATGGAGTTCCACGTCTACGAAACCCGCCAGACCATTGCGGCGCGGCAGCGGCCAATCGTCGTCATCACGTCGAACAACGAGAAGGAGCTGCCGGACGCCTTCCTGCGCCGCTGCTTCTTCCACTACATCCGCTTCCCCGACCGCGAGACCATGGAGCGGATCGTCGATGTGCATTACCCCGGCCTGAAGCCGGCCCTGCTGCGCGAGGCGATGGCGCTGTTCTACGACCTGCGCGATGTGCCAGGCCTGAAGAAGAAGCCCTCCACCTCCGAACTGTTGGACTGGATCAAGCTTCTGATGGTCGAGGATGTGGACCCGGAGACGCTGCGCGCCAAGGACAACCGCAAGCTGATCCCGCCCCTCTGCGGCGCCCTGCTGAAGAACGAGCAGGACGTGCATCTGCTGGAACGTCTGGCCTTCATCGCCCGGAAGGAGGGGCGGTGAGCGCCCCTCCCATCACGACTTACGGCGCCATGAACACGCTGGGGTGCCGGCCGACCTCGCCGGTGGCGGTGTTTTCCGCCGTCACCGTCACCTCGGTGGAGCCGCTCTTCGCGGCAGCCGCCGGCAGGCGGGCGAAGACGCGGTAGGTGGCGACACTGTCCGGCTCGGCGGTCAGGGTCAGGGCGCTGCCGCGTCCGTCGAGCTGGGCGGCGGAGAGCTCGGCGCCGGGCAGGCCGGCGATGGTCAGGCGGTAGCTCGCGGTGTGGTGGGTCTTGTTGAGGATCTTCACGGTGTAGGCGTTCTGCACCTCGCCGCTGGCCAGCGTCACGTAGAGCGGCGCCCGGTCGCGCAGCACCGACACGTCCAGGCTGGGGCGCAGCCACAGGCTGCCGGCCATGATGCCAGCGACCGTCAGCATGATCAGCGAATAGATGATGGTGCGCGGGCGCAGGATGCGCACCGAAGCCGTACGCCCTTCCTGGGTCGCGATCTGGTTGGACTGGGTGTCGAAGCGGATGAGGTTGCCGGGGTGGCCGGTCTGGCGCATCACCTCGTTGCAGGCGTCGATGCACAGGCCGCAGCCGATGCAGGAGATCTGCTGGCCCTTGCGGATGTCCGTGCCGGTCGGGCAGACCTGGACGCACTGTTTGCAGTCGATGCAGTCGCCGAATCCCAGCGCCTTGCGCTCGGCCCAGCTCTGCGACTTGCGGGCCGGCGCCCGCGCCTCGCCGCGCCACGCCTCGTAGGTGACGACGAAGCTGTCCTCGTCCAGCATGGCCGACTGGTAGCTGCGCCAGGGGCAGAGATAGATGCACACCTGCTCCCGCGCCCAGCCCGCCAGGAAATAGGTGGAGGCGGTGAACAGCCCGATGAAGGCCAGCACGGTGGTCGACACCTCGCCCGACAGCATCTGGCCCAGCAGGGTCGGTGCGTCGTTGAAGTAGAAGATCCAGGCGCCGCCGGTCACCAGCGCGATCAGCAGCCAGACCGCGTGCTTGGCGAGTTTCAGGCGCAGCTTGCGCAGGGAGAGCGGCGCCTTGTCCAGCCGGATCCGCTCGGTGCGCGCACCCTCGATCTTGCGCTCGACCCACATGAACAGGTCGGTCCATACGGTCTGCGGGCAGGCGTAGCCGCACCAGACTCGGCCGAACAGGGTGGACGCGAAGAAGATGCCGAGCGCCCCCAGGATCAGCAGCCCGGTGAGGTAATAGACCTCCTGCGGCCAGATCTCGATCCACAGGAAATAGGCGCGGCGCCCGACCATATCGACCAGCACCGCCTGGTCCGGAATACCCGGCCCGCGGTCCCAGCGGAGCCACGGCGTCACGTAGTAAACGGCCAGCAGAAGGGCCAGCGCCGCCCATTTGACGCGCCGCCAGGGGCCGGCCACGTCGGAGCAGTAGACCTTGGGGCGGTGGACGAACAGTTTGCGCAGCGGCGGCGTCTCCTCGACATGGGAGACGTGCTCGTCCGGCGACGGGGGGATGGGGGCGATGATGGACATGGCGGCCTCGCACCACGGATGCTGACCGCCCAGGGTTACGACCGGCGGGGCGGTCCCGTCTGTGATGTGGTCACAGTGCGGGCCGCCCGGCACGGGGGTGCGACGTTCAGACGCCCTCCAACCCGGCGATACCGGACTCATAGGCCGCATCGAACGCGGCCTCCAGCCCCGCATGGGTGCCGCGGATGCGGTCGACCACGGCTTTGGCCCAATCGAAATACTCGCGCTTGCGCGCCTGCGTCCAGTTGGCCGGCGGGCTGGCGGCCATGGAGCGCAGGTTGCTGGTCTTGTCGGCCAGCTTGACCAGTTTGGCCGCGTGCGACTTCTCGGGGGCGCCGTCGATCTGGCGCTGCTTGCGCTCGGCCTTGGTCAGGCGCTTGTCGTCCGTCACCTCCACGACCACGGCGGCGACCTCGGCCCCGAAGGCGCGTTCCAGCTCCTCCCGCGTGGCGTCGGTGTCCTCCAGCGTGTCGTGCAGCAGGGCGGCCAGGATCGCGGTGCGGTCCTTGCCCTCCGTCGCCTCGGCGACCAGCCGCGCCACCTCGGCCAGATGGTTGACGTAGGGTTCGGCGCGCACGCCCTTGCGGCGCTGGTCGGTGTGCTTGTGGGCAGCGAAATCGAGCGCGCGGGCGAAGTCCACGAGTGCGTTCATGACAGGCTTCCTTTCGACGCGCTATCATGCCGCATCCAGCGGGGCAGGGACATGTTCACGACCTTCTTCTTCGAGCTGCGGCAGGCGGGCGTTCCGGTCTCGCTCAAGGAATACCTGACGCTGATGGAGGCGATGAAGCGCGGGCTGGCCGACTTCCGCGTTGAGGATTTCTATTACCTCAGCCGCTCCTGCCTGGTGAAGGACGAGCGCAACATCGACCGCTTCGACCGCGTGTTCGGCCGAGTCTTCAAGGGCGTGGTGTCGGACGGCGAGGGCGGGGCGGACGCCATCCCCGTGGTGGACCTGCCGGAAGAATGGCTGCGCAAGCTGGCCGAGCGCGTGCTGACCGAGGAGGAGAAGGCGCAGATCAAGGCGCTCGGCGGCTGGGAGAAGCTGATGGAGACGCTGGCCCAGCGGCTGCGCGAGCAGCAGGGGCGGCACCAGGGCGGCTCCAAATGGATCGGCACCGCCGGCACCTCGCCCTTCGGCGCCTACGGCTACAACCCGGAGGGCGTGCGCATCGGGCAGGACGGCTCCCGCAACCGCCGCGCGGTCAAGGTGTGGGACAAGCGGGAGTTCAAGAACCTCGACGACACGGTGGAGCTGGGCACCCGCAACATCAAGGTGGCGCTGCGCCGCCTGCGCCGCTTCGCCCGCACCGGCGCCGCGCAGGAGTTGGACCTGCCCGGCACCATCAAGGCCACCGCCAGCAACGCCGGCTATCTCGATCTGAAGCTGGTGCCGGAGCGGCACAACGCGGTGAAGGTGCTGCTGCTGCTCGACATCGGCGGCAGCATGGACGACCACATCCGCCTGTGCGAGGAGCTGTTCTCCGCCGTCCGCACCGAGTTCAAGCATCTGGAGCATGTGTACTTCCACAACTGTGTTTACGAGAGCGTGTGGAAGGACAACCGCCGCCGCTTCGAGGAGCGCATCCCGACCTGGGACGTGATGAACACCTACGCCGGCGACTACAAGCTGGTGATCGTCGGCGACGCCTCCATGAGCCCTTACGAGATCACCCACGCCGGCGGCAGCGTCGAGCATTGGAACGAGGAGGCCGGGCAGACCTGGCTGATGCGGCTGCTCGCCCATTTCCCCAAGGCGGTCTGGCTGAACCCGAGCGCCACCCGCTACTGGGACTACAGCACCTCCACCCGCATCCTGCAGCGGCTGATGGGCGGGCGCATGTACCCGCTGACCATCGAGGGGCTGGATGCGGCGATGCGTGAGCTGGTGCGGTAGGCCGGCAGTTCCGGCTTTGACGCGATCGCGGAACCGTGTAGCGTCCGCCCGCCCCGACGGAGCCCAGCATGCCTGACGCCATCCCCATCACGGTCGCCCCCTGCGACGGCATCGGCCCGGAGGTCATGGACGCCGTGCTGGGCGTGCTGGACGCGGCCGGCGCGCGGCTGTCGGTGGAGCGGATCGAGGCGGGGGAGGCGGCCTACCGCAAGGGGCATACGGGGGGCATCGATCCGGCGGCGTGGGACGCGGTGCGGCGCACCGGCGTATTGTTGAAGGGACCGGTGACGACGCCGCAGGGCCAGGGCTTCCGGTCGCTGAACGTGACGGCGCGCACGACGCTCGGGCTGTTCGCCAATGTGCGGCCCTGCGTGTCCTATCACCCGTACGTGCGTACGCGTCACCCGCGGATGGATGTGGTCATCATCCGCGAGAACGAGGAGGATCTGTACGCCGGGATCGAGCACCGCCAGACCGACGACGTGATCCAGTCGGTCAAGCTGATCTCACGGCCGGGGTCGGAGCGCATCGTCCGCTACGCCTTCGAATACGCGCGGGCCAACCACCGGCACAAGGTGACGGCCTTCGTCAAAGACAACATCATGAAGCTGACGGACGGCCTGTTCCTGCGCATCTTCCAGGAGGTCGCGGGCGAGTATCCGGAGATCAAGGCCGACCACCTGATCGTCGATATCGGCGCCGCCCGGCTGGCCGACCAGCCCGAACGCTTCGACGTGATCGTCACGCTGAACCTCTACGGCGACATCGTGTCGGACATCGCGGCGCAGATCACCGGCTCCGTCGGGCTCGCCGGGTCCGCCAACATCGGCGACGGCTGCGCCATGTTCGAGGCGATCCACGGCTCCGCCCCCATGATCGCGGGTCAGGGCATCGCCAACCCGTCGGGCCTGCTGATGGCGGGCGTGATGATGCTGGTGCATGTGGGGCAGGGGGATGTGGCGGCGCGTGTGCACAACGCCTGGCTCAAGACCATCGAGGACGGCGTGCACACGGTGGACATCTTCTCCCGCGGGGTCAGCCGCTACCGGGTGGGAACCGGCGCTTTCGCCGCCGCGGTGGTGGAGCGGCTGGGGGAAATGCCGGCAACCCTGCCCAGCGTGGGGTATGAGAGCAACGCGCCGACCTTCTGGCGTGGCATCCGCATCGGCGAACGCCAGCCGGCGGTGAAGACGCTGGTGGGGGTGGATGTCTTCATCCACTGGTCGGGCGGATCGCCGGCCGAGCTGGGCGGGCTGCTGGCCCCGCTGTCCACGCGGGCGCTCGGCCTGTCGTCCATTTCCAACCGCAGCCAGAAGGTCTGGCCGGACGGCAACACCGGCGCCTTCTGCACCGATCATTGGCGCTGCCGCTTCCTGGCGGAGGAGGGCGGGGTGGCGACGCACGCCGACATCGTCGAGCTTCTGGGGCGGATCGGGTCGGCCGGGCTGGATTTCATCCAGACCGAGAACCTCTGCAACTTCGATGGCAAATCCGGTTTCTCGGCGACATGACCGGAAAACCGCGGACCCATTTTTGTCTCGAATGTTTTCATAGCCACGTTCAAGGTTCGTGTGCATGCTGTTCGCCCCGCGCGGGTTCGTGCGGCCGGTCGCCGCACCTCGCGCCATGCGTGTGTGTGCCGGGCTCCCGTCCGGTGTCCGCAGCGGCCTCGGGTCTCCGCGGCCTGTCGGAAATCACTGCGGGATTCCAACGGGTTACTTCGAACGATTCCGGATGGCCGGGATCGGCATCGGAGCGGATGCTTTGCCGAACGCATGATGCGTGCGGCGGATTCGAGGGATACTGCCACTTTTGCACAGGTTTGTTGTCTGAACCCCCTACCGCCGCAGGCGTTTATCTGGTAGCTTCCTTTCAGGCCGGCACAAAATGTTGCGCTTTATGGAAAACGACGAATCGTCGGGGGGCATAAGCGCCGGCCTGGGGAACGGGGAACCGGACCAGTGGAGACAGGGAATGAGTTGGACGGACGAGCGGGTTCAGCGACTAAAGGAACTTTGGTCACAAGGGCTGAGCGCGAGCGAAATCGCCGATGCCCTGGGTGACATCAGCAGGAACGCGGTGATCGGCAAGGCACACCGTCTCGGTCTGTCCGGCCGGCCGTCGCCCATCAAGAAGAAGCCCTCCCGGGGCGCTACCATTCTTAATCTGACCGAGCGCATGTGCAAATGGCCGGTCGGCGATCCGAAGCACCAGGATTTCCATTTCTGTGGCAAGCCGGCCCTGGCCGGGCTCCCGTATTGTGCGGAGCATGCGGCGGTGGCCTATCAACCGAACAACAAGAAGCGTGACGAGGATCGGTCGGTCGGCGCTGCCTGACCGGACGAGCGGATCACGCACATCGGGCGAATGGGGGCTCGGAGCCGGCTGGCTCCGGACCACCACGACAGGCGGTCAGGCGGTTGCCGTGACCACCATCCAGTAGCCAGCGACGACCAGGCCGGCCGACACCGCGACGGCCACCAGCGACAGGGCAACGCCCGCCGCGACCGCCAACCCGTCGCGCATGATCAGCCCCAAGGCGATGATCAGCACCGCGATTCCCGGCACCGTGTTGCCGAAAGGGATGGGCAGGGCGATCAACACACCCATCAGCAGCACCAGACACCCGAGCGGCCGCAGCATCGCCGGTGTGGTCAAGGCGGCGTAGCGGGGGGCCAGCCACCGCTCGATCCGGTGCATCACGGGCACGGCGCGGGACAGCATGCTGTGGACCACACCACTGCTCACACGCCGCCGCGACAGCCAGCCGGGCACATACAGCGCCTGCTGGCCGGCGATCATCTGCAACGACACCAGGGCCAGCACCGTCCCGAACACCAGCCCGGCCGGCACGCCCGGTGTCGGCACGATGGCGGGGATGGAGAGCAGGACCAGCAGAAAGCCCGGAGCCCGCTCGCCCAAATGGTCGAGAAGTTCGCCGAACGTCACGTGATCGGTCCGCAAGTGATCGCGGATCCGGTGCAAAAGCGCAGACGCCGCGCCGGCCGGTGTGGCGGTCGCCGGGTCGCCCAATCCTTCGGTCATCGTCCTCATCCGTGATTGCCGGATGTACAGGTGGTGCGACGAGGCCGAAAGGGAAAGGGGGTAAGAAAAAACCCCCTTCCCACGGGTGGGAAGGGGGCTTGCGGTCCTGGTAGGCCGGCGGAGCGGATCAGCCCCAGGCGGCCATCTTCTTCTTCAGGTTCTCGTCGAGCTTGTCGAGGAACTGGGTGGTGGTCAGCCAGGGCTGCTGCGGGCCGATGAGGATGGCGAGGTCCTTGGTCATGTGACCGGACTCCACCGTTTCCACGCACACCTTCTCCAGCGTCTCGGCGAAGCGCACCACGTCCGGCGTCTCGTCGAAGCGACCGCGGTAGACCAGGCCCTGCGTCCAGGCGTAGATCGACGCGATCGGGTTGGTGGAGGTTTCCTTGCCCTTCTGGTGCTCACGGTAGTGGCGGGTCACCGTGCCGTGCGCGGCCTCGGCCTCGACCGTCCGCCCGTCGGGGGTGATCAGCACCGAGGTCATCAGGCCCAGCGAGCCGAAGCCCTGCGCCACCACGTCGGACTCCACGTCGCCGTCGTAGTTCTTGCAGGCCCACACGAAGCCGCCTTCCCACTTCAGCGCCGAGGCGACCATGTCGTCGATCAGCCGGTGCTCGTAGACGATGCCCTTCGCCTTGAACTTGTCGGCATATTCGCTGTCGAAGATTTCCTGGAAGATGTCCTTGAAGCGTCCGTCATAGGCCTTCAGGATCGTGTTCTTCGTGGACAGATAGACCGAGTAGCCGCGGTCGAGCCCGTACAGGAACGAGGAATGGGCGAAGCCGGCGATCGAATCGTCGAGGTTGTACATGCCCATGGCGACGCCCGAACCGGGGAAATCGAACACCTCGTGCTCGATCGCCTGGCCACCCTCGGCCGGCTCCCACTTGATCGTCAGCTTGCCGGGGCCCGGCACCTTGAAGTCGGTCGCCTTGTACTGGTCGCCGAAGGCGTGGCGGCCGATGATGATCGGCTTCGTCCAGCCCGGCACGTAGCGCGGCACGTTCGAGCAAACGATGGGCTCACGGAAGACGGTGCCGCCGATGATGTTGCGGATGGTGCCGTTCGGCGACTTCCACATCTTCTTCAGGTTGAATTCCTTGACGCGCGCCTCGTCCGGCGTGATCGTCGCGCACTTCACCCCGACGCCGTACTGCTTGATCGCGTTGGCCGCCTCAATGGTGATGCGGTCTTCCGTCGCGTCCCGGCTTTCGATCCCCAGGTCATAGTACTTCAGCTCGACGTCCAGGTACGGCAGGATCAGCTTGTCCTTGATGAACTGCCAGATGATGCGCGTCATCTCGTCGCCGTCGAGCTCGACGACCGGATTGACAACCTTGATCTTGGTCATGGGTGCAAAATCTCCCCTTGGGGTAGGGCGTGGTCTTTATCTTGGGCGCCGGGCGCGCCATCCATCGGGCGTGTCCCTGTCTCCGGCCGCGCGGAAACACGCGCACCGGGGCGGAGGCTGACGGCCCATTCTATAGCACCGCGCCGCGGCCAAAAGGAAGCCGCGGCCTTATGTCCAAGGAGGAATGGCGCTTTGCCGCAGGCGATGGCTCACAGCCACTTGGATGCCGGCGGCAAGGTCGGCTCCGGCTCGGCCGCCAGCGCGTCGAACACGTCCTCCACGCGGTCCACGACCCGGAACAGGTTCCGATGGCCGGGCTGGCAGAAGCCCTCGCCGATCATGTGGTCGATGAGGCCGGCCAGCGGTGCCCAGTAGCCGTCGACATCGACGATCACGATCGGCTTGTCGTGCAGGCGCAGCTGCTTCCAGGTCAGGACCTCGAAGGTCTCGTCAAGGGTGCCCAGGCCGCCGGGAAGCACCACGAAGGCGTCGGAGCGGTCGACCATCATCCGCTTGCGAGTGTGCATGCTGTCCACGACGTGCAGCTCGGCCAGCGCGGTGTGCTCCACCTCCAGCACCTGGATGTGCTCGGGGATGATGCCGACCACCCGGCCACCCGCGGCGATCGCGGCGTCCGCGACGATCCCCATCAGGCCGACGCGCCCGCCGCCATACACGAGCTGCACACCGCGCGACGCCAAGCCGGTGCCGAGATCGTGGGCGGCCGTCTTGTAGCGGTCGGACACGCGGCTCGACGCGCCGCAATACACACACACCGATTTCGGGAGGTTCATGCCCCGTGCACCCTTCCACGTCGTTGGGCCGGGCGGCCCGTCGAGCCCGCCGGAGCCGCAGCCGGTTACACCATCATCCTCGGCATCACGAGGCGGTCGCGCAAGGGGGTGCCGCACCAGGCACCCCACCGGCCCCATCTCCGCAAACCGCGGTGGAGGGCTGCACGTTTCGGTGTTCATGCCACCGCTTCGTCGTTGATCCGGACGGTGTACATCCTGATAATCACGTGAACATTCCAGCGTCCGGCGTCAGGGCCGGCTTTTCGGTGGCGACGGTGAAAGGCAACCTGCTGTTCATTGGCGCGGGCGCTGCGGCCATGTTCGCTTCCGCCTACGCCTTGTGGATCGACCCGCCCCCGGTTCCGGTGCCGCCCGACCTGAGCGCCCCGAACGCTGCGGC
>OFDN01002242.1_pt1 | contig 10943 bp, 8 predicted proteins | sample 1520971 | NCBI WGS metagenome assembly OFDN01 (sample SAMEA94257418, study PRJEB24077) | hot springs metagenome | biome: Aquatic biome; feature: Geographical feature; material: Water | place: India | collected 2012-06-12 | depth 5 m | reverse complement strand
CTCGGCTCGCCGCTTGGGCTGCGCCGCGGCGAGCCGGCCGCGGTGCTCGACGCGCTGGCGGCGGAGACGGGGGCGGACACGGTGCTGTGGAACCGCCGCTACGAGCCGGACGCGGTGGCGGTCGATACGGCCATCAAGGCGGGCCTGCGGGAACGCGGGCTGACGGTGCGCAGCCACAACGCCGCACTGCTGTTCGAGCCGTGGGAGATCCGCAACAAGTCCGGCGATCCCTTCCGCGTCTTCAGCCCCTTCTGGCGCGCCTGCCTGGCCGCCCCGCCGCCGCCGGCCCCGCTGCCGGCACCTGAGTCGCTGACGCCGCCGGCGGCACCGGTGGCGGGCGATGCGCTGGACGACTGGGGCCTGCTGCCGGTGAAGCCGGACTGGGCCGGCGGCCTGCGCGAGGCCTGGGTGCCGGGGGAGGCGGCGGCGCGCGAGCGGCTGCTGGACTTCCTTGATGGGCCGGTGGCGGCCTATGGCGGCGACCGCGACCGGCCGGGGATCGACGGCACGTCGCGCCTGTCGCCGCATCTTCATTTCGGGGAGATCGGGCCGCGGCAGGTCTGGCACGCCGCGCGCCACGCGGCCGATGCCCGGCCGGGAGCCGCACCGGGGGTGACCAAGTTCCTCAGCGAGATCGGCTGGCGGGAGTTCTCGGTTCATCTGCTGCACGCCAACCCCGGCCTGCCCGACACCCCGCTCGACCCGCGCTTCGCCGCCTTTCCCTGGACCGACGACGCGGCGGCGGCCGAAGCGTGGCGGCGCGGGCGCACCGGCTACCCCATCGTCGATGCCGGCATGCGCCAGCTCTGGCAAACCGGCTGGATGCACAACCGCGTGCGCATGATCGCCGCCAGCTTCCTGATCAAGGACCTGCTGCTGCCCTGGCAGATTGGAGAGGCGTGGTTCTGGGACACGCTGGTGGACGCCGACGCCGCCAACAACGCCGCCGGCTGGCAATGGGTGGCCGGCTGCGGAGCGGACGCCGCCCCCTTCTTCCGCGTCTTCAACCCGGTCCTCCAGGGTGAGAAATTCGACCCCGACGGCGCCTATGTCCGCCGCTTCGTGCCGGAGCTGGCGGATTTGCCCGACGCCTGGATCCACAAACCCTGGCAGGCGCCGCCGGCGGTGCTGCGCGCGGCCGGCGTCACCATCGGGCGCGACTACCCGGCCCCCATCATCGACCACGCCCTGGCTCGCGACCGCGCGCTCGCCGCCTTCAAGGCCGTCAAGGGGGAGGGCGGGTGAGGGGGGCGGCCGGAGGGGCGGTCAGCGCCTTCGCCATGATGTGCAGGTCGGCCAGCCCTCCGTCGATCAGGGCGTAGCGGCGGGCGACGGCCTGCCGCTCGTAGCCGGCGGCCGTGAAGACGCGCTGGACGCGCGCCGCGTGGCCGGGCACCCGCAGGATCACGCGCGCGAATCCGCGCGCCGTGGCCCACGCCTCCGCCGCGGCGAGAAGGCGGCGGCCGGTGCCCTGTCCCCACTGGTCGCGCCGCAGGGCGATGGCGAGCAACGCCACATGGGCGCCGCGGGCGAGACGCTCGGTCCAGACGGAAACCATGCCGGCGATCCCGTCCTCCGCTGCGGCGACCAGCGTGGTGGCGCGCGGGGCGGCCCGTTGCGCCGTCAGGAAGCGGCGGGCCGCGGTCTCCCCCGTCAGCGATTCCGCCGCGGTGCGCAGCAAGAAGGGCGTTTCGTCCCGCACCCCGCGGTCGCAGTCGAGGAAGGCCGCGGCGTCGTCCGGCCGGGCGGGGCGGATCACCGGAGGCGGGCCGGGCGGGGGCCTGAGCCGGGGCGGGTCGAGCTCCAGCGGCGGCCAGTCCGGTGCGATCGCGTCGACCGTCAGCTTCGCCATCAGCCGCTCGTCGCGGGACAGGCCGCGCACGCGCTGGCTGTCGCGGACCACGCCCTCGTCGGCATAGTCCAGCCGGCGGTAGAGCCGTTCCGCCCGCTCGTTGACGGTCAGCACCGTCAGATCGAGCCGGCGCGCGCCGGCCCGCCACGCCCAGCCCTCCGCCGCCTGGAACAGGCGGGTGCCGAGGCCGCGGCCCTGCTGGTCGCGCCGCACCCCCGCCGACAGGGTGACGACACCGCGGGTGCTGGCGAGACGGCCCCCGGCGGCGCTGAGGAAGCCCACCGGCTCCCCGTCCGCCACCGCCACGAGCAGGGCACAGTGCGGGCGGGCGAGGAAGCCGGCCAGCCCGTCCGCGGGCGCCACCGTGCCGGCGCACCAGACCGGGCGTTCGCCCGGCTCGCGCGGCAGCAGGTCGCTTTCCCCGTCGATGCGGCGGACGAGGGCGAGGAGACGGCCGGCCTCGTCCGGCACGGCGTGCCGGATGGCGGTGCGCTCGGTCATCGCTCCAGTGAAGCGCGGAAATCCGGCCGGGGGAAGGCGGTTGCCGCGCCGACCCCCGCCGGCCTATCGTCGCGCCGTCCACCGAGGGAGCCGGCATGCCCGCCAACAGCGTCACCGTCCGCCCGGCCGTCGAGGCCGACGCCCCCGTCATCCTCGCCTTCATCCGCGAGCTGGCGGTCTTCGAGAACGAGCCCGACGCGGTGAAGGCGACCGAGGCGGACCTGCGGCGCGACGGCTGGGGCGAGCGCCCGGTGTTCGAGGCGATGATCGCCGAGCTGGACGGCGCGCCCGTCGGCTTCGCCCTGACCTTCCGCAACTACTCGACCTGGGAAGGCCGGCACGGGATCTTCGTGGAGGATCTGTATGTGCGGCCCGACGCGCGGCGGCACGGCGTCGGGCGCCGGCTGCTGGCCGCGGTGGCCCGCCGGGCGGTGGAGCAGGGCTGCCGCCGGGTGGACCTGAACGTTCTCGACTGGAACCCCGCCCGCGGCTTCTACGCCGCGCTGGGCTTCCGGCACCTGGAGGAATGGCTGCCCTACCGCCTCGCCGGCGACGCGCTGGGGGCGCTGGCGGCGGAGGGGTGACCTCCGCCGGTCACCCCTCCGTTGCCGGGAGCGGGCGGGGTGGGCTGGCGCCTACTCCGCCGGCTCCGCCGCCAGCCGCGCGGCCGGGGCCGGTTCGGGGGCGAGAGCCTTCAAACGCGCGCAGGCGAGGAGGAAGCCGGCCACCACCAGATAGGCGAGCGCCACCATCGGCGACACGCCCAGCCCGTTGGGGCCGAATCCCACCGCCGGCCCGTGCATGAAGCCGAAGTAGCTGAGCAGCGCCCCGGCGAAGGCGAAGCAGGCCGCCATCTCGAAGCGCCGCTCGATGACGAACACCGCGACGGCGCCAAGCACCAGCCCGGTCAGGATGGCGCCGTCGCCGAAGGTGGCGAGGCCCTGGTAGAGCACGCCGTTGCCGGCCATCTTGTCGATGCCGACCGCGATCGCCGTGGTTCCCGCGGCGGCCAGCGCCCCGTCCACCAGCACCTTGGCCCAGGCGGCCAGATGCGGCGTCACCGCCAGCACCACCGCCGGGGCGTGGCTCTGCGGGCTGGTCTGGAAGGCCTGCGCCCCGATCAGCATGCCGATGTAGAGCAGGATGGGGGAGATGGCGACGACCGGCACCGCGCTCAGCAGCAGCGACAGGATGCCGAACCAGGAGAGGAGGACGACCAGAAGCCCGGTCGCCGCCGAATAGCCGATTCGCCCGCCCATCTGCTTCCAGCCGGGATGGCCGATGTAGACGGCGTTGGCGAAGCAGCTTCCCATCAGCGTGCCGATCAGGCTGAACACCCCCTCCGCGGCCAGCGCCTCGGTGGTGTTGTAGGTGTCGCCCGCGGCCTCGGCGCTCTCCACATTGTCCATCGCCTCGACGAGGTCGTAGACGCCGAAGGGGATGGCCGTCACCAGGATGAAGCCCAGGAACTCGAAGCCGGAGAAGACGTGCCCGACCGCCGGGATTGGGATCGAGAAGCCGAAGCTGGCGAAGGACGCCGCCACCTTGTCGAAGCCCACCCCGCCCAGCGGGAAGCCCAGCAGGGTCGCGCCCCAGGCGATCACCATGCCGACGATGATGGCGACCAGCCCGGCCGGCATGTTGCGCGGGTAGCGCACCCCGCCGAACCAGCTCACCATGATGATGGCGAGGCAGACCAGCCCGATGATGCTGGTCATGAAGATCTCCATCGCCGGGCGCATGGAGATGAAGGCGATGGACACGCCGGCCAGCGTGCCGAGCAGGGCCGCGCGCGGCGTCACCTTGCGGATGAGCGGGGCGATGAAGCCGCCGCCGATCAGGATGAAGCCCTGCAGGAAGACCCAGGCGAGCCCCGCCTCCCACGCCTTCACCGGGTCGCCGGTCTTGCCCAGGATCGGCATCATGATCACGAAGACCACGATGAACATGTGCGGCACGCTGGGGCCGGAGGGCAGCGCGCAGACGTCCGTCCGCCCGGTCTTCACCGACAGCTTCCAGGCCATGTAGGCGTAATAGAGGTTGCCCAGCATCAGCATCAGCCCGACCGCGGGCAGGATGCGGCCGAAGGTGATGGCGTCGGGCATGCCCAGCACGAACTTGAGCAGGCCCGTCATCACCAGCATGTTCACCAGCACGTTGGTGCCGAGGCCGAACAGCGCGTTCCAATCCCCCGGTGTCCACAGCGGCACGTTCTTCGCGATCATGGTGCCCTCCTCGTTTGAACCGTCGTCATCCCCCGCGTCGCGCGCCGCTCACTCCGCCGCGGCGCGCACCCCGGCCGCCGACAGCGCCCTCGCCGCCGCCGCCGAATCCGTCACCCAGCCGAAGATCCCGCCCTGGGCGCTGATCATCGCCAGCCCCACCCGGTGGAACTCCGGGAAGTAGGAGCCGCAGGCGTCCCCCACCGCGACGCAGCGGTAGCCGCGGTCGTTCGCCTCGCGGATCGTGGTGTGCACGCAGACCTCGGTGGTCACGCCGCAGACCAGCAGCGTGGCGATGCCGCGGGTGCGCAGGATCAGGTCCAGGTCGGTGGCGAAGAAGGCGCCCTTGCCGGGCTTGTCCACCACCGGCTCGCCGGCCGCCGGGGCAAGTTCCGGGATGATGTCGTGCCCCGGCTCGCCGCGGATCAGGATGCGGCCCATCGGGCCGGGGTCGCCGATGCGGGCCGAGGGCTTGCCGCGCGACACCTTGGCCGGCGGCGCGTCGGCCATGTGGGGGGCGTGGCCCTCGCGGGTGTGGACGACCAGGATGCCGGCGGCGCGCGCCGCCTCCAGCACCGTCCGGCAGGGCGCGATGGCGCCGCGCAGCTGCCCGACGTCGTTGCCCAGCGCCTCGCCGAAGCCGCCCGGCTCCAGGAAGTCGCGCTGCATGTCGATGATGACGAGGGCCGTGGAGCCCGGGTCGATGGGAATGGGGTAGGGGTCCGCCGCGAGCTCGATGGTGGTCATGGCACTGCCTTCCCGCCGGTGGCGATGCCTCCCGCATTGCAACCTTGGGGCCAGCGGTCGGCGGATTCTTTTATGGCGTCCAAACAATGGGTTGATGAAGATTGAATGTAATCATGTGTACGATCATGCATACGATTTGTGCGGGTGCAGCCGCTCGCTTGTGCAGCGACATGGCACGCCCTGTATCATCTGCCGTTTACGTAAAGGGAATGCGGTGGCTTGGCGACGCCGCACGGCCGTGCTATCGTCCGCCCCACCAACGAATGGGGAGGATCGGGGCATGGGCGACGGGCGCAGCCTGCGCGGCAAGACACTGTTCATCTCGGGCGCCAGCCGCGGCATCGGCAAGGCCATCGCTCTGGCCGCGGCGCGCGACGGCGCCAACGTGGCGGTGGCCGCCAAGACCGACACGCCCCATCCCAAGCTGCCCGGCACCATCCACAGCGCGGCCCAGGAGATCGAGGCGGCCGGCGGCCGTGCCCTGCCGCTGCTCTGCGACATCCGCGACGAGGCGCAGGTCGCCGCCGCCGTCCAGAAGACGGTGGACACCTTCGGCGGCATCGACATCCTGGTCAACAACGCCAGCGCCATCAGCCTGACCGGCACGCTGGACACGCCGATGAAGCGCTGGGACCTGATGATGGGCATCAACGGGCGCGGCACCTACGCCTGCTCCCAGGCCTGCATCCCGCACCTGCTGAAGGCGGAGAACCCGCACATCCTGACGCTGTCGCCACCCTTGAACCTGAACCCGCGCTGGTTCGCGCCGCACACCGCCTACACCATCGCGAAATACGCCATGTCCATGTGCGTGCTGGGCATGAGCGCGGAGTTCGCCGGGCGGATCGCCGTCAACGCGCTGTGGCCTCGCACCGTCATCGCCACCGCCGCCGTCGCCATGCTGGGCGACGCCGTGAAGCCGGAGACCTGCCGCAAGCCCGAGATCGTTGCCGACGCCGCCCACGCCATCCTCACCCGCGACGCCCGCACCACCACGGGCAACTTCTTCATCGACGACGAGGTGCTGGCGGCGGAGGGGGTGACGGATCTGGACCGCTACGCGGTGGCGCCGGGGGCGGCGTTCACGGGGGATATCTTTCTGGATTGAGGGGGATCAGGACGAGCGCGGAACGCCTTCGATCCACATCATGCGCCGCTCGTGCTCGCTGCCGCCGGCGACGGTCCAGAATCGCCGGTCGGCGGTGACGACCGTGGCGTCAAGGGTCAGCGCGGCCGCGAGATACAGCGTGTCGTAGACCGGGTGGCCCAGACGGTCGGCGATCCGGCGCGCGAGTGGCAACAGCACCGGCGACGGGACCACTTCGATCACGCCCGCCGTCAGGTGCCGCAGCGCCGTATCGCCGTCCGCGGAGGTGGTTTCCCCGCGGCGCGCCCGCTTCCAGAAGACGCTCGCCACTTCGATCAGCAGGAAATCGGGGGCCGAAAGCTGATGACGTCCGGTCAACAGTTCGGCGGCAAGTTCGGAATGGGATTCGGGCAGGAACCAGCGCACGGCCACGCTGGCGTCCACCACGAGTCTCACCGGTCGCGGTCCTCGCGGATGAGGTCGCTGCTGTCGCCGGCTATCCGACCTCTCAGGCGTTCGCGCATGGAGAGGGACGCGGCGCGAAGGTCCGCCCACGGATCACCGCTCCCACCGGCCTGTACCGCCGCCGCATCGGCAAGGATGCGGGAAGCTTCGTCCTCCAGCGTGCGGCCGTGAGCGACCGCGTGTTGCTGGAGCGTGGCGAACACGCTCGGATCAAGGTTATCGAGGACGAGTCTGGGCATCGATCGTCACCGTTCCGGACAACGCGGCCAGTGTAGACCAACACCCCCTCAATGCGCATCCCCCCACGTATCCCCGCGCCCGGCCGGCTTACCCGGCCTTCACCCCGCTGACGAAGGTCTGCACGCTGCCGCGGATGCGCTCCACCCGGTCGGCGACGGCCCTGGCGGAGTCCAGCACCGCGCCGGAGCCGGCGGCGGCGCTTTCGGCGGCCTGCTGGATCAGGGCGATGGTGCTGGCGACCTCGCCGGTGCCCTGGGCGGCCTGGACGGCGTTGCGGCCGATCTCGGCGGTGGCGGCACTCTGCTGCTCGACCGCGGCGGCGACGCCGGTGGCCATCTGGTTCAGGCGCAGGATCACCTCGGCGATGCTGCGGATCGCCGCGACCGCCTGGCCGATGGTCTCCTGCATGGCGCCGACCTGGTTGCGGATCTCGTCGGTGGCGTTGGCGGTCTGGTTGGCGAGCGCCTTCACCTCGCTGGCGACGACCGCGAATCCCTTGCCCGCCTCCCCGGCGCGCGCCGCCTCGATGGTGGCGTTCAGGGCCAGCAGGTTGGTCTGGCTGGCGATGTTCTGGATCAGGTCCACCACCTCGCTGATCTTCTGGCCGGACTCGGTCAGCGCGCGGATCTGCCCCTGCGCCTGTTCGGCCTCGCGGGAGGCGTCCCCGGCCACCGTGCGGGCCTGGCTCATCTGGCGGGCCACCTCGCGGACGGTGCTGGTCAGCTCCTCCGTCGCCGAGGCCACGGTCTGCACGTTGACGGTGGCCTGCTCCGCCGCGGCACCAACGGTGACCACCTGGCGGGAGGTCTGCTCCGAGGTGGCGGTGAGGCCGTGCGCCGTGCTCTCCAGCCGTTCGGAGGCGCCGCGCATGGCGGCCAGCGCCTCGTTCACCTCCTCGTCGAAGCGACGGACCAGGGCGGCGACCTCGTCGGCCCTTGCGGCCTTGCGGTGCGCCTCGGCCTCGCGCTCGGCGGTCAGGCGGGCGGTGTCCGCGGCGTTCTGGCGGAAGACCAGCAGGGCCTTGGCCAGGGCGCCGATCTCGTCGGCCCGGTCGGTGGCGGGAACCGCGACGTCCTGACGGCCGGCGGCGAGCGCCTCCGTGGCGGCCGTGATGGACACCAGGGGGCCGACGATGGTGCGCCGGACGATGGCCATCGCCAACGTGCAGGACAGCAGGATGGCGCCGAGCAGCACGGCCAGGTTGGTGCGCTCCGCCCCGCTGCGCACCTCGCCCCACAAGTCCTCGGACTGCTCCACGAAGGCCAGGTGCTTTTCGGAGAGCTGGGCGAGGGCGGCGTTGACGGCCTGCCGGGCGCTGCGGTTGGCGTCGTTGTCGCTGTAGGCGCGCGCCGCCGCGAGGCTTTCGGTGCGCGCCAGCCGCACGGTCTCGCGCCGGAACTCGTTGAAATGCTTCAGCGCGGCTTCCGCCTTGTCGACGTCGGCGTGTTGGCCGGCGGGAAGGACGGCGCCCAGGCTGCGCACCAGCGCCTCGATCCCCTCCAGGTTCTTCAGCAGCGGGACCGCGAACCGCTCGGCGTCCTTCTGGTCCTTGGCCATGAACACGCCGCGCGTGTCCATCACCACGGCGTAGACCAGACCGTTGAGCCGCTCCACCATGCCCGACGCGCGTGCATTGACGATGATCGTGTCCACCGTGCGATCCGCCGTCCGCAACGTGCGGAAGTCCAGCGCACCGACGATCACAAGCGCCAGGACCAGTGCCGACAACGCAAGGTAGATCTTTCGCGCAACTTTTCCGTTAATAAAACGTCCCATAGCCCAATTGTCCTCGTTCCGATTGTCAGTTCGGCAACGAGAAAAGATCGATTCGTTTAACGCGGAGTTTAAATCTTGCTCGGAATTCAACATTGGGCGAGACAAACTGTCTCATAAAATGCGAATGCGGCGTGAGGCCACCTGGGCAGCCTCACCCCTCAATGCGCATCCCCCCAGGTGTGGCCGATCCCCGCCTCCGCCACCAGCGGCACGCCCAGCGTGGCGACCCCCTCCATCACCCGGCGCACGATGCTTGCCGCCTCCTCTGCCTCGCCCTCCGGCACCTCGAACAGCAGTTCGTCGTGCACCTGCAGGAGCATGCGGGCGTTGGAGCCGGCGGCCGCCAGCGCGTCGGGGACGCGGGCCATGGCGCGTTTCATGATGTCGGCGGCGGTGCCCTGGATGGGGGCGTTGATGGCCTGGCGTTCGGCGAAGGCGCGCTTGGCCGGATTCTTCTCCTGGATGCCGTTGATGCGGCACTTGCGGCCGAACAGGGTCGGCACATAGCCGTGCGCGCGGGCGAAGGCCTTGGTCGTGTCCATCCAGGCCCTCAGCTCGTGGAAGCGCTCCAGATAGGCCTTGATGAAGGCGTTGGCCTCCCCCGGCGGGATGCCGAGCTGGCGGCCAAGCCCGAAGCCGGAGATGCCGTAGATGATGCCGAAGTTGATCGCCTTGGCCTTGCGCCGGATCTCGCCCGTCATCTTGTCGAGCGGAATGCCGAACACCTGGGACGCGGTGGCCGCGTGAATGTCCAGCCCGTCGTGGAAGGCCTGCTTCAGCGCGGCGATGCCGGCGATCTCGGCGACCAGCCGCAGCTCGATCTGCGAATAGTCCACCGACAGCAGCGTGCAGCCCGGCTCCGCCACGAAGGCGCGGCGGATCTTGCGCCCCTCCTCCGTGCGGATGGGGATGTTCTGCAGGTTGGGGTCGGTGGAGGACAGCCGGCCGGTGCTGGTGGCGGCCATCGCGAAGCTGGTGTGCACGCGGCCGGTCTTTGCGTCGATCTGCTCCTGGAGCGCGTCGGTGTAGGTGCTCTTGAGCTTGGCGAGCTGGCGCCAGTCCAGCACCTTCTGGGCGATCTCCGCCCCCTGTTCAGCCAGCCCTTCCAGCACGCTGCTGTCGGTGGAGTAGGCGCCGGTCTTGCCCTTCTTGCCGCCGGGCAGGCCCAGATCCTCGAACAGGATCTCGCCGAGCTGCTTGGGGCTGGCGATGTTGAAGGGACGGGGGGCGAGGCGCTGCACCTCGGCCGCGATCTCCTCAAGCCGGCTGCCCAGGTCGCGCGACAGGCGGCTGAGCTCGGCGCGGTCGATGCGCACGCCGCAGCGCTCCATGTCGGCGACCACCGCCACCAGCGGCCGGTCGATGGTCTCGTAGACGGTGACCATCCGCTCGGCCACCAGACGCGGCTTCAGCGCCTTCCACAGGCGCAGCGTGATGTCGGCGTCCTCCGCCGCGTAGGCCAGCGCCTTGTCCAGCGGCACCCGGTCGAAGGTGATGGCGTTCTTGCCGGTGCCGCAGACCTGCGCATAGGGGATCGTGGTGTGGCCGAGCAGCGTGAGCGCCAGATCGTCCATCCCGTGCCCCTGGCCACCGCCCTCCAGCACGTAGGAGATCAGCATGGTGTCGTCGGTCGGCGCCACCCGGACGCCGGAGCGGGCGAAGAGCTGGTGGTCGAACTTGAAGTTGTGGCCGATCTTGAGGACGGACGCGTCCTCCAGCACCGGCTTCAACGCCTCCAGGCAGGCGTCGGTCGGGATCTGCGGCGGGGGGGCCGAGCCGTCGAAATCGAGCTGGCCGCCGCCCTGCGCGGGACCATGCGCCAGCGGGATGTAGCAGGCCAGCCCCGGCTCCGTCGCCAGCGAGATGCCGACCAGCGTGGCGGTGGAGGGCGTCAGCGAATCGGTTTCCGTGTCCACGGCCAGCAGCCCGGTCGCCCGCGCGCGGTCGATCCAGACGGCGAGCTGGTCCAACGACTGCACCAGCTCGTAGCGCTGCACCACCGCGCCCGCCGGAGCCGCCGGGGTGCGCAAGGCCGGGTTGGGCGCCGGCGGCG
>OFDN01002241.1_pt1 | contig 10954 bp, 8 predicted proteins | sample 1520971 | NCBI WGS metagenome assembly OFDN01 (sample SAMEA94257418, study PRJEB24077) | hot springs metagenome | biome: Aquatic biome; feature: Geographical feature; material: Water | place: India | collected 2012-06-12 | depth 5 m | reverse complement strand
TGCATCGGCGGCGATCCGCAGACCCAGTGGGCCGGCGCCATCGGCATGGCGCGCGAAGAGGCCGGCTACCTGCTGACCGGCCGCGACCTGCTGTGCGACGGCGCGCGGCCGCCGCACTGGCCGCTGGACCGCGAGCCCTACTTCCTCGAGACCAACATCCCTGGCGTGTTCGCCGCCGGCGACGTCCGCCACGGCGCGGTACGCCGCTGTGCATCCGCGGTGGGCGAGGGCGCCACGGCGGTGGCCTTCGTGCATCGGGTGCTGGACATGTGTTGACAAACCCTGATGCAAAAGGCGCGGGCACTGGAGTCTTTCGCGGCGGGGTGTTCGGTCCTGGCCGGCTGCGGGCCATGACATCCGGCGCGTGGCTGCCGAATGGCCGTCGCGCATGACGGCCCTTCGGCAGTGCAGCGTGCCGGCAGGCTCGTGCGCCACCGCACCTGTGCACCGCAACTCCTTGTCCGCCAAGCCAAATCGCCAGTCCCGCGATGCCGCTTCACCACCTTCGCACGCCGGCACGGGACATGCGCTTGTCGACCAGGGCCCGGCCGTCGCTTCGATGGCCGGCGCAGACCTGCAACCACGAGGATCGTGATGTTCGAAGAAGCCAGCATTGCAGGCGACAACGCATCGCAAGCCCACGCGAGCGCGCGATCACCCGGTCCGGCGATGCGCATCGCCTACCTCGGCGCCGCGGACCTCGGCGGCGCGCGCCTGCGCGACTCGGTCGACATCCTCGTGCCGACGGACACCGCCAACCTGTCCGCCACCTACCGGGTCGGACAGGGGCGTGACCGCACGACCTTCCTGCGCGCTCCGCTGGTGTCGGTCGTCCCGCCTGCACTGCCGCATACGCTGGCCGACCGGCCAGGGACCAACACGCTCGTCCTGAGCATCGCGGCGCCTTTCTTCCACCAGGTGGCGCGTGCGCTCGGGGGCGACGACACGGCACTCGTGGAGCCGCACGCGACCGCCGACCCCTTGATCCGCGAAGTGGGCGACGCCGCCGAACGCGATGTCCGCGCACGGCGTCTGCCGGATGCGCGCTACATGGAGTCGCTGGCCATGGTCCTCGCGGTGCACGTTGCCCGGAAGTACGCGGTCCTGAGAAGCACGACAGCCGCAGCCTTGGGCGGACTCGCGCCCCACAAGCTGCGCTGTGTCCACAACCACATCTGCGAGCATTTGGGCGAGACGATCCGGGTCGAACAGCTGGCCGCGGCGGTGCAGCTGAGCCCGTTTCACTTCGCGCGCATGTTCAAGCAGTCGACTGGCCAATCGCCCCACCTGTACGTCCTGATGCAACGCGTCGAGCGGGCGAAGGCGCTGCTGACCGGGACCGACACCGCGCTCATTGACGTGGCAGCCAACGTGGGCTTTCGCACCCAGGGCCACTTCACCGGCGTGTTCCACCGGTACGCCGGCTTCACGCCGCGGGCGTTCAGGCTCCAGGCGAGGGAGACGGTGGCCTGCGACGCGCCGATCGCCTGCGCCCTCGACCGGACAAAAGCGCCTGCTGGATGACCGCCGGCATGGCGTCCAGGTTGAAGCGCCGGCTGCGCAGATGGCCGCCTCCTTAGGGCGGCAGTCCCTGTTTAGCGTACGCTCAGGGGGAGAACAGCAGCTTTTCGCATCCGAGGTCTTGTCGATCCCGGCGTTTCGCTCTACCCCCGCGAACGCACCAACCCGTGCGTCCCACGGGTGCCAGCATGGCATCTTCATGACCTCATCCTCCCCTGAAACCCGCAGGCTGCAGGACTGCTTCAACGGGCTGCTCAGCCTTGTTGCTGCGCCTGCCCTGTGGTCCGGCAAAGGGCCGGACTGGGTGATGCGCGAGGTGCTGGACATGCTCGCGCGCATGCTGAATCTCGACCTCGTCTATTCGCGCCTGGACGACGGATCGGGCGGCGCGATCCGGGAGCTGGCGCGCAGCGACCGCTATGCGGACGCGGACCGCCGCGTGCATGAGATCGGCGTGGCCGTCGAGCCTTGGCTGCGCACCCAGCAGGCCGCCGAGTGTCATGTCGTGCCGAATCCCTTCGGCGCGGGGGAACTCAACGTCACCTGCCTGTCGCTGGGTTTGAAGGAGGGCGGCGGGTTCGTGCTCGCCGGCTCCAGGCGTCCGGGCTTTCCTGCCGACACCGATCTGCTGCTGCTGCAGGTTGCCGTCAACCAGGCCGTGGTGGAGTTGCAGCGGACGCAGGTGGTGGCGGCCAAGCAGCGCGCAGAGGCCGCGGAGGCCCACAGCACCTACCTGCGCCAGGAAAGCGAGCAGCACTGGGGCGAGATCATCGGCGCCAGCGCGCCGCTCGCGCAGGCGCTGAAGCTCGTCGAGGAGGTCGCGCCCACCAACGCCTGCGTTCTCATCCAGGGCGAGACCGGCACGGGCAAGGAGCTGATCGCACGTGCGATTCACCGCCTGAGCCACCGAAGCCAGCAGGCCTTCGTTCGGCTGGATTGCGCCGCCATTCCGGCCGGCCTGCTGGAAGCTGAAGTCTTCGGGCACGAAAGAGGCGCATTCACCGGCGCCGTCGCACGGCGCATCGGCCGCTTCGAGCTGGCTGATCGGGGCACGTTCTTCCTCGACGAAGTGGGCGAGATCCCGCTCGATCTGCAAGCCAAGCTCCTGCGCGTGCTGCAGGAACGTGAGTTCGAGCGGGTCGGCAGCAGCCGCACCCGGCGCATCGATGTGCGGCTGATCGCCGCGTCCAATCGCGACCTGGGGCAGATGGTCGAGGCCCGCACCTTCCGTGAGGACCTTTACTACCGCCTGAACGTCTTCCCCATCGAGATCCCCCCGCTGCGCGAGCGGGGCGAGGACATCCCGCTGCTGGCGCGGCATTTCCTGCAAGTGCATGCGCGCGCGAACAACCGCTCGATCACGGCGATGGAACCGGGAGGGCTCGCGGCCCTGTGCCGCTATGCGTGGCCGGGCAACGTCCGCGAGTTGTCGAACATCATCGAGCGCTGCGTGATCCTCACCCACGGCTCCACCTTGCACGTTCCCGCCGATGCGCTGAAGTCGCGTGGCGCGGTCCCGGCCGTGGACAACAGTCTGGCGGGCGCACAGCGACAGCACATCCTGCAAGTGCTCGAAGGATGCCATTGGGTGATCGCCGGACCGACTGGCGCGGCCGCCAGGCTCGGCATGAAGCGCAGTTCGCTTCAGTACAGGCTCCAGAAGCTGGGGATCGTGCGCCCCACGTGAATCGGCCTGCGTGCCGGAGCGTTCGTGCAGCGAGCCCGCGCGCCGATTCCTGCTGTTCATGGCACGCGCTTGCGGCGAACCTGGGGGCCGAACGTCGGACAAGCGCCAAGGAGGGCCTCGACACGCACACGGCCGGGCTCCCAAACCTACGATGGCTGCGTGAAAGACTTGAGATATTTCGACCAGCACCGGCACGCGACCTGGCTGGAGCTGTTCTTCGACCTGATCTTCGTCGTCGCCCTGCGCGACGTCGGCGAGATTCTGGCGGAAGCGCACGACGGCCACATCACGGCGCAGCAGTTCCTGCACTTCGTGCTGATGTTCCTGCCGGTGTGGTGGATCTGGGCGGGCCACACGATCTACGCCAATCGCTTCGACACCGACAGCCGCCAACACCGGCTGTCGACGCTGCTGATGATGTTTCTGCTGGTCGTCATTTCCGCGCAGGTGTCGGACGCCACCCAGGATGCCGGCACGTACACGCTGGCCGTCGCCTGCTACTGTGGCGCGCGGCTGATCGTGGCGGGGATGTACTTCGTCTCCAGGCGCAAGCACCACGACCGGGGCGGCATCGCGACGACGGTGGGCGCCGTGTTCGCCATCGGCGCGGCGATCAGCCTGTCTTCGGTCCTGCTCGATCCGCCCTGGAGCTACGGCGTCTTCTATGCCGGCATCCTGTTCGACATGGCGGCCCTGGTGGTGCTCGACCGCCGCCTGCATGCGGTGCCCGCGCACACGGCGCACCTGGTCGAGCGCGTCGGCCTGCTGACCATCATCATGCTCGGCGAATCGGTGATCAGCATTTCCGCGGCCCTGGCGGGCATCACCTGGAACCGCTTCAACATCATCGCCGCCATCAGCGGATTCGTCATGGTGTCGGCGATCTGGTGGATCTACTACGACAGCTTCCACCTGCTCGAGCGACGCAAGTTGACGACGGGACACTCGATCCTCTACTCGCACTTCCTGCTGTTCGTCGGGCTGGCGATCCAGGCCTCGCTGATCCGGCATGCGATCCTGGGCGGGCTCGACGCGCATGACTTCCGTCTGCTCGCCGCCGTCGGCACCGTGCTGTTCTTCCTGGGCAAGCAATATGGCTACTACCAGGAGGTGCCGGAACTGCGGCCCTACCTGCTGACCAACACGATGGCGGTGTTCGCCCTGACTGCACTGGTTCTGGTGCTGCCGCTGGGGCTCGAGGGCATGCTGGTGGGCCTGACGGCGACGATGATCTGCTATGTGCTGCTCAACCTGCGCTACCGCCACCCGTCTTGAAGACCCTTGTGCAGTACGCCAACAAGGATGCCGACTCTGCCGCCGGCGCACGGAACGCGATGTGCCCATCGGGCCGCACCAGCACCAGCGCAGGTGGCTGGCCGGCCAGGCCATAGGCCGCATGGGCCACGCCGTCCAGGTCGTTCAGCAGCACCGCCGCTTCGTCGCCCGCGGGCGTGGCCGCGCTCAGCACCAGGCGCGGTCGCACCCAGGGCCAGGACTGCACGGCGCGGCAGGCCTGCTGCAGCACGGGCAACGCGGTGTCGTCACGACCATCGAAGGCCAGCAGCGCCCAGCCGCAGGTCCAGCCGTCGGGGTTGTACAAGTGGTCGAACAGGCGGGTGCTGCGGCCGTCGGCCGCGATCACCGGGGCGTCCGGTGCGCGCGCACCGGCCCTTACCGCATCGCTGCCCACCAGCTGGCGCAGGCCGTTGGTGAGCCGGTCTTCGCTCAGCGGACTGTCGGGGTAGGCCACTGCCAGCTGTTGCCAGTCGTCGGTGCCCTGGATCATCGTGCTGATGGTGGGCACTGCCTTGGCCGCCAGGCTCATGGCCGCATCGCTCAGGCGGCCGCGGTACACGCTGTTGTGGAAGCCGCGGCGCTGGCGCGCGTCCAGCGCCCGGTGCTCGCCGCCGCGTTCGGCGTCATAAGAGTCGAGCACGACGGGCTGCGCGCGACCCTGCAGCACCATGGCCAGCCGCCAGGCCGCGGCCACTGCATCGTGCAGTCCGGCATTCATGCCCTGGCCACCGTTGGGCAGGTTGCGGTGGCCTGCGTCGCCCGCCAGCAGCACGCGGCCCTGCGCATAGTGCGCCGCTACGCCATGCTGGAAGCGGCTGTGGGTGAGCCAGACGGGGTCGGTCAGCGTCAGCGTCTCGTCGCCGGTCACTTCACGCGCCAGGGCCTGCATCTCTTCCAGCGTGGGATCGCGCTCGGGCACGCCTTCGTCGTCGGCCAGGAAGAAGAGGCGGTGATGGCCGCCCCACACCGGCAGCACGCCGCAGAAGCCCTTGCGGTAGTAGAAGAACCAGAGCTTGTCGAAGTCGGTGGCACGTCGCCAGCTGAGCTTGGCGTCCACCTGGCGGTTCATCACATGCGGTAGCCGCTCGGGTTCGAAGTCCAGGCCGAGCTGGCGGCGCACCAGGCTGTCGCCGCCATCCGCCGCCACCAGGTAGCGGCAGTGCAAGGTCTGCGGCTGGCCCACCGTGCGCTCCTCGTCGTCGGGGTCGACCTCGGCCACGGTCAGCGTGACGCCGTCGTCGTCCTGCTCGAAGCCCACCAGCCGGCGCCCTCGCTCGACCGTCACCCCGCGGGCCTGCAGCTGCTCGGCCAGCGTCGTCTCGATCACGTCCTGGCCGCTGTACAGCACCTCCGGGAACGGGCTGTCCACGTCGGCGATGCGCACCGGGTCCACCGGCTCGCCCAGCACCAGCGTGTTCACTTCGCGGATCCGGTAGGCCTGTGCCGCCAGCGCGTTGCGCAGACCGATGGCATGCAGCAGCTCCTGCGGCCGGGCCCACAGGTTGTTGGCGCGCGAGTGGGGCAGCACCTGGCGCCGCTGCTCGAGCAGGCGCACCTGCACGCCGTGGTGCGCCAGCGCGAAGGCCGTGGACAGCCCGACGGGGCCACCGCCGACGACGATCACGTCGGCATCCCAGGATGTATCGGCAACAGCAGTCATGACAGAGGCTCAGGGAGTGGAGGAATCGGGGTCGTCGGCGTCGGCGGCGCCGACCAGGCCCTGCTGCAGCAAGGCGTTGAGTTCACGCAGCACCGCGGTGGCAGCGGCAACACGTCTCACGCCGATGCGCTCGACCAGCTGCCGGCTCATCGGGGCTTCGGCCGCCTCGGCCGCGGCGAGGGCCTGGCTGCCTTGTTCCGTGAGCACCACCAGCGGCGCGCGGCGGTGCTGCGGGTTGGGTTGCAGTTCCACGAAGCCCCGCTCGGCCAGCACGTGCACCACCCGCTGCACCGCCTGGCGTGTCAAGCCCATCGCACGGGCAATGTGGGCCACCGGCAGCGGCACGGGTGCATATCCCAGTGCGGCCAGCACCTGCCATAGCGCGGAAGTGAGGCCCACGTCGCGCACCAGGCCGTTGCCGGTGTCGATCAACAGGCCGTTGGCCTGGAAGACCTCGATCACCAGGTCTCGCAGGGGATTGGTGGGGGCGGAGCGCATGGCCGACATGTTCCCTAAATTGACAACATGTTGTCAGTAGGACAAAGCCGATAGTGGCGTCAAGCGGTGCTGCGGCCTGGCGGCGTGGAAGAGCAGGGAAATGCATCCAACGGCACCGCAGCCGCTGGACGGGCGCGCCGCCCAGGAACGACACTCCGGCCGACCTCTACGATCCCTGCACCACGAGCACATGGCGATGAACCAGCCTGCCAGACCTTTGCCACCCGGCGACTGCCTACCCAGCGGCTATTGGCAAGAGCTGGCGACCACCGACTTCGCCCGCGTCGACCCCGCACGCACGATAGCGCTGCTGCCGGTGGCGGCGATCGAACAGCATGGCCCACACCTGCCATTGGCCACCGACGCGCTCATCAACGAGGGCGTGGTGAGCGAAGCACTGCGCCGCCTTCCGGCCACGGCTTCGGTGCTGGTGCTGCCGGCACTGAACATCGGCGACAGCCTGGAGCACACCGCCTTCCCGGGCACCCTCAGCGCCGAACTGGATGACCTGCTAGGCCTGTGGCTGGCCGTGGGCCGCTGCGTGGCGCGGGCCGGCGTGAACAAGCTGGTGATCTTTAACAGCCATGGCGGGCAGCGTGCGCACGTGGACCTGGCGGCGCTGCGGCTGCGGGTGGCGCATGGCTTGCTGGTGGTGCGTGCCCACGGCTTCTCCTTCGGCGTGCCGGCCGTGCCGCCGGGCCTGTTCAGCGCGGACGAACTCGCACACGGCCTGCATGGTGGTGCGGTCGAGACCTCCCTGGTCATGCACCTGCGGCCCGACCTGGTGCGCCTGGACCGGCTGGCGCGTTTCCCCAGCCTGGGCAGTGTGCTGGCGCAGCGTGGTGGCTTGCTGGGGGTCGAGAAGCCGGTGGGCATCGGCTGGATGACGCAGGACATCAACCGCGATGGCGTGTGCGGCGACGCCACGGCAGCCACGCCGGAAAAAGGCGCACTGCTGCTGCAGCACATGGCCGGCCGGCTGGTACAGCTGCTGGCCGAGGTCGAGACCATGGACCCGCCCGCAGCCAGCGCGGGCCCTGTGGCCTGACTCAGTCGTCGCCCAGGTGACCGGCCTGCTGCTTGGTCCGCATGTAGCGTTCGTTGTGGCTGTTCATCGGCGCCGGCAAGGGCAGGCGGTCGACCACCTCGATGCCGTGGCAGCGCAGCGCCTCGATCTTCTGCGGGTTGTTGGTCAGCAGCTGGATGCGCGGGTGGCCCAGGGCCTTCAACATCACGGCCGCTGCGGCGAAGTCGCGTTCGTCCTCGCGGAATCCCAGGTGACGGTCGGCCTGGAGCGTGTCCAGCCCGGCGTCCTGCAGCCGGTAGGCCCGCAACTTGTTGGCCAGGCCCAGGCCCCGGCCTTCCTGGGCCAGGTAGAGCAGCACGCCGCCCGTCCCGGCCAGCTGCGCCACGGCGCGCTGCAGCTGCGGGCCGCAGTCGCAACGCAGGCTGCCCAGCAGGTCGCCGGTGAGACAGGCCGAGTGCAGGCGCACCGGCACGGGCACACCGACCGGTGGTTGGCCGACGACGATCGCCACGTGCTCGACATCCGCATCGATATCGCGGAACAGCACCAGCGTGCAGTCTTCTTCTGCCGCCAGCGGCACATGGGCGTCGCTGACGCGTCTCAGCCGGGGGGCTTGGCCCGGCAGTGCCCGTCCGACGTCGGCCGGGTCGAAATGCAGCACCTGCGCGGCGGCCAGCGACGCCGGGGCAGGGCTTGGCAGGGCGACCAGCAGCAAGGCTGGCAGCAGCCGGGCACGCTTGCACAGGCTCAGGGCCGCCAGGGCGGCGGGTTCGGCAGCATGCAGCGGCTGCGGCTGGCGCAGCAGGTCGGAGTCGACAGTGCCGGCGCACACGGCCGCCAGCCGCTGCAGCGGCTGCAAGCCCACGCCGGGCGGCTGCACCCAGGCCTGGATGACCGGTTCTGCCGTTCCGCCACGCACGGCCAAGGCCTGCAGGCGTTCTGCGCTCAGCACCAGTTGCAGCGGGGCCCCGGCCTGCTGCAGGCTGTGCAGCAGCGCTTCGTCGAGCGTCTCGACAGCGGCGGCAAGCAGGTGGCCCGACCCACTGGACAGCGCCAGCGGGCGCCCGTGGCGCAACTCGCCGCAGGCCCGCAGGACACGGATCGCGGCAGCTTCGCGCTCGTGATCCATGGGGGCAGGAGCAGGGGTGGTCTGGCGTGCGGCCGCCGTGCGTGCTGGCAATGTCGAGCCTGGGGTCATCGTGGGCACCTTAGCAAGTCGGGAGCATCCGCGCAGGCGTCAGGCGATCCGCGCGCTGCGATGATGCGGTACGCGCGTGTTGGATCCGGTTGCTGCGGCGGCCATCACTGTGGATGACGAGTTGAACGTCCCTGCGAATCTCAGGTTGGACGCCAGTGCGGATGGCGAGCCAGGCGCCACCATGCCGGCCGACTGGGCGGCGCTGTGGGAGGAGCTGCTCGAAGCGCGCGCAGCCCCCTCCGGCCGCGCTGCGGCTGCGTGTCTGGCGCGGCCCCGCAGCGCCGAGCAGGCCGCCTGGCTGGCGCTGTACCGGCCCTTGCTGGAGGCCCGCCATGCGCAGGCCCGGGCCGACGGCCTGCCTTGGGCCCTGGCGCAGCTGGGGCAAAGCCTGGACGGCTGCGTGGCGACGGCCAGCGGCGACTCGTACTTCGTCACCGGCGCAGCGAGCCTGTTGCACCTGCACCGGCTGCGGGCCTTGTGCGATGCGGTGATGGTGGGTGCCGGAACGGTGGCTGCCGACGACCCGCAGCTCACCACCCGGCGCGTGCCCGGGCCGAACCCTGTGCGGGTGGTGTTCGACCCGGCGGCTTCGCTCGATGGCCGAGCGCGCTTGCTGCACGACGGCCTCACGCCCGTGCTGTGGCTGTGTGACAGCCGCCACGCCGAAAGCGCCCGCGCCCGCCTGCACGGCGCGGGGAATGCCGGGGCCGCCGGAGATGCCCACCCCGCCGCGCCGCGCAGTTCGCAGGTGCTGCCGGTGGACGGTCTGCTCGATGCCGACGATCCCGCCCGGGGCCCCGATCCGGCGCAGGCGTTCCGGGCGCTGGCCAGGCGGGGCTTGCGCGTCCTGCTGGTCGAAGGTGGCGGCGTCACCGTGTCACGCTGCCTGCAGGCCGGCTTGCTGGACCGTCTGCACCTGGTGATCGCCCCGGTGATCATCGGCACGGGCCGGCGCGGGCTGCAGCTGCCCAGCCCGGCGCGCATGGCCGACTGCCTGCGGCCCGTCGCGCGATGGCTGCCGCTGGGCGACGACATGCTCTGGGACCTGTCGCTGCGCCCCGTCGATGCAGGCATGACGGCCGGCGCGCAGACGCCGGCCTGAGCCGGCAGTAGCCGGCGCTCATCCCGGCGGCAGCGCCAGCACGTCCAGGTGGCCCACCTGCAGCACGCTGCGTGGGGCCAGCGCGTGGCGCCGCTGCTGCCAGCGCCTGGTGCGGGCCGACGCGGCGGGCGCCTGTTCCAGCGCGGCAGCGCCCAGGCCATCGACCATCGCCTGCTGCATCGCCAATGCTGCGCCGCCCTCGCGTCCATCCAGTCGCCAGTCGCTGCGCGCGCTGTGGACCTGGTAGCCGCCAACCCGCAGTGCCTCGACCAGCGCCGGTGCCGCGGCGGCACCCAGCGCTGGGCCGCCGAAACCCTTGTCGCGCTGCTGGTGGGCGGCGAACAAGGCCGCAACGGCGGCGTCGTCCGGGTCGGCAGGTGACCAGGCATGCCGACCGTCGACGCTGAGCGCCATCAGCAGCGCCACCCGGGCCTCGGTCGTGGCCGCCACCAGCTGCTGCAGCCAGGCGGCGCTGACCAGGTCGAGCAGGGCCGAGGCGGTGACCAGCATGGCCGCCCGCCAGGGCAGGTCGGCCAGGGACTGGGCGAGGTCCAGCCGCTGCCGGACCACCGCGGCCTGGAAGCCGTCGCCCGTCAGCTGCAGGATCCGGCCCTGGAAATCGCCCATGCCGTCGGGTGCCGGACCCTCGCCGTACGCGACCTCCACGGCGTGTGGCTCGGTGCGCCGGCCGGCCAGGGCCTGCGGCCAGTGCTGCAGCAGGGCGGCATCGTGGTCCACCACCAGCCATTGCTGGCTGCCGCCGATCAAGGGCGCCAGCCAGCGCAGGTTCGAGCCCGTGCCGCAGGCCAGGTCGATGATCCGGAATGCTGCGCCGCCAGGCGGCCGGCGGCCGGCCAGCCGGGCCTGCAGCTGCAGCCGCGGTGCAGCGGCACGGCGGGCCAGGGCGTCGAAGGGCTCGCGCTGCTGCAACCAGCTGGCGCTGAAACCGGCGTCGGGCGCAGGCC
>OFDN01002240.1_pt1 | contig 10961 bp, 10 predicted proteins | sample 1520971 | NCBI WGS metagenome assembly OFDN01 (sample SAMEA94257418, study PRJEB24077) | hot springs metagenome | biome: Aquatic biome; feature: Geographical feature; material: Water | place: India | collected 2012-06-12 | depth 5 m | reverse complement strand
CGGGGATGGGGTCCTGCCAGATCAGGTCTTCCTTCGGCACCTCGGGGCCCAGGTACAGGCTCTTCGGGCCCATGTCGCGGTGGGTCAGCTTGAACCAGGCGCGGGCATAGGCGTCGGCGAACTCGTCCGGGTGGGCCAGGAAATGGCGGGCGATCTTCTCGTAGGCCGGGTCGAACTTGAGCGAGAGGTCGGCCGTGGTCATGTGCGGCGGGTGCTTCTTGCTCGGGTCGTGCGCGTCGGGGATCATGTCCTCGGGCGCCACGTTCTTGGCACGCCACTGGATGGCGCCGGCCGCTGTCGTCATCTGCTCGTAGTCGTACTTGAACAGCACCTTCAGGTAACCCATGTCCCACTTGGTCGGGTTAGGCTTCCAGGCGCCCTCGAAGCCGCTGGTGGTGGTATCGCCACCCTTGCCGCTGCCGTGCTTGTTGATCCAGCCGAAGCCCATCTCTTCCATGGGCGCGCCCTCGGGCTCGGGACCGACCAGATTGGCCGGGCCCGCACCGTGCATCTTGCCGAAGGTGTGGCCGCCGGCCACCAGGGCCACGGTCTCGTAGTCGTTCATGGCCATGCGGGCGAAGGTCTCGCGCACGTCCTTGCCCGAAGCCACCGGGTCGGGCTTGCCGTCCGGTCCCTGCGGGTTCACATAGATCAGGCCCATCTGCACAGCGGCCAGCGGGTTCTCCAGATTGCGCTCACCGCTGTAACGGCTGTTGGGCTTGTCGCTGGTGGCCAGCCACTCCTTCTCGGCACCCCAGTAGATGTCCTCCTCCGGAGCCCAGATGTCGGCGCGGCCGCCGCCGAAGCCGAAAGTCTTGAAACCCATGGTTTCCATGGCCACGTTGCCCGCCAGGATGAAGAGGTCGGCCCAGGAGATGGCATTGCCGTACTTCTGCTTGATCGGCCACAGCAGGCGGCGCGCCTTGTCGAGGTTGCCGTTGTCAGGCCAGCTGTTGAGCGGCGCGAAGCGCTGGTTGCCGGTGTTGGCGCCGCCGCGGCCGTCGGCCGTGCGGTAGGTACCGGCCGCGTGCCAGGCCATGCGGATCATCAGGCCGCCGTAGTGGCCATAGTCAGCCGGCCACCAGTCCTGGCTCTGGGTCATGAGGTCAGCCAGATCCTTCTTGAGCGCCTTGTAGTCCAGCTTCTTGAAAGCCTCGGCGTAGTCGAAATCCGGGTCCATGGGATTGGACACCGGCTGGTGCTGGTGCAGGATGGACAGGTTCAGCTGATTGGGCCACCAGTCGGCATTGGACTGGGCGCCGTGCGTGGCACGTGCGCCGCCAGCGGCATGAAAAGGACATTTGGCTTCATTGCTCATGGTCTGCTCCTTGGGTTGAAATGCGGGACTTCGGACGGAGAGGCTCAGCTCGCCAGCGCCAGAGCGGCCAGGTAGTCGAGCCAACCCATGGGGCGGCTCTGGACAGCGATTGTTGATGTCGGCATGGTGCGCTCCTTCTCCTGAAGTTCGATGACTTTAGAAAAAAGACATCAGTAAGGCCATTTGATTTGGCGAATCTATCGAATAGGCGACAACTATCCATGTATGGATAGTCATAGGTATTTACCCGAGGTTCGGGCGGTGGATCAGGTCATCAGGCCCACGGCACCCGAGAAGCTCAGGAAGGCCACGGCCGTGGAGACCAGGATGATGCGGGCGATGCGCCCGTTGTCGGCACCGAAGCGCTCGGCCAGCAGCGAGACGTTGCTGGCACTTGGCAGGGCCGCCGCCAGCACCATGACGGTCAGCGCAAAGCGCGTCAGGGGCACGCCCAGCTGCATGGCCCCGATGCCCACCAGCAGCACCAGCAGCGGGTGCAACAAGAGCTTGAACACGGCCACGGGCACGTAGTCGCGCAGCGGGATCGGCGGATGGCCGCTCTGTTCGGTCAGGATCTGCGAGCGCGCGAGCACGGCGCCGATGGTGAAGAGCGCCACGGGGGAAGCCGCGTCGGCCAGCAGGCCCACGGTCTTGTGCACCGGGCCCGGCAGTTCAAGCTGCACGTATGACGCCACGCCACCCAGCAAGATGGCCCAGGGCATGGGATTGGTCAGCATCCCCTTGAGCGCGTTCTTGAGCGCCACCGCCGTGCCGTGCTTGTCGGCCCCGTCCAGGCGCGAGAGCGCGATACACAGCGAGGTGGTGATCACCATGTCGACCAGCATGCCCACGATGATGGGTGCGGCTGCCAGCGGCCCGAGCAGGGCCACGAGCAGCGGCACGCCCATGAAGCCCGTGTTGGGGAAGGCCGCAACGAGGGCTCCGAAGGACGCGTCGTTCCAGCGGATGCGCGCGTTGAGCGTGACGGCAATGGTGAAGCCCACCATGACCAGGCCGCAGAGCATCCAGATGAAGAACACCGAGTAGTCGAGCAGCTGGGCAATCGGCGTGCTGGCCCCGAAGCGGTAGAGCATGCAGGGCAGCGCGAAGAAGAGCACGAAACCATTCAGACCCGGAATCGCCTCCAGCGGCAGCATGCGGCGGCGGGCGGCGAGGTAGCCGCAGAGCACGAGGGCGAAGAAGGGAAAGGTGACCGCGAAGATTTGCAACACGGTGTGTATTGTCGCCGCAGTGTGAAACGTGCTCTGGTTATGATCGTCCGCAGCAACTTCATCCCGCATGACGACTTCCTTTTCCCACGGTCTCAATCTCGCGCAGCAGGACGCTGTCAACTACCTGCATGGTCCCTGCCTGGTGCTGGCCGGCGCCGGTTCCGGCAAGACCCGCGTCATCACCCACAAGATCGGCCGCCTGATCCAGGCTGGACTCGAGCCCAGGCGCATCGCCGCCATCACCTTTACCAACAAGGCCGCGGCCGAGATGCGCGAACGCGCCAAGGGGCTGATCGGCAAGCAGGCCAAGGACGTGCGCATCTGCACCTTCCACGCCCTGGGCGTACACCTGCTGCGTGAAGACGGCGAGGCTGTAGGCCTCAAGCCCCAGTTCTCCATTCTCGACAGTGACGACGTCACCAGCATCCTCAAGGATGCCGGCGGAAGCACGGACGCGGCCACCGCGCGCCAGTGGCAGTGGACCATCAGCCTCTGGAAGAACATGGGACTCAACGCTGCCCAGGCCGAGGCCATCGCCAAGGACGACAACGAGCGCATCACGGCACGCATCATGGCGCGCTACGAGGAACGGCTGGCCGCCTACCAGAGCGTGGACTTCGACGACCTGATCGGCCTGCCGCTCAAGCTGCTGCGCGACCATCCGGACGTGCGCGCCAAGTGGCAGAAGATCATGGGCCATATCCTGGTGGACGAATACCAGGACACCAACGCCACGCAGTACGAGCTGCTCAAGCTGCTGGTGCCTGAGGACCCGGCTGCCGCGCGCTTCACCGCCGTGGGCGACGACGACCAGTCCATCTACGGCTGGCGTGGCGCCACGCTGGACAACCTCAAGAAGCTGCCCATCGACTTCCCCAGCCTCAAGGTCATCAAGCTCGAGCAGAACTACCGCTCCACCGGCGCCATCCTGCAAGCCGCCAACAACGTGATCGGCCCCAATCCCAAGCTCTTCCCCAAGCGGCTCTGGAGCGACCTGGGCGACGGTGAGCCGGTGCGCGTGGTCGACGCCGACAACGAGGAGCACGAGGCCGAGCGCGCCGTGGCGCGCATCCAGAGTCTGCGCTCCACTTCGCAGCACAAGGAGTTCAAGGACTTCGCCGTGCTCTACCGCGCCAACCACCAGGCCAAGGTCTTCGAGCAGGCCTTGCGCAAGGCCCAGATCCCCTACAAGGTCTCGGGCGGCACCAGCTTCTTCGACCGCGCCGAAATCCGCGACCTCTGCGCCTGGTTCCGGCTCTGGGTCAACAACGACGACGACCCGGCCTTCCTGCGCGCCGTGACCACCCCCAAGCGCGGCATCGGCCACCAGACCCTGCAGTCGCTCGGCACCTTCGCGAGCCAGTACAAGGTCAGCCTGTTCGAGGGCCTTTTTTCCTCGTCCCTCGGCTCGGTGCTCAACGCGCGCGCCGTGGGCAGCCTGCACGAGTTCGGCCGCTACATCAACGACCTGGAATACCGCGCCCGCCAGACCACGGGGGCCGAGGACGCCCGCGCCTTCATGGCCGACTGGCTCAAGGACATCGGCTACGAAAAGCACCTCTATGACAGCGAGGACAACGAGCGCGTGGCCGCCAACCGCTGGATCAACGTCATGGAGTTCTGCGACTGGATGGCCAAGCGCTGCGGCGGCGAGATCGACGACACCGCGGGCGTGACCCTGGCCAGCGAGAAGAAATCCCTGCTGGAAGTCGCGCAGACCGTCTCCCTGCTCTCGACCATCAGCGAGCGCGAGCAGGACCAGAACGTGGTCACGCTGTCCACCCTGCACGCCGCCAAGGGCCTGGAGTGGCCGCACGTGATGCTGGTGGGCGTGAGCGAGGGCATGCTGCCTTTCAAGCTGGACGAAGGTGGTGACTCCCTGGGGGGGTCGCAGCGCGAGCACGAAGCCGTGAACGAGAGCATCGCCCAGCGCCTGCAGGAGGAGCGCCGCCTCATGTACGTGGGCATCACGCGCGCGCAACGCTCGCTGGCGGTGAGCTGGCCCAAGAAGCGCAAGAAGGGCCGGGAGATGGTGAGCGCGCAACCGAGCCGCTTCATCGCCGAGATGGCCCTGGACACGGCCACGGTGAAGGAGGACCCGCGCGAGAAGCTGCGCGCGCTGCGCGCCGAGTTCGCCAAGAAGGCCCAGGACGCCGCTGCCGCCCAGGCCCTGGCCGGAGGCGCGGCATGAAACGTCTGGCCACGGCCCTGGTGACCTTCGGCCTGGCCTCTGTGGTCGCCGCCCAGGCGCCCGACGCCCCCGCGGACCCAGCCGCGGAGAACACGCCTGGCTGGCAGCTCTGCGCCGCCCAGACCGAGGATGCCACGGCCCGGCTGGCCTGTTATGACCGCTGGGTACAGCAGCGGGCGCAACCTGCCGCCGCCGCGGCATCGCCGGCCGAACTGCCCGCGCCACCACCCGATTGCCGCAGCGGACCGCAGAGCACGCTCTCGCGTTACTGGGAACTGGAATCCGGCAGCGACTGCGGGCGCTTCAACATCCGCGGCTACAAACCGATCAGTTTGTCCTGGGTGCATGGCAACCATGTGAACACCGCGCCCAGCTCCGACGCCGTCGGCCGCTCGGCCACCAGCGCGCAGCCCTATATGCGCAACGAGATGCGCATCCAGCTCTCGGTACGCACCAAGGTCGCCTCGGGCCTGCTGCCCTGGCTGCCCGAGGGCCAGCGCGACTCGCTCTGGTTCGGCTACACCCAGCAGTCCTACTGGCAGCTGTTCAACGGCGAGATCTCGCGCCCCTTCCGCACTACGGACCACGAGCCCGAGATGATGTACATCCTGCCCACGCCGCTGGACCTGCCCGGCGGCTGGCGCCTGCGCTACAGTGGCCTGAGCCTCAACCACCAGTCCAACGGCCAGACCCTGCCGCTGTCGCGCAGCTGGAACCGCCTGATCCTCATGGCGGGCATGGAACACGGCGACCGCTATACCGTCACCGGCCGGCTCTGGAAACGTGTGAGCGACGGCGACGGCAACAGCAGCAGTCCCGCTGCCGGCGACGACAACCCGGGTATCGATGACACCATCGGCCGCGCCGAAGTCACCGGCAGCTGGCAGATCCGCCCCGAACACACGCTGGCCCTGACACTGCGCCATAGCCTGCGCACCGATGCCAACGGCTCCTGGCGCCTGGAATGGCTGCGCCCCATCGACCCCGCCTCGCCCGGCCTGCGCCTGCACGTCCAGCTCTTCAGCGGCTATGGCGACGCCCTGGTGGACTACAACCGCCGCCGCACCCTGCTCAGCGTGGGCCTGAGCCTGGTGGACTGGTAGGACGCTCAAGATGAATAAAAATAATTCTTATTCATCTCTATAATCGTTCTCGTCACCGACCTGCGGTGTCCGGCGCCCTGCGCGCCAGGCCCACGACGAGCGCATGCATCTCCAGCACCTTTTCCGCCTTGCCTTTCTTGCCCTGCAGGCCTCCAGCGCGCCTGAAGGATGCGCGTCATGACGCAGCTGCACGAACTTGCGCTGCGTACGCCGGCCCTGGTGCGTGAGGTCCAGGCACCCGAAGCGCAGCCCGAGTGGCGGGCACGCCTGGAGGAAATCGGCTTCCTGCCCGGTGAACCAGTGCATGTGCTGGCCCAGGGCCTGCCCGGCGGCGACCCGCTGGTGGTGCGCATCGCCGACTCCACCTTCGCGCTGCGCCGGGCCGAGGCGGCCTGCGTGCAGGTGCAGCCCCTGGACGAGGGGGCCACGCGATGAACGAGGCCGTGATCCACGTCCACCCCGCCGGCCCGCTCGTGGCCCTGGTGGGCAACCCCAACTGCGGCAAGACCGCGCTGTTCAACCGCCTGACCGGCAGCCACCAGAAGGTGGCCAACTACGCGGGCGTCACCGTCGAACGCAAGGAAGGGCGCTTTCGCACCGCGGCCGGCAAGCTCTTGCGCCTGCTCGACCTGCCCGGCACTTACAGCCTCTACCCGCACTCCCCCGACGAGCGGGTCACGGTCGACGTGCTGCGCGGCCACGCGGCTGGCGAGAAGCGGCCCGACCTCGTGGTCTGCGTGGTCGACGCCACCAATCTGCGCCGTAACCTGCGCCTGGTGCTGGGCGTCAAGCGCATGGGCCTGCCCTGTGTGGTGGCGCTGAACATGGCCGATCTGGCCGAGCAGAGTGGCCTGCAGATCGATACCGAGGCGCTGGCGCGAGAGCTGGGCGTCCCTGTGGTACGTACGGTGGCCATCAATCCCAGCGGTGCCGAGCCGCTCAAGACCCTGCTGGACGAGACCGCGCTCTGGCGCGCCGGCAGCACGGCCATGGAGTCCGCCCCCGAGGCGGACCCACGCGGCGACCACGAGGCGGTGCGCGGCATGCTGGAGCGCCTGGGCCTGGCCACGGCCGTGCCGCACGCGCGCAGCGATCGCATCGACCGTGTGGTGCTGCACCCGGTGGTGGGCCCGCTGCTGCTGGCCATGCTGCTGTTCCTCGTCTTCCAGGCCGTGTTCGCCTGGGCCGAAGCGCCCATGGGCTGGATCGAGACCGCCACCGCCTGGCTGGGCGAGCAGCTGGGCGCATTGCTGTCCGAGGGCTGGCTGCGCAGCCTGCTGGTCGACGGCCTCATCGCCGGCCTGGGTGGTGTGGTCGTCTTCCTGCCGCAGATTGTCATCCTCTTCGCCTTCATCCTGGTGCTGGAGGAAAGCGGCTATCTGCCGCGCGCGGCCTTCCTGCTGGACCGGCTGATGGGCGCGCTGGGCCTGTCGGGACGCAGCTTCATTCCGCTGCTCTCCAGCTTCGCCTGCGCCATCCCCGGCATCATGGCCGCGCGCACCATCGCCAACCCGCGCGACCGGCTCGTGACCATCCTGATCGCGCCGCTGATGACCTGCTCGGCGCGCCTGCCGGTCTACGCCCTGCTCATCGGCGCCTTCGTGCCACAGCGCGAGGTCTGGGGCGGCCTGGAGCTGCAGGGCCTGGTGCTGTTCGGCCTTTACGTTGCAGGCATCGCCGGCGCCATGGCCGTGGCCTGGGTGCTCAAGCACTTCACCACACGCGGCCAGGTGCGCACGCTGATGATGGAGCTGCCGTCCTACCACTGGCCGCGCCTGCGCAATGTGCTGATCGGCCTGTGGCAGCGCGTGAAGATCTTCCTGCGCCGCGTGGGCGGCGTGATCCTGACGCTGACCGTGCTGCTCTGGTTCCTGGCCAGCTACCCGGGCGCGCCCGAGGGCGCCACCGGCCCGGCCATCGAGTACAGCCTGGCCGGCATGATAGGCCGCGCGCTGGCCGTGGTGTTCGAGCCCATCGGCTTCAACTGGCAGATCAGCATCGCGCTGGTGCCCGGTCTGGCCGCGCGCGAGGTGGCGGTCAGCGCCTTGGGTACGGTCTATGCGCTTTCGGCCACCGCAGACGACACCGCACAGGCGCTGATGCCGCTGATCACGCAGAGCTGGAGCCTGGCCACTGCGCTCTCGCTGCTCATGTGGTACGTGTTCGCGCCCATGTGCCTGTCCACGCTCGCGACGATCCGGCGTGAGACGGGCGGCTGGCGCATGGCCATCATCACCGGCGCTTACCTCTTCGCGCTCGCTTACGTGGCCGCCTTCGTCACCTATCGCGTGGCGCTGGCGCTGGGCGCGGGTTGAGCGACGGCGCCGGTCGCGGCGCCGTCAGTCCCAGTGCTTCTGGTAGGAGAAGGTGGGCAGCTTCCAGCCCCGCTGGATGGCCAGCATGCGGAAGAGGAAACCGCCGCAGAAGCACAGGCCCATATTGAGGTTGGCCGGCACCTCGAGCGCACGCAGCGCCAGAAAGAGCGCGCAGACCGCCAGCGAGACGCTGGCGTAGAGCTCGCGGCGGAAGACCACGGGCACCTGGTTGCAGAGCACATCACGCAGGATGCCGCCGCAGATGCCCGTGAGCATGCCCGAGATCACGACCACGGGCAGCGGATAATCGAGCGCCAGCGCCACATTGCAGCCGATCAGGGAAAAGGCGATCAGGCCCAGCGCATCCAGCACGAGAAAGGCGCGCTTCATGTGGTGCAGATAGGGCGCGATCAGCGTGGTCAACAGGCCGGCACCGATCACCAGATAGACGTAGGACGGGTGCTGGGTCCAGCCGATGGGGTAGTTGCCGAGCACCACGTCACGGATGGTGCCGCCGCCCAGCGCGGTGACGAAGGCGATCACCACCACGCCAAAGATGTCCATGTTGCGACGCCCGGCCGCCAGCGCGCCGGACATGGCCTCGGCGGTGATGGCGACCAGATAGATCACCAGCAGCAGGTCGAAGGATCGTGCCTCCAGCAGGCTGGACAGATTGACCATGCGAGCGCGCGAAGGTCAGGCCTGGCCACCGGGTGTGGCGGCCTGTTCCTGGAAGACCTGCTGCGCGATCTTGAAGGAGTCCAGCCCCGCGGGCGCGCCGCAGTACACGGCGGCCTGCAGGAAGACCTCGCAGATCTCCTCCTTGGTCACGCCGTTGTTGAGTGCGCCCTTGAGGTGCAGCTTGAGCTCGTTGGGGCGATTCAGTGCCGTGAGCATGGCCAGGTTGAGCAGGCTGCGCGTCTTGCGGTCCAGGCCGGGGCGCGTCCAGACCGTGCCCCAGGCGTTCTCGGTGAGAAACTGCTGGATCGGGGTCATGAACGCGTCGGCATTCGCCAGCGACTTGTTCACGTAGTCCTCGCCGAGCACGGCCTTGCGCACGGCCAGGCCGGCCTTGAATCTGGGGTTCTCGTCCATGTGATCTCCGTTGCGTGATGCGCCGCGTACTGTACAGGTTTGCGCGCATCCCGCGCCACGCGCGCCGGCCCGCCCTCAGTGCCCGATGCCACGCGCCATCATGGCCGCCAGCACGGGCAGGATCACAAGCAGCAGGAACTGGCAGCCCACCCAGCGCCGTGTCCCGTCCACCTGCGCCTCCGTGGGCAGACGCCCCGAGGTCCTGAGCTGCCTGAGCCAGCGCGGGTAGCGCAGGGTAGGCACGATGGACAAGAGGCCCACAAGCACGAAAACCGTGACCTTGGCCCAGAACACCGGATTGTCCAGATAGAAATCCGCCCCCTTGGCGCCCCAGGCCACGCGTGCAAAGCCCGCGGCCAGCAGCAGCAGGGCCGCACCGCCGTAGACCTGGTCCACCCGGGCCAGGGTGCGTACCCAGTCGGGCGAGGGCGGCTGGCGCAAAAGCACGAATTCGGCCGCCAACGCGGCGAGCAGCAGCAACAGAGCCCAGTGGTGCACGATGGCCAGGGCCAGGTCATGTGTCATGTTCAACGCCTCCTGCGCAGTCGATCCACCGGAGCGGGATGCCCTCATGTGTACACTGCATACATCGCAGTCTAAAGCCGGATGTGTACACTGTCAACTTAAGCCTGCCGCCAAACCCATGTCTGCTTCCTACCACCACGGCCATTTGCGCGCTGCCCTGCTGTCCGCAGCCCGCGCACAGCTTGTGGCCGGGGATGAAACCACACTGAGCCTGCGCGAGCTGGCCCAGCGCGTGGGCGTGAGCGTGAACGCCAGCTACCGTCATTTCGCCAGCAAGGAGGCGCTGCTGACCCAGGTCGCAGCCGATGGTTTTGCGGAGCTGCGCGAGCACATGCTCGACCGCCTGCGAAGCCAGCCCCGGGCCGATGCGACACAGCGCCTGCGTCTGGCCGGCGAGGCCTACATCGACTTTGCGCAGAACGCGCCCGGGCTGTTCCGGCTGATGTTCAGCCAGAAGGGGCGCTTCGAATCGAATGAGGCGTTCCGCGCTGCGTCCGGTGCGGCCTTCGGCGTGCTCGTGGAACTGGCCGCCGAGCTGCGCGGCGAAGCGCTGCAGGCCCCGGGCGTCATGAAGCTGGCCATCGGCGCCTGGTCGCTGGTGCATGGTTACGCCACTTTCGCGATCGAGTGCTATCTGGCAGCCCTGCCCGAGGCGCTGCGCCCCAGCCCCGCAGAGCTGGTACAGATGCTGAACCTGCGGTCCTGAGACCGCGCGCAGGCCGATGCGCGGATCAGTGGGCGCTGCGCGAGGCCCAGGCCGTGGACAGGAAGGCCGCCAGCGTTTCCGGCACGTCGTTGTCGAAACTCATCAGCAAATCCGAGGCCTGGGCGGCGGCGGCGGCTTGCAGGATGCCTGCCAGGACCTCCTTCTGCGCGGCGGTCACCACGGGCTGGCGGCTGGCCAGGTGCGCGAGGGTGGCATCGCGCAGGCGGTCCGAGCCCAGGACGTGCCAGGCGTAGTCGATCTCGTAGCGCTCGAAGGCGTCCTGGAGGCTCTCGCCGTTCTGTCGCGCCTCCTCTGCGAAATGGTTCAGCGTGCGCGTGCTGAGCGCATCCATGACGCAAGCCAGGGGGGCCGCTTGATCGGGAACAAGATGGTCGAGGGTCATGGAGGACTCCGGTTGAGATGGTGGGCTGGTGCCCGGAATGCATCTGGCGGCCGTCGCCTAGCGTACCGGCGGG
>OFDN01002237.1_pt1 | contig 10982 bp, 10 predicted proteins | sample 1520971 | NCBI WGS metagenome assembly OFDN01 (sample SAMEA94257418, study PRJEB24077) | hot springs metagenome | biome: Aquatic biome; feature: Geographical feature; material: Water | place: India | collected 2012-06-12 | depth 5 m | reverse complement strand
CGGGCGCGGCCTGCCTGCGCATCAATCCCGGCAATATCGGCTCGGCGAGCCGCGTCGCCGAGGTGGTGCGCGCCGCCAAGGCCAATGGCTGCGCGATCCGCATCGGGGTGAACGCGGGGAGCCTCGAGAAGGACCTGCTCGAAAAATACGGCGAGCCCTGCCCCGAGGCGCTGATCGAAAGCGCGCTTGATCACATCAAGCTGCTGCAGGACCACGATTTCCACGAATACAAGGTGGCGGTGAAGGCCTCCGACGTGTTCCTCGCGGTGGCGGCCTATCACGGGCTTGCCGAGACGGTCGATTGCCCGCTGCACCTCGGCATCACCGAAGCAGGCGGGCTGATCGGCGGCACCGTGAAGTCTTCGATCGGGATCGGCTCGCTGCTGTGGGCCGGGATCGGCGATACCATCCGCGTCAGCCTATCGGCCGAGCCCGAGCAGGAGATCAAGGTCGGCTTCGAGATGCTGAAGGCCCTCGGCCTGCGCACCCGCGGCGTGCGCATCGTTTCGTGCCCGTCGTGCTCGCGCCAGGGCTTCGACGTGATCCGCACGGTGGAAGCGCTCGAGCAGCGGCTCGAGCACATCAAGACCCCGATGAGCCTCTCGATCCTCGGCTGCGTCGTCAACGGCCCGGGCGAAGCGCGCGAGACCGATGTCGGCCTCACCGGCGGCGGCGCGGGCAAGCACATGGTCTATCTGCGCGGGGTGACCGACCACACGATCCAGGACGAGGACATGCTCGATCACATCGTGCGCCTCGTCGAGGAAAAGGCCGCCGAGATCGAGCGCGGCGAGGCCGCCGCCTTCGATCCCCACGCCGCGCCGCAGCAGGCGGTTGCCGCCGAGTGACAGCCGGCATGGCGGCGCGATTCTGGGCGGTCTTGCGCTGCCTTTATGCGGTGATGTTTCTGGCTGCTGCGGCGATCCTGGTGCAGGGCATGCTGCCGGGCGCCGCGCCTGCGCCGCCGGAGCCGACCCTTGCGGCGCAGGCGCTGCTGGAGGCGCTGACCACCAGCGGCTTTGTCCAACCGGCACTGGTCCTCTGCTATGTCACCGCCGCGTTGGCCCTGCTGCGACACCGGACCGCGCCGCTGGGTCTGGCGCTGGTCGGTCCTCCGGTAATCGTGATCGTGCTGTTCCACACCCTGCTGTCCGGCCGCGTGCTCTGGGTCTTGCCCTGGGGCCTGATCTGGCTCCTGCTGATGTGGCGCTATCGCCGGGCGTTCATCGCGCTCACCCGGTTTGCCGATGAGGAGGCAGCATGATCCGCGCCGCGATTGCCGCAGGTCTGGCGCTGGCGCTGGCCGGCTGCGCAACGACCACAGCCGACCCCGCCCACCCCGAAGCGCGTGCCTATCCCGCCGAGGCTGATGCCGGCGCCGATGTCGAGGCAGCCCTCGCCCGCGCCGCCGCATCGGGCAAGCGGGTGCTGTTGGTGCTGGGCGCAAACTGGTGCCACGACAGCCGCGCGCTTGCCGGGTGGCTCGAAACCCCGCGCTTCGCCGCGCTGGTGGCCGAGCGCTATGAGCTGGTCTTCGTCGATGTCGGGATGCCGCAGACCGGCGAGGGCCGCAATCTCGAGATCGCCCACCGCTTCGGCCTCGGCGATGTGAAGAACACCCCTGCGCTGCTGGTGCTCACCCCGGAGGGCCGCGCGGTGAACCTCGACACCGCCCGCAGCTGGCGCGACGCCGCCAGCCGCAGCGAGGACGCGATCTATGCCGAGCTCGCCGCACTGGCAGGCGAACCGGGATAGGTTCCCCTATGGGCCGAGCCTTGAATTGCTCCTGCCGTTTTCTATACTGTCTAGAACGGAGGCACCCATGGCGCTCAGCATCAAGGACGAAGAAACCGACCGGCTGGTGCGCAAGCTCGCGCAGCAGGCCGGGTTGAGTTACACTGCGGCCATTCGGCTGGCAGTCCGCAACGAGCTGGACAAGCGCCGCAACCCGGCCCGCAACCCGGCGCGCATCCTCGAGGCCGCGCGCGAATTGCAGGAGGAGGTGCGCAGGTTGCCCATTCTTGACCCGCGCACACCCGACGAGATCATCGGCTATGACGAACATGGGCTGCCGCGTTGATCGTTGTCGACACGTCTGCGATTATCGCGATCACTCTTGACGAACAGGATGCTGGCAGCCTTCTGACCGCAGTCAGCAAGGCGGATGAAGCCTTCATCGCCGCGCCGAGCGCACTTGAGCTGGAAATCGTACTCCGGTCGAAAACCGGGCGAACCGGGCCTTCAGCCCGGCGCGTGCTGCAAAACCTCGCAATCGAGACCGTACCGTTTTCGCTTGAGCATCTCGCAGAAGCGATCGACGCTTTCGGCAGGTTCGGAAGAGGTCGCCACCCGGCGCAGCTGAACTTCGGCGACTGCATGGCCTATGCTCTGGCAAAATCGCTGAACGCGCCCCTGCTGTTCAAGGGCGATGATTTCACCAGAACCGACATCCAGTCCGCCCTGACGGCCTGACACCATGATCGCCGCCCTCCTCCTCGCCTTCGCGCTCGCGATGGACGCCTTTGCGGTGGCGCTGACGCAGGGCGCGCGGTTCCGACCGTCGGCGGCGGGGGGCCTCGCCATCGCGGCGACCTTCGGGGTGTTCCAGGCGCTGATGCCGCTGGCCGGGTGGGCGATCGGGACGGTGGCGCTGGCATACGTGGCGGCGGTCGACCACTGGATCGCCTTCGGCCTGCTCGCCTTTCTCGGGGTGCGGATGCTGGGCGGGCATGTCGGCGAGGGGGAGGCCGCCCATGCGCTCACCGGGCGTGCGCTGCTGATCGCAGGGGTCGCGACCAGCATCGACGCGCTCGCGGCGGGGATCACTCTGCCGGCGCTGGGCGTCTCGCCGTGGCTGGCGGCGGGACTGATCGGGCTCGTCACCTTCGCTATGAGCGGCGCGGGGGTGGTGCTGGGCCACCGCGCGGGGGAACGTCTGGGCCCATGGGCGGAGCGAGCGGGCGGCGTGATCCTGATCGGGCTCGGGGTGAAGATCCTTGGCCAGCACTCCGGCTGGATGTGACGGCGTGCTCCACGTCGTCCACCACGCCGACTATATGGCACCGAGGCCCGAGCGCGGCACCTTCCGCTTCGACAAATATTTCCTCGTGATGGAGGAACTGCGCGCGAGCGGCGCTGCAATCACCGAGCACGCGCCCGCCCCCATGCCGCGCGAATGGCTCGAGGCGGTGCACTGCCCCGACTATGTCGACGAGGTGTTCCGCGCCGAAGTCCCGCGCGCCAAGGAGCGGCGCATCGGCTTTCCCGTCACCCCCGCGATCACGGCAAGGGTCAGGCACACCAACGGCGGCACGTGGCTCGCCGCGCAGCTTGCCCGCCGCCACGGCTATGCCGCCAACTCCGCAGCCGGGAGCCACCATGCGCTGCACGATACGGGCGCGGGTTACTGCGTGTTCAACGACCTCGCGGTGACCGCCAACCGCCTGATCGCCGAGGGCCACGCGGCCCGCGTGCTGATCGTCGACCTTGACGTGCATCAGGGTGACGGCACCGCCAGCCTCACCGCCGGGCGGGAGGACATCTTCACCCTCTCGCTCCACGCCGAGAAGAACTTTCCGGTGAGGAAAGCGCGATCCAGTCTCGATGTCGGCCTGCCCGACGGGCTGGACGACGATGGCTACATGGCAGCCCTCACCCGCCACCTGCCGCAGGTGCTGGCCGACTTTGCGCCCGACTTCGTACTCTATCAGGCAGGCGTCGATCCCCACCATGAAGACAAGCTCGGGCGGCTCGCCCTCACCGACGCGGGGCTGGCGGCGCGCGACCGCTTCGTCATTGCCGAGGCGCGCCGCCGCAACCTGCCGGTGGCAAGCGCGCTCGGCGGGGGCTATGGCGATGATCCGCGCAAGGTCGCCGCGCGCCATGCGGCCTCGATGCTGGCGATGGCCGACGAGAACACGCGCTACCGGGGGGAACAGGCATGAGCGATCACGAAACCGATTACCTCATCGTCGGCGCAGGGGCGGTCGGTCTTGCCTTCGCCGATTCGCTGCTGGACGAGGACCCGGACTGCCACATCACCTTCGTCGACAGGCACGCCAAGCCCGGCGGGCACTGGAACGACGCCTATTCCTTCGTCGCGCTGCACCAGCCCTCGGCCTTCTACGGGGTCAATTCGATGGCCTTCCCGGGCGAGACGATCGACACGCATGGGCCGAACGCGGGGCTCCACGCGCTCGCCAGCGGAACGGAAGTGCTCGCCTATTTCGAGAAGGTCATGAACCTGCGCCTGCTGCCGAGCGGGCGCGTCGCCTACCACCGCCTTTGCGAGTTCCGCGGTCGCGATGCGGACGGCACTGCCACCATCCGCGGCGTGCTCTCGGGCGAGGAGACGCGCATTGCGGTGCGCCGCAAGCTGGTCGATGCGACCTTCTACCAGACCTCGGTGCCCTCGACCCACAAGCGCGCCTTCGCGGTGGACGGGGGTGTGCGCATCGCCATCCCCGGCGACCTGCCCGACCTGTGGAAGCGCCCCGCCGACATTCCCGAGACCTTCGTCATCCTCGGCGGCGGCAAGACCGCGATGGACGTTGCGGTTTGGCTGATCGAGGCGGGCGTCGCGCCTGAGCGCATCCACTGGGTGCGCCCGCGCGACAGCTGGCTCAACAACCGCAGATACCTGCAACCGGGCGAGGATTTCCTCGCCGCCACGGTCGAGAGCCAGATGTCCCATCTCGAGGCCTTCCGCACCGCGCAAAGCGGCGAGGAGGTGTTCGAACACCTCGAAAAGGGCGGCTATATGCTGCGTATAGACCCCGCAGTAGCGCCCGACATGTATCACTATGCGGTGATCTCGGAGGGCGAGATCGCGATGCTGCGGCGCATCCGCCAAGTGATCCGCAAGGGCCGCGTCACCCGCATCAGCGAGGGCGCGCTGCACTTCGGCGACGTCACCCACCCTGTCCCGCAAGGCGCGCTCCACATCGATTGCACCGCGCGCGCCGTGCCCTTCGCGGCGGCCGAGAATGCCGGGCCGCAGTTCCGGGGCGACACCATCGTGCTCCAGCCGGTGATGGTGCCGTTGGTGACCTTCAGCGCGGCGCTCACCGCCTTCCTTGAGGCGCACTGGGAGGACGACGCGACCAAGAACCAGCTCGCCCGCGCCGCCGAGCTGACCGATTCGCCCGCCACCTTCCCCTACGCCTTCATGATGAACCTCATGAACCGCGGCACCTGGATGCAGACGCCCGCAATCGCCGCGTGGCTGGCGAAGTCGCGGCTCGACCCCACGGGTCCGACCGTCGCGCGGATGAGCGCGGCGGGCGACCCGCGGCTCGCGGCATTGAGCGGCTTCCGGCAGGCGGTGATGGCGGCGATGCCCGATGTGATCCGGCTCGGCATGGCGGCCAAGGCGCTCCACGAAAGCACGTCTTCCCCCGCGAACTGACGCAGGTTTGCGACGAAATGCTGATCTACGTTAAACCGCGGCTTGGGAACCGGACGCTTGGCCGCTACGTTACGGATCAATGAAGCGTCGCGACATCCTCAAGGGCACTCTGGCAGCCGGAGCGGCATTGGCATTGCCCGCGCGCCTCTTCGCGACGCCGATGGCCGGCACCCCGCGCGACCGCATCCTGTTCGGCATTGCCAAGCGCGAGCTGCTGCGCGCAGGCAGCGCGATCTGGCGGCAGGACATCGTCGGGATCGCCGATTTCGGCCTGCATTCGGGGAGGCCCCGCTTCCACTTCGTCAATCTCGATCGCGGCGAGGTGCAGTCCTATCACGTCAGCCACGGCATGGGCTCCGACCCGCAGCATGACGGCTGGCTCAAGGATTTCTCGAACGTCGAAGGCTCCAACGCCACCAGCCGCGGCGCTTACGTCACGTGGGAATGGTACAAGGGGCGTTACGGCACATCGGTGCGCCTCGGCGGGCTCGACGAAAGCAACGAGGCGGCGCTCAGGCGCTACATCGTCATGCACCACGCCGATTATGCGGAAAGCTCGCATCTTGAAAAATGGGGCCGCCTCGGCCGCTCCAACGGGTGCTTCGCGATGGGAACCGAACAGTTCCGCGAGGCGCTGATGCACCTTTCCGGCGGGCGGCTGCTCTATGCCGACAGCCTCGGGCTGGAGGAGGACGGCAGCATCCAGCCGCTGCCCGAGCTGGCGATGTACCAGCGCCAGCCGCTCGACCTCGCCCCGCGCCCCTCGATCGCTGCATACTGAAGCAGGCGGCTAGTGCCGCACCCCTCAGGTATCCGTCAGATCATCCTCGATCACGATCACCTCGCTCGTCGGCTTGGTGCCGCGGTCGCGCACGCGCGGCTTGTCGAGGCTGGCGAGCACCGGCGCGTCGCGGCCGTAGATGTCCTTGAAGGTCGCCATCTCGCCGTTGATGTCGGTCGCCATGGTGAAATAGGTGATGTAGGCGCGCCACTGCTTTTCGAGCATCACCTTGGTGTATTTGCCGGAATTGGCGATCGCCACCGCCTCGTCCTTGGTCGCGCCGCGGCCGAGGATCGCCATCGTCATGGCCAGCTCAAGCGCCCGCTCGGTGCGCACGCAGCCGTGGCTCAGCGCGCGGAAATCATTGGCGAAGAGGTGGCGCGAGGGCGTGTCGTGGAAGAAGATCGCATGCTCGTTGGGCATTTCGAGCTTCATCCGTCCGAGCGAATTGCCCGGCCCCGGCTGCTGCACCACGGTGATGTAGCCGTTCGCGCCTCTGGTCGCGACATAGCCGTTGGCGCGGCCCCAGGCGGGGTTGGCGAGCACGCGCGCGCCCAGCCCCTCGCCCTTGACGATCGACTGCGGCACCGTCCAGGTCGGGTTGAACACCACGCCTTCGACCACCTCGGCCAATTGGGGCGTCGCGGTGCGCCCCGGCTTGCCGACGATCGTGCGGTAGGTGCTGACGATCTTGTTCTTGACCGTCAGTCGCAGCTGGAATTCGGGGACGTTGGTGATGAGGTATTGCGGCCCGAGGTCGCGCGCCAGCCAGCGCCAGCGGTCCATGTTGGCGCGGATCAGCTTCCGGCGTGCGGTCTGCCCGTCCGAGGTGGCGGCGAGCTCGGCCTTGAGCCGCGCGTAATCGGGGTGGGTCGGGTTGAGCTTCATCAGCGTGCCCGCGATGTCGCCGGTCTTGAGCGCCTCGGCCAGCACATTGCCGGCAGGGTTCGCTTCGCGGTCGGGGTCGACCACGAACCACTGCTGGCGCGCCTCGAACGGGGTGCGCCCGTCGCGCAGGTCCTCGACCAGCCAGACGAAGCTCTGCGAGGCCATCCGGTTGAGTTCCTCGGACGGCCCCGAGGCGATCGCGACCTTGAGCGGGGCGAGGTCGTAGTCCTTGGGGTCGAGACCTTCGGCACCGATCCCCTCGATCACCGCGACCAGCGCCTGCGCCTGCGCCACGGTCCAGGTCTGCACCAGCGGGGCGACCTGCGGGGTCGCCTGCACCACCGGCTGCGAGACGGTCGGCGGGAAGGCCTCGGCGAAGGCTGCCGACGGCGTGGGCGAAGGCGCGGGAGCGGGCGCGGCGGCGTCCTGCGCCAGCGCTGCGCTCGCCACCAGCGCCGCCATCGCAACGCCGCCAGCCAACCTGCCCGAAAACCTGATCATCACGTCTTTGCCTTCTCGCCCCGTGCCGCCGGGAGGGTGGCGGCATCGCAATTCGCCTGCGGCCATACCCGCTCGGCCATGCCCCTATCAACTATCTTGGCTTTCACCTGCATTAATGTTCACACCCCTGTGTGACCTTGGCGCTCCCCGGGAAGGGGCGTGACCTGCCCGCAGCAGAGGCCTATGGCCGCGCGCATGAACGCTGCCGCGCTGCCTGCCCGTCATGCCCTGCTACCCTTCGCCGCCGCGCTGGCGGGGGTCGGCTTCCTGTCGCTGATGGACGCCTTCATGAAGGAGGCCGCGCTGCTGATCGGGGCCTACACCGCGACCGCCCTGCGCGCGGTGATCGGCACGGCGCTGGTCGCCCCCGTGTGGCGGCTGCGCGGCGGGCGGATGCCTTCGCGCGAAGTGTTGAAGCTGCATCTCGAGCGCGGGGTGGTCTCGGCTTTCATGGCACTGACCTTCTTCCATTCGATCACCCTCCTGCCGCTCGCCGAGGCGATTGCGCTCTCCTTCATCGCCCCGTTGCTGGCGCTTTACCTTGCCCGCGTGCTGCTGGGCGAGACCATCAGCCCGCGCGCGGTTCTGGCGAGCCTGCTGGGTTTTGCGGGCACGCTGGTGATCGTCGGCGGGCGGATCGGCGGCGGTGGTTTCGACGAGCGGGCGATGCTGGGGGTCGCATCGGTGTTCGTCTCGGCGCTGCTCTATGCCTACAACTTCATCGTCATCCGGCGGCAGGCGCAGGTCGCGGGCGCGCTCGAGATCGCGACCTTCCACAGCGGGGTGAGCGCCCTCGTCCTGCTGCTGATGGCGCCGCTTCTGTGGCAGACCCCGCAAGCGGCTGCACTGCTGCCGCTCGGGATCGCGGCGGTGCTGACGGTGTGCGGCTCCTTCGCGATCGCCTTTGCCTATGCCCGGGCGCCCGCCAGCGTGCTGGTGCCGACCGAGTATTCGGGCTTCGTCTGGGCGGCGATCACCGGCTGGGTGTTCTTCCGCGAGGCGGTCACCTTGCCGACGCTCGCGGGCACCGTGCTGATCGTCACCGGCTGCTGGATCGCCGCCCGCCCCGCGCGCGCCCGTGCTGCGGCGGCGGTCTGAGACAAAAGCCTGAGGCCCAGCCCCCTTGACCTCGCGCGCGAGGGCGCGCAGGAGGCCAGCGAAATCCCATGCCCTTGGTGGATCGGGGGCGGGTCAATCGAAAGGACGGAAAGCCTCCCATGACCGCAATCGGCCAGGATTCGCTCGGCACGCGCCAGATGCTTGACGTGAACGGCAAGCAATACGCCTATTACTCGCTCGCCAAGGCGGCCGAGCAGCTGGGCGACATCGGCAAGCTGCCGATCTCGATGAAGGTGCTGCTCGAAAACCTGCTGCGCTTCGAGGACGGCGGCTTCACGGTCGACCGCAAGCACATCAAGGCGATCGTCGACTGGCAGAACAACCCCACCACCGGCGAGGAAATCCAGTACCGCCCGGCGCGCGTCCTGCTCCAGGACTTCACCGGCGTGCCCTGCGTGGTCGACCTCGCCGCGATGCGCGACGCGATCAAGAAGCTCGGCGGCGACACCGCCAAGATCAATCCGCTGGTCCCGGTCAACCTCGTCATCGACCACTCGGTGATGGTCGACGAATTCGGCCACCCCAAGGCGATGGAAGCCAACATGGCGCTCGAATACGAGCGCAATGCCGAACGCTACGACTTCCTCAAGTGGGGCTCCAAGAGCTTCCAGAACTTCACCGCCGTGCCGCCGGGCACCGGGATCTGCCACCAGGTCAACCTCGAACACCTCGCCCGCGCGGTGTGGTCTTCGGAAGGCCCTGACGGCGTGATGGTCGCCTATCCAGACACCTGCGTCGGCACCGATAGCCACACCACCATGATCAACGGCCTCGGCGTGCTGGGCTGGGGCGTGGGCGGGATCGAGGCCGAGGCCGCCATGCTCGGCCAGCCGGTCTCGATGCTGATCCCCGAAGTGGTCGGCTTCTACCTTGAAGGCGCGATGGCCGAGGGCGTGACCGCGACCGACCTCGTGCTGACCTGCGTGCAGATGCTCCGCAATGTCGGCGTCGTCGGCCGCTTCGTCGAGTTCTACGGGCCGGGTGTCGCCAACCTCACGCTGGCCGACCGCGCGACCATCGCCAACATGGCCCCCGAATACGGCGCGACCTGCGGCTTCTTCGGGATCGACGACAAGACGCTCGATTACCTGCGCCTCACCGGCCGCAGCGAGGAGACCATCGCCCTCGTGGAAGCCTATGCCAAGGCGCAGGGCATGTGGTTCGATCCCGCCAACGTGCCGGTTTTCACCAAGACCCTGAGCCTCGACATGGGCACGGTCGTCCCCAGCCTCGCCGGGCCCAAGCGCCCGCAGGACAAGGTGGTGCTGCAGGAGGTCGACGACCTGTTCAATTCGGACCTCACCAAGGCCTATGGCAAGGCGGCGCCCGCGCGCGTGGCGGTCGAGGGCAAGGACCACGACATCGGTGACGGCGACGTGGTGATCGCCGCGATCACCTCCTGTACCAACACCTCGAACCCCGACGTGCTGATCGCCGCCGGTCTGGTCGCCAAGAAGGCCAACGAGCGGGGCCTCAAGCCCAAGCCGTGGGTCAAGACCTCGCTGGCGCCGGGCTCGCAGGTGGTCACCGACTATCTGGTGAAGTCGGGCCTGCAGGAGCACTTGGATGCGGTCGGCTTCGACCTCGTCGGCTATGGCTGCACCACCTGCATCGGCAACTCCGGCCCGCTGGCGGCTCCGATCTCGGCTGCGATCAACGGCAATGACATCGTCGCCGCCTCGGTCCTGTCGGGCAACCGCAACTTCGAAGGCCGCGTCTCGCCTGATGTGCGCGCCAACTTCCTCGCCTCGCCGCCGCTGGTGGTGGCCTATGCGCTGAAGGGCACCGTCACCGAGGACATCACCACCACGCCCATCGGCCACGACCAGAACGGCGATCCGGTGATGCTCGCCGACCTGTGGCCGACCAACGCCGAGGTGGCCGAACACCGCGCCGCCAACATCGACCGCTCGATGTTCGTCAGCCGCTACGCCAACGTCTATGACGGGGACGAGCACTGGCAGGCGATCACCGTCGAGCCGTCCGACACCTACCAGTGGCGCGCCGGGTCGACCTATGTCGCGAACCCCCCCTATTTCGAGGGCATGACCATGACGCCCGCGCCGATCATGGACATCGTCGATGCCAAGCCCTTGGCCATCCTCGGCGACAGCGTCACCACCGACCACATCAGCCCCGCCGGCTCGATCAAGGAGGACAGCCCGGGCGGCAAGTTCCTGATGGCCAACCAGGTGATGAAGAAGGACTTCAACTCCTACGGCTCGCGCCGCGGCCACCACGAAGTGATGATGCGCGGCACCTTCGCCAACATCCGCATCAAGAACG
>OFDN01002236.1_pt1 | contig 10986 bp, 9 predicted proteins | sample 1520971 | NCBI WGS metagenome assembly OFDN01 (sample SAMEA94257418, study PRJEB24077) | hot springs metagenome | biome: Aquatic biome; feature: Geographical feature; material: Water | place: India | collected 2012-06-12 | depth 5 m | reverse complement strand
GTGCGGGTCGGCGGCGGACGCCGGCATGGCGTGGCCGGCATGCGGTTCCTGCGTCGCGGCCGGACGGCTCATGTCGTGCTCGGCGTGAGCGTCCTGCGCGGCCGGAGCGTGGTGGCCGGCGTGAGGGTCCGCAGCGGGCGCCGCATGTCCGGCATGCGGGTCTTGCGCCGGAGCCGTGCGGCTCATGTCATGCCCGGCGTGGGGATCGGCTGGCGGGACCGGCGTCTGGTGGGCCGCGTGCGGGTCCGGGGCCGGGGCGGCGTGACCGGCATGCGGGTCCTGGGCGTGGGCGGCGCCGGCGGCGAGCAGCACCGGGGCGAGGGCGGCGGCGAGGCGGATCATCCGGCGGCTCCATCCATGGGGCGGACGGTGACGACGTTGAACATCCCCGCGTGCATGTGCATCAGCATGTGGCAGTGGAAGGCCCAGTCGCCGGGCGCGTTGGCGGTGAGGTCGAAGGTGACCTTGCCGCCCGGCATGACGTTGACGGTGTGCTTGAGCGGCTGATGGCCGGCGGGGCCGCCGGTGACCAGCTCGAAGAAGTGGCCGTGCAGGTGGATCGGGTGCGCCATCATGGTGTCGTTGACGAGGGTGACCCGCACCCGCTCGTCACGCTCGAAGCGGATCGGCTCGACCAGCTCGCTGAACTTGCGGCCGTCGAAGCCCCACATGAACCGCTCCATGTTGCCGGTCAGGTGGATCTCCATGGTCCGCGATGGGGGACGCTGGTCCTTGTTGGGCGTCAGCGAGACCAGGTCGGTGTAGACCAGCACGCGGTGGGGTACGTCGGCCAGTCCCGTCGGGCGCTCGCCCATGCGGTTGGCCGGCGCCATGGCGATGGCGTCCACGCCGACCCCCACCGCCATGTCCGGCGGCGCGTTGGCGGGATCGCGCATGCTCATGCCGGCCATGGAGCCGTGGTCCATCCCGGTCATCGCACCCGTGGACTGGGTCGCCATGGCGCCGTGATCCATCCCGGCCATGGCGCCGCCGGAGGCGCCGGTCATGGCGCCATGATCCATCCCCGCCATGGCGCCGCCCGGCTGGCCTCCCATCGAGCCGTGGTCCATGCCGCCCATCCCGCCCATGTCCCCCATGCCCATGTCCTTCATGGTCAGGTTTGGAACCTCGCGGAGCGGCGGAACCTCGGCGGTCATCCCCAGGCGCGGAGCAAGGGTCGCCCGCCCCATGCCGGAACGGTCGATGGCCTCGGATACGATGGTGTAGGCACGATCTTCCGTCGGCCGGACGATGACGTCGTAGGTCTCCGCCACCGAAATCTGGAACTCATCGGTCTCGACCGGGCGCACGTTCTCGCCGTCGGCCTGGACCACGGTCATCGACAGGCCGGGGATGCGGACGTTGAAGATCGACATGGCCGAGGCGTTGATGATGCGCAGTCGCACCCGTTCGCCGGGTCGGAACAGGCCGGTCCAGTTCTCCTGCGGGCCGTGTCCATTGATCAGATAGGTGTAGGTCGTCCCATTCACGTCGAGGATGTCGCGCGGGTCCATCCGCATCTGGCCCCACATGCGCCGTTCCTCCAGGCTCATGCGGTCCTCGCCGGAGAAGAGGCCCGCCAGGGTCGTGCGCTGCCGGTTGAAGTAGCCGGGGCTCTTCTTCAGCTTGTCGAGGATTTCGTGCGGATGCATGAAACTCCAGTCCGACAGGACCAGCACATGCTCGCGGTCGTAGGCGACCGGATCGGCGCCGGCCGGATCGATGACGATCGGCCCGTAGTGGCCGAGCGCCTCCTGCAGGCCGGAGTGGCTGTGATACCAGAAGGTGCCGGACTGCCTGATCGGAAACTCGTAGACGAAGGTCTCGCGCGGCTTGATGCCTGGGAAGCTGATCCCGGGCACCCCGTCCATCTGGAAGGGTAGAAGAATCCCATGCCAGTGGATCGAGGTGTCTTCGTCCAGGGTGTTCGTCACCGCCAGACGGACGTTCTGGCCTTCGCGCAGCCGCAACACCGGCGCCGGCAGCACGCCGTTGATGGTCGTGGCCGTCGCGGTGCGCCCGTTCACGGTGAAGGGCGTCTGACCGATGGTCAGATCGATATTCGGCCCAGTCAGGGTAGGCAGGTCCGACCGCAGCCCCGGCGAGCCCGTCTGCGCCCAGGCGGGCATCAGGCCCTGCAAGGCGGCGAGACCGCCGCCCGCGACGGCGCCGCGCAGCAGCAGTCGACGATCCAGCTTCATAAGATACTCCTCAAAGTCAGAACCGCGCCTCGGCGAGGCGACGATCTATATGGTTTTACGCAGGCGACCCGGTCGGCCCTCGCGACACGCTGCCGCAGAGCCGACCGGGCCGGAAACTCCCGTCGCCTGGCGCTGGATCAGCGCCTCGCCAGGATGGCTTTCATCTGGGCGATCTCCCTCTCCTGGGAGCTGACGATCTCCTCGCACAGACCCAGCACTTCCGGATCCGTCAGCGAGGCCTGCTGACACATCAGGATGGCGCCGGAATGGTGCGGGATCATCGATTTCAAGAACTCGGTGTCGCCCACCGCCGCCTGGGTCCGCATGCCGTAGAAGCTCACCGCGAACACCAGGGCGGCGGCTCCGCCGATCAGAAGGTTGGTCCGTTTCGACGGATACATCGATCGCATGAAGATCAGCATGAGGATGGCCATCGGCGACACCATCATCAGCGTCATGTAGACGTTGTTGAGGTTGAAATAGAAGTGATTGAGGGACGCGATCATCGTGTACATCACCAGGTACATGATGATGAAATCCACGATGAGCTCGACGCCGAAGGAACGGTAGCTCCCCTTCATCGAGTCCATCGTCTTCATCTTTGAGTCCATCGTCTTCATCTTTTCCATGGATCGGTCCTTTCGCGACAACGCTCTTCAATCACATTCCGATCGCCAATCAGGCGGCGCCGGCCGGATGGGAGTCCAGCCAGGCGCGCAACTCGGCGATGTCGGCGGTCTGCATCTCGATCGTTTTCTGCGCCATGCGCCGGATGTCGGCGTCCTGACTTTCGCGCAACACCACCTGGGCCATGTCGAGGGCGCCCTGGTGATGCGCGATCATCTTGCGAGCCCAGGTCTGGTCCGTGTCGGCCCCGGTCGCGGCCATCATGGCGTCCTTCATCTCGGCCTCGGCCGTCGCGTATGGATTTTCCGCGCTTCCGCCTGGAGCCGCCGCGCCGGCGGCGGCGCCCACGTTCGTTTCAAGCCAGCGCCGCAGCTCGGCGATGTCGCCGGGCTGCATCTCGATGGTCTTCTGGGCCATGCGACGGATATCCGCGTCCTGTGTGTCCCTCAGCACGATCTCGGACATGTCCAGCGCGCCCTGGTGGTGAGGGATCATCTTGCGGGCCCATGTCTCGCCCGCATCCGCGCCCATGGCGGACATCATGGCCTCGTGCATCTTGGCCTCGGCGGCGGAGAACGGAGTCTGCGCCATGGCCATCGGCTCCTGCGTCTGAGCCGAGGCTTCGGCCTCCGTGTTCGGCGGCGGTTCCGCCGCCGGGCTGCAGGCCGCCAGAACGAGAGCGGAACAGCCGGCGACCAAGAGAGACGTGCGGGTGAAAGTCGGGGTGAGCATAGGGAGTCTCTCCGCTTGAGGGGGTCGCCGGCGGATCGCCGGACGGCCAGACGATCGATGCGTCCGACAACGTTGCGGCGGGTGCGAGTTTGGTCCCTTGCCCCGACTGCCCACGCCGGACATCGTCCAGCGTAATCCGGCCCCGGAGCCACGGTTCCGCCGTGATTAAATATTCCCGAACGCCGTTGGATCAGGCGAGGGATCGGTCGCCGGAATGCGTATTGGCGCCCGCCGCGGCTCTCGTCTGCGACGGCCTTCTGGCCATGGGACGTCCATCAGAGTCGGACGGCCCGGAGCCGCAGCGCGTTGGCGATCACACTGACGGAGGACAGGGCCATCGCCAACGCCGCCAGGGCCGGCGATAATAGGAGGCCGGAGACCGGGTAGAGCAGTCCCGCCGCGATCGGAATGCCGAGGGTGTTGTAACCGAAGGCGAAGACCAGGTTCTGGCGGATGTTGCTCATCACCGCACGGGACAGTTTGCGCGCCCGGACGAGGCCCTGGAGATCGCCGCCGAGAAGGGTGACCCCGGCGCTCTCGATCGCGACGTCCGAGCCGGCGCCCATGGCCACCCCCACGTCGGCGGCGGCCAGGGCCGGGGCGTCGTTCACACCGTCTCCGGCCATGGCGACGATCCGACCCTCCGCTCTCAGCCGCTCGACGACCGCCGCCTTGTCCTGGGGCAGAACCTCGGCCTGAACGTCGTCTATGCCGAGCCGGCGCGCCACCGCCTCCGCCGTTGTACGGTTGTCGCCGGTCATCATCACCAGACGCAGCCCCGACGCCTTCAGATCGCGGATGGCCTCGGCGGTCGTCGCCTTGACCGGATCGGCGATGCCCAGCACGCCGGCCGCAGCCCCGTCCACGGCGACGAAGATGGCGGTCGCGCCGTCTTGGCGAAGCGTATCGGCCCCGGCTTCCAGAGGCCCGACGTCGACGCCGATCTCGGCCAGATAGCGGCTGTTGCCGAGCGCCACGCGGCGGCCGTCGACGACCCCGGTGACGCCGCGCCCGACGGGGCTGTCGAAGTCCGACGCCTCGGACAGAACCAGATTTTGGTCGCTCGCCGCCCGAACGACGGCGTCCGCCAGCGGATGCTCGCTGCTCCGCTCAAGACTGGCGGAAAGTCTCAGAAGCTCGGCCTCGTCGAACCCGTCGGCTGGCCGGACGGCCGTCACCGAGGGGCGCCCCTCCGTCAGGGTGCCGGTTTTGTCGAGCACCAGGGTGTCCACCTTCTCGAAGCGCTCCAGCGCCTCGGCGTTCTTGATGAGCACCCCGGCGTGAGCGCCGCGCCCCACCCCGACCATGATGGAGATCGGCGTGGCCAAGCCCAGGGCGCACGGACAGGCGATGATCAGCACGGAGACCGCGGCGACGAGGGCGTAGGACAGCCGCGGTTCGGGGCCGGCCAGGCCCCAGACGATCGCGGCGAGAACGGCGATCCCGATCACGGCCGGAACGAACCAGCCCGACACCTTGTCGGCCAGCCGCTGGATCGGCGCGCGGCTGCGTTGGGCCTGCGCCACCATCTGGACGATCTGCGCCAGGAGGGTGTCGGCGCCCACCTTGTCGGCTCGCATGACGAACGAGCCGGTCTTGTTGAGCGACCCGGCGACGACCTTGTCGCCGACGTCCTTGGTCACCGGCATGGATTCACCCGTGACGAGGGACTCGTCGAGGGTGACCCGGCCGTCCAAGATCTCTCCGTCGACCGCCACCTTCTCGCCGGGACGGACGCGCAGCCGATCTCCCACAGCGACCAGATCGAGGGTGACGTCCTCATCGCCGCCGTCGTTGCGGACGCGCCGCGCGGTCTTCGGGGCGAGGTCCAGCAGGGCCCTGATGGCCCCCGACGTCTGTTCGCGCGCCCGAAGCTCCAGGATCTGGCCGACCAGCACCAGGACGGTGATGATGGCCGCCGCCTCGAAATAGACCGGCGCGCTGCCGTCCATCCGCCGGACCGCCGCCGGGAACAGATGCGGCGCCAGAACCGCGACCACGCTGTAGATCCAGGCCGCACCGACGCCGATGGCGATCAGGGTGAACATGTTGAGGCTGCGATTGCGGATGGACGCCCAGCCCCTCTGGAAGAACGGCCAGCCGGACCACAGCACGACCGGCGTCGCCAGGGCGAACTGGATCCAGTTGGAGGTCTGGCCCGGAATCCGCATCGCCAGCCCGGTCAGATGGCCGCCCATTTCAAGCGCGAAGACCGGCAGCGTCAGAACCGCGCCGATCCACAGGCGACGGGTGAAGTCGATCAGTTCGTGATTGACCGGAGCCTCGGCGGTGACGGTCTCCGGCTCCAGCGCCATGCCGCAGATCGGACAGGAGCCCGGTCCCTCCTGGCGCACCTCGGGATGCATCGGACAGGTGTAGATCGCACCGGGCGTGACGGGAGCCGGTTCGGGCCGCTCGCCGAGATAGCGATCCGGATCGTCCACGAATTTGGTCCGGCAGCCCGCCGAACAGAAGACATACTCCTCCCCCGCGTGGGCGGCCCCATGCGCCGTGGTCGCCGGATCGACGGTCATGCCGCAGACCGGATCGATCGCCTGGGCGCCGGCTTGAGGCGTCTTGTTCGAACAACAGCCGTGACCGGCGGGATGGGAATGGGATGACGTAGCCATGACGGCTCCTCAGACAACCTCACTAACAAATATACTCCACAGGGGTATCGCGCAAGGTGTGACGGTGAGGTAGGATCGAACGGTCGGAACGAGGAACAGGATGCAGACCGAGATCAAGCCGAAGGTGTTGAACCGCCTGAGCCGCATAGAGGGACAGGTGCGTGGTCTTTCCAGAATGGTCGAGGAGGACCGCTACTGCATCGACGTCCTGACCCAGCTCCAGGCCGTTCGGGCGGCGCTGTCGCGTGTCGAGGGCCAGGTCTTGAAGGACCACATGGATCACTGCGTCATGGGCGCGATCGCGGGTGACGATCTCGCCGACCGCAAGGCCAAGGCGTCCGAACTGATCGAACTTCTCGGCCGCGCTTCCCGCTAGCCGGGGACGGACTCCCGGCGTTTGGTCGCCAGGCCCGGCGGTCGGCCTGGACATCCTCTCGTCTGGCTGAGGGACATGACATGTCTTGGGGGCGGCCTCACCCAGAGCCGCAGCGGTCCAGGCTGGCAAACCGGCCGAGGGCATGCCGAGCCCCGAGCCAGACTTGGACGTCCCGTATGACCGGCCGGCCCCGTCTGGCGTCGCGCATGAGGGATGTTCCCGCCCGATGCGTATCTCAATAGGGCGGCGGTGCTGATCCGCCGCCCTTGGGGGGCCATCGCGAATGACATCCGTACCGCCGACCCGAGACGGCTATCCCGCCGATCTCAGGGCCCTGACCAGTCTGCGCGCCTTCCTCGCCTTGGGGGTGGTGCTGTTCCATTATCAGCTCCAATGGGATCCGGCCCTGGGCTTCAGCCCGATCATCGAGCGAAGCCGGCTGGCGGTGGACGCCTTCTTCATGCTGTCGGGCTTCATTCTGGCGCACGTCTACGGTCCGGCCTTCGCGAGCCGCGGTTTCAGTTACCGGCGTTTCATCGTCGCCCGGTCGCGCGGCTTTATCCCCTGCACGTCGCGGTTCTGACGGGCGCCTTGATCATGGTGCTGGGCGCGACCGCCGCCGGCGTCCGCTTCGACGCCGAGGGCTACGGGCCGCTGGCCTTCTTCCAGACGCTGTTTCTCATCCAGGCCTGGTTTCCGACCGATGCGGAGTTGAACTGGAGCGGCCCGAGCTGGTCCCTGTCGGCGGAATGGTTCGCCTATCTGCTGTTCCCCGCCTACGCCTGGCTGGCCCTCCGTCTGCGAGCGCGGCCGTGGGTGCTGCTGGGGATCGGGGCCGCGGCGTTCGTCGCCCTCGACGCCTTCTACGTCCAGGCGTTCGGCAAGGTCCTTCCGCGAGCTGAGGACTCCCTCGGCATTCTCCGGATCGTCCCCGAATTCCTGGTCGGCATGGCGCTCTACGGGCTGGGCCATCGCTGGCGCTGGAGCCCGCCCGTGGCCGCCGCGGCCGCCCTGTCCACGACCGTCCTGCTGCTGGGCGCGATGCAGCTGTCACTGGACGATCGCACCATCGTCGCCCTCGCCGCCCCCGTGATTCTGACCTGGTCCCTGCTCGCGCGGGCGGATTGCGAGGGCCCCCTCGCCGCCCCGGGCCTTGTCTTCGCCGGAGAAGCGTCCTTCGCCCTCTATCTGGTGCACATGCCGGTGATCGTGGCCTGGAAGGGCGTCGTGGCCGAACTGCGCGGCGTCGACAGCACCTTCCGCATCACGCCGGTCGAACTGATCGGATTGTTCATCGCCACGGCCCTGATCGCGGCGGCGCTGCATCTGCTCGTCGAAAAGCCCGGCCGAACCTGGATAAGGCGCCGGTTCGACAGGCGTCGCGACGAGCTCGCCCCGGCCGCGCTCAGCCCGCCGGCGCTCCGTGAGCCTGACGACCGCTGAGCCGACCGGTCTCTTCGCCCTTCGCGACGGCCGTCCGCTCGTTGGCGATGACACCGCCGTCGTCGAGAACCGGCCGATCCCGACCTCCGATCGACCCGTCGCGAGGACCTCCGTCGCGGATAAACCGCACCGTCTCCGTTCGGAGATGCGGCTCGGCCACGAAGCCGGCGTCCGCCAGGGCGAGATGCTGTGGCGTCGCGGGCGCGCCGCGCTCAGGTTTCCACCAGCCCTCCGTCGCCGCAGCCTTCGGAAGAAGGCCGCTGATGATGCGTTCGATATCGCGGAACGTTAGCACCACTTCGGTCCGCCTTTGACGCCGCAGATAGGTTGCGAGGGGCGCGTATTTGGCCATGAACCTCTTTTCCTCTCGCCGCCCCGCAGGTCAAGCGCTGCTCGGCCCCTGCGATAGCCACGAAGAAGCCAACACCAGGCTGGCTAGATGCGAGTGCGATTGACTCGCAACAAGGCCTGTGGTCAGACGCCCTCCCTGTCGTTCCCCTGAAGAGCTCCATGTCCCCTCGTCTCCTCGCCACCGTCGCCCTCCTGCCGCTGCTGCTGGCCGCGCTTCCCGCGGCGGCCCAGGAGGGGCCCACCCCGGACGCGACGCTTTTGGACGAGGTGGTGGTCACCGCCTCCCGGATCGAGACCCCGCGCTCCGCGATCGCCGCCACGGTCGAGCTCATCGACGCCGAGGCCATCGTCCAGCAGACGGCGCTGGCCGCCTCGGCCGTCGATACGGTGGCGGCCCTGGTGCCCTCCTTCTCGCCGACGCGGCAGAAGCTGTCGGGCTTCGGCGAGACCCTGCGCGGACGCTCGCCGCTCTATCTCGTCGACGGCGTGCCGCAGTCGACGCCGCTGCGCGACGACAGCCGCGACGGCTACACCATCGATCCCTTCTTCATCGACCGGGTCGAGGTCATCTTCGGCTCCAACGCCATCCAGGGCATCGGGGCCACCGGCGGGGTGGTCAACTACGTCACCGCCCGCAAGCCGTCCGAGGCGGAGGGCCTGACCGGGCGGATGATGGCCCAGGTCACCACCGACGACGAGCTGCAGGGCGACGGCGTCGGCGCCAAGATCGCCGCCATCGGCGGCCGTGACTTCGGCGCCTTTGACCTGACCGTGGGCGCGGCCTTCGAGACCCGCGGCGCCTACTATGACGCTGACGGCAGCCGCGTCGGCTTCGACGGCGCCCAGGGCGAGGTCCAGGACTCGCAAGCCGTCTCGCTGCTTGCGCGCGGTGGCTGGGACCTGGGCGGCGATCGCCGGCTGGAGGGCTGGGTCAACCGCTTCGATCTGGAAGGCGACGGCGACTATGTGACCGTGGCGGGCGACCGGGCGACGGGCGTCCCGACCACCGCCGTGCGCGGCGCGGCGCCGGGCGAGCAGCCCTCGAACGCGGTGACCACTGCGGCCCTGACCTACACCGATCGCGACCTGTTCGGCGGCGTCCTGCGGGCCCAGGTCTTCGCCCACGATTACCAGGGCGTATTCGGCGGCGGCAGCTTCCCGGACTTCCAGGACCCCCGCATCGCCACGGTCGGGACCCTGTTCGACCAGTCGGCCAACAACTCGGAAAAGCTGGGCTTCAAGATCGACTGGCAGGGCCAGGTTCCCGGTCTGGCGGGCCTCAAGGCCCTGGTCGGCCTCGACGGCCTGCGCGACCGGACCTATCAGGAACTGATCCTGACCGGGCGCAACTGGGTGCCCGAGACCGCCTACGAGAGCCTGTCGCCCTTCCTGCAGCTGAACCAGTCGGTCCTGGCGGGCCGCCTCAGCCTGTCGGCGGGCGTGCGGCGTGAATCGGCGAAGCTTAAGGTCGACGACTTCCAGACCCTATACGCCTACGGCCCTCAGACGGTGGCGGGCGGCGAGCCGGGCTTCGAGGAGACGCTGTTCAATATCGGCGCCGCCTTCGAGGTGACTCCGGCTCTCCTCGTCTACGGCTCCTTCGCCCAGGGCTTCACCATGCCGGACGTCGGTCGGGTGCTGCGCGGCATCAACCGCCCCAATCAGGACGTCGACACCTTCCTCAACGTCGAGCCGGTGGTGTCGGACAACACCGAGGTCGGGGTCGAATACCGCGGCGCGCGCGTCGAGCTGTCCGCCGCCGTGTTCCGGTCCGAGGCCGAACGCGGCTCGCTGCTGAACCGCCTGCCCTCGGGCATCTTCGAGGTGCAGCGCCAGGCCACGCGGATCGATGGACTGGAGCTGAAGGGACTATGGCGCGCCACGGACGCCCTGACCCTTGGCGGCAGCTACGCCGCGCTGGACGGCCAGAGCGACAGCGACGGCGACGGCGATCTGGACCGCGACCTGAACGGAGCGAACATCTCGCCCGACCGCCTGCTGCTGTGGGGCGAGTACGAGACAGGCCCGATCGCCCTGCGCCTTCAGGCCCAGACCTATCTCGCACGCGACTTCGACGGCGAGCCCGCGGCCAACGGCTTCGAGGGCTATACGGTGCTCGACGCCGTGGCCCGCTACGAGGCGGGCTTCGGCACGGTGTCGCTGGGGGTGCAGAACCTGCTGGACGAGCAGTACATTTCCTATTTCTCGGACACACAGGGGCCGACCGACAATCTGCGCTTTTTCGCCGGTCGCGGGCGCACGGCCACCGTGACCCTGACGCGGAGCTTCTGAGCCGGTGATGGGCGCGATCCGCACGCTCCACGCCTGGGCCGGGACCGCCCTCTCGATCCTGGCCGTGGTGTTGGGCCTGACGGGATCGTTGCTGGTGTTCGAGGACGACTGGATCCGCGCCACCGTCCCCGCCGCGCGCGCCGAGATCGATCTCGATGCCGCCCGTCTGGGTGCGGCGCTGGACCGGCTCGAGGCAGCCGAGCCCCGCCTCACCTCGGTGGTCCTGCCGGGCGGGGCGGTCGGCGTTCACCGGCTCTACCTGGCCGAGGACGGTTTCGGCTACGCCGACCCCGACGGCAAGGTGGTGGACCGCTGGTGGGGCCCGGCGCGAGCC